>Ga0075471_10001415_pt1 | contig 15714 bp, 11 predicted proteins | sample DEB19_08_DNA_2_FD_74787 | JGI IMG/M metagenome (GOLD analysis project Ga0075471, IMG submission 74787) | Aqueous microbial communities from the Delaware River and Bay under freshwater to marine salinity gradient to study organic matter... | ecosystem: Environmental > Aquatic > Marine > Coastal ... | reverse complement strand
CCGCCGGGCGTGAAATGGAATAGCTGAGCCGCGTAAGGTGGCACGTCCAGGTAAAGCCCCTGACGCTCGAGGTCAGAACCCACGCGGAGGTAGCGTTCCGTGCCCATGCGGTCGCGCATGGACCAGTGGTGCGCCGCCAAGTTCGGAATGGTGAGCGGCACGTAGCATTGGCCGCGATGCGGCACCAGGTTCACCACCACCAGATCGAATTCATCCGGCACCGTCTGCCACTGCACGATGACGAAGTTGCGCCACGTCTGATTGTCCGGCCACGCGGCACGCGGTCGCAACAAGCGCGCCCGCCCCTCGCCCACAGCTGAGCCACGCAGGCCATGCAACAGCCGTTCATAGATGGCGGTGATCTTTGCATCCGATGGCTCAACCGGACGGCGACGGAGTTGCACGGGGATCTTGGCACGCGCACCGGTCAATTGCCCCTCGTGAATAAGACGCAGCCCAGGCAGGCCCAGCACCAGCAGAGCCGCCGCCCGATGTTCCTCCGGCACAAACACGGTGGCCGCACGACGTTCGTCGTGGTTCTCGATGAAGTGGACACTGTTCTCCACGAATGCAGCGGAGCTTTCCTCATACAAATGGCGCGTCACGGACGATGGATCGTGATAGACGAGTTCGTCGTAGAGGATCTTGTCGTAGGTGAAGTCAAAGCCCAAGGTCTGGAGGCAGGATTCCATGCCCCAGTAGGATTCGGAAATCATCAGGAACTCTGGAAAGTCCCGCCAGACTGCAGCGATGGCTTCGGACCAGAATTCGCGTTCGGATAGGGCGTGCGTGAACGGAAAGCGCGCCCAATGCCGCACGAACAGATCGTTCAACATGAGCATGGCCATGTCGCAACGGACGCCGTCGCACTGACCGGCAATCATAAGCAATTGGCTGGTCATCGCCTGGCGCGTGGCGGGATTCCGATAGTCCAACTGGGCCGTGTCCTGCCACGCGGGGAAATTGGGATCTTTGCCGTGGGCAATCCACCGCGCATCAGCCCCCTCACCCACCTTGAACGTTTCATTGACCTGCCGGGGACTCTGCACGAACAGCTCGGGCCGCTCGCGCAACCAAGGATGATCCAGCCCGGTGTGATTGGGCACGAAATCGAGCACAAGCTTCAAACCCGCAGCAGAAAGCTTTTCACGAAAGGCAGCGAGCGCCGAGTTACCACCCAACTCATCCGCCACGACATACTCCGCCACCGCATAGGGCGAGGCCGCGATGTCCTCCTCGCGCCAGCCGGGTATTGTTGCGGTGAAAGTAGGATTCCGTTTTGCCTCGTGGAGGGCGGCCGCCAAGCCTTTGGGCCCGGTGCGCCACACTCCCATCAACCAGATGTGCGTGAACCCAAGTTCGCTCCACTCGCTGATCCGAGCAGAAGAAACATCCGCCAGCGTAAGCGGCTTGCCGGCGGCGGCAGAAAGTTCACGCAGCCAACAGCGCGTGTTGATTTCGTAAAGCAGCGGGAAGCGCATGAGGACGGCGCAACGCACTCAACGTCGTGCGGTCGAGCGATCAGCTGTTCAGAGCTTTCAAGGCCTTCTTGGCATCGGAGACCCGCATGACCATCAAACCAAACTTCTCCTTCGGACCCGTAGCACTGTAACAATACTCGATGTTCACCTTGGCCTTGGAAAGCGTGTGGGCGATGTGCGCCAGCGAGCCAGGCTTATTGCTACCTTCGATCACCAGCACGTCGTCTTCCACCACCAACGCTCCGCGCTCCTCGAAGACGTGCATCGCCTTGCGGTAATCACTGACCACCATCCGCACGACGGAATGATCCACCGTGTCGCTGGTGGAAATGGCGTAGATGTTCACTTCCGCCTCGGCCATGGCGTCGGCCAAGCGGGCCAACGTTCCGGGCCGGTTATCGAGAAATATGGCCAGTTGCTTTGCTATGTGCATGCCCAATCCTTTTGATGTTCAGTTTTCTACGCAGCGCGAACTTAGCCGAGGGCCTTTCGTTGCGCCAATGAAAACCTGCCAACTTTTCAATGCAATCACCAATGCAGCACCAGCACTGGAGTTCAACTTCGCTACGTTTCACCTTTCTTGCCGAAACCGCACGGTTCAACATGACGGGGAACAAAGGCACGCCTTGAGTCAAAGAACATTCAGCGCAAACCAGCAACCCGCTCCCGGCACGGTGCAGGTTTGGGAGATCGCCCTGGACATGCCAGCATCGGTTGTGGCTGGAGCCCAAGCCTGTCTGCCCGAAGTCGAGTTGGTCCGCGCAAAAGCATTCCGCGATGAAAGCACAAAGCACCGCCACATCCTTGCACACGCAGCATTGCGCTGCCTGCTCGCGCATAAGCTGAGATGTAATCCACGCGAAATCACTTTTCAAATCGGACCCTTCGGCAAGCCGGCACTCCCAGCCGAGCGACATGCTGCGCTTCACTTCAACCTGAGTCACTCCGGTGAACTTGCTCTGGTCGCCCTTTGTGACGCGGCTGAAGTCGGCGTGGACATCGAGCACATTCGACCGGTGCGCGACCCGATCGCGCTGGCCAAGCGCTTCTTCACGCCGGGTGAGCAGGACGAACTGGCGGCGGCGCCACCCGAGGACCAAATCAACTGCTTCTTCCGCCTTTGGACCCAGAAAGAGGCACTGCTCAAAGCCACCGGCCAAGGTATCGCCAACGGATTGCAGCGCTTTGAAGTGACTTGCCGCGGAGGTGGTGGCTTGGTTGCGATGGATGGAGAAAAGATCACAGAAACGGAATGGTCGTTGGCCAATTGGAGTCCGCATGCAGAGTATGTCGCGGCCTGTGCAGTCTACGTGCGCAACGCGACGATAGCTCTAAAGCCGTTCAGTTTCGCCGACATCTGATCACGTGGAACTACACTTCACCACTCTGGGCGCTGGCGAGCCGTTGCTGTTGCTGCACGGTCTTCTGGGTTCGCACCAAAATTTGCTCCCGGCAGCGCGACGGTTCGCCGAACAGTTCCAGGTCTTCGCCATCGACCAACGCAATCACGGACACTCGCCCCACCACGCCGAGATGAACTACGCGGCGATGGCCAACGACATCGCGCGCTTCATGGATCAGCAAGCGATCACTTCCGCCCACGTGCTGGGACACTCGATGGGCGGCAAGACGGCGATGCAATTTGCGCTGCACCACGCCGACCGCGTGCGCAAGCTGATCGTAGTGGATATGGCCCCCAAAGCTTACGGTCCGCGCTTTGCGAAGTTGCTGGGCACTTTGCGGAATCTGCGACTCCAGGACTTTAAGACTCGTCAAGAAGTTGAAGCTGCACTAGCGCCAGACATCACGGAGATTTCGTTGCGACAATTTCTGCTGAAGAACCTGATGCCTGCCGAGCATGGCGGCTACCGGTGGCGAATCCACCTTGAAGGCATCGCCGACAACTACGACCACTTGCGCCAAGCCATCCACGCCGATGCGCCTTTCACAGGTGAAGGATTGTTTCTGTTGGGCGGAAATTCAGATTACGTCACGGAAGCTGACCATCCCACGATCAAGCGGCTTTTCCCGCAGGCGCAGTTTGAATCCATCCCGGGAGCCGGGCATTGGGTTCATGCCGAGAAGACCGCCGAGTTCGCCGAGGCAGTGTTGCGGTTCTTGGCGAACTAAAAACAATATTAGACGCCGTCGAGAGGTGCAGCCTTGCGGGCTGAGAGTTAGTTTTTGGCCGTTCGCACGATGGTTGCCAACGCACCCCGAACATGAAGAGCTCCATCAGCGCCGATAAAGTTCTTTCTCCGCTCCAGCATCGCCCAGCCCTGAATCTTGTGCGGTAGGGTTCACGACCTGCTGCTATTTTTCTTTGGCTGATGCGCCTGCCAGACGAGGCGCAAGCCTTCCAAGGTAAGGTTCGGTTCGACGGAATCAATTTCCGGCAGCTTGGCCGCGATCAGCTCGGCGTAACCGCCGGTGGCCACCACGGGCAGGCGCTTGGCCTTGAGTTCCTTTTTCAACTCCATGATGAGTTCGCGGATCAAGCCACGGTAACCATGCACTGCGCCGATCAACATCGCATCTTCCGTGCTCTTGCCGATAGCAGATTTGATTTCACGAATCTCGATGCGCGGCAGCAACGCGGTTTTTTCGTTTAGGTATTCGGTCATCGCCGCCAGTCCCGGCGCAATGACACCGCCCACGTAGTCACCCTTCTTGTCCACGACATCAAAGGTGACTGCCGTGCCGAAATCCACCACTAACGCGGGGCCACCGTGCTTCGCGTGAACCGCCACGGCATTCGCCAAACGGTCGGGACCGATGCGCTGCGGCTCGGGGTAGTTGATGCCAATGCCCCGCACGGTCCCAGTGTTCAATTCCAAGCAATCCAATTCGAAGCTGCCGTTCACGAACGCTTTCACGCTGGGCGTTGCCTTGGGTACCACACTGCACAGCGCCACGCCCTCTGGCTCATTGCGTCCTACAAATTGCCGCACTTGCGAACCCGCCCGCCCGGAAAACCAGTCGCGCGACGATACGTTGGTTTGCTTCATCACCCGCGTGTCGTTGGCAAGGCCGATGTGCGTGTGCGTATTGCCGATGTCGAAGAGAAGGATCATTTGAGTGCCTTGTGCAGGGTGAACAATGCACGGCTCCGTTGCGAGGGTCCAGCCTGAACATTGAATGTTTTGGGTGATCGATGCCAGGCATGCACCTTGGCGAGCGGCAGCGGTGTCTGTATCCTACGTCCCATGTCGGCCCAGTTACAAAATAACTCCCTGCTCGACGCAGCCTTGGCGTTTGTGTTTCCGCCGGTCTGCCAGTTGTGCAATGAGGCACGAGCGAATGCCGCCGAGGGATACGTCTGCCAGGATTGCTACAAGCAGGTGCGGTTTGTGCGGGAACCGATGTGCAAGCGTTGTGGTTTGCCTTTTGAAGGCAGCATCACCGGTCTGTTTGAATGCAGCAACTGCCGCGAGGTGGAACTGCACTTCAGCTCTGCCCGATCAGCGGTGCTAGCCAAGGACGCTGTGCTCGAAGTCATTCACCGCTATAAGTATTACCGCTCGCTCTGGTTCGAGCCTTTTCTGGCCGACCTGCTGGCCCGCGCCGCTCGTGAAGAGCTGCGCAAGGAAGAGTGGGATGTCATCGTGCCCGTGCCCTTGCATCCCACCAAACTGCGCGAACGGGAATTCAACCAGGCCGAGCGTCTCGCCCAGCGACTGGGGAACGCGCTGGAAATGCCGGTTCAAACTCGTTGGTTGCGCCGCACCGCGGCCACCCGCACCCAGACTTTGCTCTCCCGTAATGAACGCGCCGCCAACGTGCGCAAAGCCTTCGTAACTGCCCGCGGACTGAAGCTAAACGGCGAACGCATCGTGTTGATAGACGACGTGTTGACCACGGGTGCCACCACAAACGCCTGCGCCAAGGCGTTGCGCGACGCCGGGGCTGGCCAAGTTTGCGTCTGGACAGTCGCGCGGGGAATTTGAATACTCAGAATGTTTCCGTTGACTGTTCAGTGATCGGCAACTCGGCGGTCGGTATTTGGATCGCAACGAAGTAAAATTTCAATCCATGGCAACCAGCCAGTTCACCAAGAAGATTCCCGGAACCGACGGCCCGGAACCCGCACTCACTCCACCCGACTTGGACGCCGCAGCAACTGCCTTCCTCAAAAAGCCAAAGCTCGGCTCAGGGAAAACCCGCAAGCGCGACATGCCCGAAGGGCTGTGGACCAAGTGCCCCAAGTGCTCGGAACTCGTTTTCGACAAGGAACTCGACGAAAATCTGAAGGTCTGCCCCAAGTGCCAGCACCATTTTCCCATCGGGGCCCGCGAGCGCATCAATGCCCTCGTGGAAACCTGCTCGTTTGAGGAGATAGACGCCGGCATGCTCAGCGTGGACATTCTCAAGTTCACCGGCGTGGCCTCCTACGCTTCCAAGTTGGAAACGTATCGCAAGAAGTCCACCCAACTGAAAGACGCCGTGATCACGGGCATCGGCAAAATTGGCCCACATCGCGCCGCGCTCGGCGTGATGGATTTTGCCTTCCTCGGTGGCTCGATGGGCTCCGTTGTCGGCGAAAAGCTGACGAGGCTGATTGAAAAGGCCACGGAAGCTGGTCTCCCGTTGGTAATCATTTCCACCAGCGGTGGCGCCCGCATGTATGAAGGCATGTTCAGCCTGATGCAGATGGCGAAGACCTGCGCCGCGCTTGCTTACCATGCCAGGGCCAAGCTGCCCTACATCAGCGTGCTGACCCATCCGACAACTGCCGGTGTGATGGCCAGCTACGCCAGTGTGGGCGACCTCATCATCGCGGAACCCAAAGCAATGATCGGTTTTGCCGGCCCGCGCGTGATCAAAGACACCACCCAGGCTGAGTTGCCTCCTGGATTCCAAACGGCAGAGTTCCTCACCGACCGCGGCTTGATAGATGCCATCGTCCCCCGCCTCGAAATGAAGGAGAAGCTCACCGACTATATCTCCTACATGATGGCAGGCAAGTAGTCCGCGAGCAAGAAGTGAAGCCACAGCAACAGCTTATTTCGTAGCGCAAGCCAGAATGGTTTCAAAGTGCGGCGGGTCTTCCTCGCTGGCGACGACGTTGATGTCCACCTGCTTGAAGCCGGCTTCTTCCAGCCACTGGTGAAGATCGCTCTGCGCAAAGCCTAGCCATAGGTCACCGTAAAGTTCGCGCGCCCTCTCGAATTGATGCTGCTGCAAATCGAGAATCAAAATCTGCCCACCCGCTTTGAGCAGACGATACGCTGACTTCAGCGCCAGAGCCGGTTGCTCGGCGTGGTGCAGCGCCTGGCTGAGAATTACCAAGTCCATACTCTCCGCATCAATGGGCGGGGTCTGCAAATCACCCTGACGGAACTCCAGATTCTTCAACCCATTCTTCTTCGCCTTCTTGGCGCCGAACTCGACAATCTTAGCAGAGTTATCCACCGCGATGACCTTCTTGCAGCGGCGCGCGAGCAACTCGCTCAGCAAACCTTCGCCTGCGCCAAGGTCAGCCACCACCAACGGCGGAACAATGCGCAGCAGCAAATGCCCAAACGCCTGCCATGAACGTCCCGGGCCATACACGCGGTCAAAACGCCCAGCGACTTCGTTGAAATAGATTTGCGCCTGCTCGCGGCGGCGCGCGAGGATGCGCTTGAGATTGATCTGGTCACCTGAGTGCTCCGGCATCTCTTTCGCCCCACGCACGGCGAGTTGGATGAACTCCCGCGCAAGTTCATCGGCATGCTGGTTCACCCGGTAGAACGTCCGCTTGCCCTCGCGACGCGATTGCACGAGGTCCGCATCCTGCAATTGCCCCAAATGCGTGGAGATACGTGACTGTCCGAGGTGCGTGGCCTCCTGCAACTCGTTGACGGAGAGCTCATCGCGTTCCAGCAGCGCCACGATGCGGAGCCTTGTCTGGTCGGACAGCGCCCGGAGGGAGTTAAGTGCGGAGGACATGATTGAAATTAAGATTGCCGGTTGACGAACTGTAAAAGTGTTATATCATCCCATCCAGATACGTCAATATGTCATTGGCGATGCACGTAAATATTGAACCAAAATACATGAGCTCCAGTTACATTTTTTCTTCTGAGTCCGTCGGTGAAGGTCATCCGGACAAAGTGGCCGATACGATTTCTGATGCCGTTCTCGACGCCTGTCTGACTCAGGACAAGTTCTCCCGCGTCGCCTGCGAAACGTATGTGAAGTCAAACATCGCCATCGTCGGCGGTGAAATCACCACGCGCGCCAAGCTCGACTTCGTGAAGATCGCCCGCGAAGCCATCCGCGAAATCGGCTACGTCAACGACGACGATGTCTTCCACGCCGATAAAGTTTTTGTGAACGTCATCGTCACGCAACAATCCCCCGACATCGCGCAGGGTGTGGATGCAAAGAAGGCCAAAGGCAAGAGGACCGCCAAGCAGGGCGCTGGTGATCAGGGTTTGATGTTCGGTTACGCGTGCAATGAAACGCCCGAGTTGATGCCTGCGCCGATCATGTTCGCACATCGGCTGGGGCGCGAGCTGACCAAGATTCGAAAGAGCGGCAAGGTGCCGTGGCTGCGTCCCGACGCGAAGTCACAGGTTTCCGTAGTTTACGAGAACGGCAAGCCGGTTGCCATTTCCAACGTGGTCATTTCCACACAACACGCGGCTGACGTACAGCACGGTGAGATCGAGAAGTTCTGCATCAAGAACGTCATCGAAAAGGTGCTGCCCGCCCGCTTGATCAACAAGAAGACGGAATTCCTCATCAATCCTACCGGTCGTTTCGTGGTCGGTGGACCGCAAGGCGACACCGGCCTGACCGGCCGCAAAATCATCGTGGACACATACGGCGGCTGGGGCCGTCATGGGGGTGGCGCATTCTCCGGCAAGGATCCAACGAAGGTGGATCGCAGCGCTGCTTACATGGGCCGCTGGGTCGCCAAGAACGTCGTGGCTGCCGGACTTGCTACGCACTGCGAAGTGCAGTTCGCCTACGCCATCGGACACCCTGACCCCGTCAGCGTGCACGTGGACACTTTTGGCACATCCAAAGTTGCCGCCGCAAAAATCATCAAGGCCATCAACAAGGTGTTCAGCTTCCAGCCTGCGGACATCATCGATCAATTGGACCTCCGCCGGCCGATTTACAGCAAGACCACCAACTACGGTCACTTCGGTAAGAAAGACAAGGACCTAACGTGGGAATCCACCAACAAGGTTGAAGCCTTGTTGAAAGTCATCTAACGCAACACAAAATACACAATCCTGATTCACATGAGCACCATTAAACTCTCTCCACCTCGTTCGAAGACCTTGAAGGCCGCGCTCGGTAACGGCCATGGCAAGGCCAAGGCCGTCATCGCAGAGGTGAGCGAGACCTTCGCCCAATACGCCGCGCAAACTCCTGCTGGCAAGGAATACATCGTTCGCGACATTTCACTTGCCGAGTGGGGTCGGAAGGAAATCGCCATTGCCGAACACGAAATGCCCGGCCTCATGGCGGTGCGCGCCAAGTACGCCAAGCAGAAGCCGCTGAAGGGCGTCCGCATCACCGGCTCTTTGCACATGACCATCCAAACCGCCGTCCTGATCGAGACGCTCGTTGCGCTCGGTGCCAACGTGCGCTGGGCCTCGTGCAACATCTTCTCCACGCAAGACCACGCCGCCGCCGCCATCGCCGCGACGGGCACGCCCGTGTTCGCGTGGAAAGGTGAAACGCTCGAGGAATACTGGGACCTCACCCTGAAGGCCATCCTCTTCCCCGGCGACCAAGGCCCGCAACTCGTCGTGGACGATGGCGGTGACGTCACCCTGCTCATCCACAAAGGGTACGAACTCGAGAACGGTTCGAAGTGGGCTTACGAAAGCAAAGGCGACAGCCATGAAGTTTCCGTGGTGAAATCACTGTTGCGCCGCATCGCGACCGAGAGGCCCGGCCTCTGGACCAAAATCGTCAAAGATTGGCGCGGGGTCTCCGAGGAGACCACCACCGGCGTGCATCGCCTCTATCAGATGAGGGAGGCTGGAAAGCTGCTCGTGCCTGCCATCAATGTCAACGACTCTGTCACAAAGTCCAAGTTCGACAACCTCTACGGCTGCCGCGAGTCGCTGGCCGACGGCATCAAGCGCGCCACCGACGTCATGCTTGCCGGCAAGGTTGCGGTAGTCTGCGGTTACGGCGATGTCGGCAAGGGCTGTGCCCACTCGCTACGCGCTTACGGCTCCCGCGTCATCGTCACCGAGATCGACCCCATCAACGCGCTGCAAGCCGCGATGGAAGGTTTTGAAGTGAACACCATCGAGAGCGCACTTGGCGTTGGCGACATCTATGTCACCACCACCGGCAACTGCGACATCATCACCGTGCAACACATGCTCGCGATGAAAGACCAAGCCATCGTCTGCAACATCGGCCACTTCGACAACGAGATCCAAGTAGATGCCCTGAAGAAAGTCAAAGGCCTGCGCATCGAGAACATCAAGCCGCAGTATGACCGTTACTGGCTGCCCGGCGGCAAGAGCATCTACATGCTTGCCGACGGACGCCTCGTGAATCTCGGGTGCGCCACGGGCCATCCGAGCTTCGTGATGAGCAACAGCTTCACGAACCAGACACTTGCGCAGATCGACCTCTGGATCAACAAAGACAAATATGAAAAGACCGTCTATCGCCTGCCCAAGAAGCTCGACGAAGAGGTCGCGCGTTTGCATCTAGAAAAAATCGGCGTCGTACTGACCAAGCTCACCAAGGCTCAAGCCGAATACCTCGGCGTGCCCCAAGACGGTCCCTACAAGCCCGAGCACTACCGATATTAACAACAACAGTAGGAGCCGCCGCGAGGAAGCTCAAACTTTCAAGGCGAACGGAGCAATCCGTTCGCCTTTTTGCTGTTTGAGCCCATGCAGTTCGCATCAACCCACTCCCTGCAATTGCCGCAACTTTTCCTCCAAACGTTTCGCCGAAACGGGTACGGCAGTTCCCTGCTCTTGTGCGAAGAGGGAGATTTTGAATTCTTCCACCAACCAGCGGAACTCCTCGGCGGCACGTCGACCTGCGGCGGTTTGCGGCGGATTCGCCTCAAACTTCATGACCGCTTCCTGAAACGGTGCCAACTGCCGCGCACGTTCCTGATCCTTTACCGGATTCAGCTTCGCCCGCTCGACGCGCATGAGCAGAGCCTTGAGGTAACGAGGCAAGTGCAACAAGCACTCGAAGGGGACTTGCTCCAAGAATCGCGGCGGCAACAACCAATCGAGTTCCGATACCAGTGGATGCCCTTTGACCAGGCTCCTCATCTGACCCAACTGGCTTAAGTCCGTGAACGTGCGTGAGCGGTTTCCAGCGACCGGCGCTGTCCCACCCAGATTTACCGCCACCTGCTGGCGCAGCTGTAGAATCACTTTGAGTTGATTGGACAGCCTTGGCACAAGTCCAACCATGCGCTCGCGCGTTTGGGCCACTGCCGCGTTGAACGCTGCCGCCGTAAGCGTAACCGGCGGCTCCATTGGAAAGAGGTATCCTTTCACATGCTCGGCGGCGGACTCCATCAACTCATCAGTGGAACCAATCGGGGCGTAGAGGTCATTGAGTTGAACGAGCGAACGCAAATCCTTGTGCAGCCACGCCAGATCCTTTTGCAACGCCAACTCAATCAACTTGGCCAAGCCGGCGACACTAGCCGTCCGCGCCAAATCCAGACTGCGAAACAGTCGCACGCTGACATGGTCGCCTTCCAAAGCGATGCCTGGCCAGGCGTAGATAGGCGCACGCGAACTCTCCGAACAGCCCCCCACCCCGTCCCTCTCCCCATTGGATGGGGAGAGGTTGGCTGAAGGTCGGGTGAGGGGTTCCCCGCTGACGACAATCTTTTCGGGCAGATCGCCAAAGGTCCAACCCGTGATGGCGATGCGCTCCCATCGTGCAGCGGCGCGACGCCATTCTGCGGAGCCTGTCGAGGGCGCGGATTCAACCTGCTTCAATTGCGCGCGCAGTTTCTCCAAATCGCGCCCAGCCGCCACGGGCTTTTGGTTCGCCGTCACCACCTCAACTCGCGGACGCAGATGCGCGGGCACTTCGTCTTCACGCCACGCCGTTGCCGGAATCTCGATGCCGTAACGGTGGAAAACGAAGCGACCAATCTCCTCCGTCAATCGTCCCGCAGCCGGCTGTAGTTCGCGGATAATCTCCGCAATCTTGGGTTCGAGCGGCTGCAGTTCCCGCCGCAAGGCCTTGGGCAATGAGCGCAACAATTCGCCCACCTGTTGTGCGCGCAATCCGGGTACAGACCAGTCAATCTGCGCGGCAGAGAGCGATTGCGCAAGTTCGACGGGCATCTGCACCGTGACGCCGTCCCACTCCTCACCCGGGGCGTAGGCATAGCGCACCGAAAGGGGCTGCTCTGCGAGTTGGACCGCATCAGGAAAGGCATCGGAATCGAACTCCAGCTTCAGGTCTCCCAAGAGATCAGCTTCGCTGGCAAACAAAAACCTTTGATCGGTATGATCACTCAAAAAGCGGTTCAGCTCATCAAGCGAGGAAATCCCATCAAAGCGCGCGGCGTAGAACTCACAGAGCGCCTGATCGAGATCAATCATCCCGTGATGCCGCGCCCTGGTCTGAAGATTCTCGATTTTCTGCCGCACGGCACGATTGTGCGCCATGAAGCGATATTGCGCTGGGAGCTCCTTTTCCTTGGCAGGAGCCGCCGCCAGAAGGCGCAATTGGTGCTTTGCGTTCCGGGCTCCGCCTTCAGCGCTCTCCTCATGAGCCTCCTCACGTCGGCTCCTGCCGGGCAGAATGTCCTCTTCGACCAATGCCGAGCGGATGAAAATGCCTGTGGCCTCTTTGGGGTTCAGGTTGCCGTAAGCCACTTTGTGCCGGAACACCTCCAAGCCCTGTAACGTCACAATCTCGTCAATCAACACGCGCCCCTTGCTCACGTTCCAGTGCGGGTTCTGATGTGTCACTTTGCAACAGTGAGGTGCGAGTTCATAAATCCATTGCGGTTCGATACCCGCAACTGTCCGCGCGAACAGTTGCGACGTCTCCACAATTTCGCCCGCCACAATCCATTCCGGCTGGCTGGACTTGAGTTTCGGCGTTGGGTGCTTCGGGGGCGTTGGACCACGCCCTTTGGTCGACCTCTCCATGCGCTCGTAAAGGGCCGAACCCGGAAACACCGTGGCGAGGCGATTGCCGGCAGCCTTGTAAGTGTTGCGCTCCTCGCGATGCGCGACGTGCCCGATCAAGCCGGACAAGATGGAGCGATGGATGGCTTCATAGACCGCGTTGCTTTCGTTGAGTTTAAGCGTTCCCAAATCCTCCAGTGCATCCTGTAGCTGCGCGTGCAGGTCCTGCCATTCGCGCATGCGGAGATAAGACAGAAAATGCTGCTGGCAGAATTTTCGACGCTGGTTCTGTGTGCGGAGCCTTTCCCACTGGTCGTGAACTGCATTCCAAATGTTGAGCAACGCGAGGAAGTCCGATTTCGGGTCAGCAAACTGCTTGTGCGCCGCCGCCGCCGATTCCTTCTGATCAAGGGGACGTTCGCGCGGGTCTTGAATGCTGAGGCCCGCTGCGATGATCAGCAGTTCGCGGGTGGCATGTTCGCGTTGCGATTGCAACAACATCCGCCCCAGCGTCGGGTCGATCGGTAAGCGCGCGAGGTCGCGGCCCAGCAGCGTCAAATTGCGCACCTCATCGAGCGCGCCCAGTTCCTGCAGCAGCTTGTAGCCGCTAGCGATGGCTGCGGGTGTGGGTGGTTGCAGGAACGGAAAGCTTTCGATGTCGCCCAAGCGAAACGCCTTCATGCGCAGGATGACCTCGGCGAGATTGGAGCGTTGAATCTCAGGCTGGGTAAAGGCCGGCCGCGCGTTGTAATCTTCCTCCGAGTAAAGCCGGATGCACGTGCCATCCTGCACGCGCCCCGCCCTGCCCTTGCGTTGGTTTGCGCTGCTTTGCGACACCGGCTCGATGGGCAATCGTCGCGTGCGGGTCCGCGGATTGTAACGGCTGATGCGCGCCAGCCCTGCATCAATCACGAAGCGGATGCCGGGAATGGTGAGCGACGTTTCGGCGATGTTGGTGGCAATGACGATCTTGCGGCGTTGGCTGGGCGCAAAGATACGTTGCTGTTCACCTGAACTGAGCCGTCCAAACAACGGGATGATTTCAGCGTCGTTGGCAAAGCGGCCTTCCAGTTGGTCGTGCACCTCGCGAATGTCCCGTTCGCCGGGCATGAAGATCAGCACATCCCCAAAGCTGGATTCGTGGAGCACCTGCTCTGTGGTTGCCACGGCCGCATCCACGTAATTCACGTCCTCGCATACTTCTGATTCAGAGGTCAACGGGCGATACATCACTTCGACCGGATACATTCGTCCCGAAACTTCGATGATGGGTGCGTCGTTGAAATGACGCGAGAACGCCTGCGTATCAATGGTCGCGGAGGTGACAACCAGCTTGAGGTCTGGGCGGCGTGCGAGCAGGTCCTTCAACAGCCCAAGCAGGAAATCAATGTTCAGACTGCGCTCGTGCGCTTCATCAATGATGATGCAATCGTAGTCGCTCAATTGTGGGTCACCCTGCGCCTCCGCAAGCAGGATGCCGTCCGTCATCAGTTTTATGTAGGTCTCTGGGCTGGAGCGATCGTCGAAGCGAATCTTGCAACCGACCTGTTTGCCCCACGTCACGTTCAACTCTTGCGCGATGCGCTGCGAGATGGACAACGCTGCCACACGCCGCGGCTGAGTGCAGCCAATCTTCGCTGCGATGCCCAATCCTGCTTCGAGGCACATCTTGGGCAACTGCGTCGTCTTGCCGGAACCCGTTTCACCGGCAATGATTACGACTTGATTTGAGTGAATGGCGGCAACGATTTCGTCCTTACGCGCGGCGATGGGCAGCTCTAGCGGATAAGTGACCCTGGGACGGTTCAGCTCCCGCTGCTGCCGCATCGTGATCGAGGCGTGAACCTGTTCAAACAGGCGATTCAGGACGGCCTCGTGCTTATCGGGATGCAAGCGGTCGCGGAACAAGCGGTTCGCGCGCAGCCCCAGCCGCACCCAGTCAGGCAACATCGCCTGCGGGAGCAGTTGGCGGAGTTCATGAAGGCGCGGGTCGTTCATCGCCGGTCGCAGTTTGTAGCTGAAAACCGCCCGCACCGGAAACCGCAAAGTGGAAGGCAGGCACCATTACTTTGGCACCTCGCACCACAGTTCAAGCCTCGCTTTACACCAGCCGGAGCGGGGTCTATGCTCGTGCGATGGCTTCGAATTACGATACCACCGAGTTTGTTGATGCGGATTTTCAGGCACATAAAGCGCCCATGCCGGCGTCCGGCTTCTCCAGTCTCTCCCCCCGTGCCCCTACGCGCGAGGAAGTGGACCTCAAGGTGTCCGAAGCGCAACAGAAACTGGCCGAACTGAAGCGCGCCCAAGAGGAACTGGAACGCGAGCGCGCCAACCTCGAAGAGACCCGCCGCCGCCAAGCCGAGTTCCAAACCGGTCGGGCCGAGATGATGCAGCACCTTGCCCGTGGATTAACTCTGCTTGAGAAGGCTGAATTCACCGCACGCCAAGATGCCGAGCAGATGAAACTTGTTGTCGGTGAGTTTCAAACGGTGCTCACCGGTCTTCAATCCATCGACGAAGAGGCGTGGAACCATGATTCCTTTAACACGGAACTCTCCCGCGCGCTGGCGTGCGTGGAAAACGCCCGGATGGAATGGAACGCTGCGCGCCTTCGCTTTCCGCTGCTGAGCGGTCAGCCTACCGGAGGTGCCCAACCCACTTTGCCAAAGGGAGCACCTAGTTCCGCTCTCCAAGAGATGAGCCTTGGCCAGTTGTGCAAGGTGGGCCTGGCGCTGACTTGGCCGCTCGCTCTGGTGGCGTTGCTGGCGCTGGGGTTGATGGTCTTCCTCGTCTTGCGGCACTGAGCCGCGTCAGCGCATGGCCTGGTTCAAGAAAAAGGCCGATCCGATTTCGGAGCGTGCCCGCGCCCTGAACAGCGAAATCGCGGCGCTGGAATCCAAAATCAAGAAATACGAGTCGCAGATGGATCCACCGTCCGTCGGTGGGAAGTTTCGTTCCACCGCCACCCCGCGTCAGACCCCACCGCCGCGCAGGGACGTTCCAGCCGCGCCCGTAGCCCCCGTCTTTGAAAAGGTGGACACGAAGCGCTTGATGAAGCCGGTGGATACCACGAGTTCGCCAGAGCATTACAACGAATTTGGCGCGCGGAAATTTGACCTGCCGGCGCTCATCCAACG
>Ga0075471_10001413_pt1 | contig 15729 bp, 30 predicted proteins | sample DEB19_08_DNA_2_FD_74787 | JGI IMG/M metagenome (GOLD analysis project Ga0075471, IMG submission 74787) | Aqueous microbial communities from the Delaware River and Bay under freshwater to marine salinity gradient to study organic matter... | ecosystem: Environmental > Aquatic > Marine > Coastal ... | reverse complement strand
TTATCCTACACTATGGGCAGATTACCCCATGACGAGTCGTAGAAAATCGCTCACTTGCAGGAAGCGTCACATGGACTCATGCAAAACACATGCCATTTCCGCTTTCAGACTATGACGGATCCAATCGCCCAAGTATCCCCAAACCTGCCCATGCGAATGAGGGTATTGCCAATGATCGCCTCAGCCTCTTCTTCAGCGACTCCCATGTCTTTTACATAGATGAAGTCGCTGGCATCTCTGACTACTTGAGATCCACCTATATAGATGAACTTATCGCTGTTGGAGGGTGCGGAAACATTTGATCCTCCCGCAGTAATTATAATCACATTTCCGCCGTAGTGCTTAGAATATTCTACTGGAACCCCTTCCCATACGGTGGATTCAACCGAATCAGTAATGATGGAAGGCTGGTACATATGAAGAACCTTAAGCCCAGAAAACAATTCCAATCCCACCCTGAACCCGCCTACATTCAGATATGAAGAGCCATCTCCGCTGCCAGTTACCAACCTCACGGCGACTCGATACAGCCCCGTAGATGAAGAACGCTTGAAGTTTAGAACCCCAAGTCCACCCAGGTTTCTTTTCTCAAGCGAGTATCCAGAAGTAGGTATTACCATTTGTCTTCGCCCTTATATTGGAAAAGCCCCGCGCCGCCGCGCAGGGCTAATCTGGTATTACCCCGTCAAAGGTGTCACACCTTCTTTGAAGACTTAAAGAAATAGGATACTGAGAATCCCATTGCGAATGCAAGCGCAAGCGCAAATACTCCCATCCCTGTAATGCCGTGCGGTTCTTCAGCCTTTTGGCTAAGAGCTATCGATTCAGCCCTGAGAGAGGCGTTTTCGGAAAGCAACTTCGCATTTTCCTCCCGCAACGACTTCGCATCCTTCTCGCAGTCAGAACACTGATAATTCTTCTGCATTGAGCCGTTTTCCTTACTGGCTATATTGCATCCCGCCAACGAAATGCCAAATGCCATGATTATTGATATTAATATATACTTCATGTTTTAATCCTTTTCTTAATATGAATTGAATTGCTGGGGGAACGCCCCCCTCGCTACGCTCACACTGATCTCATGATGCCACTTGCTGGCATCTTCATCTATCTGCCTAAGACATCGATTCATCCTCGACACCTCTTCGCACAAAAGGTTTATCGAAACTATCGTCCTCTCGATGCAACTGCAAGCCTGAAGCTCTCCGCCGTTGTCCCAGTCGCGAGCCTGTGCTTGGTTGCGGAGATATCCAAGTTCTATCAGCAACTTGTGTGCCTCATTGAGAACTTCCTCTGGAGAAGGAATTCTGCCATCAGTTGATTTCGTCATGGTTACCTTCCGCTGATACGCATAGATTAATTCCGTTTCTAATCAACTCTTGCTCCATTCTCTCTATCATGTCCGCCCCTTCGCTTAATGCCTTTGATATGCGCACGGCGGTCTCTTCTTCAAGCGATATGTGCGCGCATATCGACATGCGTCGCATCGTTCTTGCCATCTCCGAAGCGCTTTTCGCCTTGAGCGATGGAATGTTCACTCCTTCAGCTATCATTATTCATTGCCTTTCTCTTTTTGCGAATTTCCTTTATCAAGGTCGGGAAGCATCCATATTTTGCATCTTCCGCGAGAGCGGTAATGGGATCCCTCTCCTGTAAAAAATGAATGTATTTCTCTCTTACTGCAGCTATCAAGGGGTCATTGATTCTGACTGGATTGCAGAGCGAATCCTCCCCTGCATGGAAGCGGGCGTGGAGCACAGTGGTTGCATAGACAAAAGAGGTCCATGGATTGCCAGACATGGCTTTCTCGCCTGCAGGAAAAGGTTCGTTAATGCTCATTGCGTACAAGATTGAATACACAGGGCAACTTGATATTGATTTCTCAAGCATTGCTATCCTCGCCCTCGGTGGTCTTTTCTTCCTCCTGAGACGGCAAAGTTCGGAAACAACCGATCCATTTGATCCTAGGAAAAATCCGGATTGGATATCTTCCTTTTTCTTTCTACCCATGCTACCTAGCGCCTTTCTTTCCTCTCGCCTCCATAAGGCGAGTCGCTGATATCCTCGCCCTTCCTCTAGCGTATAGAGGTCTGAATTCCTTCCTGCGAATGGAAGTATGATGGCTTCCGCCTTCTTCTATGACGAGATGATCTGGATTGCAGCATGAAGGATTGCCACAGCAGTGCAAGATTTTCTTTCCGCTTATGTCCTTGCCGCTCAGGAGCATAACTATCCTATGAGCTCTCTTAGACTTTCCATTGAAATGGCATATCCCGTATCCCGACTTGTCAACCGCTCCCGACCATAACATGCATCCGCCCTCAGCGGGGGAAGTGCATGAAAGGATGCGCTTAATATCGGATTCTCTAGCTGGATCTATTGAGTGCATATCTATTGTTTATTTTATATTGTCATGGCGCATACATTGCGCGCCTTGGAAAAGACATGCCCTTCCTTTCGGAAAGGCATGTCCAACATGGAGACGATGCTACAAGCATCAGAGGGTAATATCAGCGTCGACCAGAAGACGCAAGGACGCCATGGAGGTCGACGCCTTCGGTTGCGTCCTGGTGGTATAGACCAGCACGCCGCCTACGACGAGCGATGGAGCGGTAGTGAGTTAGGATTCCGTTGGCGCGGTCATTGCCACGGCAGCGGAAGTGATGGGTTACGACTCCGTTACGATCAATGTCTGCTCCTATCATATTGCGGCGGATGTTTTTATCCAGACCCGAGTATGATATCTCCATGCCCGTCTGGTCGGCAGACGACAGGGAGAAATTAAGGATGGTGTTGGCGAGCTTTGACCCGCGCGGATATAGCTTGATTCTGCGATTCATTTTTATTCCTTTATTTGCGTGCTTATGTTGTTTTTTGTTAGGCACGTCTCTAACTTCGCGCATACATTGTAGTGCTGATTATTACTTTGGAGGAAAATCCTTATTAAGATCTGCTATTCTCCTTGGATTGTCCTGCCATAATATTCTGCATGCCTTGACTATTACGCTTTTCTTGAAGCGCGGAAAGAATCGGATGGCATCGTATACATTTCTTATGTACATGCTTTTCAGGATCTTCACCGCCTCATGGACTTCCTTATTATCTTGCGCAGTCTTGCTTTTCCTATCCGTCTTAGCCTTAGAGGCTGCGCTTTCGCCTATATCGTTATTCTTCATGTGCTTCTCCTGTGAAAAAGCGCGGAGATTCATGCCCGCGCTTTCATTCTAGTGCCGACCACCATGATGTATTTCGAATGTTCCAATCAGATAAAAATTGTATTTAACCTATTTTTCACCCGTTGTTCCATGGCTGAATTTCCTTGCTTCTGGCTATTCCCCTGACTTCGCACAGCGGCTCTTCGCTCATCATATCACGCAACGCCTCCATGCATGCGTGAACTTGCTCCATCTCCTCCGTGCTTGTTTTGAGCATCACGTTCGCGCACTCGTGAAATTTTCCTATGTCACTCCAGTTGCTCAAGCTCCATGTGAAGCCTTCCGTCGGATGAAGAAAGCACTTTATGTATGGAAATCCATTGCTTCCTCGGGCCCCCATGTACTTAGTCGCTGTAACGAAGTATTTTGATTCATTGAGCGACTGATTAAGAGGCTGAACGCTCTTGCCATTTATGAAGTATCTCTTGCGTTTATGGCTTACCCTGAGTTTCCACCCAGGCGGAACCTTGCCCTTCAACTTTCTATAGGCTCTGTTCCTCGCCGCATGCCGATCCCACTTATTCTTGTCATCATCTATGATTATCGCTGGAAACTGGTTGTTTATCACGGATAAATTCGAGGAAACGTTACTGTTGTACGCTTGATAATATACAGCGGGCCATTTGTTTTTCATGCTCTTTGATTGATGAGACTTTAATTTCTTGTACATGTAAATGTTCTTTTTAGTCATGCCCTAAGCATCCGCTGCATTCTCCGCATTGCGTTGAAGTCGTTTTTCCTCTTCGCCCATCTGGGTATTCTCCTGATATGTATGAGGTGTCCGTAGTCCATCACGAACTTTACCATCGCCTCCTCAGAAAGAGTCCATGGAGTGTCCCATACTATCTCTTCATCGCCGCTTTTCCTGCAGTGCATTCTGCCCCACATGACAATAGTGCCGTCATTTTTCAAGGCGGCAGAAAAGCCATTTCCTGCTTCTACTGCTAAAAATGGTCCACGCTCGGGAACTTCGCATTGACCGAAGTCGTTATTGCCAAAACCGCACAGCCATCCGCTTTTGGTTAAAACCATCGTATGAGAACTGTCATATGCATTCCCGTAGTCCACGCGTATGCCTCCTGTTGATGTCATGGATACATTCTCGTAAGACTCCAGATGAACATAAGAAATATGAGCGTTTCCACTGGAAGAGCCAGAGTCAAGCACTCCCACTTTTCCGCTTTTTGTCGTAAAAAAAGTCCTGTACAGACCGGGATCCACATGGACGATGGGATCCTGCTGTTTTTCTATGAAAGCCGCGCTCCTTCCATGCCCCCCGAATCTGAAGAAATTAAGCGATCCCCATATCCATGTTCCCCCGTCCTTGGTCAATGCAGCGGCACAAAAATCATTGGAAAAAACCTTTTTTGCTCTCCCTATGATGGGGAATGCATCATGAGTGCTCTGTGGGCCCCATCCAGTAATCGTCTCATCTCTCCTAAGAGCAACTATATGGTTGCGGTTGGGAGATGTGACCATGATAAAGTCACCATGATTGCTTGTTTTTTCCTTGCTGTAATAGATGGGAAAGTCTATCATCCATATCTTTTGGGCAGATATATGAGGCATTTAAGTTTATTATAGTCCAATGTTTTTTAAAAAATATGGCAAATCATCAAGCATTATCCATTTTTACCTAGAAATCAAATAGTGGCTTCAAAATGGAGGTGACATGAAGACTGCTCTCATTATCATACTGGCAGCCCTAGCGACCGGATGCGCAGGGATTCAACCTAAAAAAGAAAGATCGGATATGGTGAGGAACATGGTGCGCAGCGTGCCCATGATTATATGCGGAAATGCAATAGGATCAGGAATACTGTTTAAATCTGAAAATTCTCCCATGGTGCTCACGGCAGCTCATGTAATACAATCTGCTATTTTAGTTGGACCGCCCTCCCCAGATGCGCAAGGTGAATACTCGAGCGACATCAAAGTGGCGGGATGGGATCAAGGAAGCGACGAAGTTCAGTGGGTATGCAAGGCGGACATCGTATTTATGAATTGCGATATCGACTTCGCGATACTGAAACTCTCATCCGTTAATCCCAACATGGAGTTTGCCCGCTTCTCAGACAAGAATGTAGAGTTGGGCGAGAGGATATTCATGGTGGGCTCTCCTTCGTTGGATGCATCCACTCTCAGCGAAGGTATAGTGTCTCACGCCCACAGGGATCCATCGGTGGGAAACCCATGCAACATCAGATACATACAGACAGATGCACAGGGGTACTACGGCTCTAGTGGCGGAGGGATATTCAGGGAATCAAACGGAGAATGCATCGGAATGATCGTGATGCGGAACCCTAGTTACGGCTCCATGTACGCACTTCCCATACCAACGATAGAGAATTTTAATCCAATAGGCGCTAGATTATTGGACAAAAATGATTTGCGCAAATCAACCCACCCATGAAGGATGATTGGCGGCAAAGCAGTATATAATATTTCAGTTTCAAGAATCACAAAAGGAGAAAAATATGACTATTCTTGCAGACTTCGGTGGATTCATCAGCAGCACCCTGGGACTGGTATCCTGGACTGTCCTCGCATTCGTCGCTGGCGCAGTCTTCGGCACCTCGGTGTGGGGCTGGGTCAAGTCAAAGTTGCCCTGGTTTAAGTGATCGGATCCCAAGCAAAAACAACAAGACCCCGAAAATCGGGGTCTTGTTGTTTTTCAGCAAAGCTTATTGATTCCCGTCGGTGCATCGGGAGGCTTACGACCATTAGCAAGAACAGCGTTCATCATCGCAGCGCCCAAAGGACCTCCTGCGGATACCTGCAGTGGATTTCCTGTTCCAGCCTGATAAATAGCGGAGACAAGATAGGGATTGATGCCTGGCCTGGCAGCCTGACGGAACTCCTCCAGCGTACGAGCCCTATTCTCAGCGATAATCCTCTGAGCCTCTACATAGTTCCTTCCCGCCTCGATGCGTTCCCTCTCAGCGTGGGCAAGCCATGAATAATAAACTCCTGGCCAGTTGCTCATGAGGATGGAAGCATGGATAGGATATTTATCTGTACCCACGCACCAAGGGTAGCCAGCGGCGCAGAATTCGTCCCACGACTCCAAAAGACTCCTTGCGTCTCTAACAGCAGCCATGGGGGGAGTGCTGTAGTCTCCGTAACGCAATGGTCGATTCCACAAGAACCAAGCCTGCTTCCTGATAGCCCATGGAATGCTCTCAAGAAGGATGTCCAATTCTGGGGAACGCCTCAGTTTGGTGATTTTTTCGTAGACATCTTCGTAATAGAGCATCCGTACTTCGCCGAAGTAGTATCCCCACACGTAGCGCCACATGTCCCAGTCGATGGTGATCTTGCTCATGGTATGTAAACGATAACGCCCCTTGACAACTTGTCAAGGGGCGCAGTCTTATTTTCTAGGAAAATCATCGATTTTCCGACATCGGTGACATTATGCGCTCGAAGCCTATGGCAAGGTTGGCAAAGCGCTCTTCCATGCGCGAGATATCGGCGTTCATTTGATCCATCCGAATGGACATATTCCTCTCGATTTCTTCCATCTTCTTGTCTCCCGTGATTTGGTTAATGGATACTTCGTGGTCGTGCTCTGACATCCAGTCCTTGAACCAGCTGTTCGTGGAGTCGTGCCTACGATTAAGGTACTCCTCCGAATTCCTATTGGACATCACGACGCAGATGGTGGAAATGGACGCTAACAAGCAGGAGATTCCCGCTATCGCCACAGCCACATGGGGGTTGGGATCGGAGGTAGCGAAGCACAGGACGATGGCAGATAGCGCAGCTCCTGCAGACATCGCTGAAAGTGATATTGATAAAAATTGGCTATTAGTCATAGTCTTCCTTGGTTTTAGGTATATGAGTTCAGGATCATTCATTATTCTTCCTTTTTAACAAAAGAATAGCAAGCACTCTGGGGTAATGGGACTTACAGGATTCGAACCTGTGACCAAGCCGTTCAAGTTTGTGTGGCTTTCGCCACTCCTTGGACTATATCATCACCATAGTTTTTATACTTTAGGTGTCGGACGCTTATGTGGTTATTAAGAGTACTGAACCTCTCCACTAGTCTCTGCACCTTTCACCAATGTATCGGTGACTTGGCTCAGGATTGCCATGTGAAAGCCGTAGCTTTTTATTCATTTAGGTTTCCCTGAATTCATCCGATTCTTCCCATTGGCTTTCGCCAATGGAGCACCACATAAAAGCCAGTGTTCTATTCTGGAGTGTTATCTTCTTGGCATAACCAAGAGGTTGCAGGATCTATTGTTTAAACTATCGCCATTTAGATGGTAATTTAATTCAACATCTGGCAATTTGATTCCCTATGCTGATTCGGCTATGGAAGCGTGTTCGCATACATAACTTCACCAATTTTAAGAGTCTATTGCTTTGTGATGAAATGGCGGATAGATGACCCTATATCCGTGTAAATATAGCACTGGCTCTTTGTTGCTCATGTGTAGATCATGTGAAACAAGAGATATGATTTTATCTTTTGCTTCATATTAAAATCCAGCATGAACTTTTATGAGCGGCCTGCTCTGACCGCTGAGCTAAAGTCCCAGCTTTTTTCAGAATGCTTGCTATTCAATTGTCAAAGAAGGCACAGATGAAGGTCTCGGGGCTTTTTCAGCCCTTTCACCGTCGTTCCCAAGCCATCCTTATTCTAGTGTTTAGCCAAGCCAATGAAGGGAATCTTCATCAAGTTTGCCGCTTTTCTCTGCTTCGGCAGTCTTTAGTTGAGTCTTAGCGACTCTTTTTTCTCTAGCGCAGGAAATGCGACCGTCGCGGTAGCCAGCGCCATAGCCAGCGCTAATTCCCTTCTTCTTGCCCATAAGGAATCCAACCACAGCCGATGCAACACACGAAAATATAGATATATATATCATAGATGACTTTTTTGAAATCGAATTCTGCAAGCCTGCTGAAACATAGGCAATTAACCAAGGATTAACATATGCTGCTAAAAAAGACTGTAGTTAAGGAAAGCTCGATTGCTGGATTAGGCTTGTTCGCCGATGAGGATATAAAAAATGGCGACATAGTCTGGTCTTTTCATCCATCCATAGACAAAGAGGTGGACATGTCAGAGTGGATCGATCTTCCGATCCACTGCTGGAACTATATGATATCACATTCTTGGATATGCAATTTCACAGGCAAGCGGTTCATGTCTTTTGATAACGATAGGTTCACCAATCACTCCAAGGATCCAAACATATCCGAAGATGATTCTGGGAACATGGTCGCCAACCGAGACATTAAGACGGGGGAGGAGATCATCTGCGACTACGAGAAGATCCATGACGGAAATCCTTGGGAAGGAGACGATGGCTCATTTGGATGATAGCATCAGTTTCCCATCCCTGCACAGGCGGGCAATCTCAGAACTCGATCTGGGAGCCAATGAAGCCTTTTCGAAGAAGTATTCGGCTACATATGGATTATAAGTAGCTTCCACCATGCCGTGATCATTTAAGTTCAGTTCGGAGATGTCGCCCATTGCATACGCATGGACATTCTTTGCCTTCTCTCTGAGCACGCGTTCCCTGCCGGTCTTGCTTACTATTAGCAATACATTCGAGAGCGAAACTTCCTCCATGTGGCAAAGAACTCTCCTGGTCTTGGGATTCATGACCGACCAGCATTTCTTATGAAGGTTTCTGTATACCTTTACTCTCATGATGCTATATTGGTGACCGCCTCCCGATCCTCCTCTTCCTGGGATCAGGAGGACGGTCACCTTCTCACAATGGACTCGGGGGGAATCGAACCCCCGTGCTGATAGAGCCTACGATGGATCACTACATGCTTAGCTGCTTTTGATCCATTTCCTTCGCGAAGCAGCGCGCTAGGGAATGGTTTTGCTCCTTTCCTTCATCGAGCCATCGGAGCAATCCTGGCTGGACTAACCTTCAAGTATACAGTCTTTTCTAGAAGGTGTCGATTGACTGTTTGGCCGACTTAGGCAGCCATTCGGTAGCTGTTATTGGCAGTTACTGTTTTGATCGATTTTTTACATGGCCATCGATCAACCATGGCATGCGATCTTCACGCTCACTCTCCAGTCGACGCCGTTCGAGCCCCTTTCCTTACTTTTCTTATGGAATTTTTTCCCAGCCTCCTGCCTTTATCCCTCTGACACAAGACTATAGCGCAGAAAGAGTCGCTCATCAAGCCATTGGAGGTAGGATTATCCAGTACTTCTATCCTATCCACCTTGCCGAATCCAAACATGCTGTCGCCCTTCGACAGAAGCGGACCTCCGTCGAAGTCAATCGATGTTATCGCTCCATTTTCATCAGACGATAAACGAGTGAAGTGGAGGTTCTCCGCCTTTACCCTCCACACTATGCATCCATCGTCTGCGTATATGACATGAAAGAAGCGGCAAAATCCAGAGCGGGATAGTATCGCGAAATTCGGTGTGAGTATGTGTCTGCCATCGCGCTTCATCATGTTACGATCATCGCTTTCGAGAAATATGCTGCTACGCTACTTCTCTATACGGCCAAGACGATGCAGGCTGATCATCCCAGCCATATCATTGATAAGCTTATCCGCATCATCCATCCTTGACTGCAACTCATCTATCGCATTCGCTGCGTCATATATCACTTGCTTGTCATTCGGGTGAATGCTATAAAAAGGGTTTTTCAATATCTGCATCAAATCTCTTGATATCTTCTCGTATTTTTCTTTCATTAATGACCCCAAGGGGATTTGAACCCCTGTTACCTCCGTGAAAGGGAGGTGTCCTAGACCAGACTAGACGATGGGGCCTAAATTTTAAAAAGTCTTTGAGGACTTTTTTTTTCTTTCTGTCCTTCAAACCGGTGCATTATAGGTAGTAATTTTACATCCATAGCTACATCTCTCCATTTTGCTGCACCTCCGCCTGTTGGGTGAGATGTAGCCACAGATGGAACTATTACTTCTACCTGACCCCATGCTCCACTATTACTAAAATCTTCTAAGGCATGCATGAGAGGACTCGACCTAGCAGACATACAATCATGACATATCATTGAATCCTTGAACCATTTAGGAGCATTTATGACTGGGGGCTGAGGTGAATCAAATTCATCTCTACTTTTTACCATGGTGGCTAAAAACTTCTTATGCCTGAAGGCTGGTTCCAAAGCCTTAACAGGATCAAAATGCCTGTCCCACCAGATGTCGTCTTCCCATGTTATGAATCTTCCATCTGGTCTGCCGCTTTCTATCCACCATTGCAGTATACATAAATGTCCAAGCACCCATTTAAGTGAGAGTTTTTCTCCGTCTTTTGAGAACATTCTTGGAGTGTTTTTAGGAACCTGGTCATATGTATCAAATATAGAAGGCCACTTATTTCGTATAGATAAATCCGTGTTTGCAAATTGCGTTGCATTATCTGGCATCTTATTTGGATAAGAACAGCCATTTTTATTATCACCGTCAAATAGCCATACCAAGGATACTTTATTGCCCAACTTCGTAGAAAGATAATTAAATCTTTCTACTGTAGCATCATCATTATGATAAGTTCTGAATATCAACCATCTATCCATGGTGATTTTTCGTCAAGTGGTTGCGGAGGGACTCGAACCCCCGAAGCCTATGGCAGGAGATTTACAGTCTCCCCTCGTTGCCGCTTGAGTACGCAACCTAAATGGGATTGGTGGGAATCGAACCCACATGGTTTTTGAAACCGAGGGATTTTAAGTCCCTTGCGTCTGCCTGTTCCGCCACAATCCCAATAATGGCTTTGGTGGGAATCGAACCCACAAGTCCGCGAAGACAGCGGATTTTGAATCCGCCGCGTCTGCCAGTTCCGCCACAAAGCCTTCACCTTATTGTAGTAGTACCGAACAGCCCTCGATGTCTTCTTTTCTGCCTTTTACGGCAAAATAGACCTGCTCCATCTTCATCCGTTGACGAGTAGCGTTCATGTCCTTCGCCTCTTGCTCAGCTTTTTTCTTGCTAGTGAAGACAAGAACACCCTTTTTACCTCCCGACTGGCAGTCAGTCAAGAAGCCTGCATCCTTGCTTTCCCCAACCTTAACTAGCCAGAAATCCCTAGGTAAGTTCTGGGTCGAGAAAATATCACCCGCCATTGCTCTTTGCTCCAACGGGAAGCACAAAATACGAGTTTTCAGGCATAGATTCCGTCACATCGCAGTCGTTGCTAAGAATCTTCTCATCCAATCGCTTAAGTTTCTGCTTACGGCGACTATTCTCCGCCACGATGTGGTGGTCGCTGCTTTCGCCATATACATAAGTCCTACCATTGCTTTTCTCATAGATCCATACTTCAATGCAATCTGCCTTGCACCTCTTCATCGACTTGCTCCTTTTCGACGGATTCATATATGCAGATTCGTCATGGCAAACACAGGGACGCGCAATGCGCGTCCCTGTGATCTTGCCAAGGTGGTCGAAGGTTGATTTAATTAGAACTTGATTGCGAGACCGAACTGAGCGGTGGTATCAGTATCGTTCTTTGCACCCTGATCAACCGTGAAGTTGAATTCACAGTTGAAATCGATATTGTTTGCGATCTTCCAAGAGATGCTTGGACCAATGCTGCTCAGGTAGTTGCTGTCTCCAGCCTCCCAGTAGTCGTATCCGAAACCAGCGGACCAATTGGAAGCAACCTCGTACTTGATGCCAATACCAGCGTTAATAATGTCTTCGCTAGTAAGACCTCCGAGAATGGGCTGGAACGCGAGGTCTCGGTTGGCTACCCAGCGGAAATTTCCATCCCAACCAAGCTTCTCGACGGTGGTGCTGCCGCCTACATCGAACCCAAAGGCGATGTTAACATCATCTCCACCAAAGGCATCCTCGCCCGTAGGCAGGTCAAAATCGATGCCGAGCGATACGGAATCGATGAACTTGCACGGGTTCTTAATGAAGGTGTGGTCAAACCCAATCTCGGTCATTCCAAAGCCAGTGTTACCGACACTGAAGAATGGGATATCGAGATGAATAGAGGTGTTGTCGCTGTACTTATAGACAAGCGACTGGGTCATGGAGACAGCGTCGGTGCTGGTGCTGTCATAGTTGTAGAAGCCAAGAGTCTCCTTGAAGGAGAAGCGAGAGGAATCGAACAGCGATACCTCCGTTGTTGGTGCTGCTGCGCCTGACTTGCACTCTGGGGTCGCCTGCTCGCCATCCGCGAATGCCATGGTGGCGGTCATGAGTGTGCTAACGATAATAGTGGTAATCTTCATAGTTTTCCTTTCTTACTGTTGATTACTATTGAGTGTTGCAGAATGGGCTGTAGTTTTTTTATTCGACAACCTTCGCTCCGTGAGAACGGAGATTTCATTCCTTCTCCCCATTCTAGCAACTTACTCCGTTCTTTCGCCATATTCTTGATCCAAAAGACGATTTTGGACCAGAATCTACATCGGATGATCTAGAATTCCGATGAAATGAGATTACTGCCATTCCTCGCCATATCCTTTCTGCTTGTTTCTTGTGCCACAAGTACAGTTGTAGAAAGGACTTATGTAGATCCAGAGTATAAGTGCAAGATATGGAACTCCTATCACGAGGAGTGTGTGAAAAATATCACAGGTTCCATGGATAAGGCAAATCTTGCCGAAAACGAGCGTTATGCTCGTGAAGTGAGAAATGCTTGGCTAAAAGACATCGATTACGCCGCAATCAGTCCAGAGCGGAAGAAGTTCTATCAGGACAGCGTTGGTATTGCTAGGGGACAAGCCATCATCGCTGCTTCCCAAAGGGAAGAGCAACTGAATAACTAACCCCTTTTCTTGCGCTTGGTCGTATTCGTCTTGCGGATCTGCTTTCCGCAATCAAGATTAATGCCCATCTTCCGAAGGGAGGCTGTTATAACATTAGCAGTCTCCAACACGGCTTCCTCGCACAACTCTGGACGGACTGCATGAAGGATCTCATGGATGGTCGTATTCAGGAGCTGGGCATCGGAAAGGTTCTTGCGAACGAAGATCTTGGGATTCCTCGTCTGAGGCCAATCGCACTCCCCGTAGGAGTACCTGCTGATCTGGCTGCTCTTCACAAAGCGAACCAGCCACCGCTTATTCCTAATCCAAATGGGAAAGTCTTTAAGATTGTTCCTGCTAGATCTGGACATCGGAATTAACAGCCCTTCTGTGGTTATGCTGGGCAGGCTCGTATCCATGAGCGGAGGCAAAGTCTGGGGATACGGTTTTGAACCATCCCCCTTTTTTGTGAAGGCTTCCATTGCCTCCCGTCACTTCACATGTCCTGTATGCCATGGTCTCTGCCAAGGCGATGATACCGTTTATATAATCGTCATGGTAATTGCAGTATATCCTGAGACCGCCAAACTTTTCTTTGATCTGCACGATCTCTAAACCTTGGCTCGGGTGGATCTTTGCAATAACAGAATCATTATCTGCCATGCGATGCTCTTCGACAGCCGCCCTTCTTTTGTAGTACCTGTCGATGCACAATATGGCGCTCTCGATGATGGATCGCCATCCCTCCTCGCAATCGAAATCGGGTATGCTTATGGATATGATGTCCCTAAGTTGCTGGCTGGCTTCCATTTATCTGTTCCTGCAATTCTGCTATTGACTTCCTAGCGATCTCCAGGTCGTTCTTAAGCTGCGCGTTTTGCCTGCGCATCTCACGTATCTCGGCTATTAGGTCGCAGAAATACGGTCTGTCTTCCTGCGAGCGCAATTTCTCCGCATCCATCTTAGCACCATCTTCCTGTGTCGTCAATTTCTCCTGAGAGAACCTATGGTAACTGTTCTTTCACCAAGGCGGTCATTGAAAAGGTTCACCTTTGTGGATGCATTCTGACGAGCTGGTGGATCAGACATCCACATCACCTCGTAGTTACCAGACTCATTACCAATAGGATCCTTCCAGTACACTGTGTCTCCCACGAGTATCCTGGATATGTCATCTTTATCATAATGCTCGAAATCAATCTTTGGCATTGCTAACTCCCAAAATTATTCATCCTTTCCCTTGCCCCAGCCTATCGGAATGGGACCAGTCTCTACTCTTGATGTTATTGAAGAACCTGAATCGCATTCTCCTCCAGCAGATATAGACCTCCTAATGAAGGAAGCCTTTTCTTTGAGTATGCTCAATTCTTCCATGGTGGCGCACGACATTATATCGGCGCATATACCGTCTAAACGATGCAATATCTCATATTTATTCATGTGCGTTGATGGATTTGTGTTCATGGATATTGACGATCTAGATATGCGTCATGATATTATAGCATGCTTGAAGCATGAAATATCCTTTTCTAGTTCAGAATGATTTAAACTCAATTGCCCCCCGTAGCCATAGTCCACAATTTTGGCTTTTTTAAGTTGATCAGTCCCAGACCAGCCAAATATCTTAGCCCTTTTGCTCTCAACATCTATCCCACACAGCACATATACATCTGCCCATTTTTTAGGCTGCGGATATTGTTTTAAGTCTGGATCTTTCCAATATTGGGTAGATTTGACATCGATTGTTTTCCCACCGATGAGAAAATCTATATTGCCATCCCCCTCTGGAAGACTAGCGGCATTTACTGGATGCCCAGTGACTATAGAGAAACACATCTCGCCTATGGCGCCAAGAACATGGGTTGAATATTTACTCCAATTCTTAGTAGAGCGGTAAGATGACTTCTGCTTATCCCTTTCCGAGCCCATGAGCACAAGATCTTCCCATATACATTCCATATTAACCCATCCATCATTCATAAGCAGCGATGGTGAGTCATTTAACTTGGAATATATTGCGATAGATGATTCTGGCAAAGATTCTAAATCAAACATAATCTTTTTTCGGAAATCATCGCCGCCTCCGAATACCAATCATGCCAACAATCCCAATCAGCGCAAGTGCCGATGGAGCAGGAACAATAGTGTAGTCGATGTTGTCGATGGCAAGTTGAGAAGCATCCCCCGCTCCATAGACCTTGATTTCCGTGATGTTGTTCAGCGGGCCAGGATATGGAGAAGCGATGTTTAGCCTGACACGCTGTGCGGTAGAGAGTTGCGCTGTGTATGTGAACACGCCCACTCCGTATCGGTAGCCCTCAATCAACAGGGTAATGTTGCCCCAGATCGCCGTAACTTCAAGGGTGTTCAGTCTCCACAACTCGTTTCGACTGATGCGATAGTTGTAGGATGAACGGGAACCCCACGGAGTGAAAATCGCACGATCACCGATGATGCCCTCATCATATCCTCCCCATCCCTGTCCACCAACAAGATCGTAGTATGCCCATTGGTAGTTGCTTGGGGCGTATGAACTTGTGAATTGGAATCCTTCGTATGATGAGAAGTAATCCCAATAGAATCCCGTGTTCGGAGGATTGGTCGTGGCAGTAGTGGGCGCAGGAAGATTTTCAAAGGTGCAGAAAGTCCCAGTTCCGTGTGCTGCCGTTGCGATAAATGCTGTTGCGATTAGTGTTTTCATTGTGCTTTCTCCTTGCTTGCGCCGATCTTCACGCCACTTCCAGGCGGATCGACCTGTTCGGTTGAGACTGGTCGAATGTCTTCTGCTG
>Ga0075471_10001411_pt1 | contig 15740 bp, 14 predicted proteins | sample DEB19_08_DNA_2_FD_74787 | JGI IMG/M metagenome (GOLD analysis project Ga0075471, IMG submission 74787) | Aqueous microbial communities from the Delaware River and Bay under freshwater to marine salinity gradient to study organic matter... | ecosystem: Environmental > Aquatic > Marine > Coastal ... | reverse complement strand
CTCGCGCTCGGTCAAGGTGGTGAGCACATCCTTCAAAGTTTCCTTCAACAGGCTGTAGCTAGTCACGTCGGAGGGATTCTCCGCGGACTTGTCTTCGATGAAATCACCGAAGCTGACTTCGTCGCCATCGCCGACGGGGGCGTGGAGCGAGACGGTTTGTTGCGCCATCTTGAGCAGCGAATTTACGCGCTCGACCGGCAGGTGCATTTCATCGGCCAATTCTTCGGGCGTTGGCTCCCGACCGAGTTCCTGCATCAGGTGCTTCTGGGTGCGCCAAAGTTTGTTGATGATCTCGATCATGTGCACCGGGATACGGATGGTGCGGGCCTGATCGGCAATCGAACGGGTGATGGCCTGACGGATCCACCAGATGGCGTAAGTAGAAAACTTGTAGCCCCGGCGGTATTCGAATTTCTCCACGCCCTTCATCAAGCCGATGTTGCCTTCCTGGATCAAGTCGAGGAATGACTGGCCGCGGTTGGTGTATTTCTTGGCAACGGATATGACGAGGCGAAGGTTGGCCTCAGCCATGTGGGTCTTGGCCAGGTGCGCCTGTTCGGCGGCTTTTTTCAGGAGACCGGAGGACTTGAGGTATTCCTCGACCGGCATCCGGACGAATTGTTCCAAGGCCCGAATGTTTTTACGCTCGGCCATGATCTGGGCCTGTTGTTCGGCGGATTTCCGGTGGGATTCTAGTTCGGCGATGTGGCGCAAGCTGGTCTGAAATTTGTCATGCACGTTTTCCGCAACGACAATCATTTCCTCCAACACTTTCTGTTTGTAAAAGAATTTGGCGAAGGAGACTTGGAGCTTGCGATCAATCTTCTTGAAATCAGCTCCGAGGCGGTTGCGGCGCGATTTGTTCGGGGCTTTCTGACAGGCATTGTATTTTTCGTCCGCACGCTGATCCATTTCGCGGACTTTTTTCACCAGCCGGCGCAGATCCTTGAGGTGCTGGTCGCGGCTGGCGACTTTTTTATCGACGATCACGCGGTCGAAACGTTCCTTGGGCGGCTCGGATAGCAGTTTTTCGGCAAGAGCGACATGCTCCTTCGCGGCGAATCCGAAGCTGTAGATGATGCGCTTCATCTCCACCTCGGCGACCTCGATGCGCTGGCAGATCTCGACTTCCTGTTCCCGGGTGAGCAGGGGCACCTTGCCCATCTGGCTCATATACATCCGCACTGGATCGTCCAAAATATCAAGGCGGCTGCGGTCGGCAACTTCCTCCTCCTCGGGCTGCTCGGGTTGTTGCTTGGAGCGTGATTCCTCGGCGTTGTCGACAATCTCGATGTCGAGATTCTTGAGCTTGGTGTAGATCTCGTCGAGATCGTCAGGCGTTAGATCGTCGGGCAGCGCGTCGTTGATATCGTCGTAGGTCAGATAACCCCGCTCATGAGCGAGATGGACGAGCTTCTTGATGACTTCGGCTGAATCGGCGGCTTTGACGGGGGCTCCGGCGATGAGGTGACCGTTGCCGGGCATTGCAACCGACGAAAGAGCGGGTTTGTCTAGCTTGCTGGGTTGGTTTTTGCCTGCGACGGATTTGTCTTTCGACTTCGCAGACGGCTGTTTCACCGGTTTACGAGCGACCCCCACCTTGACTTTGGGAACAAGGGACTTGCTACGCGCCCGTTTGTTGGCGATGACGCTGATGGACTTTCGTGATTTCATCTTCTATGACACCGGCACTTTGACACTTGAACCGCTTTCTGGTTCGGAATTATTAACCCGCCACGTTTTTCTCAGGATTCGCCGCCGCCTACCGCCTCCCAATAGCAACTCCCTGATGACGCGAGGCACTGATTCTGCGGTTTTACTCTGCCGTAAGAAACTCCCAGAACACCGAACTCCCGTCATCATCTCAGGGATGCTGGTGAAATTCAAGAACTTTGAATGAAAAGCATGAAACACCCTGCGGTGCGCAAGAGCTTTCAGGGCCAAAACCGGGCGCTAACAGCTGGGCAGGGGGCATAAGCTCACTGACGCTCGTATTCGCCCTTGCCGAGGCGTTTGAGCACGGTGAAGCCCGCTTTCTTGGCGTCGGAAATGGACAGGGGCTTGAGTTTTTGGGGCGAACTGAAGCCAGAAATCAGTTTGCGGACCGGTTTTTTGCATGCCGGGCAGTGGGTCAATTCCTTTGCGCTCAACGGCCGGCGCAGCGTGAACTTGCCTCCACACACCTTGCAATCACCTTCACATAGTTCGTATTCGTAAATAGGCATGTTGGTTGAAAACTTGGGAACGGATCACTTCTTTAAAAACGCCGAAAACAAATCAATCGGCAGCGGCAGGAAGGTCGTCGTGTTGTGTTCGCTTGCCATCTCGCGCATGGTCTGCAAGTAACGCAATTGCAAGGCAATCGGCTCGGTCGCGATCATCGCAGCGGCTTGCACCATCTTTTCAGCAGCTTGGAATTCGCCCTCGGCGTTCACGACCTTCGCGCGCCGCTCGCGTTCGGCTTCTGCCTGCTTGGCCATCGCGCGCTTCATGCTGTCTGGCAATGCCACGTCCTTCACCTCCACCGCCGTGACCTTGATGCCCCACGGTTCGGTCTGGCGGTCGATGATTTCCTGCAACTTCAGGTTGATGCTGTCCCGCTGCGACAGCAGATCGTCCAACGGCGCCTGCCCTAGAACGCTGCGCAACGTCGTCTGCGCGATGAGTGAAGTGGCTTTCCAGTAATTCTCCACCTTCACCACGGCCGCGTTCGCATCCACGACGCGAAAATACACCACCGCGTCCACTGTGGCCGGCACGTTGTCCCGGGTCATGACTTCCTGTTTGGCCACATCAATCGTCACCACGCGCAAATCCATCCGCACCATCTTGTCCACGATCGGAATCAAAAAAATGAGCCCCGGACCTTTTGCACCCTGCAATTTGCCGAGCCGGAAGATGACGCCCCGCTCGTATTCGCGCAGGATGCGCATGGACTGCGGCAGAATGAACACCCCCAACAGAATCAAAACCACCACTGTTGGCCCCAGTTTGCCTATCAAATTAAAAATCTCGTTCATAAATATGTCCTTCAGTTTTTCGGTTTGACTTTCAGCGTTAATCCATCGATGGCGACGATTTCCACAGGCATGCCTTTCTCGACTGGCGTTGCGCTCACTGCATTCCAATATTCGCCTTCAACAAATACCTTTCCTCCGCCGTCGTCAATCCGCATCACCGTCGGCACGATCTGACCCAGCATCGTTTCGCGTCCGGCGCGTACCGGCAGTCGTCGGGCGCGCCAACCGGCGCCCACCACGAAGAGGAAAAACGCCGCTGTTACCAGCGTTGCGGGAATGATGACCGCCAAGGACAACCGGAATGCCGGCTCCGCACGGTCAAACAGCATCAGCCCACCCAGGAAAAAAGCAATGATGCCCCCCGCCGTCAAAACGCCATGCGAAGGGGCGAAAACATCTATAGTAAACAATATCAGCGCCAGGCCGATCAGCGCCAGCCCCGCGACGTTGATTGGCAGGATCGCCGACATGTAAAGGGCGAGTATCAAGGCAATTCCGCCCGCCACGCCCGGCAGGATGACACCTGGGTTGCTCATTTCGCCGATGATGCCGTAGATGGCGATCAGCATCAGGATGAACATCACCTCTGGACGCCAAAGCAGTTGGAAAACCTTTTCCCGGGCCACCATCGGGATGGGCACAGCAACGGCCCCGGCCGTTTGCAGCTTCTGCCCGTTGATCTCGCGACCATCCAGTTGCTGGAGCAAATCCGGCAAATCCTTGGCAATGAGATCAATGACTTTCAACTCCAGCGCTTTTTCGGAAGTGATCGCCGCGCTATCCTTGACGGAGGATTTTGCCCATTCCACGTTGCGCCCACGCTTGGCAGCAATGGATTCAATGAAGCTTACGGAATAATTCTCCAGCTTCTGCTTCATCGTGCTATCGGTCTTTTCCTCGCCACCGATCGGGCTGCCGCCGATGGCCACCGGATGCGCCGCCCCAATGCTGGTCGTCGGGGACATGGCCGCCACGTCCGCCGCCAGCGTGATGAAGCACCCCGCACTGCCGGCGTTCGCGCCCGCCGGGGCGACGTAGACCACGAGGGGGATTTTCGCGGCGTAAAACTTCTGAACGATGTCCTTGGTCGAGTCCAGCAGGCCGCCGGGAGTATCGAGCTGGATGACGAGATATTGGAAGTTCTGTTCGGTGGCGCGGTCAATGGCTCGCGCAATGTAGCCCGCTGTTGCCGGTCCGATCGCGCCGTTTACCTTGATCAATCCCACGGAGGCAGCCGCCGGGCGAAGCCCGCCACCGAAAACCAGCGCGGCTATTATGATGGCTGACCAGCGGATCATATCCCTGCATTCGACTCTAGCAGTGAGTTCCATGATTACAACGCCAATTGCGCTATGTCCGGCTATTGCATTCCGTCGGTTCTTTGGCAATCATCCGCGCGTGACCGAGCCTGCGCCGAGCCTTTTGCTCCTCATTCCGGCTTACAACGAAGAACACCGCATCGGACCGGTGCTCGATGACTATGCCGATTATTTCCGCCGGAATTACCCGGGCAAATTCCAGCTCGTCGTCGTCCTCAACGGTTGCAGAGACAACACCCTGAGCGTGGTGCAGCGCGCCGCCGCCCGGCATCCTGCCATCAGCGTGCTGGAATTTCGCGAGGCTATCGGCAAAGGCGGAGCGATCATCGAAGGCCTCAAGCTCGCGCCCCGGGCCGACCTCATCGGGTATGTGGACGCGGATGGGGCCACTCCGCCGGCGGCGTTCCACGATCTGGTGCGGCGGACGAAGGAGGCGGATTCCGTCATTGGCTCCCGGTGGTTGCCCGGAGCCGTGCTGCACATCGAGCAGAGCAGCCAGCGGCGGTTCGCCAGCCGGGTCTTTCACCTGATTGTGCAATGCCTCTTCTGGATGAACATCCGCGACACGCAATGCGGGGCAAAGGTGATGCGCCGGGCCGCTGTGGAAAAAATCCATTCCGCATTGCGCATCGCCGACATGGCGTTCGACATCAATCTGCTTTACGCCCTCAAGCACGCCGGCTTTCGCGTGCTGGAAGTACCCACCGAATGGCCCGACAAAGCCGGCACAAAGGTCGCCTTGGGCCGCACCTCGCTCACGATGTTCCTCTCCGCCGTCCGCATCCGATTGGTATATTCGCCGTTTTACAAGTGGCTGCGCCCCCTGCGACCGCTGGAGTCCTGGGTTTATGGCAAACTACGCGCCCCACTGCCGTTGAGCGGTCCCGCAGCGCCTGGCAAAAAATAAGCCACGCCCACCTTAAGACTTCGCTTTCCCCGGCGGCCCCCAGGTGAACCATGCACAGACCGCCAGTAACAACAGGCTGAATATCCCCAGCGTCTGCACCACCACCGGAAACTGTTTCTCCGTCGGGTTCACCAACGCACCCAGCCGCCAATACATTGTCAACGCATAGCCACCGCCCACCGCCAGCAGCCACGGCACAGCGGCGAACCGGGCCTGCGCCATCAGACTATTGATCAGCACCGTCGCCAACGTCAGCGGCAACATGCTCCAGGCGAACCACGGCACCAGCGGTGCGGCAATCTCCTGGAATGATTGATTCAGCAGAATCCGCACCGGCAGGGCGGGGAACAGCGTGCACATCAACGCAGCCCCCAAACCGGCCAGCAAAGTCACTCCCAGCGCGAGCGCGAGCGCATTAGACTTCTCGCCCGTCGCCTCGCTGCGTGCCAGTTTCGGGAACATCACCGCCGCCACCGGCAGCGTGAAATACACCAGCGCCCGCCCCACTGTCCCAGCTGCCGCATAAAACCCGGTCTGGTCTTTCGAAAAAAAGTTCTGCACAAAAATCATGTCCGCTCCGAGCATGAATTGCGCGACGCCCAATCCCAGCGTCAGCGGCACCACGCGCCGCAACCACGGGCGCCATTGCATCGGAGTCGCCGCCCCGTGCAGACAATCCCGCACCAGCCAGCCCGTCACCAGCACCACCGCCAACATTCCCAGCAGCACCGCCACCATCGCGCCGGCGGCGTGATACCCCAGCAGCCCGACGATCACCATCACGGCGAGCAAGCGTCCGAGACCATCCACGACCGCCGCGTTGCCGAGCCAGAAGAAATTTTGCCGCCCCTGCAAAATTCCGCCCAGCACCGGTCGCCACAGTACCATCAAGCCGACCCCCACCGTGACCCACAGGGCCGCCGGGTTGGCGATCTTCATGCGTTGCATGATCATCGCCTGAAACCCGAAGATCCCCAGCGCCGCCGCGAACCACAAAAAGAACAGTGCCCGCAACACCGCGCGGAAAACCCCCGCCAGTTCGCGTTCGTGGGCCGGCGTCATCGCGCCCGCCGCCTGGTGCGCGAACACGCCCGACAAACCCACCGCCGGGATACTCATCATCGCCACGGTCTGGAGCAGCGTGGTGAACACGCCGTATTCGTCTTTCGGCATCCGGCACGCGAACTTGTGCACCAGCATCATGAAGACCCCGCCGCCCGTCGTCGCGATCATCATCCAGCCGCTCTGCCGGAAGAAAGTAAGATGATGTTTATCCGGCGCCGCTGGTGAAGTTGATTCGGTCATGAAGGTGGGAGTTTTTTGGAACAACGGTAGACAATCGGATCACGCTTCGCGCGCCACTTGGTTGAACCATTCCACGAATTTCGGGATGCCGGCATCAATCTTCACGTGCGGATCATAACCCAGCTTCGCCCGCGCCTTGGAAACGTCGGCGAACGTGATGGGCACATCGCCGGGCTGCGCCGGCTCACGGTTGATTAAGGCTTTTTTGCCGAGCGATTTTTCCAGCAGCTCGATCAAGCGCGACAGCGTCACGGCCTGCGACTCGCCGAGGTTGAAAATCTCAAAGCCGAACTCGTTCCGCGTGCAGGCCTCGATGCCGTCCACGATGTCCGTGATGAAGCTGTAGTCCCGCGCCGTCGAACCGTCGCCGAAAACGGGGATGGCCTTTCCCGCCGCGATGAGCTTGGCGAACTTGTGGATGGCGAGATCCGGACGCTGGCGCGGGCCATAGACCGTGAAGAAGCGCAGCATGATCACATCCAATCCATAGAGGTGATGATAAACGTGACCGAGCGCTTCGCACGCCAGCTTGCTCGCCGCGTAGGGCGAGATGGCCGAGAAAATCGGGTCTGCCTCCGAGAAGGGCGTCTTCGCATTCACGCCATACACCGACGACGAAGACGCGATCGTGATTTTCTTGCAGCCGGATTTGCGGGCCGCTTCGAGAATGTTCACCGTGCCCTCCACGTTCACGCGCTGATAGAGCGCCGGTTCTTCCAGGCTGGGCCGCACCCCCGCGCGCGCGGCGAGATGAATGATCTGGTCGAACTTCACCCCACCGATCAGTTCATTCACCGTGACCACATCTGTCAGGTCGCCCTGCACGAACTCGAATGGCTTGGCGAGCGACTGGATGGCACGGATGTTGGCGCGCTTGATCTGCGGATCGTAGAATGAATTGAGGTCGTCCAAGACCCACACTGCGTGGCCATCATGGAGCAGCCGTTCGCAGACGTGGGAGCCGATGAAGCCGGCGCCGCCAGTGACAAGGAAATTCATGGCCCGATGATGCGAAGCGCCCGCCAAAGTTCAAGGGACAAACACGCCGGCTCAGCGCTGGTAGTAACACAGATATGCCACATCCCCGCCGGCTTCGACTTCAAACTTTACGCCCTTGGGCACGATGAAGAATTGGCCCGGCCCGTAGCTTTTCCAGTCGCCGCCTGGCAGCCTGGCCTTGAGCGTGCCGGCCACGACGTGCATATGCTCCACGCAATCCGTGCCGAAACTATATTGGCCCGGCTCGATCACGCCCACCGTCGCCGGCCCCTCGGCGGTGCTGATGGCCAGACTTTGTACTTTGCCTTCAAAATATGAATTGTGCTTCATGCGTCTATGTTAATGCCGTTTTTTCGTGCCGCTGACAATCCAAACCCGCGCCCCGCCCGATTTTTTTCAAGTTGAAACTGGAATCGACCATGGCTTTCGGCATATTGGCCTCCGCATGAACGATCCAATTTTACAACTCGACCTCCCCGGCATCAAAAAAGTCCGCTCCGGCAAAGTCCGTGAAGTCTTCGACCTCGGCGAAAATTTCCTGCTCGTCGCCAGCGACCGCATCTCCGCCTTCGACGTCATCATGCCCAATGGCATTCCGCACAAGGGCGCGGTCCTGACGCAGATTTCGCATTTCTGGTTCGAGAAATTTTCCGCGCTCGTGCCAAACCACCTGCTCGCCAAGGCCAATGACCCGTTGCCCGCAAATCTTCAGCCTCATGCCGCCAAGCTGGCAAAGCGTTCAATGATCGTGAAGAAAGCCAAGCCGCTCGCCATCGAATGCATCGTGCGCGGCTATCTCTCCGGCAGCGGCTTGAAGGAATACAAAAAATCCCAGACCGTCTGCGGCATCAAGCTGCCCGCCGGCCTCGTGGATTCTTCTGAATTGCCCGAACCGATTTTCACGCCGTCCACCAAGGCGGAGCAGGGCCACGACGAAAACATCAACTTCGAGCAGGCCTGCAACATCGTCGGCAAGGACCTTGCCACGCAGGCGCGCGACTTAAGCCTGATGATCTACAAGGCCGGACGCGATTATGCTCGGCAGCGAGGCATCATCATCGCCGACACGAAATTTGAGTTTGGCCTGTTCGAGGGCAAGCTCATCCTCATCGATGAAGTGCTTACGCCCGATTCCTCCCGTTTCTGGCCAGCCGACCAATACGCACCCGGCAAGGGTCAGCCGAGTTTCGACAAACAATTCGTCCGCGACTACCTCGAAACACTGACGTGGGACAAAACCCCGCCCGGCCCGAAATTGCCGGAAGACGTCGTCGCCAAGACCTCTGCGAAATATCTGGAAGCCTACGAGCGGCTGACGGGCAAGAGACTGTGAACGGTGGGTTTGGTCTCGCGGCGGATTAAAATCCCGATGCGTTTGCGATAACCCTGGAGATTTGTTCAAGCCCCGCCTGATCCAGCCCGTCAAACCGGTTCAACTTTGGGCTGTCCAGATCCAGCACGCCAAGAAGTTTTGCGCCTTTGATCAACGGCACGACGATCTCCGAGCGGGACGCGGCGTCGCACGCGATGTGGCCTGGAAATTTTTCCACGTCCGGCACGAGGACGGTTTCGCGCCGCGCTGCCGCCGTGCCGCACACGCCTTTGCCGAGGGGAATCCGCACGCACGCCGGGCGGCCTTGGAACGGCCCGAGCACAAGCTCGTTGCCCGCGAGCCGGTAAAACCCCGCCCAATTCAAATCCGGCAGCGTCTGGTAGAGCAGGGCGGCGGTGTTGGCGCAATTCGCGATGAAGTCGCGCTCGCCGGTGAGTAGCGCGGCGAGGCTTTTCTCCAATTCGCGGTAACCGGCCGCCTTGTCCGTGAAGCTGATGTTTGAGACCGTGAACATGCGCGCCCGAGCCTAGCGCGCGGCGGGGCTTAGTCCAGTCTGCAAAACTTCAAACTCGCCTAGTGCGCCGTTTCTGCTAATCTCCGCGCTCTATTTTCATGATGACATCGACCCAAATCCGCCAGTCGTTCGTCGACTTTTTCAAGTCGAAGCAGCACACCATCGTCCCGTCGTCCAGCCTCATGCCGGACTCGCCAAACCTGCTCTTCACCAACGCCGGCATGAACCAGTTCGTGCCCATCTTCCTCGGCCAGACCAAGTGCCCCTACACCCCCGGCCGCGCCGCGGACACCCAGAAATGCATCCGCGCTGGCGGCAAGCACAACGACCTCGACGATGTCGGGCTCGACACCTATCACCACACGTTCTTCGAGATGCTTGGCAATTGGTCCTTCGGCGATTATTTCAAGCAGGAAGCCATTGGCTGGGCGTGGGAACTTGTCGTCGAAGTCTGGAAATTTCCGCCACAACGCATCTACGCCACCATCTATCAACCGGACAAAGCCAAGAACGACCCCGCCGATCGCGACGAGGAAGCGTGGGGTTTCTGGGCCGAGAAGTTTCGCAGCGTCGGTCTTGATCCCGACATCCACATCGTCAACGGCGGCAAGAAAGACAACTTCTGGATGATGGGCGAAACCGGCCCGTGCGGTCCGTGCACCGAAATCCACGTGGACCTCCGCCCCGGCCTGGCGCAGACCGACCTCGCCGCGCAGAAATCCGGCCGCGCCCTCGTCAACGGTTCTGACGCCCGCTGCATCGAGATCTGGAACAACGTCTTCATCCAATACAACGCCAATCCCGACGGCACATTCTCGCCGCTGCCCGCCAAGCACGTGGACACCGGCATGGGCTTCGAACGCGTCACCAGCATCATCCAAGGCACGAAGAACCTGACCGATTTCCAGAACGCCAAGATTTCCAATTACGAGACCGACGTCTTCCGCCCGCTCTTCGACGCCATCGAAAAGCTCAGCGGCAATAAATACGGCTCGACGCTCCCCAAAGCCGGCAGCACCGGCGACACCGAGCAGGAGAAGATCGACGTCGCGTTCCGCGTCATTGCCGACCACATCCGCACGCTCAGCTTTTCCATTGCCGACGGCATCCAGCCCGGCAACAGCGACCGCAACTACGTCCTCCGCCGCATCCTGCGGCGTGCCGTACGTTACGGTCGCACGCTAGGTTTCCGCGAACCGTTCTTCTACAAACTCGTGAGCGTCGTGGCCGACAACTTCGGCGATATCTTCCCCGAAATCCGCGCCAAGAGGAAACATGTGCAGGACGTTATTCGCATCGAGGAGGAGGCGTTTAATAAGACGTTGGATAGGGGCATCGAACTTTTTGAGACAGTAACAAACACTGCAGCAGATGCATTGGCAATTAAGACTGGCGACGCATACCCAACGGCTGCCGTAGTTGCGCCTGTGGTTGAAACTGGAAAAATTGTCACGACCACCCTCGACAAAGGAACAATTGTTTCAGGCGATTTTGCTTTCAAACTCTACGACACCTACGGCTTCCCGCTCGACCTCACCGAGTTGATGGCGCGCGAACGCGGCCTGACCGTGGACAAAGAGGGCTTTGAGAAGTTGATGGAAGAGCAGCGCACCCGCGCTCGCGCCGCGCAGAAGAAGGAAGTCATTTCGCTCTCGCAAATCGAAACCACCACGCCCACCAAGTTCGTCGGCTACGAAAACCTTGCGGTTCAGGCCAAAGTCGTGGAAGTCGTGTCGCTCAAAGACAAGACCGCCGTCATCCTCGACACCAGCGCGTGCTACGCCGAGATGGGCGGCCAGGTCGGCGACACCGGCGAGTTGACCGGCAGCGGCCAGCTCTGGCGCGTCACCAACACGCAGAAGTCCGGCAACACCTTCCTGCACTTTGTCGAAGGTGGCGATGCTCCCGCCATCGGCGCAGGCGTCACGCTCGCCGTGGATAAATCCCGTCGCGATGCCATCCAGCGCCACCACACCGTCACCCATTTGCTCCACTGGGCGTTGCACGAAGTCGCCAGCAAGGAAGCGTCGCAGAAAGGTTCGTTCGTCGGTCCGGACAAGTTAACCTTCGACTTTAACAGCGCGCCGCTCACGCCCGCACAGGTCGCCGACATCGAGAAACTCGTCAACGAGCGCATCCTTGAAAACGCCGGAGTTTCGTGGACGGAAGTGCCGCACGCCGACGTAAAAAATCGCAAAGACGTGATGCAGTTCTTCGGCGACAAATACGGGGATACCGTCCGCGTCGTCCAGATCGGCGGCAGAGCCGGGAAGCTGGACGGTTATTCCATGGAACTCTGCGGCGGCACGCACACGCGGGCGACCGGTGAGATTGGCCTGTTCCGCATTGTCGGCGAAAGCGCGATCGCGGCGGGCGTGCGGCGCATCGAAGCTGTCGCCGGACTCGAGGCTTACGCGTTGGCGAATTCGCAACTGCAGCTCATCCGCAACGTCGCGGACAAGATCAATTCGCCCTTGCACGAACTGGAAAAGAAAATCGAGGCGATGCTCGTGAACCAGAAAGACTTGGAAAAACAGCTCAAAGCCGCGCAGCAACGCGAGGCTTACAACGCCGCGAGTGAGTTGTTGGAACGGGTGCAGCCGCTGAACGGGATTCCCGCCATCATCCACAACGTCGGTGGCGTGGACGGTGATTTCCTGCAGGCTGTCGTGGATGCGCTGAAAAACCAGTTCAAAGGCGTGGTCGTTCTCGGCGGCGCGACCAATGGCGCGGTGGCGCTTGTGGCGGCGGTTTCATCCGACTTCACGGTGAAGGTTCAGGCCGGCAAAATCATCCAAACCATCGCGCCCATCGTGGGTGGCAAAGGCGGCGGCAAGCCGGACAATGCCCGCGGCGGCGGCAAGGACGCAACGAAGTTGGATGAGGCGTTGGCACAGGCAAAAAAGCTGTTGAGTTGATGCCCGCCGATGGATGGAAAACACGGCGCTGAAGGTCGCGCTGTGATTTTCAGGAGAAAGCAAAAGGCCACGACCGTTTCCGGGCGTGGCCTTTGAATTTTCAGGCGGCGCTTACAGGCGGGCGGCGACGGCGCTCCAATTCACGACGTTCCAGATGGCCTTGAGATAGTCGGCGCGCTTGTTCTGGTATTTCAGGTAGTAAGCGTGCTCCCAGACGTCCACGCCGAGGAGGGGCTTGCCTTCGCAACCGGCGACGGCTTTGCCCATGAGCGGGTTGTCCTGGTTGGCGGTGGAGACGATCTCGAGCTTGCCGTTGTTGGAAACGAGCCACGCCCAGCCGCTGCCAAAGCGACCGATTCCAGCGGCTTCAAACTTGGCCTGGAAGTCGGCGAAGGAACCGAACGCGGCATTGATGGCATCCGCCAACGGGCCGGACGGCGTGCCGCCAGCTTTCGGCGCGAGGGAATTCCAGAAGAAGGTGTGATTCCAATGACCGCCGCCGTTATTGCGGACCGGGCCGCGGATGGCGTCGGGCACGGCGCTCAAGTCGCGGATGACCTGTTCGAGCGACTTGGCTTCGAGAGCGACGTTGCCGGCGATGGCTTTGTTGAGGTTGTCCACGTAGGCCTTGTGATGGCGACCATGGTGGATTTCCATGGTGAGCGCGTCGATGTGGGGTTCGAGCGCAGCTTTGTCGTAGGGCAGGGGAGCGAGTTCGTGGGGCATAGTGGAGTGGCGTTTGGTTTGTTTGATTTTTTGTTTGGTGATCCCAGATTGCCGGTGAAACCACCGGTAAAATTGCTGCTGCATCCTAATAGCGGTCGGGAAGCGGGACAAGTGGTAATTGGTCCGGGTGGCGATATGGGTTTCCGCGCTGTCGCCTGGAAAGGCAGACAACAAATTTGCGGCAAACCCCCGGGACTGTATAATTCCGGCATGAAATTCATCACCCAAATCTCCGCCCTCGCATTATTATTGCCCACCCTTCACGCCGCACCGATTCCCGAAAACCTGCGCCAGGAAGGCTGGTTTATCGGCGTCCAAGCCTACACGTTCAAGGAATTCAGCGCGTTTGAAGCCATCGCCAAGGCGAAGGAAGCGGGCGCAAACATGATCGAATTTTATCCCGGTCAGCGCCTTAAACCCGGCTCGACTAACAAGGTGCATCACACCATGTCCGAAGATTCGATGAACGAACTCCTCGCCGAGTGCAAGCGACTGGGAGTCCATGCCGTGAACTACGGCGTCGTCGGCGCGCAGAACCCCGAGGACGTGCAAGCCATCATGACGTTCGCCAAGAAGATGAGCCTTTACTCTGTCTGCTCTGAGTCCACCGAGCAGATCGCGGCGTGGGAAGTGGCGGCCAAAGAATTTGACATCAAGGTCGCATTCCACCAACACGGCGGCTCCATGAGCAATCCCAAGTATAAAGTCTGGCATCCGCTCTACATCCTAGGCGTCGTCGAAAGCCGCGACTCCCGTGTCGGCGCCTGCGCCGACCTCGGCCACTGGTGCACCTCCAACCTGAAGCCGGTGGAATGTCTCCGCATCCTCAACGGCCGCATCATCAGCGTGCATTTCAAGGACAAGCAGGATTTCGGCAAGGCCCCGGTGGTCGTCGCCGGCGAAGGGGTCGGCGATCTCGCCGGCTGCCTGGAGGAATTGAAGAAACAGAAATTCGACGGCCACATCTCCATCGAACACGAAAACGACTGGATGAACAGCGTGCCCCAAGTGCGCTCGAACGTGAACTTCATCAAGTTGCACGCGAAATAACGCGCGGTTGATCAAGCCACAATGCTAGGTCATCGGGGCAGCTTTCTAGCCGGCCTTTTTCGCGCGAGAAACGCCCGGCTGCTTCGCCAGTGCGACGAAATTCCGGAGCAATTGCAGTCCGACGTTCTGGCTTTTCTCCGGGTGAAACTGCGTGGCGAACACATTGTCGCGCCAGACTGAAGATGCGAACGGCGCACCATAAGTCGTGCGAGTCGCCACGATGCTCACATCGGTCGGCTGCGGGTAAAAGCTGTGCACGAAATAGACGTGGCTGCCGCTGGGGATACCGCGATAGAGCGGGCAATCCGTCCGGACAATTTCGATCTGATTCCATCCTATTTGCGGAATCTTCAGCTCCGGTGTTTCCGCGAACCTCACAACCTTGCCGCCGAACACGCCGAGTCCCGCCGCGCAGGAATTGAATTCTTCGCTCTTTTCAAACAACGCCTGATAGCCCACGCAGATGCCGAGGAACGGCTTGCCGGTCCGGATGAAATCCTTTGCCGCCGCAAGTAACTGCTGTTTCTGGAGCGCATTGATACAGTCGTCGAACGCGCCGACGCCAGGCAAAACCATCGCCCGCGCTTCTCCGATTTCGCCCGGCGATTTCGCGAGTCGCACCTGCGCGCCGACTTTCAGCAACGCCTTGTGGACGCTGCGAAGATTTCCCGAACCGTAATCAAGCAAAGCAATCACGGCGCCAGTTTAGCCACAGATGAAACCCGGAACAAACACCGTTTTTTCAGCCGGCTAGCATCATTGCGCTTCGAGTCAGCACGCATGGAGTGCCGGAACGGATTTTTCACTGACAATGGCCGCCGGCGTCGGCTACAGTCCGCGCCCATGGGCCAACCGCCGTTAATCCTGGTTTCCGCAAGCACCGAAAAAAAGGGTGTAGAGTTTGGCGATGTCTCGTTGAGTCTCTCGGAGAATTATCCCAAGGCGGTCATGCTCGGTGGCGGCTTGCCGGTGGTGCTGGCGTGCGCGGCGGAACGGGCGTTGGTGGCGGAGAGCGTGCGGCGCTGCGATGGCGTGCTGCTCACGGGCGGTGACGATGTGAACCCGGCGCTGTATCGCGCGCGGCTGCCGGCGCGGTTGCGGCGGACGGTCGGGCCGACGGATCGGCCCCGCGATTTGCGGGAGTTGCTGGTCATCGCGGAGACGTTGCGGCAGCGGAAGCCGTTGCTGGCAATCTGCCGGGGGCAGCAATTGTTGAACGTGGCGTTGGGCGGGACTTTGCTGGTGGACATCGCGACCCAGTTGCCGCAGGCGATCAATCATGACCGTTCGGATCGGAAGGGCGCGGTGGTGCATGAAGTGCAATTGACAGCGGATTCGTTGCTGGCCAAGATTCTTGGCAGCCGGAAACTGGGGGTAAACAGCTCGCATCATCAGGCGGTGGACCGGGTGGCGGCGGCGTTGCGGGTGACAGGCCGGAGCGCCGACGGGATAGTGGAGGTGCTGGAACTGGCGGCGCCGGCGACGGGGTGGTTGCCCTTCCTGTTGGCGGTGCAATTCCATCCCGAACGGCTGGTGACAGCGCACTCGGAGCATCGGCAGATTTTCCGCCGGTTCATTGCCGCATGCGAGCGGACGAAAAAATTATGAGTCAAAAAATTCTGATCGTGGATGACGAAGCCGACGTGCGG
>Ga0075471_10001410_pt1 | contig 15745 bp, 12 predicted proteins | sample DEB19_08_DNA_2_FD_74787 | JGI IMG/M metagenome (GOLD analysis project Ga0075471, IMG submission 74787) | Aqueous microbial communities from the Delaware River and Bay under freshwater to marine salinity gradient to study organic matter... | ecosystem: Environmental > Aquatic > Marine > Coastal ... | reverse complement strand
GCGAGGAAAGTCCACGGCTCGAAGCGTTGCGCAATCGTCTCGAGGACGGCATTCTCTCCAGGGTGCCAGGCACCGAGCGCAATGGCGCGGCCGCGCCGCGGGTGCCGAACACCGCCAACGTCAGCATCGATCGCGTCGAGGCAGAGTCGCTGCTGATCGGCCTCGATCTCGCCGGTATCGCGGTGTCATCGGGATCGGCGTGTTCATCCGGCACACTCGAGCCGTCACACGTGCTGAAGGCGATGGGCCTTCCCCATCACCGCACGCTCGGGTCGATCCGATTCAGTCTCGGCGCGTCGAACACCGAAGCGGACGTCGATCGGGTGCTGGACGCGCTGCCACCGATCGTGGAAAAGCTCAGAAGCCTCACGACGGTGGGCGGACGAAAATAGGTCCAGGCCGCAGGACCAGGACCTTCGCATGCGAATTGTCGTAGCCATGTCCGGCGGCGTGGACTCGTCCGTGGCCGCGGCCCTGCTGCACGAGCAGGGTCATGACGTGATCGGTGTGTCGATGCAGCTCTACGACAACAGCCAGGTCACGGCCTCCGGCCAGCGCGCGTTCGGCACCTGCTGCACCATCGACGATCTCTATGACGCCCGCCGCGTCGCCGCCACGATCGGCATTCCCCACTACATCGTCAATTTTGAATCGCAGTTCGGCGACCACGTCATTGCCAACTTCGTCCGCGAATACGTCGCGGGCCGCACGCCGATTCCGTGTTCGCACTGCAACAGCGAGCTGAAGTTTGCCGAGCTGCTGGATCGGGCGCGCGCTTACGACGCCGACCAACTGGCGACTGGACATTACGCGCGCATCGAACGCGATGGCGACGGCCGGTATCACCTCTATCGAGGTGCCGACACGTCGAAGGACCAGACCTACTTCCTGTTCTCGCTCAACCAGGAACAACTCTCGCGCGCGTCGTTTCCGGTGGGCATGCTCGACAAGGACACCGTTCGCGAGCATGCGAAGCGCCTGAACCTGCACGTCACCCAGAAGCCCGACAGCCACGAGATCTGCTTTGTGCCCGACGGAGACTACGCCGCCTTCATCGAGCGCAAGGCCCCGGAGGCGACGCGGCCTGGCACCGTGGTCGACACTGCGGGGAAAGTGCTGGGCACCCACGCCGGCGTGCATCGCTTCACCATCGGCCAGCGCAAGGGTATCGGCCTGTCGTCGACCGAGCCGCTGTACGTGCTGGAGATCAAGCCTGAGGCCGCACAGGTCGTCGTCGGCTCCCGCGACGATCTTGGGCGGACGCGCTTGAGTGCCTCTTCGGTGAATTGGGTCAGCGGCACCGCGCCGTCAGACTGGCTGCGCGTCAGCGCGCAGATCCGTCATCGCCACGCCGCGGCGCCCGCGAAGGTGCGGGCGGTCCGGCTGCAGCCGGACGCCTCAAAAGACGAAGGGCGCGCCGAACTCGAGTTCGACACGCCCCAGACGGCGATCACCCCCGGGCAAGCCGTCGTCTTTTATGACGGCGACGAAGTCCTCGGCGGCGGTTGGATCGATTAAAGACAGTCTTCAGTCTAGTGTCGGCAGTGAAGAATCGATTTCTTAACTGCTGACCGCCGACTGATGACTGCTTTCATGCAGCGTTCCTGACAGGAAGCGCTCGGCGTCAATGGCTGCCATGCAGCCTGACCCGGCAGCCGTCACGGCCTGCCGGTAGATGTGATCCTGGACATCGCCAGCGGCAAACACGCCCGCCACGCTGGTGCGCGAGCCATCATGGGTTTTCAGGTAGCCGTTGTCGTGCATCGCCAGCTGGCCCTTGAAGAGCGCCGTATTCGGATTGTGGCCGATGCCGATGAACACGCCGTCCACAGCCAGTTCGCTCTGCTCGCCGTTGGTCGTGTCGCGCAGCACCAGGGACGTCACCTTGCCCTGTTCAAGATCCTTGATGTCGACGACTTCCTTGTTCCACAAGAACGAAATATTCGGCGTCGACAGCGCCTTGTCCTGCATCACCTTTGAGGCGCGCAGCGTGTCACGGCGATGAATCACCGTCACCTGCGTGGCGAGCTTCGACAGGTAGATCGCCTCTTCCATCGCGGTGTCGCCACCGCCGACGACGGCGACCGGCAGCCCCTTGAAGAAGAAGCCATCACAGGTTGCGCAGGTCGACACGCCGCGGCCGGACAACTTCTTGTCCACGCCAAGATCGAGCCACTTCGCCGACGCCCCGGTCGCGATGATCAACGCGTCTGCCGTGTACTGCGTCTTGTCGACGTTGATCTTGAAGGGCCGCTCGGACAGATCTACCGAGGACACATCGCCCTGCATGATCTCGGCGCCGAAATGCTCGGCCTGCGCCCGCATCTCGCCCATCAGGTCTGGGCCCAGGACGCCGGCGCGGAAGCCGGGATAGTTCTCGACCAGCGTCGTGAGCATCAACTGGCCACCGGCCTCGACGCCCTCGATCAGCAGCGGCTTGAGGTTGGCGCGCGACGTGTACAGCGCGGCCGTAAGCCCGGCCGGGCCGGAGCCGATGATGATGACCTGCTTGTGCGTACTCACAGGTGCTTGTCGATGATCTGCGCGAGGCGGTCTTTTGACTCGAGGCCGACGACGGTTTCCTGAAGTTCACCGTTCTTGAACAGCAACAGGGTCGGAATGCCGCGCACCATGAACTTGCTCGGCGTCATCGGGTTTTCGTCGATGTCCACCTTCGCGACCGTCAGCTTGCCGTTATATTCCTCGGCGAGCTGATCCACGATCGGCGCAATACGGCGGCAGGGCGCGCACCAGGTCGCCCAGAAATCCACGAGCACGACGCCGTTCTTCACTTCGTCACCGAAGTTTGCGTCGGTGAAAACCTTAACCTTGTCTGATGCCATTTAGCCTCGCTACAGGGTCTTCCGGTTGAATGCCCTGGAAAATGTGTCTCGAACTGCTTCTGCTTACTTGGATGCCGCTGCCCCGGAGGCGTTCCGCTTCCGCACCTGTTGATACATTTTGACATATTCGGTCGCGGAGCGGCCCCAGGAGAAGTCGGCCTTCATGCCGTTCTTTTGCAGCCGAGACCACACTTTCTTGTTCGGGTAAGCGGCCAAAGCGCTGGTGAGCGCGTGCATCATCGCGCCGGGGTTGTAGTCGGAGAACAGGAAGCCCGTGCCCTGGCCGTTCCTGGGGTTGTGGGGCTTGACCGTGTCGACCAGCCCGCCCACGGCGCGCACCACGGGCACGGTGCCGTAGCGCAGGCTATACATCTGGTTCAGGCCGCACGGCTCGAAGCGTGACGGCATCAGGAAGATGTCTGCCCCGCCTTCAACCAGGTGCGCCCGCCGTTCGTCGAAACCGATGAACGCGCCGACGCGGTCAGGCCGCCAGCGCGACAGGCCCGTCCACATGTCCTGGTAGCGCGGTTCACCAGTACCGACGATCACAAACGTCGCGTCGAGCGCCGCCAGATCGCCGGCCACGGCAGCAATCAGGTCCAGGCCCTTTTGATCGACCATGCGGGACACCATGCCCACGACCGGCCGCTGCATGAGTGCGTCGCTCACCGTGAACCCGAACGCCTCGAGTAGCGCGCGCTTCGCGACCGCCTTGCCCTCCAGGCGATCAACGTCAAACGGCGCGGGCAACAGCGGATCGGACGCGGGGTTCCACTCATCGTGATCGATGCCGTTGAGGATCCCGACCAGGCGATCGCGACGCGATCGGATCACGCCGTCGAGACTCTGGCCATACTCGGCGCGCTGAATCTCTTCCGCGTACGTCGGGCTGACCGTGGTGATCACGTCGGCGCGATTGATCCCGGCCTTCATGAAGCTGAGGCGATCGAAAAACTCAAAGCCGCCGATCGTGAAGTCGTCCCACCGCAGCCCAAGGCGCGGCACCCACGACTTGTCGAAGACGCCCTGGTAGGCCAGGTTGTGGATCGTAAAGACGGTGCTGGGGGTTGAGGAGGCAGCGGCAAGGTGCTGACGCACATACGTAGGCGCCAGGCCGCCCTGCCAGTCGTGCGCATGGACAATGTCGAAGGGCTCGCTCTCACGCGACACGAAGTCAATCGCGGCTGCGGATAGCACGGCGTAGCGCACCGGGTTGTCGGCGTAGTCGCCGTGCGCGTCGTAGTAGATCCCGCTGCGATCGTAGAGTTCGGGGCACTCGAGCATCAGCACCCGCGCGCCTTCAAAGGGGGCCTCACGCAGGCGGGTGTGAAACACATGCCCGGCCACTTCGAGCGTGGACTCGGCCACCACCGGACCATCGGGCATGCCGCGATAGCGGGGGGTCACCAGGGTGACGTGATGCCCAAGCCGCCCGATCGCCTTGGGCAGCGCGGTCGCGACGTCGGCGAGGCCGCCCGTTTTTGAGAACGGCTGCGCCTCGGATGCAATCATCAGGATGCGCAAAGTTCCTGGCTGGCGGGCGGCAGCCGCCCGCTTTCGGCCGACCGTTTTTGACGATCGGCTGTCGGCTTTCGGCGCTGGAGACTTGACGGACTTTCGGGCCATGCGTCTTCTAGCTTACGCCCATCGCCGAACATGAGCAGACTGATAGCTCATCGCCGATAGCTGATAGCATCATGGCGTGTCTGCCCCCCCATCCGGCGGATCGCGCCTGCTCCCACGCGATGTCCTGGAGCTCAAGGCGCTTGCCGAACGTCAGCCGGCGCTCGCCCCAGCCGCCATGCTGCAGGTCGATCTCATCGAAGCGGTACGCCGCGTCCAGGGGCGGCTGACGACCCCATGGATCGAAACACCGGCAGACACCCTGCGGGCACGGCTGGCAGGTGGACACGCGCTGCTCGAGTTCTCGCAGATCGCATTCGACTGGAACGACGTTCGCCTGCTGACGCGCCAGGTGACCGACGTCCTGCGGCGTCATGAAGTGATCGATGCGCCAACCGCAACGGCGCTGCATGGCGTTGGCCGAAGCCCCGACCTGCCAGGGGTGATGCAGGCCTGGTTCGAGCAACAGCCGATCATGGATGTCGAGATGCTCGGCGAGGTCCTGGCCTGGTCGGCGCGGCCCTACCTGCAGCGCACGGCGGAAGTCCTTCAACAGCGGGTCAGCCTGGAGCACTGGACCCGACGCAACTGCCCCGTCTGCGCCGCCGAACCTGAATTTTCGGTGATCACCACCACCGGCGAGCGGCAGTTAGTCTGCGGCCGATGTCACGTGCGCTGGCACTTCAATCCGATCGCCTGCCCGTACTGCGGCAATGACGATCGGAGCACCATCAAGTCGATGGCAACCCCGGACGGCACCTACCGCGTCATGATCTGCTCGCCATGCGGGCGGTACATCAAGGCACTCGACACACGAAAGTCTTCGCGGCCGCTGCTCCCATATCTTGATTTGATTGCGACACTGCCGCTGGACGCGGCGGTGATGAATAGCAGCAAGTAGCTCGTCGCAGGTATCAAGCAACAAGACGTTCTTCTTGCTACTTGCTACTTGAGTGTTGCTACTACTGTTGGTGATCCTGCTGCCCCGGAGGCGACTGGAAGTCGCCCTCGAGCAACGCCTTCGTCCGGGTCGCCATCCAGTTGAACAGATGACGTGTTTCCCAGAAGCGGCCGGCGTTCGACTTGGCGCCGAGCACGACAAACGCCACCTGCTGCCCCGATTGCGGGAGACGCAGCAGCGTCGCCAGGCAGTAACCCGATCGGCTGATAAAGCCGGTCTTGCCGCCCACGACATCGATATCGCCGTTGCGGACGATCTGGTTGGTGCTGTTGGCGTGGATCACGCGCTTGCCCATGCTCGTCGTGTATGACGTCTTGCGCATGATGGCGCCGACACGCTCATCGGCCGCCGCGTAGGCGATCAAGCGGGCCTGATCGTAGGCCGACGACATGTTGTCGGCCAGCAAGCCTGAGGGATCCGAATAGACAGTGCTCTCAAGACCGAGTTCCTTGGCCTTGGCGTTCATCCGCTGGATGAACGCGTCGTAGCCGAGCACGGACACACGGGCCAGCGCGCGAGCAGCGGCGTTGTCCGACCCCACCAGCAACAGGTTGAGCAGGTCTTCCGCGGTGAGCTTGAAGCCGTAGCGCAGATAAGTGGTCGAAGCTCGGGCCACGTCACTGCGCTGGACGTTAACCACCGTCGACAGCGGCGTTTCACTTTCGAGGAACACCAGCGCCGTCATCACCTTCGTGATGCTGGCGATCGAACGCTGATCCTTCGAGTGATTCTCCCAGAGCACTTCGCCGGTCTCGGGGTTGTAGATGATGGCGGCCTCAGCTCGCACATCCGGAACTTCGCGGCCGAACTCGTCGACGCGGAAACGCGGCGTCTGCAGATCCTTCAACTCACGCGCGCGCGCTGTGGCGCGGGCCCGGGCCAAATTCGCGCGACGCGTGCGCGCGGTGGACGGCGAATATGCTGGCTTCTTGGCGGTGCTCTTGGCCGTCGCCTGCTTGGTGGCAGTCTGCTTCGACGCGGTGCGGGTGGCCGCACGAGCCGGAGTCTTCTGGCCTTGAGCCTTTGTCGCCGCAAGAACCGGCGCATCGAAACCTGGCATTGAGGCCAAGCTCAGCGCGACGATCGCGGCCGACACAGCTATTTGCGTGAAGCGGGATTGCTTCGCCATCGAAAAGTTCCCGGGATTGTAACCACACTATCTTCAATAAGCAATAGGGTTTAGCGCCATTGGTTTACACTTGGCGGCCTAATGGATCGGGACCGACAGTCCGAGTACCTGGTGCTTCGTCAGACCATTGCGCAACGTGGGGCCCTTCGAGCGGTCCTTGCCCTGGCCGGCATCGCCATCTGGGCCGCGGTTCTTCTGGCAACGCTCGCCGTGCTCCCCTACCCGGCGGCGGCCGTGATTCCACTCCTGGTGCTCCTCGTAACGTTCGAGGTCATCAGGCCTTTACACTTCGGCGCCGAGCGGATTGGCCGCTATATCCAGGTTTTCCATGAGGAGGCCGGCAACCCCGACCGCCCGCTGGCCGACACGCCGTCGTGGGAACGCGTCGCCATGAGCTTCGGGACCGTACCAGGCGTTGGCGGGCACCCGTTGTTCGTCCCACTCTTTTTTCTGGTGACGCTCGTCAACTACCTGGCGGTACTGCTGCCCCAGCCTGTGCCGGTGGAGCTGGTGACGATGGCGATTCCGCACCTCGCCTTTATGGTCTGGCTGATACGAGCGGATCGCGCGATGCGCGGCCAACGCGCCATTGAGCTGGCACGCTTACGGGCGCTGAGGGACGGCACAGAATAGTGGACGCGCTGCTCCAGGATTTGCGCTACGCCGTCAGGCATTTGCGGCGCTCGCCTGGGTTCAGTGCCGCCGCGATCCTGATCCTCGCGCTCGGGGTGGGCGCCAACACCGGGATGTTCAGCATCCTGAACGGCCTGCTCCTTCGACCCCTGCCTGTCAGCAGTCCCGAAACGCTGGTCGGCGTGCAGACGTTTGGTGCCAACGGCGGCCGACGCGGCATCCTCGTCCCAATCGCCGAGCTTCTCGAACAGGCCGACAGCCCATTCTCCCGCGCGTGCGCGATCAACGGCGGGGGCATCTTTGCGATTGAAGCCAACGGCGTGGCCTCCCAAGGCTCCATGGCCACGGTCACCGGCTCGTGTTTCGACGTGCTCGGCGTGCCGCCACTCTGGGGCCGAGCCATCAACGCCGCCGACTCGCCTGTGCGTGGCAAAGGCAACCTGGTCACCGTTCTCGGACACCGCTTTTACAGCCGGACGTTCGGGAACGACCCCAACGTGATCGGCAAGACCGTCAAGACCGAAGGCGTCGAGCTCATGGTGATCGGCGTGATGCCGCAGGGCTTTGTCGGACTGCAGGCAGACGCGGGCACTGACTTCTACGTGCCCAACTACAGCGTTACGCCGATGCGCGCGGACCGGCCGGCCTCGTCGCCTCAACTGATCGGGCGCCTCAAGCCGGGCGTCACGCTTGCCGCGGCGCAAGCCGAGTTGAGCGCCCGGTGGCCGTCGCTGGTCGCGGAGGTGACGCCGTCAACGCTCGCAACGGCCGAGCGCAACAACTTCCTGGATCAATCACCGCGGCTGGAATCATTGGAACTGGGACTCAACTTCTATCGCGACCGGTATGGCCGTTCGCTGACGATCATCCTGGGCTTGACCGGCGTGTTGCTCCTGCTGGCCTGCATCAATCTTGGTGGCCTGCTGCTGGCGCGACTCAACGAGCGCACACCTGAGATCAGCGTCCGTCTGGCGCTCGGCAGTTCCGGATTCCGGCTCGGCCAGCAGATGCTGCTCGAGAGCCTGCTGCTGTCCGTGTCGGGGACGCTGCTCGCGATTCCGTTTTCCTTTGCCATGGTCGGCCTGCTGTCGTCGCTGCTGCCAACCACGATGGTGGCGCACTCCCTGGATTTCTCACCTGACGGCCGCGTCCTCGCCATCACGTCCGCGATCGGTGTGTTGTCCGGCGTTGCGATGTGTGCACTCCCGCTCGCCCTGCTATGGCATCGCCGCGCGCGCCTGCTGAGCCCGTCGGATCGCACGGTTGTCAGCGCGACCAGCCGGTGGGCGCGTGGCATGCTGATCGTCCAGGTCGCCCTGTCGATGATCATGCTCAGCGGCGCCGGGCTGCTGATCCGATCGCTCTACAACCTGCAGAACGTCAACACCGGGGTGCGCGCCGAACAGGTCGTCAACCTGCGATTGATGCCGATGCCGGGCGGCTATCGCGGCATCGACAACCCGACGTATTACCGCGGCCTGCTCGATGAGATCGCCGCGTTGCCGGGCGTCCGCAGCGTGGGGTTCTCGCGGCTGTTCCCCCGCGCGGGTGACCTGGTGGGCCTGCCGATTGGTTTTGTCGGCGATCCACAACCGCAGCTCCTGGCGCAAATGGAAAGCGCGTCCCCTGGCCTGTTCGAAACGCTCGGGATCCCGCTGCTACGCGGGCGATTGCCGCTGTGGACCGACACGCCGTCGACACAGCAGGTCGCCATCGTCAATGAGAGCCTGGCAAAGCAGTTGTCCGCAGACGGCGACGTGATCGGGCGGCATGTGAAGTACGGCACCACGCCGGCCGACCAGGACGTGGAAATTGTCGGCATCGTGGGCGACGCCACGCTCGGCAGCCTGCGCCTTCCCCACTTCCCGCTGTTCTATCGCCCGATGCTGCAGGCCGGCCTGTTTGGCAACTATCCGAACGTGCTGGCACGAGTCGACGGCGATCCCTTTGACGCGATTGATGCCATCGCGCACCTCGTCAGGCAACGCGGACGTGAATACGCGCATCAATCGAACACCTTGGAAAACGTCTTCGCGCAGTCACCATCAAACGAGCGCATGAGCGCGTCGCTCGCCGGCCTCGTCGCGGTTCTCGCGGTGACGCTCGCATTTGTGGGGCTGTATTCGCTGCTGGCCCATAGCGTGGCTCGTCGCACGCGAGAAATCGGGCTGCGCGTGGCTCTTGGTGCGGCCCGCGGCGAGGTGATCCGGATGGTGATGCGCGACGGCCTGGTGCTCACCGCCATCGGCGTCTCGATCGGTGTCCCGGCCGCGCTGGCCGGCAGCGGCGTGCTGCGCGCCATGCTCTTCGGCGTCAGCAGCGGCGACCCGTTCGTGCTGACTGCAGCGGTGCTGTTCTTCCTGGCACTCGGACTGGCCGCGGGCATCATCCCCGCCCGCCGTGCAGCCGGCGTCGACCCCGCCATTGCCCTGCGGAACGAGTAGCCGAACTGCTATTCGATTTTCGCCGGAACCGGTCTGCTCCTAGATCGTCAACGCCGGACCGTGATGGAGCCGTGCCTCGAGCCTGCCGGCGTAGGTGCTGGCCAAGAGCATGGCGATGAGCCCTGCGATCAGCGCCAATCCCAATTGATGGCGGCCGCGTGCGTCCGCTGCGTCGTGGGCGGCGGCGATGCCCACCTGGTTGGCGATGAACGCATCCCGGTTGCGCGACTGCATGGCGTCGGCGCTGCCCAACGCCGCATCACGCAGGGGAAGAATGCGCCGGTTGAGCAGTTCCCGCAAGGCCGGTCCAGAAGCCGCGCCTTCCCGCAGCGCCTCCACCGATGCGCCATGCAGGCGTTCGACCTCCGCACTGAGTTGTGAGAGGCGCTCGTCGGCACCGGCAGACTGCGCGTAGTCTTCCAGCACACCCTGGGCCAGGCGATACGCCGCGTCGATCTGTCGACGATCCTCGAACAGGTCGCCCGATTCCGGCTCGAGCAGCGCATCGCGGACGCGGGCTGACGTCAGCAGCACCATCCCTCTGATGGTGGTCAACGATTCTTCCGTGCCGACGAAGCGCCTGGCGGCATCCGCCGCCCCGAGGCGGAGCGTCTGCTGCCGCGCAGCCTCCGCGCCACCGGTGTAGGTCCAGACCGCCATCATGAAGCCCGCGGCGACCAACAGAGACGCCCGGAACGCGTTCATGAAATGACGCCGCGCCTGACGGCATACAACACCAGTTCGGCGGTGTTGTGCACATCGAGCTTCTGCAGGATGCGGGCGCGGTGGGTCTCGACGGTCGCCGGGGAGATGTCGAGCAGTTCCGCCACTTCCCGGCTGGTCCGCGCTTCCGCAATCAGTTGGAAGATCTCCCGCTCGCGCGCCGACAGGGTTTCGTAGCGATCGGCGACCGCGGTCACGCCGGCTGCGCGGCGCACGTAGTCGTCGAGCATCAGTCGTTCGATCGCGGGGCTGAAGAACGGCTGGCCGGCCGCGACCGCTTCGACGCCCTTCAGCAGATCCTTGCCGGCGGAATCCTTGAGGATGTAGCCGGTAGCGCCCGCCTGCAGCGCGCGCGTCAGGTAGGCCTCGTCCGAGTGCATGCTCAGCATCAGCACGCGGGTTTCCGGCACCCGGCGCACGATCTGCTGGGTCGCGTCGATGCCATTCAGCAACGGCATGCCTGCGTCGATGATCGCCACATCCGGCTTCTGCGCCATCGCCGCCCGCACGGCCTCGCGGCCGTCGCCGACCTCCTCGACGACCTCCCAATCGGGTCGCTCCTCCAGAATCTTCCGGAGCCCTTGTCGAACCAGGGTATGGTCGTCCACCAGCAGCAATCGCAATCTAGGCATAGCTCTCCTTCTCCGGGAATGTAACGATCAGGCGGGTGCCTTCTCCGGGACTACTCAGGATGTTGAACGTCCCGCCGAGCCTCACGGCCCGCTCGCGGATGCTGACCAGGCCGAGCCCGCGCGCCACAATCGGCCGATCGGTATCGTCGACAAACCCCATGCCGTTGTCCTCGACTTCGAGCAGCAGCCGATCCGTGAGGCGCGTCAGCCGCACGTGGCACTCGGTGGCGTTGGCATGTTTCGCAATATTGGTCAGCCCCTCCTGCACGATGCGGAAGGCCGCCAGTTCGACTTCGCGTGGCAGGCGCGAAGGCAGATTCACGGAGTGGAACTCGCAATGAATGTTGTGCCGCCGCTCGAGTCCGCGCAGGGACGCATCGATCACGGCCGGAAGGCCGAGATCATCGAGTGCCGAGGGATGCAACAGCTGCGCGAGGTTCCGCACGGTCTGCAGCGCGCCATCGGTGATGGTCTGCGCCTCGGCGAGCATCGCGCCAGAACCGCCGTCTGACTCGATGGCCCGCTGCGCGACGTCCAGTTCCACGCGAATGGCCGTCAGCACCTGGCCCACCTCGTCGTGCAACTCGCGGGAAATGGTGCGCCGTTCCTCTTCCTGGGCGTTCAGTACCTTGGCGGCCGTCTGCTGCAATTCGCTCGACAACTTGGCGTCGCGCAGCATTTGCCGGCGCAACCGGTCTTCGAGGCGCCACGCATAGAGACTCGTCAGCAACAGCACGCCAAGCCCGATGACCAAGGCAATCCCCAGCCGCTGGCGGCTGGTCGCTTGAGCAGAGCGATAGATATCGTTTACCTCGATCTGCTGGCGGATGAAGCTGGCGCGATTGAGACGCGTGGTCTCCTCGGAGATCGCCAGAGCGGCGTCGCGTCTCGGAACGAGCACTGAGTTGAGCAAGTCACGCACCTGTTGCGGGGTCCGCCCACTGCTGCCCGAGACAACCTGCAGCGACGTTTCATGGAACCGCTCGACTTCTTCGCGCAGAGTCCGAAGACGGGCGGCCTCGTCAGGCACGCCCATGGCCGGGTAGTCGCTCAGCAGGTTCCTGATCATGGTGGCCGAAGCCTCTATGGCGTCACGATGCGCGGCCATGGCCGTGGGATCCGGATCGAGCAGGGCGTCACGGGCGCGAATCGACGACAGCAGCACTTGCGCGCGAACCGTCGAGAGCAGCTCCTGCACGCGGTTGTACCGCGTGGCCACCACCTCTGCCTCGTCGCGTACCGTCTCAATGCGCTGCGTGAATGCGTAGTCGGTGAACAGCCAAAGGCCCAACGTGACGCAAAACCCGAGCGCGAGCGCGGCGCGGAACGAGACCCGCTCGATTTTTGCGCTTCGCATCATGGAAAAGTAACAGGTTCCAGACACTTGTACCGTCGGGGGGTGGCGAGTAGCAATCCCCTGTTTCCTGTATATCGGGACCGGACAAGGGGTGAGGTCAAAAAAAAGCGGGAGGGCCGCATGAGGCGGTGCCCTCCCGCAACGACTCCCCCACAGGAGCCAACTTTTGCGCGTCGCGCTAGAACTGCAGGCGGAACCCGACGCGCGCCGTGAGCGGTGCCAGGATCGCCGACGGCTTCAAGAACGCGGTGCCGGTCGACCGCGTGATGGTTTCCGAGGCGTGGCTGTTGGCGATGTTGAACAAATCAAACATCCCCCTGAACCGCACGCGGCCGCCGAGGTTGATGGTCTTCTCGAGACGCACGTCAAACACCGTGATGTTGTCTTCGCGGTTTGAATCCGACGGCTCAACGTAGAAGGTGGTGCCTGACACGAACGTGCCGGTGCCGGTGGTTGAGATCGTCCCGGTGCGGGCGAAGTTCGCGCCCGACTGGTGGCGGATCACCGGCGAGATACGGATGCCGAACGGCGCGTCGTAGCTACCCGACGCCTTGAAGTTCCAGTTGGTCAGGTTTTCGTCGAACGGCTGGTTCGGATTCTGCGGATAGCCGTTCGGGAAGTTGTTCTGCATGGTGTAGGCGCCGCCCATGGATGCGGACCAGCGGTTGCTGTAGCGGCGGTTGACGGAGACCTCGACCGTCTTATAGCGGCCGAACGTCGGCAGGTTCATCACGACTGAGCGGGCCGGGAACTCCGCCGCCCGCGAGCTCGGCAGACCCACCATGGGAATGACGCGGTCGTCCGACGTCCCGCGGATGCCATCGCGACCGATATCGGTGAAGTTGAACGGCACGCCGGCGGCCTTGTAGGCATCGAGGCCGCGGGCTGGAATGTAGGTGCTGATCAGGTCGTCTTCGGTCTTGTAGACGAAGCCGGCTCTGACGCCCATCGTGTCGGTGAGCTGGCGCTCAAGCCAGGCGCTGGCTTCGTGGGTGTACGGCGCCTTGATGTTCGGGTCGATGGAGATCGCGCCTTCAAGAGCAAGGCTCTGCAGCGTCGTCTCTTCCCCTGCCTGCCAGCGCTGGTCGCCGTTGATGTCGTTCCACCCATACGTGCCGCGCTTGGCAGCGATGTTCGGATTGGCCGACCCCGCCACGCCCGCACCCGGGTTGTGCCAGAACAGACCGTAGTTGGCCTTCAGCACCGTCTTGCCGTTGCCGGACAGGTCAAAGGTCAGGCCGATGCGCGGCGCAATCTGGTTCCACACATAGAACTCGGTCTGCGGGAACGTCTTGGCGGCCACGGAAATCGGTCCCACCGATGAGGCCAGCTGCTGCTGCTCGGGCAGCCAGCCGCGATAGCGGTCGTAGCGCACACCGGCGTTGATCGTCGCGCGGCCGAGCGACCACGTGTCGTTGACGAAGGCGCCGACCTGATCGAGCGCGGCCCGCGACGTCAGGCTGTCGTGCGCATCGAGGCTGCCCGCCTTGGTCGCCGTCTGCAGCGCGAAGATCACCTGGCTCGAGACGCCATTATTGTAGACGTGGTCGATGTTGCCGCCCCAGGTCTGCTGGTAGCCTTCCCACGACTGCTCCTTCAGCAGCTCCGCGCCCATCTTGAACGTATGGCTGCCCTTGGAGGTGTCGAGGAAGTAGGTCGCCGCGGCGGTGTATTGCTTGCGGTCGCGGTCGAGCTGCCAGATCTGGTTGGCGCCCTGCACGATGCCGCGGCCGATGTCGCGGAACCAGAAATTGTCGTTGCTGTTGGCGATCAGCGGGAAGTAGTAGCCAAAGTCACCGTAGCGGGCTTCGACATACAGCTTGTCGCTGAGCGTGCCGTTCCATTCACCCTTGTAGACCCAGCTTCCCGAGTCCTGCGAGTAGGTCGGGCCTGGTGTCGTGTAGGTGTAGGCCGTGCTGAACATGCGGTTTGGCTGTTCCTTCTGTCCCCACTGGTAGTAGCCAATCAGCTTGTTTTTCTGGTTCAGTTGATAGGTGACCTTCGCTACGGGATTCCACAACTTGGTGTCGAACGTCTGATCGAACGTCCAGTTCGGCTGCGACAGCTGGTTTTTCTGCTGGCGGTAGGTCCCGAAGAACCACGCCCGGTCCTTCTTGATCGGACCACCGAGGTTGATATCCTGGTCGTAGTAGCCCTGAATTTCATTGCTGTGCGCGCGAATCGGCGAGTTATTAAACGCCGTCGGAGCGGTGTAGGAGTCCGGAATGTTCGAGCCCTGCAGCGAGTTGTTGTACCAGTCGAGATGGTATTCCCCCTGGAACTGGTTCGAGCCGGAGCGGGCGATGAACTGAGACTGCACTCCAGGGTTCGGCATTTCCGCCGACTGGCCTGACGTGCCGAGGAACGCTTCTTCAAGTGACGCGTAGTCGAAGTAGAAGCCGGCGCCGCCCGTGCCTTCCGTGGTGTTGATCCCCTCGATCAGCACGCGCACCTGGCCGCTCATGCCGTAGGCGGTGTAACCGGTCTGCGTGCCTGCACGGTTGCCGCCCACGTCGATGCGACTCATCTGCACCGCCGGCGTGACCGCCAGGAGCGCCCACATGTCGCGCCCGTTCGGAATCGACTGCAGCTGATCCATCTTGAAGTTCTGCTGCACACGCGTCGAGGATGTGTCGATCACAGGCGACGCCCCGCTGACCGTGACCGTCTCCTGCAGCGTGGCCAGTGCCAGTTCCACGTTAATGGTTGCCGTGAAGCCGAGCGTGATGGACACACCGGCGCGGCGCAACGAATTGAAGCCGGCAAGCTCGTAGCTGACCTCATACGTTCCGGGAGGCACAGCCGGGAAACGGTAGTTGCCGGTCTCCGACGTCACCGTGGTTTGGGGCTGAATCAGCGCGGGACTGGTCGCCGTCACCGTCACGCCGGGCAGCACGGCGCCCTGCGCGTCCATGACCCGCCCTTGAATGGTGCCCGTGCTGCTCGCGCCGCCGCCCTGCGCAAACGCCGGCGCAGCGCCTATCAGTAGTACCAGTAGTCCGATCCCGACCATGGGGAGTTTCATCCATACCTCCTGATCACGCGCGACCGCACAACGCCGCGCCATCAACGACAGCGAACACACCGATGTGTGTGTTCATCACGATGTGTGGGTTTGTATCGCGCCGTCACCGCAAGAACAATCCGGCGCGTCCGTAGCGAAACGTAATGGGTTTCTTGAAGCGTGATTAGGGCGATTCCATGCCATTGAATGGCCCTAGAGTGCATGCGGAAATCACCGCAGTACCGCTGACCTGCTCACGGTATTTACTCACTGAGACCGACGTCCCCCCGGAATTGAGTAGCGTTTCGATTTAGAGTCCGGCCTAATCAGAAGGGTCGGACGATGAAGAAACGGTTCACGGAAGCACAGATTGTCGGGTTCTTGCGCGAGGTTGAC
>Ga0075471_10001408_pt1 | contig 15751 bp, 14 predicted proteins | sample DEB19_08_DNA_2_FD_74787 | JGI IMG/M metagenome (GOLD analysis project Ga0075471, IMG submission 74787) | Aqueous microbial communities from the Delaware River and Bay under freshwater to marine salinity gradient to study organic matter... | ecosystem: Environmental > Aquatic > Marine > Coastal ... | reverse complement strand
GACCAGCACAAGTCGATGTATCAGATCGCCGTGCAGTTCAACGCCGCTGGCGGAAAGCCCGCGGCCCGCGAGCAGATGAAGGAGCTCGACGGTCCGAGCCCGATCGACAAGTTCGCGCTCGCCGAGTATGTCTGGATGCGCGACCTGCTCAACGCGGACAACCTGTTCAGGCTGCTCGACGCGGCGGCGAAGGCGAGCCAGATGGAGTACGGACCGTTCATCGGGCCGAAGGCGCTCGATGTGCTCCGCCGCCAGAAAAAGCAGTCGAAGTCGGTCTGGATGAAGGCGAAGGGTCTGCTCGCCGCGGTCGAAGCGACGGGCGAGGCGCTCGCCTGCGTCGAGGAGGCGCTCAAGGCAGACCCGAGCGACACCCAGCTCGCGGCCGACCTGAAGGAGACGACCGCGCGCCACGCGCTCAAGCAAGGCGGATACGACCGCCAGGATTCCTCGCAGGTCGGCGGCTTCCGCGCGAACCTCAAGGACGCGGCAAAGCTCCAGCAGTTGCAGGACGCCGCGGCCATTGTCCAGAGCGAGGAGACCGAGGCCCGCATCCTCGAGCGCGCCCGCAAGGCGTACGAAGAGAACCCGATGGCGCCCGACGCCATCCAGAAGCTCGGCTCGCTGCTGAAGAAGCAGGCGACGGCTGAGGCCGAGGAGGAGGCGCACGGCGTCTTCACCGCGGGCTACGAGCGGACCAACGAGTACCGCTTCAAGGCTGCAGCGGGCGAGATCCGCGTCGTGCAGATGCGCCGCAAGGTCGCAGCCGCCGTGAAGGCGGTCGAGGCGAACCCGGACGACGAGGCCGCGAAGGCGGCGCACGCAGAGCTCAAGGCACAGCTCCTTGACCTCGAGGCGCGCGAACTCCGCGAGCGCCAGAGGAACTACCCGACCGATCGCTCGATCAAGGCCGAGCTCGGACGCATCGAGTTCGAGCTGGGGAACTTCGAGGACGCGATGGCGATGTTCCAGGCCTGCAAGGACGAGGCCAAGCTGCGCATCTACGCGACCCACATGCTCGGCAAGTGCTTCTCGGCCGAGGGTTGGCACGGCGAGGCCGTCGGGGAGTACCGCGAGGCGCTTCAAGGCCTCGGCCTTGGCGAAGGCGACCGCGAGCTCCCGATCAAGTACGACCTCATGATCGCGCTCATGGAACTCGCCCGCACCGAGAAGAACGGCGCGTACGCGCGCGAGGCGGGCGAGATCTGCTCGGCCATCGTGCGCCGCGACATCGGCTACCGCGACATCCGCGTGAAGCGCAAGGAAATCGATGCGCTCATGAAGGAAATGCCCACTTGAACGGCGGCGCGCCGAACAGGCCGCGCACGGTCGGAGTGATCCCCGCGCGCCTCGCCTCGAGCCGCTTCCCCGAAAAGGTCCTGGCAGCCGAGACCGGAACGCCGCTGATCGTGCATGTGCTCGAGCAGGCGCGCAAGGCGCGATCCCTCGATGACATCGTCGTGGCGGCCGACCACCCCCGCATCGTGGCCGCCGTCGAGGCGGCAGGCGGCAAGGCGATCCTGACGCGCGAGGACCATCCGAACGGCACCAGCCGGCTTGCCGAGGTTGCACAGAAGATCCCAGCCGAAGTCTTCGTCAATGTCCAAGGCGACGAGCCCGAGATCGAGCCCGAGGTCATCGACGGCGCGGTCGAGCTCCTCCACGCCTCGCCGTGGGCCGATGTCGCCACGGTCGCGACCCCGTTTGCCGCCGGCGAGGACCCCCACAACCCGAATCTCGTCAAAGTCGTCCTTGGTTCCGGCGGGCGCGCCCTCTACTTCAGCAGGGCGCCGATCCCCCACCATCGGGACGCGGCGAAAGGCGTCACCCCCCGCTCGCGCCCGCTGCGCCATGTCGGTCTCTATGCCTATCGCACGAGCTTCCTGCCGACATTCGTGTCGTGGCCGCCTTCCGCGCTCGAGGAGACCGAGAGCCTCGAGCAGCTCCGCGTCCTCGAGCACGGGCATGGAATCGCCGTCGTGGTCCGGACGGTCACAAGCCAGGGGATAGACACCCCAGAGCAGTACGCGGCGTTCGTCCGTCGGCACAGATCCCAATAATCCCGCTTGCAAAAGTGGGCTGATCCTGACTACATTCGGGAATGCCCCACTCGGATCCCAGCAGCCCCGATTCCTCGTCCCACGAGACTCCCGACGGCTGCGGCTTCCTCGCCCAGTTTGGAAAGAGCGAGGAGAGCACGGAGTGGCACTCGCCGGCGCCTGCCGGCTACCAGCGCGGCCGCACCAAGTTCGTCGTCGTCATCGGGACGGTGATGAGCGGCCTCGGCAAGGGCATCTTCGCGAGCTCGCTGGCCAAGCTCATCAAGGACAAGGGCCTCTCGGTCGCCCCCATCAAGATGGAGGGCTACCTCAACATCGACTCGGGAACGCTGAACCCCTACCGCCACGGCGAGGTGTTTGTGCTCAACGACGGGTGCGAGACCGACATGGACCTCGGCACCTACGAGCGCATCCTGAACCAGGACCTGACTCGGAAGAACTTTGTCACGGCGGGCCAGGTCTACACCGATGTGCTCGAGCGCGAGCGACGCGGCGGCTACCTCGGCCGCGATGTGCAGATGATCCCCCATGTGACGGGCGTGGTGAAGATGCGCCTGCGCGAGCTGGCCATGACCGGCAACAACGGGAAGCCCGCCGATGTGGTGTTCGTCGAGGTCGGCGGCACCGCGGGCGACTACGAGAACGGCTTCTACATCGAGGCGCTGCGCGAGCTCGCCTTCGAGGAAGGCCCCGAGTCGACCTGCTTCGTCGCGCTCACCTACATCCTCGAGCCGTCGATCCTCGGCGAGCAGAAGTCGAAGGCGGCCCAGCTCGGCATCAAGCGCCTCATGGAGGCGGGCATCCAGCCGAACATCGTCGCCTGCCGCGCCAAGAATCCCGTCACCGAGAAGGTCATGGAGAAGATCGCGATGTTCTCCAATGTGCCGCTCAAGCGCATCTTCTCGATGCATGACCGCGAGAGCGTGTACGCCATTCCCGAGGCGATGCGCGCAGGCGGGCTCGACCGCGAGATCCTGTCGCTGCTCCACCTGCACGACCGCACGAATCCTGCAAAGGAAGATGTCGCGCGCACGGAGTGGCTCGACTTCTCGCGCCGCATCTTCGCGCCGAAGAAGCACCACATCGAGCTCGGCATCACCGGCAAGTATGCCGCGCTTCGCGACGCCTATGCCTCGATCGACAAGGCGATCGAGCACTGCTCGAACCAGCTCTCCTGCGACATCCGTACGCGCTGGATCGACACGAGCGACCTGACCGATGACACGCTGACCGCGAAGGCGCTCGACGGCGTGCACGCCGTGATCGTGCCCGGCGGCTTCGGCCAGCGCGGCGTCGAAGGCAAGATCCGCTGCGTCAAGTGGGCGCGCACGAACAAGATCCCGTTCCTCGGGATCTGCCTCGGCTTCCAGATGGCGGTCATCGAGTACGCCCGCGGCGTGCTCGGCCTTGCGGGCGCCAACTCGACGGAGTTCGAGCCGAACTGCGCGCACCCGATGATCTCCGAGCTGCCCGACCAGAAGAAGCTCGAGGGCATCATGGGCGGCACGATGCGTCTCGGCGGACAGGATGTGCAGCTCGAGCCGGGATCGCTCGCGAGCTTCCTCTACGGCAACAAGCTCGAGATGCGCGAGCGCTTCCGCCATCGCTACGAGGTCGAGCCCGAGTACATCGCGCGGCTGAACGACGCGGGACTGCGCTTCAGCGGGCGACACCCGAAGTTCCCGATCATGCAGGTGCTCGAGCTCCCGCAGAACATGCACCCGTACTTCGTAGGCGGACAGTTCCACCCCGAGCTCACGAGCAGGCCGCTGTCGCCGAACCCGCTGTTCATGGGCCTGATCGCTGCCGCAATCGCGAGCCGCGAGCCGGAGTTCGCGGCGACCGAGCTCGGCCGCCGCTGGGTGCGCAGCGCTCCGAAGGCCGTGCCCACGGCGTGACGCGTGGCCGACACGCTGACCAAGGCGGAGCGCAGCGCGCTCATGGCGAGGATCAAGGGCACGAACACCAAGCCCGAGGTGGCCGTGCGTTCGGCACTGCACCGCGCGGGGTTCCGCTTTCGTCTGTACTCGAAGGGACTGCCCGGCCGCCCCGATGTCGTGCTGCCGAAGCACCGAGTCGTCATCTTCGTGCATGGCTGCTTCTGGCACCGCCACGGCTGCTCGCTGTCGAGCGACCCCACCACCCGGCGCAAGTTCTGGCAGGAGAAGTTCGAACGCAATGTCGCCCGCGACGCGCGCAACGCCCGCGCCCTGCGCCGCCAAGGCTGGCGGGTGCTCACCGTGTGGGAATGCGCGCTCCGCACGAAGCCGGGGCGCGAGAAGGCGATGGCGCGGCTCATGCGGCAGGTCGATCGGAAGCCCGCGGCATCGCGCGGTTCTCGGGCGGGCTGATTTCGCCTTGTTTTCGCCTGGATTGCGCTGCAACTGCCGCGGCTTGAGGAGACCTGCGCTTCCGCTATACTCTCCGACCCTTCGCCGATGTAGCTCAGCTGGTTTAGAGCGTTGGATTCATAACCCGAAGGTCGGCGGTTCGAGTCCGCCCATCGGCACTGAAGTATCTGGGATCAAGCAGTCCGAGCGGCCGCAAGTGCGGTCGCTCGCTGCGTTGACGGGGCCGGGCGTCCCTCGGCTCTGTCTGACGGATCCGCCGGGCTTCAATCCGCACGGCATCCCGACTGGCTTTGTCGGCTTCGGCTCACCGTATCGCTGCGGATACAGCATCGCCTCGCCTCCTTGCCACTCGGGCGCCGATGCGGATTTCGGGCCTTCGGCGATCCATCAGACAGAGCCTAGAGCAGCGGCGACAGCAGCCCGACCGCATTCTCGACCAACCGCTTCCACGCGGGGCGCGCGTACCAGTCTCGCTTCTGGATCTGGATCGACCGTCCCAGGTACCGCTCCTGCACCGCGCGCAGGCGGGTGCTTGTCGCCGTGTCGTACACGACCAGGCTCGCCTCGAGATTCAGCTCGAAGCTGCGGCGATCGAGGTTCGCGCTGGTCATCAGGCAGGTCTTGCCGTCGACCACGATGGTCTTGGAATGCAGGAGCCCGCCGCGGTACCGGTGGATCTCGACGCCCGCCTCGAGCAGTCGATGGAAGAACTTGCGGCTCGCGAGCTTCACCAGCAGCGAGTCGTTGACTTCCGGCACGACAAGCACCGTGCGCACGCCGCGTCGTGCTGCGGTCAGCAGCGCCGCCAGCGCAGGTTCGTCGGGCACGAAGTACGGCGTGGTGAGCACGACCTCGCTCTCGGCCAAGTGCACGATCGAAAGGATGAGCTGCGGCATCGCGCTGTCGTAGGTCGCGGGCCCTGTACCGATCACCTGGGCGATCGCGGAGGTATGCCCGTCGAGGGCGGCGGCGCCCACGAGGTTCACGAGCGCCTCGTCGGTCTCGAGGTACCAGTCCTCGACGAAGATCTTCTGCAGGTCGTTCACGGCAGGACCACGCACGCGCATGGTGGCGTCGATCCACGGCGCGTACTTCTCCTTCACCTTGAAGTCCTTGGCGGCAAGGTTGTGGCTTCCGATGTAGCCGATGGCGCGGTCGATCACCACGATCTTGCGGTGGTTGCGGAGATCGATGCGGCTGAATCCGCGGCGGATCGCACCCACGGGAAGCGCCTCGACGACCTGCACGCCCGACACGCGCAGGCTCTCGGCGCGATCGCTCCTCAGGAACGCGCGGGATCCGACATCGTCGAGGAGCAGTCGGCAGGTGACGCCGCGCGACGCCGCCCGCTCGAGTGCCGCGAACACGCGTGCGCTGGTCGCGTCATCGAGCGCGATGTAGTACTCGATGTGCACATGCTGCGTCGCGCGGTCGATGTCGTCGGCCAGCCGATCGAAGAGCTCGTCGGCGTCCTCGAATATCTCGATGTCGTTGCCGCCGGACGGGAAGTCGCCCGAGATCGACGCAGCCTGCACCGCGAGCAGCTGCTGGTCTGCATCGAGCGCGCCGAGCACGGCCTCGCGCGCGGCACGCCTCGAGAGGCGGGCACCGGCCGCCTCGTCGCGCAGCCGCATCTCGCGCCGCTCTGCAGCGACGGCCGCATAGGCGCGCTCGCGCTTCGCGCTCAGCCACGCCTTGCCGAAGATCCAGTAGACGATCGGTCCAACGAGCGGTGCGATCAGGACCAGCAGCACCCAGGACATGGCGCTGTGCGAGCGGCAGCGGCGGTCGAGCAGGACGGCTGCGACCGTGAGCAAGGACAGGACGGCCGCGGAACCCACGAGCAGCGGCGCCGCGACAGGCCAATCCGAGAAGATGCCCTTGAGGAGCGGAAGCACAGGAACCCTCGGGTACTGTATGAACCGCTACCCTAGCCGAGAGGTTGAACCGCCGATGGACGAACGCCGCCCTGCTCCTGCCTCCGATCATGCTGCAGACGCCTTCGGGCCGCTGATCTCTGCGCTCCTGTTCGGCTACTACGGATTCCTCGACGGGACTGTCCGCGACACCACCGACAACGCGGGCAACACGGTGCTCCTCTGGGTCGGCACCCTGTGGATCCTGCGGATCGCCACGCTCCTCTTCGCGGCCTCGACGGCGCTGGCGTTCCGGAACGACCGCAAGACCGACCTCCTCTACGGGGCCAGCAGCCTTGTCGCAACGCTGGGACTCCTCGCGATCTTCGTCTGGGACCAGGCCGACACCCAGTACCAGACCGTCTTCCACCCGATCATCCTGCTCATCTGCATCGCTTGGAACGGATACGGCTCGATCCAAACGCTGCGCAGCGCCCTTCGCGGCACATGACGCGGGCCGTATACTGTCCGACTCGGTGCCCTCCTAGCTCAGCTGGATAGAGCAGCGCTTTCCTAAAGCGCAGGTCGCAGGTTCGAATCCCGCGGGGGGCGTGTCCAGTTTGCCGATCAACCAGTCAGGAACCGACACCACCATGATGCCTGTCCTCTTCGCGAACGCCCTTTGGCTCATCACCTGCACCGTCTGGTGCCTTCTCTGCATCGGACAGGCTCGCGCCGACGCCAAGAACGGGACCGGCTTCCAGCGCCCGCTGTCGAAGGAAGAGCTCGAGCGCTGAGTGAGCGCCGCTCCCTCCGAGCCGCTCTTCAACCTCGTCCTGCTGCACCCCGAGATCCCGAACAACACGGGCAACATCGGGCGCACGGCGGCGGCGCTCGGCTGCCGCCTGCACATCATCCACCCGATCGGGTTTGACATGGATGAGAAGGCCCGCCGCCGCGCCGGGCTCGACTACTGGCATCTCGTCGACTGTCGCGAGCACGCGTCGTGGGAGGAGTTCGTGGCGACCGAGCAGCCCATTCGGCTCTGGCTGTTCAGTTCGCACGGGAGGCGCTCCTACTTCGACGCCCGCTTCGCCCGCGGCGACTACCTGCTGTTCGGGAAGGAGTCGGCGGGTGTCGGCCCCGAGACGCACGCCTGGGTCGAGCGGACCTACGGAGCCGACCGCGCCCTTCGCATTCCCATGCCCGCTTCGGACGGCGTCCGCAGCCTGAACCTCGCCACGGCGGTCGCCATCGCGGCCTACGAGGGGCTCCGGCAAGTCGACTCGTAGCCGCGATTCGTGGGGAACGACCGTCCAACCAACGAGTCCAAAGTCCCGCAAATCACCGAACCGCAACCGTTTCGGCCCCGAATCCGTCATCATCCCGTGGACGCCGCGCTCTTTCGCAGCCGCGCGCCCGCAAGGTAGGATTGCAACCATGACAGACCGAGTCCCCCACAGCCGTACCCGACGCGCCTTCACCCTGACCGAGATGCTGGTCGTGATCGGCATCATTGCGCTCCTGGTCGGCATCCTGCTGCCTGCGCTCAGCCGCGTGCAGGAGCGCGCCCGCAAGACGCAGACCGAGTCGCTCCTCCAGGAGTTCATCAAGGCCTGCGAGACCTTCCAACAGCAGTTCGGCTACTACCCGGGCATCGTGCCCGAGGCGATCCTTGCCGCGGACCCGCAGATCTCGTCGACCGAGAACGCGCTGCTCCACCTGTGCGGCGGCGCGATCCCGCAGGACGACCCGAACTACAACGTGGCGCCCTACTCGACCTGGACCGAGCTCACCTTCAACGGCGGACCCGTCAACGGCACCTTCAAGATCCGCGTCAACACGCAGAAGGTCGGCGAAGGGCCACGCGTGCGCGGCGTGCAGTACAAGTCGTTCTTCTCCCCGAAGGCTTCGGACCTGATCGCGGCGCCGGGACAGAACCTGACCGCGACGAACACCGAGGACCGCTACGCGAACGATCCACTGCGCATCCCCGATCTCATCGACGCCTGGGGCCAGCCGGTGCTCTACCTGCGCCAACTGCGCCCGAACGCGTCGATGATGGTGATGGGAGCCCAGCCGTCGGATGCGATGGGCGACTGCATGTTCGCGTTCCAGGGAATCCGTCCCTATCTCAACTCGAACGAACTCGGCGACCTCGGCGCCTCGCAGGCCGAGAGCATCCTGCGCGCGGCGACGCCCGTGAACCAGAATCCGACGCTCGCACAGATCATCCGCAATGTGAGCTACGGAAAGCCCGAGCAGCCCCAGCAGGGCTCGCCGCGCGGCGCGATTGTCGCGATCTCCGCCGGCCGCGATGGCATCTTCTTCTCGCGCTTCGATGGTCGCGGCTCGCCAAGCGCTCCGCAGGTCGACATCATCACGACTGGCAATCCGACTGGTCCCTACATCGTCGCGGAATACGACGATGTGCGCGTGTTCGGCGGCGGCTGAACGAGCACCACCCCTTGAATATGAGAACGGGCTCCGCCATGCGGAGCCCGTTCTCGTTCGCTCGTACAGCGACCACCTGGAGGTCGTCACGCGCCGGGTGCGTTCGGCTTCATGTCGCCATCGCGAGAGCCGCCGTCCTGCTTTCCGTCCTGCTTTCCGTCCTTCTCCCCCGCCTTCTCCCCCGCCTTCTTCTTGCGCTCCTCGGCCTGCTTGGCGCGCTCGGCCTCGGTGCGCTTGGTCAGCTCAGCCTGCGCGCGCTTGAGCCCCTCGCCGTAGGCAGTGCGAAGCTGCTCGAGCTCCGAGCGATCGAGGACCTTCGTGAGCTGCTCCTTCACCGACGCGAGCTTCGGGCGCTTGGCCTCGATCTCCTCCATCCCCTTCTTGAAGTCGTCGCTCACGGGTTCGCCGGTCGGCGTCTTCTTGCGCTTCTCGAAGAGTTCCTGACGCTTCACCTCCGAGGTCTTCATCCACTCGGCGACCGACGCCTCGAAGTCCGCCTGGATCTTCTTCACCTGCGCGCGCTTGGCGTCGTCGAGCTTGAGCCCATCAAGCGCAGCGAACAGCACGCGCTGCTCGAGCACGGGACGGGAGGCCTTGTCGGACGCCGCTGCGTCGGCCTTCTTGCGGTCCTTCTCGGGCTTGAGCGAGTCGGCGGGGACTTCGGGCCCGCGCAGGATGTCGCCCCCGCCGGCGGGCGGCTGGGCGGGCGGATCGAGCATGAGGACGGACATCAAGAGGATCGATTCAAGCATGGTCTGGTACTCCTGCGGTTGCGGCAGCGGCTCCTACAGCCCCGTCCCCGCCGCGGATGCGGCTCTACGCGGGACTCGGCGCATTCACGCTACCATCTTGCCCCTTCCGAGGAGTTCCATGCCGCTGACCCCCGCCGACCTCACCGACGCCCTCCGCACCGTCCTCGACCCGGACATCAAGAAGGACCTGGTCACGCTCGGCATGGTCAAGGAAACCCGCATGGAGGGCGACAAGGCGGCGGTGACGATCGAGCTCACCACCCCCGCCTGCCCCATGAAGGACAAGATCCGTGCCGATGTCGAGGCTGCGATCGCCGCCAAGGCCGCCGAGCGCGGCGCGCGCTGCACGGGCGTCGACATCACATTCACGGCCGATGTCCGCAAGGCGAACGAGCGCACCCGCGACGGGGCGAACCCGCTCCCGGGCGTCAAGCAGGTCATCGCCGTCGGCGCCGGCAAGGGCGGCGTCGGCAAGTCCACGGTCGCCGTCAACCTCGCGGTCGCCCTCGCCCGCATGGGCGCGCGCACGGGCCTCCTCGATGGCGACATCTACGGCCCGAGCGCCCCGACCATGCTGGGGCTCGAGGACGAGGCCACGCAGGCGCGCGGCAACATGCTGCTCCCCTTCGAGGTCCACGGGATCAAGGCGATGACGATCGGCAAGCTCGTCGATGCGGACAAGCCGCTCATCTGGCGCGGGCCGATGGCGCACGGCGCGTTCAAGCAGCTCGCCACTCAGACCGAGTGGGGTGAGCTCGACTACCTGATCGTGGACCTTCCGCCGGGCACGGGCGATGTGCCGCTCACGCTCTCGCAGCTCCTGCCGCTGTCGGGCGCCGTGATCGTGTGCACGCCGCAGCAGGTCGCGCAGGACGACGCGCGCCGCGCAGCCAAGATGTTCGAGCAGCTTGGCGTGCCCGTCATCGGCGTCGTCGAGAACATGAGCGTCTTCGTCGACGACACCGGCCGCGAGCACGATCTCTTCGGCAAGGGCGGCGCGGAGATCATGGCGCAGACGATGGGGCTCAACTTCCTCGGCGCGATCGCCATCCGCACTGCGCTGCGCGTGAACAGCGACCGCGGCACTCCGCTGGCGAACTGGAACGACGCACGCCTGGGCGCCGAGCTCGACGGCGTCGCGCGCTCGATCGCGCAGCGCGTCTCGATGCTGTCGATGCTCGGGCAGTACAAAGCCCCGACGATTTCCGTCCACTGACCTTGATCCAGCACCGTCTGGTCAGCCGCCGAGCGTTGATCTGATGATGGCGGCGGCCTCGTCGCCCGCGTAATGACGCACGATGCGCTCGTCGATCTGCGAGATGTCGATCATCATCAGCGCGTCGAGGACATCGCCGAAGTCGGGGTCGACATTGAATGCGAGCAGGTTCGCGTTCAGGCGCAGGTACTGGCGCAGCAGGACGGGCACTGCGCGCTGTCCGCGCTCGATCTCCTCGATGAGCCGCTCGACATGGTGGATGTCTGCGGTCGCCTGCGCGCTCTCGCGGTCGGTCCAGCAGGCGATGCTCTGCCGCGCGGGCGGATGGCGCGGGGTCACCAGCTTCGCGAACGGCGTCGCCAGGCGATGCCGCTCGAGGAACTGCATGATGAGTTCCTTCGACATCGAGTCATAGTCGTTCGAGATGCTGACGGGCCCGAACATGCGGCGATGGCCACCGGCGATCATGAACACTCCGATCGCGCGCCACAGGAGCGCGAGCGGCATCGGCTGCCGCTGGCACTCGACGCGCACGAACGAGCGCCCGAGTTCGATCGAATTCGAGAGCTGGTCGAGGATCGCTGGCGAATACTCGAACAGCGTGCTGGTATAGAGCCCATCGACACCGACCCCGCGGGTGACCTGGTCGACGATGCCCGCGCGGTAGCCGCCGACGATCTCGCGCGTCTCGCGGTTCCAGAGCACGAGCTGCACATAGGTGTCGTCGAAGCGATCGATGTCGATCGGCTGGCCGCTGCCCTCGCCCACGGCGCGGAAGGCGATCTCGCGCAGTCGCCCGATCTCGCGCATGCCGCGCGGGATGTCGCGCGCGCGCACGGCGTACGCCTCGTACGGCCCGCTCTCGAAGAGAAGCACAGCGCGCGGGAGCGCCGCGAGCTCGGCCGCCAGCTCATCGGGCGTCGACTCGGGCGCGCCGACCATCCGCTGAGCGTGCGGGGACACCGGACGCTTGTCGGGTTGGGACCTCCGCAGGAGTTCGCAGCGCCCGCGCACCAGGCGGGTGAGCGACTCGGGGTCGAGTTCCGACGCGGCGGCCGTGATCGGCCTGCCGAATCGGACCTCGACATCGTGGCCGCAGCGGGCGACGAACTCGTTCGGGAGGAGGGCCGTGCGAAGGCGCGGATGGACGAGACCGGCCGCGTGGAAGAGCGGGCGGTTGCTCCCCTCAAACCACACGGGCACGACGCGGGCGCCGGCAGCAAGCGCGAGCCGCGCGGGAATCGTCGACCACGGAGGATCCTGAGGGGTCCATTCGCCCCAGTGAACGGCGCTCACCTCGCCCGCGGGGAAGGCGATGAGCATGTGCCCAGCCTTGAGCCACTCGATCGCCTGGCGCAGCGCCGCGGCGTTCTTGCGGGCTGCGTCGGGGCCGCCGAACGGGTCGACCAGAAACCCATGGTCGCGGATGAACGGGAAGACGGCAAGGACGCTGTTGGCGAGGATCTTGACATCCTTCCGCCGACGGAGCGCGATGGCGACCAGGAGCGCGCCGTCGGCTCCGCCGTACGGGTGGTTTGCGAAGAGCGCAGCGGACCCGGTGTCGGGAATGCGCGCGAACTCCTCGGCGGCGTACCGCGGCTTCATTCCCGTCGCGTCGAGCACGCGCTCGAGCGGCGGCTTCGAGGGGTCGCCCGACTCGACGGCCTGCATGAGCTCCTCGATGCGCTCGAGCCCGAGCGCACGCTCCGCCAGCCGGATGGGCAGGTCGACGATCGAGCGAATCCACCGCGTCTTCGGGCGCGGCAGGCCAATCGGCTCGCGATGAATGGGCGTCGGCTCCATCTTCGCGCATTGTCACGACCGCCCCGCGCCTCGCAACCGACGCGGAAACGATTCCGCCGAATCGAACGAAAACACACCGAAGGCCGAGGAGATTTTCCCTTGGACGGGCGGAAAACGAACCACGGCCCGCGCGGACGCGGGCCGTGGGGAAAGTGCGGTCGGAGGCGGTCAGCGGCGACGACGCGAGGCAATTCCCGCGAGGCCAAGCAGCGCGAGCGCACCCGGAGCCGGGACGAGACGGAACTGATCCTGAGCGGTCGGGCTGTTCCAGCCCTCGGCAGCGACATAGCGGTAACCGCCGACGCCCAGGCTCTCCACCATGGCGGAGAAGATCGATGCGGCCTCGCCGGTCAGGCTGGCGCGGAACGCGCCGGTCGAGAGCGAGATGCGGGCCTTCGCAACATCGGCGTCGGTCGTGGACACATTCTCGTGGATGATCTCCCAGGCAAGCGCGCAGAATGCAGCGGACGCTGCGTCGCTCGCGCCAACGGTCGCAGCGACGCGACCGCTGGAATCGAGGAAGCGCGACATCGCGTCGCGGAGCAGGGTCGCCTTGGCGATGCCCATCGCGCCGGGTGCCGGCGGAGACTGGGGAGCTTGCTCGAGCTCGACCACATCGAACGCGTAGACGCTTCCGGCGGTCACGCCCTGATAGAGCTGCGCGCACCAGGAGTAGACGGTGGAGCCGCCGACCTCCCACTTGTGCTCGGCGAGCTTGAGGTTGAACATCGTGATCGCGGCCGAGGAGTCCCAACCGAGGTTCGACGAGTATCCGACGGCGTGGGTCTGGAAGGAGCCGTAGCCGACATAGGCGGCGGAGATGCCCGCCGAAGCCGACATCGCGGTGAGGCCGATAGCCGCCGACACGATTCCCGCTGTGATTCGATTGTTCATGAGTGCGATCTCTTCCAGACTTCCATGTTGAATTGAGGTGGCCCGCCCAAGACGCTTCGAGGAGGGCACCTCTCTGAGAGAGTCACAAGTGCCATCGGTTTGTCACGAAGGAAAGGCCTGTGCGGACTTTTCCGTAAATTCATTTCTTGCAAGCACTTACATCGGCTACCGCGGCCACTCTTCTCGGACAGCTCAACGGTCGCTCAAGCCGCCCCGCAACACCCCGGCAAGATCCAAAACGACACGCACCCCCTGTTTCCGCGCAGGGGGTGCGTGTCGGCGCCAAGCGGGGCGAGCCTGCGTCGGACCCAGGGGGACGGGTCCGGCGCGCTCGGCGCGTGTCGATCAAGGCGATTCAGGTCTCAGGTGAGCCAGATCGCGATGAACTTCATTGTGTCGGATGGTGGGGAATTGGGAAGGGACTCGATTCGGAGGGCAGCACATGGGACAGAGCGATCACTTCAGTCACCCGCGGGGCGGCCGCATGCGGCCACAACGCGGAGCAACTCCGATTTCGCCTCCCACCTGGTTCCCTTGGCTCCCTCGCCACCGAAGCGCGCGGGACGGCCCGCTCCGAGTGACGGCGACAATTCTAACTCGTTCTCGCGACGAAGCAAGCGTGTGATCGCGATTCACTTCGACCCGCGCGCAAACGGTTTCGAGGCGGGGAGTTACCGCGCCCGCCGCGCGGACTTCGTCAGGCGAACTCGCGCTTGAGGACCTTGAGCCCGTCGACGAGCTGCTTGATGTGGTTCGCCTCGTGCGCCGCCGAGATCTGCACGCGCAGGCGCGCATGGCCCTCGGGCACCACGGGGAAGCCGAAGCCGATCACGAAGACGCCGAGTTCAAGCAGGCGCTTCGACATCGCGATCGCCTTGGCGGTGTCGTGCACGATGATCGGGCAGATCGCAGTCGGGCTCTGCAGGACCTCGAACCCCGCCTCGCGGATGCCCGCGCGCGCGGCGTCGACGTTCGCGCGCAGCTTCGCGACGCGCTGCGGCTCGCGCATGAGGACCTCGATCGCCTTCTCGGCGCTGCACGCGATGGTGCAGGGCAGCGCGTTCGAAAAGAGCGTCGGGCGCCCGCGTTGGATCAGGAGGTCGATCGCCTTGCGCGATCCCGCGATGTATCCGCCCGCGCCGCCGCCGAGCGCCTTGCCGAGCGTGCCCGTGATGTAGTCGATCTGCGTGCCCTTCAGGCCCTGGTGCTCGTGCGTGCCGCGGCCGGTCCGGCCCATGACGCCCGTGCCGTGCGAATCGTCGACCACGAGGAGCGCGCCGAACTCGTCGCAGATCTTCCGCATCGCGGGAAGGTCGGCGATGTCGCCCTCCATCGAGAAGACGCCGTCGGTGACCACCCAGATCGTGCCCGTCATCTCGGGGTTGGCGCGCGACTCGGCCAGCTTCGCGCGCAGCGAGTTCAGGTCATTGTGGCGGTAGACGGTCTTCAGCAGGCCCTTCTTGATGACCGCAGCCAGGCGGATGCCATCGATGATCGAGGCGTGGTTGAGCTCGTCGGAGATGATGATGTCGCCCGGCTCGCATAGCGTGGGGAAGATCGCCTCGTTCGCGTTCCAGCAGCTGGTGAAGGTGTACGAAGCCTCGACGCCGTAGAACTCGGCGATGCGCGCCTCGAGCGCGTGATGGCAGTCGAAGGTGCCGCAGATGAAGCGCACGCTCGCGGTGCCCGCGCCGTACTTTCGGATGCCCGCGATGCCCGCCTCGACGACCTCGGGATGGTTCGCCAGGCCGAGGTAGTTGTTCGAGCAGAAGCACGCGACCTCGCCGTAGCCCTTGAGCTTGACGGTCGCGTCCATCGGGCCCTCGATCGTCTGCAGGTGCTTGAGCTGGCCGTTCTGGCGCAGGGTCTCGAGGATCTGCTGGGTTCGCGAGGGGAAGGTCGGGACGGGCATCATCGGGGTGGGAGCGGACTGCATCGGGACAGTCTAACGCCCCGCCGCCCGTCATTCGTCCTTGAAACGCACCTGCGGGACCTCTCGCTCGAGGTCGGTGGCGTTGAAGAGGTCGAACGGCCTGAGCCCCGCGAGGAGCGCGAGGAAGCGGTCGGGCACCACCAGCAGGCGGGCGTTGAACGCGGTCGCGATGCCGTTGTAGTACGAGCGCGCGATGGCGATCCGCGCCTCGGTGTTCGCAAGCTCGTTCTGGAGCGCAAGGAAGTTCGGCTGCGCCGAGATCGAGGGATACGCCTCTGCGATGGCGGTCATGACCCGCTGCACGCCCTGCACCTTTGCCCCTGGATCGCGCGAGCGCTCGGGCGGGATCGACGCCTGCGCGCGCAGGATCGCCAGCACCTGCTGCGTGTCCTTGTCGTGCATGCGTGCGGCCTTGACGACCGCCGCGAGGTTCGG
>Ga0075471_10001406_pt1 | contig 15753 bp, 10 predicted proteins | sample DEB19_08_DNA_2_FD_74787 | JGI IMG/M metagenome (GOLD analysis project Ga0075471, IMG submission 74787) | Aqueous microbial communities from the Delaware River and Bay under freshwater to marine salinity gradient to study organic matter... | ecosystem: Environmental > Aquatic > Marine > Coastal ... | reverse complement strand
CGATCTCGAATGGAGCGGCGTACGTCCACGATCGGCTCGTGCCCGCAGCGAGAGGATTGCCCGCGAGATCCCGGGCGGCCGCGTCGCCCCGGAGCGAGAACACATATGTGCCGAGGCTGCTCGTGAGCGGGGCGATCCCGGTCACCGTCCAGGTGCGGCCACTGCCGGTGACGGCCGCACCAGTCAGCGGCACCGTGGCGCCGTTTCGCGTCAATTGAAAGTCGGCGGGTCGCAGTCCCTGCACAGGCTCGCTGAACGTCACCGTCGCACTCGCCACGGCACCGCCCGTTGCTACGGGAACTACGGTCAGTACGGCCGTCGGGAGGAGCGTGTCGATCGAGATCGCGACCGGGGCGCTTGCCGTGTTGGCGTTGCCAGCGGCGTCGGTGAACTTTGCGGCAGCGACACTGATCGAGCCGGAGGTGGTCGAAGCAGTCGTGGGCGTGAATGTGGCGGTGTAATTCGCACCGGTGCCAGTGAAGTTCGAGAGGGTTCCGCCGGAGACGGTCACATCGTCTTCGCCGAAATTGGTGGACGACTCACTGAGCGTGAAGGTGATCGTGGCTGTCTCGCCAGCCTTGAGGGCCGCCTTGTTGCTCGTGATCACGATCGTGGGCACGACTGTGTCGATCGTGATTGAGAGTGGGTTGCTGGCGGTGTTGGAGTTGCCGGCAGCATCGGTGAACTTCGCGTCAGCGACGGTGATCGAGCCGGGCGTCGTCGAGGCCACCGTCGGTGTGAATGTGGCGGTGTAACCCGTGCCGGAGCCGGTGAAGTTCGAGAGCGTGCCGCCGGAGACTGTCACGTCGTCTTCGCCGAAGTCAGAGGACGACTCGCTGAGCGTGAACGTGATCGTGGCTGTCTCACCAGCCTTCAGCGTCGCCTCGTCACTTGTGATCACAATCGTCGGCGCCACCTTGTCGACGCTGAGCCACGCCTCGAACCCCAGGTTCGAGACGACCGCGACGGCGAGGTCGTCGTTCGGGCCGTCGAAGTCGACGCTTGCGGAGTTGCCGCCAAACGACGCATCGCCCCAGGTCACGATCGAGCCGTCGTTGCCAAGGGCGGCGAAGGCATAGGTGATGGGCAGGATCGTGGCAATCGAGCGATCGTTGGCGGGGCCGTCGAAATCGACGCCAGTGGAGTCGCCGCCGTACGACGAATCTCCCCAGGTCAGCACGGAGCCGTCGCTCCGGAGTGCGGCGAAGGCCGCGTTGTTGGAGAAGATCGTGGAAATCGCGAGATCGTCGGCAGGTCCGTCGAAATCGACTGCTGCGGAGGTTCCGCCGGCTGACGCCAAGCCCCAGGTCACCACGGCCCCGTCACTCCGGAGCGCTGCGAAGGAGTAGCCCGTCGAGGACACGTCGATGACGGCGAGGTCGTCGGCCGGTCCGTTGAAATCGATACCCGAAGTATCAGCGCCGTAGTAAGGATGACCCCAGGTGACGACGGAGCCGTCGCTTCGAATCGCTGCGAACGCAAAGTTGGTGGCGAAGATCCGCGACACGGTCAGGTCGTCGGCCGGCCCGTTGAAATCCACAACCGACGAATCACCTCCGTAAAAGGAATCGCCCCAGGTGACGACGGAGCCATCACTGCGGATCGCGGCGAACGCCGTGTTCGTCGCCGCGACGTGCGCCACGGTGAGGTCATCGGCCGGCCCGTTGAAGTCCACGGCCGTCGAATCACCCCCCTGAGAGGTGTCGCCCCAGGTGACCACCGATCCGTCGTCGCGCAGCGCCGCGAATGCGAACCAATTTGCGTAAATGTGAGACACCGAGAGGTCATTCGCGGGCCCGTCGAAGTCGACTCCTGATGACCTGCCGCCAAACGACGTGGCGCCCCAGGTGACCACGGAGCCATCGTTTCGGAGGGCTGCGAAAGCCGTGCGAGTTGAGAAGATCCGCGAGACCGTCAGGTTGTCGGCGGGCCCGTCGAAATCCACGGCCGACGAGTCGCCCCCCTCGAAGGCATCGCCCCACGTCACGACTGAGCCGTCGCTCCGCAGGGCTGCGAATGCGGAGCCGGTGGAGAAAATTGTGGAGACGGTGAGGTCGTCAGCCGGGCCGTTGAAATCGACCGCCGAAGAGTCGCCGCCGTGGTTGGGGTAGCCCCAGGTGACCACGGAGCCGTCGCTCCGGAGGGCTGCGAAAGCAGACGTGGTCGAGAAGATGCGGGTGACGTAGAGGTTGTCGGCGGGGCCGTCGAAGTCGATGGCCGACGAATCGCCGCCGGCCAAGGGCGCGCCCCAGGTGACGACCGAGCCGTCGCTGCGGAGGGCGGCAACAGCCAGCGTGTTTTGCCACGCGCCGTCTGCATGCTCGGAAGACGATTCCCGCCATGTGGCAGCCACGCCCTCCGCGCCGATCACCGCCACGGCCCGTCCACCGGCCGGGGCGGCGCGATAACCAGCGGCGGGCTGCACGATCGCGACGATCGTCTCCAGCGGATCGTGGTCGGAGTCGGCAAGCGTGGGCAACTGCAGATCGGCGGTTCGGGCACCGGCTGCGAACGACACGGTGAGTCGGCCACTGGGCAGCAGCCCGGGCGGTGCTTCGTAGTCGCTACCGGCCTTCGCGGTGCCGGAGAGCAGCACGGTCACGCTGAGGGGCAGCGACGCGTCGCCCGTGCGCGTGAGCCGGAATACGGAGGGGGCGCCTTCGGCCTCGCTGCCGCTGGCCACGAGCGCGATCGCCACGTGGGCTTCGAAGACGAATTCGCTCGCCGTGTTGGGATTCCCGGCGGCGTCGGTGAAGGCGGCCGCCGAAACGGCAAGCCGGCGCGGCGTGGGATCGCCGGGCGTGGGTAAAAACGACGCCGAATACGTCGTGCCGGAGCCAGCGAAGCCGGTCAGGGTGCCTCCAAACGACTGCACGTCGTCCGCGCCGAAGTCGGTAGAAGGCTCGCTCAGCGTAAACGAGATGGCGAATGGGCCGTCGGTATCGAGCAGGCTGGCATTCGAGGTGATGCGGAGGGTGGGCGCCCGGGTGTCGATCGCGAGCGAGAGCGGGTCGCTGGCCGTATTGGTATTGCCTGCGGCATCGGTGAACTTGCCGGCGGCGACGCTGATCGAGCCGGGCGCGGTCGAGGCCGCGGTTGGTGTGAACGTGGCCGTGTAGCTGGCGCCGGTGCCGGCGAAGCCCGAGAGCGTGCCGCCGCTGACCGTGACATCGTCTTCGCCGAAGTCGGTGGCCGATTCGCTGAGCGTGAACGTGATTGACGCCGTCTCGCCGGCCTTGAGAGCCGCCTTGTCGCTCGTGATTGCGATCGTTGGGGCTACTGCATCGACAGCAGCATTCGTCGAGAGATTGCCTGAAAGCGTGGTGGTTGCCGCCATCTTTGTGACAGTGCTCTCGATGCTTCCACCGTCGAGCACGACAGCCTCACCGATACCGATCGCCCCGCTCGGGCTCGCTGCCGTCGGAACGAAGCGGAAAACGAGGTTGGTCGTGCCAGAGCCGCTCACATAGAGTGCGTCGGCCGTGGCAGTTCCGATCGTCAGCGGGAGTTTGGGAGTGCCTGAGGTGGTATCCACCGTCACGGCCTCGCTGATGTGCAGGATCACCTCGACCGGCATGCCGATGCCGAGGAAACCCGTCGGCGCGGTGATCGACGACACGGTCGGCGATGGACCCCCGAGCCGAATTCCCGTCATCGAGGGCGGAGAAAATCCACGCAGGGCGGTATTGCCGCCCGAATCCGCGATGGAACCGAACACGATCGACGGAGTCAACGTCCCAGAAGATGTGCCACCGAGGTCGTCCCCTTCCTGGACGGTGTAGGTGAAGTTCAGTTCGCTTGAGGACGTATAGCCACTAAACGACGCATAGCGGGTGGTTTCTCCAAAGTTCATCGCCAAGGCTGGGGCTTGTGAGCCCGAGACCGTCACGGGCTCCGACATCGTCACCGTGAATGTGAGTTGCTCTCCTTTCGCGTAGGTGCCGGCGGCTGGAGCCGACACCGATGCCACGGCCGGTGCCTTATTGAGGTGAAGTGTCAGATCGTAAGCGCCGTAGCGGTAATAGAATTTCGTAAGGCCGGGTTGATCGAGGTAGCGATCGACCGAAATGAGGATCGTCTGATCATAATCCGCTCTGTATTCGTTGAAGTTGTAGAGGACGGTGGTTAGTCCGTTCATATAGAGCATGCGGCGTGGGTACGTACCCATCCAGTCATACCCCTCTGGATCTCGATACGGCTCCGTAACCGTATAGATGGTCGTGCCTTCATCTAGGCTCAGCTTGAAATAATCGATCGAGTAAGATGCCCCGCCGACCACGCTGCCGTTGATCGTGTACGAGCCGTCGGTGATCGGGATCGCTTGGGCCTGCTCGCCGGAGTCATTCGGCTCGACCTCCGCCGCCAGCATCGCCCGATCCTCCAGTTGCTCAAAGGCGTGGCGAGCCTGCGATCCCGGGCGGGCGAATCGCTTGTCAGTCGCGAGAGTGCGTCTCATGGAATTGCCTGGGGTGAATGGTTGACGTGTGGGCAAAAGCCGGTAAGGGCGGAGAGTCGCAGATCGACGCTGAGAATCACGCGGTCCCGGGCGCCCTCGTGGCGCACCGAGTGTGGGAAAGGCCCGCCGTCCTTGAACGCAAGGAGATGGCCGGGAAGCCAGCATCGGGTTTCACGTCCCACCGTGATCAAGCACCCGGGGTCGTCGATCAGGCACAGATGGACGCGAAGAAACTGATCGCTCCAGCCACGGTGCGGATGAATCACGGCGCCTGGTGAAAGCATGCTCACGAAGCCGTTCGCCAGGCACCCGGTCTGTTCCCAGCTGCGGACCACTCCATAGGTTGCCGGCAGCCGCTCCTGGCTCCTGGCAATGAGCGCATCGAGGTCGAAGCCGTTGTGCGGTCGGTCCAACTCCACGTGCTCGTGCTCGAACCGCGTGAATGGAAATGCCTTCCACGACTGTTCGTAGAGGCTGGGCCGCATGATGCCTGCATCAGGGTCGAAATAGGCGTAGCGAGGATAGTCCTGAAGCGGCTTGTCGGCGGCGATGTACTGGAGAACCTCGTCTCGAATGACGAGGAAGTGTTCGACCAGATCAAAGCACACAGGAATGCGGTCGAGCACATCGTCCCAGAACGGCGGCTCATCGGCTTCGGGGGCGGTCATGCGAGAGCCGCCTCTGCCCGCGTCGGTGTGTCAGGGGGGCGCGTGCGATCGAGCTGCAATTCCTGGAGCAGGCAGTAGCTCGTCACACCCGGCTCGGCCTTACCGGTGGTCACGTCCATGCACATCATGGGAACCACGCCAGACTCTTGAAATCCAAGCACCCGGAGGGCGCGCCGCGCGAGAGGGTTTGCCTCGGGCGTCACGCCAAGCAACAGGTGTATGGCCGGAGTGCCATCCCCGTTACGCAAGCCTTGCCAGTAACGCAGGATTGCCCGAGCAGCTCCGGGCCGAAATTGTCCGAGGGCGGCATGGTGGGCATTTGCACGATGGCCCGCCACACCATTCAGCCATGCCACATGACAGAACCGACCACGTTGCACATCGACGGCGATCGCGGCGATGTGTGATGGGGACGTCAGCAGCTGCCTCCACTCGGTGAAGGATTTCACCTCTCCGGAGAAAAAGAGCATGGCCAAGCGATTCTCAGCCACCAGCTGATCCCAGATTTGCTTGAAAACGTGATCGCTCACGTTGCAGTGCGTCCCCCGAACGAGCACCGGAAGGATTTCGTAGGACATGGGGCTGATCGCTTTGGGCAGGGTGAACGAAGACTCGCTCTTCAACAGAAAGGCGGAAATGCCGCGCCGGACCGGACGCGCGAAATTTTTCGCGGGCCGAATCCCGCGATTTGCCGCGGGAAGCAGGGGCGCGGGGCGGGCGGCTTCGCGCGAGGAAGGCCGCATTCGACAGGCCTGGAAGGCCCGTCGCCACGGGCGCCAGGCCCGGAGGGCCGGGTTCTTGGCAGCCGACGGAGGTCGGCCAAGGGAATTTCGGCAGGATGCCGAGAATTCCCGTGAAGCGGCGATTCAGCCGCCGCAGTAGTCGATCGCGCGGGCGATCTCGCTCTTGAGATCCTTGCGGGCCACGATCCGGTCGATGAAGCCGTGCTCGAGGAGGAATTCGCTCGTCTGGAAGCCCTTGGGCAGTTCCACGCGGATCGTGGCCTTGATCGTGCGCGGGCCGGCGAAGCCGATCAGGGCTCGCGGCTCGGCGAAGCAGAGGTCGCCGAGCGAGGCGAAGCTCGCCGCCACGCCGCCCATCGTGGGGTTCGTGAGCACCGAGATGAAGAGACCGCCGGCCTGCGAGTGGCGGGCGAGGGCCGCCGACACTTTCGCCATCTGCATGAGCGAGAGGATGCCCTCGTGCATCCGGGCACCGCCACCTGAGGCGCTGATGATGATCAGCGGGAGTTTCTCGGCCGTGGCCCGCTCGGTGAGCCGCGTGAGCCGCTCGCCCACCACGCTCCCCATGCTGCCCATGATGAACGACGAGTCGGTGACCCCCACGGCCACGCGGCGGGCCCGGATCATGCCGGTGCCGGTGAGGGCCGCGTCGGAGAGGCCGGTGCGCTTCTGCTCGGCGACGATCCGCTCCGCGTAGGGCTTCTTGTCCTTGAAGCCGAGCGGGTCGGTGGGCCGCAGGTCGGCGTCCCACTCCTCGAACGTGTTGTCGTCGAGGAGTTGCCGAATCCGCTGGGCCGCCGACACATACCAGTGAAACCCGCACTGCGGGCACACGTTGAGGAGTTCCTCGGCCTCTTTCTTGTAGATCGTGGCCTGGCAGCCGTCGCACTTGAGCCACAGGCCTTCGGGCACGCCGCGCTTGGGCCGGGCCGCGGCCGCACTCGCTCGCTCCATCGCTGTTTCCTGCCCGGTTCCCATGGCCTGCCTGCGATCCTTGCCTGGCGTCGAGTTCAGTGTAGTGGCGTGGTTTCTCTGCCGCTGCGCCGGATCATGCACGGGCCTTTTCGAGCATGGCCGGCCGCTTCCATTGCGACGCCAGCGCAACGTGCACGATGGCCGACTCGGCGGGGCCGCGACCCCACAAATCGCCGAGCGACTGGCCGGCCGTCAGCCAGCGGACGATCTGGTCGAGCGGGGCGGGCGCCACGAGGGCGATCCGCCCGGTCGGATGCCGCCGGAGCATGCGCTCGAGCACGGCCTCCACACGGCCGCAGGCATCCTCGAGCAGTTCGCCTTCGGGGGGCGACACGGCCCACGGGTTGTCCTGCCACTGGCGGTAGAGCCGCGGCTGCTTGAGGCGGATCTCGTCGACGAGCATGCCCTGCCACAGGCCCTGGTCGAGATTCGCGAGGTCGTCGAGGCGGCGGGCCCGCACGCCGCACGCGCGGGCCACGTGCCGCGCAGTTTCGAGCGAGCACGCATCGGGGGCCGCGTAGACCGCGGCGGGCGGGGCGGTGGTGAGGGCCGTGGCCGCGGCCTTCGCCTCGGCGAGGCCTTCGGCGCAGAGCGGAATGTCGAGCGTGCCGCGGATGCGGCCGTGCAGGTCGAAATCGGTCGAGCCGGCACGGATGACGACGAGGGTATCTGCCATCAGGCGGAAAATTCTCCAGGGTGCATGGTCGTCACGCGGCCTGCCGCGCGAGCTGTTCGAGTTCTGTGATCGCATGGGCGTAGTTCCGCGAACGGATCACGGCGCTGCCCGCCACGATCAATTCGGCGCCGGCCGCGGCCACGGGCCCGATCGTGTCGGTCGAAATGCCGCCGTCCACGCACAGCCGAAACGAGCCGGCCCGTTGGCGGCGAATCTCCGCGAGTGCGGCGAGCTTTTCGAGGGCCACCGGATTGAATCGCTGCCCGCCGTAGCCGGGCTCGACGCTCATCACGAGCACGCCGTCGCAGAACTCGAGAAACGGCAGCACGCGCTCGACCGGCGTATTCGGGCTCACGGCCAGATGGGCCTTGGGCCCGAGCGACGCGATCGCCTCGAGTGTGCCGCGGGGGTCGGCAAGGCCCTCGACATGGACGGTGAGGATGTCGGCCCCGGCGCGGGCGTAGTCGGCGATCGTTCGCTCGGGCTGCTCCACCATGAGGTGGACCTCGAGCGGCACGTTTGCCGCCCGCCGCACGGCCTCGACCACGACGAGCCCATAGGTCAGCTGGGGAACGAATCGCCCATCCATTACATCGAGGTGCAGGGCCCCGGCCCCGGCTTCCTGGAGCCGCTCCACCTCGCGGGCGAGATGGCCGAAATCGCACAACAGCAGGGCAGGAAGCACCACGGGGCCGCGGGTTTCCAGACGCGTCGCCAGGGGATCGAGGGCGTTTCCTGCCGGGGAAGTCACGTGTGTGTGCTGCATCGATGGGCGTCGGCGGGCACTCGCTGGCCCGACTTCGACGGGCGGGAGTTTACCACGACCGCCGCCACGGCGACCCGTGGGGCCCCAGAAGAGGGGCGAATAGGGCACCATAAATCCAAGCGACGGAGCGACTTGTGGTGCACTGAGCCGGCAGTTTTCGGGCCTGCTGGGATTCGCTCACGAAACGCTTACACTCCGCGAATACACCTACCCAGGGACGATTTGAAATGCCGCGTCGAAGTACCAACGGCCCAGTGACCGCCACCAAGGGAGTTCAAGGCATGCAGATGCGATCGCGATGCCGAGGTCATGTGGCGGCGGGTGCGTATCTCTGGTGCCTGGTCGCCCTCCTCGGCGTCGGCCGGGCGGCCGATGTGGAAATCCCCGCCTACGCGAAGGTGCCGGGCGAGGTCTCCGGGTCGCTGAAGTGCGTCGGCTCCGACACCATGAACAATCTCGTGGCCCACTGGGCCGAAGGCTTCAAGAAGTTCTATCCCAGCGTGCAGGAGGGGATCGAAGGGAAGGGCTCGGCCTCCGCGCCGCCGGCCCTGATCGAGGGCACGTGCACGTTCGGCCCCATGAGCCGTGAGTGGAAGCCTTCGGAGATCGACTCCTTCAAGGCCAAGCACGGCTATCCACCGGCGGTTCTGCCCGCGGCGATCGACATGCTCGCCGTCTTCGTGCACAAGGACAATCCCTTGAAAGAACTGTCGCTGCAGCAGGTCGACGCGATCTTCTCGAAGAATCGCAATGGCGGACTCAAGGACGACATCCGCACGTGGGGCGACCTCGGCCTCGAGGGGGAATGGAAGGACAAGCCGATCAGCCTCTACGGCCGCAATGCGGCGAGCGGCACCTACGGCTATTTCAAGGAACATGCGCTCTTCAAAGGCGACTTCAAGCCCACCGTGAAGGAGCAGCCGGGCAGTTCGACCGTCGTGCAGGCGGTGGCGAGCGACAAGTTCGGCATCGGCTACAGCGGCATCGGCTACAAGACCGCCGACGTGAGGGCCGTTCCGCTGGCGGGCAAGGCCGGGGCCAAGGCGATCATGCCGGAGCCTGAATTCGCCTACAGCGGTGAATATCCGCTGGCCCGATTCCTGTATCTCAGCGTCAACTACAAGCCCGGTTCGACGCTCGACCCGCTGCGCCGTGAGTTTCTGCGCTACGTGCTCAGCGGCAGCGGCCAGACCGACGTCAAGAAAGACGGCTATTTGCCGGTGACGGCACCGATCGCGAAGCGCGCGCTCGACAGCGTCGGTATTTCGTCCCCGTAGTGCGGCACCCGAGGCGGCATGGACTCCACGCCCACATTCACGGGCCGCCCGCGCCGCCGCACGACGCATCCGTGGGTCAAGGCGAGCGATGGCCTGGCCCGGTTGCTGATCACGCTCGGTGGCATCGGTACGATCGGTGCCGTGCTCCTCGTGGGCGTGTTTCTGTTCGCGATCGCGCTGCCGCTGTTTCGCTCCGCCCGCGTGGCCTTCCTCAACTCCGCCCCGATCGCCCACACTCCGGCGGCCGTGTGTGCCGTGGGCTGCGACGACGAGGGGCTCGTCGGCTGGATGCTCGATGGCGCGGAAGCCCGGTTGCGACTGTTCACGATCCGCGACGGCGCCACGCTGGCCGATCGTCCGCTGGCGGACGCCGGGTTTTCGGGGGCGACGACGCTGCGCATCCAGCCCGGTTCCACGCGTGCGGTCGTCGGCCATGCCGACGGCTCCTTCCGGGTCGGTGCGTTCGCGCTGGAGTCGCGATTCCTGCCGGCGGCCGACCTGCCGCCGGGGGTTGGCGATCTGGCGGTCGGCGCGGCGCGGGCCGTGGGCGACGACGTGATCGTGCGCACGGGCTCGGACCGCTATGCGCGGCTGACGGTCGTCGCGGAGATGACCGCGGAGCCCTCGCGCGCCCTCGACGCCCCGATCGTGGATGTCGACGCCACGCAGGGTTCGACGGGCCCGCTCGTGGCGGCGCTCGATGATCGTGGCCGCGTGCGGATCGAGACGTCGTCGACGCGGCGCAACCTGCTCACCGATGAGGTGGTCACCGAGTCGGCCGGATCGACGATCGATGCGGAGCAGAGGAGCGATGCGACCGGATGGAAGCCGGCGTTTGTCCGCGTCTCAGAACTGGGAGACCAGTTGTTTCTGGTCGCCCGCGACGGTGCGTGCCGCCGCTATCAGATCCGGTCCGTCGAAACCCCGGTGCTGATGGAGTCGCTCGACCTCGTTCCCGACGGCGCCGAAGTGACCGCCGTAGCGCGGCTCTTCGGCGGCAATGCGTTCGCCGTGGGTGATTCGGCCGGGGTCGTGCGGATCTACTTCTCCACACGGGCCGACGACGCGGCGGCGGAAGACGGCCTCCGCCTGATCGCGGCCCGCTCGTTTGCGGCGCAGGCGGGCGGCGCGGCCGTCACCGCGCTGGCCGCGTCGCCGCGTTCACGGCTGCTCGCCGTCGCCGATGCCGCGGGCCGCGTGCGGCTTCTGCAGACGACGGCGGGCAGGGGCGTGCTCGAGACCCGCACCCCGGCGGGCGCGCCGGGCGCCAGGATCGATCGGCTGGTGATCGCGCCCCGGGAGAATGTGCTGATGGCGGCAGACGACGCGGGGGTGGCGTCCTGGGCCTTCGATGCCGGATATCCCGACGTGTCGATCGCGTCGCTGTTCGGCCGCGTCTGGTACGAAAATTACCCACGGCCCGTCCACGCCTGGGAAACGACCGGCCACGAGGCGTTCGAGTCGAAGTTTGGCCTTGTGCCTCTCGTGTTTGGCACGATCAAGGCCACGCTCTACTCGATGCTGTTTGCGACTCCGATCGCACTGCTCGCGGCGATCTACTCGAGCCAATTCATGCATTCACGGTGGAAGGCGCGAATCAAACCGCTCATCGAGATGATGGCGAGCCTGCCGAGCGTGGTGCTGGGGTTCGTCGCGGGCCTCGTGCTCGCACCGCTCCTCGAGCCGCTGGCGACGACGCTGGTCGCAGGGCTGTTCGTGGTGCCGCTCACGCTGCTCGCAGGCGCCCATCTCTGGCAGCTGCTGCCATCGGGCTGGCGCAGTTCGCTCGCCGGCTGGCGGTTTGCGGCGATCGCGCTCGTGGCCCTGCCCGCGGGCGTCGTCGCCGCGCGGCAGGCGGCTCCGCTTGTGGAGGGCCTGTTGTTCAACGGCGACTTCCGGGCGTGGCTCGACGGCCGGGGCGGCAGCGGCTTCGGCGGCTGGGTGGTGGCGCTCCTGCCGCTCTCGGCGGTGGCCGCCGCCCTCATGACAGCGCGATTCGTCCGGCCATGGCTCCGCCGCCACAGCCGTGCCTGGTCGCAACGGCATGCCGCGCTCGCCTCGCTCGCCACGTTCGTCGTCGGCGTGATTTTGGCCGTGGCGATTGCGATCGCGGCGGCGATGTTCCTCGATGCCTTGCGGCTCGACACCCGCGGCGGCCTGTTTGGAACCTACGTGCAGCGCAACGCCCTGGTGGTGGCGATCGGGATGAGCTTCGCGATCATTCCGCTCGTGTTCACGATCGCCGACGACGCACTGTCGAGCGTGCCGGAGCACCTGCGGAGCGCTTCGCTGGGGGCGGGGGCCACACCCTGGCAGACGGCGGTGCGGGTGATCGTGCCGGCTGCCGCGAGCGGGCTCTTCTCGGCGGTGATGATCGGGCTTGGGCGGGCGGTCGGCGAGACGATGATCGTGCTCATGGCCGCAGGCAATACGCCCCTCATGGACTGGAACCTGTTCACCGGATTCCAGACGCTTTCGGCGGCGATCGCGACCGAGCTTCCTGAGGCGGCCCGGGGCAGCGGGCATTACCGCGTGCTGTTTCTCGCGGCGCTGGTGCTGTTCGGCATCACGTTCGTCGTGAACACGGCCGCGGAAGTGGTGCGGCAACGCTTCCGGAGGAGAGCGCATGAGCTCTGACGTTCCACGGGCACCGCGCCGGCTGCGGTCAGCCCACTCGAGCCTCGCGGCCCACGGCGAACCGCTCGTGTGGCTCACGGGCGGCGCGCTCGCCCTGGCCATCGCGATGATCACCGGTCTGCTCGCCTTCATCGCGTTTCGCGGTGCGGCGACGTTCTGGCCCGTGCCGCTCGTGGAATTGGAGCTCGCCGACGGCCGGCGTGCCCTGGGCGAGGTCAGCGGGCGGGAGACGGTGGCGGCCGAAGGCCACGAAGCGATCACGCGCACGCTGCTCAAGACCGCAACGTTCGAGATCACCGGCAACCATTTCGAGTGGTTCGACGATTCGGCGGTGGTGCGGGCCACGTCGCCGGAGTGGGCGACGGCCGTGGAGCGGCTCGAGGACGGTCGGTTTCACGGAGTGCCGATCCGCCTCGTGCACGGCGACAAGACGGTGGCCGAGGGCCCGGAGCGAGCCTGGAGGGAGTTCGAGCGTGTTCATTCCGGCGTGCGCCGCCGGGTGCGCGAGATCGTGCGGATCGATCGCCACGACCGCGGCGTCCTGCAGCGGCACCTGCGGGCGGCCCGGCTGGCCGTGGTGCAGGCTGATCTGCGATCAGGCCGCGAAAGCGCCGCCTACGAGGCGGCCGTGCGGAAGGAGCAGGCGGTGGCCGCGCAGGTGCAGCAGCGATCTACGCTGCTCGATGCCGCGACCGCGCGGCTGCGCGAGGAGAACGCCGGCTGGGGATTCGAGTTCGAGGCCGCCGGTGGCGCGAAGCGGGTGCTGCCGCTCGCGGAAATCGTGCGGGCCTGGCAGCCCAACCGGCTGTCCGTCGCGGGCAAGGCCGTGGTGTATTTCGCACGATGGTGGGAGTTTCTCTCCGACGATCCACGCGAGGCCAACAGCGCGGGGGGCGTGTTCCCGGCGATCTGGGGCACGGTGGCGATGACGCTGATCATGGCGCTGCTGGTGGCGCCCTTCGGGATGCTCGCGGCGCTCTACCTGCGCGAATACGCGTCGCGCGGCCCGGTGACGACGGCCGTGCGCATCGCGATCAACAACCTCGCCGGCGTGCCAAGCATCGTGTACGGCGCGTTCGGCCTGGGGTTCTTCTGCTACGTGCTCGGTGCCGGGATCGACGAGATCTTCTTCCGGCCGGCGCTCGTCGCCGACAATCAGCCGACGTTCGGCACGGGCGGCCTGTTGTGGGCGTCGCTGACGCTCGCCCTCCTGACGCTGCCGGTGGTGATCGTCGCCACCGAAGAGGCGCTCTCCGCGGTTCCCAACTCGATGCGTGAGGGTTCGTATGCGTGCGGGGCTGGCAAGTGGCAGACGATCCGCCGGATCGTGCTGCCGCGGGCACTGCCGGGAATCATGACGGGCCTCATCCTGGCGATGGCCCGCGGCGCGGGCGAGGTGGCGCCGCTGATGCTCGTGGGCGTGAAGAAACTCGCGCTCGACCTGCCGATCGACGGTACCTTCCCGTTCGTCCATCCGGAACGAGAGTTCATGCATCTGGCCTACCTGATCTACGACGTCGGGTTTCAGAGCCCCAACAGCCAGGCCGCCCAGCCGATGGTGTTCACCATCACCTTCCTGCTCGTCGCGATCATCGCCCTCTTGAACGTGGCCGCGATCTGGCTGCGGTCGCGGCTCAAACGCCGCTACGTCATGCAGCAGTTTTGAGCGGTCGAGTCGGTTTGCGGTATCATTCGCCGGAGGTTTCACCCGTCATGCAGGCATCCACCGACACGTCGCTCGCCGCACCTCCGGGTGGCCGCGGCCCGGCCGCCGATCCGCCGGCCGATCGCCTGCTCGCCGTGGCCGCCGGCCGCGAGGTGGCCGCCGAGGTTCACGACCGCGTGCTGGCGGAGACGCCGGTGCTCGAGATCGACCGCTTCAACCTCTGGTATGGCGGCAAGCAGGCGCTGCACTCGATCACGATGCCCGTGCCCCACAACAAGGTGACGGCGCTCGTGGGCCCGAGCGGCTGCGGCAAGTCGACGCTCCTGCGGAGCGTGAACCGGCTCAACGATCTCGTGCAAAACGTGCGCATCACCGGCGACATGCGGCTCTCGGGCGACTCGATCTACGACCCGCGGATGGACGTGATCGAACTGCGGAAGCGGATGGGCATGGTGTTCCAGAAGCCGAATCCGTTTCCGATGAGCATCTACGAAAACGTCGTCTATGCCCTGCGGATCGACGGCGAGAACAGCCGCGCGGTGCTCGACGAGGTCTGCGAACTGAGCCTGCGCGGGGCCGCACTCTGGGACGAAGTGAAGGACCGGCTTCACGACAGCGCGCTCGGGCTCTCGGGCGGCCAGCAGCAGCGGCTCTGCATCGCCCGGGCGATCGCGGCCGAGCCCGAGGTGCTCCTCCTCGACGAGCCCTGCTCCGCGCTCGACCCGATCGCCACCGGGAAGGTCGAGGACCTGATCCAGGAACTCCGCGGCCGCTACTCCGTGCTGATCGTCACGCACAACATGCAGCAGGCCAGCCGCACGAGCGACTACACGGCGTTCATGTACCTCGGCCGGCTCATCGAATACGGTCCCACCACCGAGATCTTCACGAAGCCGATCCTGCGCGAGACCGAAGCCTACGTGACCGGCCGCTTCGGCTGAGCGTTTCCTACCCACGACGATGACCAAGCACATCGAACGTCAGATCGACCAGCTCAAGGAGAAGATTCTCCGCGTGGGGACCCTCGTCGAGGAAGCCTTCTCGAAGTCGATCACCGCGCTCATCAACCGCGATACGCCCCTGGCCCAGCGGGTGATGGCCAGCGACGAGGAGATCGACCGCATGGAAGTGGAGGTCGAGGAGGAGTGTCTGAAGATCCTCGCCCTCTACCAGCCCGTGGCGGCCGACCTGCGCTTCGTGGTGGCCGTGCTCAAGATCAACAACGATCTCGAGCGCATGGGTGACCTCGCCCGCAACATCTCCAAGCGGGTGGCCCAGCTCGCCACGGGGCCGGCGGTCGAACTCCCGCCGGAGATTCGCGCGATGGCCACGCTCGCGCAGGACATGGTCAAGCAGTGTCTCGACTCCGTCGTCAATGCCGACCCGACCCTCGCCCGCCAGGTGCGCGAGGAGGACGACGCTGTCGACGAGGCCCGCCAGCAGATCCGCCGCCGCATCCTCCAGGGGATCAAGGCCCACCCCGAGCAGCTCGAGAACCTGCTGCGCATCAACTCGGTGTCGAAGCACATCGAGCGGATCGCCGACATGGCGACGAACGTCGCCGAGGACGTGATCTACATGGTGGAAGGCGACATCGTCCGCCACCGCACGACTGACTGAGCTCTCTGTAGGACAGGCTTCAGCCTGTCTGCAAATCAGCCTGCCTAGGGTCAACACGCCCAAGCCGGCGTCGGGCTTCCCATATCCAGTGGCCAGACTTTCTGGCTGCGTATTGGGTACGCGCCGGCTCGGGGTTACCCCGTACCGTCTCGCCGGACGTTCGCCTTCGCCCTCCAGGCTCCGGCTCACTCGGATGTGCCTGCGCTCCGGCATCCATGCCTGCGCTGGTCACATACGCCGTCTCAACGGCAGGGGTAACCCCGAGCCTC
>Ga0075471_10001403_pt1 | contig 15763 bp, 9 predicted proteins | sample DEB19_08_DNA_2_FD_74787 | JGI IMG/M metagenome (GOLD analysis project Ga0075471, IMG submission 74787) | Aqueous microbial communities from the Delaware River and Bay under freshwater to marine salinity gradient to study organic matter... | ecosystem: Environmental > Aquatic > Marine > Coastal ... | reverse complement strand
GCAGCGAAGTCGTCATGGACCCAGTCGTTCTGGAACCACAGTGGACGGGTTCGCTTCGTGGGGTCCGCACCCGGGTTGTACCAACCGCCGAGAGGCGTATAGGGAGCCTGTGATTCGAGCAGTCGCGTCACCGCGTCCAGATCGGGGATCACATCGTGCATCAGCACTGGTGGTTTTGAATAGCGAATACCCATGTATCTACGACCTTTCTGGTGATCCTTGTTCAGGCGACGACGCCGGCGGCTCGCAATCGCTCGATCTGTGCGCCGAGCCCGAGTTCACCCAGCACTTCATCGGTATGTTGCCCCAAAGCGGGCGCTCCGAATCCGAGCGACGCCGGCGTGGCATGAAACTGCGTGGGATGGCGCGGTAGGCGAGCCCGACCGACGACAGGATGATCGAACTCTTCGAACATCCCGATGGCAATGGCATGGGGGTCATCAACCATTTCAGCCGCCGACAGAACCATGGCGAAGGCCACGCGCTCGCGTTCGAAACGTTCGATGGCCTCGGCCTGAGTGAGGTTGGCCGCCATCGCGTAACACATGTCCATGATGGGCTCGAGTACGTCGCGGTTTTTGCGTCGTTCGCCGACCGTTTTGACTCGGGGATCGTCCCAACCCGGAACATCGAGTGCCTTGCACATTCCGGCGAAGTCGGCGTCGGTGGTGGGCACCACGATGCCCCAGCCATCAAGGAAACGCATCGGTGAGAATCCGGCGTTGAAGCTTGACGGCATTGATCCGTCAGCACCAAGGAGCACCTCGTTGCCGGCAGCTTCGGCCCAGAGGAACGACACGCATGCATCGGCCATGCCCAGTTCGAGGTGCTGTCCACCACGACCGGAAGCTCGTGCAAACAAAGCGGCCGTGATGGCCTGACACGCGTAGAGAGCGCTTACCTTGTCGGCGGCGTTCTGCTTGATAAATGTCGGCGGGCCATCGGGTTCAGCCTGCGTAGCGGCGAATCCTGCATACGCTTGAATGGACGTGTCGTACGCGCTGCGATCTCGGTAGGGGCCAACAGGGCCATACCCAGAAATCGATGCATAGATGACGTCGGGATTGATCGATCGCACTGCGTCATAACCCAGTCCGAGTCGGTCGATGACGCCAGGGCGAAAGTTCTGAATGATGACGTCGGCATCGGAGGCCATCTGCCGCACAATGTCGCGACCTTCGTCGGTGCTCAGATCGACGGCGACGCAACGCTTGCCCCGATTGCAGGCGAGGTAGAAGGCGCTCATGCCGTTGACCGCGACGCCGACCCAACGAGCAATATCGCCAATGCCCGGTCGCTCGACCTTGACGACCTCAGCGCCTTGATCGGCGAGAAGCGCGGCGGCATAGGGCCCTGTGAGCGCGATCGACAGGTCGAGCACCTTCACTCCAGAGAGGGGACCGGTTGCTTCAGCCATTACCGAGACTCATGAATCCGATCGGGCGATGGCCCGTTCGTCGGTGCCGAGGTAGGAAGCGATGACTGCCGGGTTGTTGCGGATCGCGTTGGGTTCGCCTTCGGCGATGACGCAACCAGCTTCAAGGCAGTAGATCCGGTCTGAAATCGACATCACCATTGGCATGTCGTGTTCGATGATCAGGATCGATGCGCCGAGTTCCTTACGGATGGACTCGATAAGCGGACCGAATGCTTCGGTTTCCTTTTGGGCCACACCAGCAGTGGGTTCGTCGAGGAGCAACAACTCGCTGTCGAGAGCGAGGAGTGCACCAAGTTCGACAATGCGGCGTGAGCCAGTGGAGAGCTCACCGAGGAGAGAATCGGCATAGCGGGAGAGGCCGAGATAGCCGATGATCTCGTTTGCCTGCTTTTGCTTGCGCTTCTCACGCTGCGGTGATGGCGGAAGCGAAAGCATGGACGGAATAAGGAGTGAACGTTCGCGGGCTTCGAGAGCCACCATCAGCGTCTCGCGAACACTGAGCGAAGAAAACAGACGGGCATTCTGGAAGGCACGACCCATTCCCAAACGGGCACGTCGAGGGGAGGACATCTTTGAGACCTCGGTGCCGAACAACTCGATACTTCCCGACATCGGTACGAAACCGCTGATGGCGTTCATAAGCGTGGACTTGCCTGCGCCATTTGTTCCGATAAGGCCGACGATTTCGCCAGGCTTGACGCTGATCGATGCATTGTCGACGGCGACTCGTCCTCCGAATCGAACCGTGACGTCGGTCGTGATCAGTGGCATCTTGCTGGCTTCGTCATGGGTCTTGACCGATGCGAGCGAACCAACAGAACCAGTTTGTGTATTGCGCTTTGGTTCCCAACCTGAACGCTTTGCGAGCCAGTTCAGCATCATGTCTCGACCGCTATGCAGGATCGAGATGAGGCCGCCCGGGAAGTAGAGCAATACGACGAGCATGCCAATGCCCGATGCGAACAACTTCACCTGTGGCGTGCCGTCGAAGAGGATCGGCAGCGCAACGATGACGAGTACGCCGAGCACGGCGCCGGTTATCGAGGCGATGCCGCCAACGACAGCAACTGCGACGACTCGAAGCGATTGTTCAACCTCAAACCAGCCAGTGAGCGGTGTGAGCTCTGCTTGGGCCGACAACAGGGGAAGAAGGCCACCGGCGAGTGCAGCAAGACCACCGGAAATCGCAAAGGCAAGAATCTTCTTGGCAGTTGGCGAAACGGTGTAGGCCGAGGCCGTGAGTTCGTTGTCTCGAACCGCAATGATCGAACGGCCCACGCCTGTGCGGCGAATCTGCCAAACGAGCACGAGTGCAATCGCCATTGCCAAAAGGCAGAACCAATACACGCCGTGGAAGTTGTTTCCTTTGATTTCCCAGAAGAGCAACTTGTAGCCCTTGGCGCGATTGACGTTGAGCTTTGCAATACCGCCTTGACCGGACAGGGCACTGTTGAAGATCAACCAGTTTCGGACCATCAAGCCGAATCCGAGTGTGATGACTGCGAGGAACAGCCCCTTAATCCGCAAGGCGGGAACGCCGACGATGAGGGCGGCGATGATGCCGACAACAACACCGAAAAGAATGGCGATCGGGATTGGAAGTCCCTCGGCAAATTTCACGGTGAAGTACGCGCCAATTGCAACGAAGCCGAACTGCCCGAGTGAAAGCTGACCGGCCCAGCCGGTAAGCACAGTGACTGATAACGCAGCGATGATCCAGATCGGAATCTCGGAGTAGCGAAGCCAATCGGTGGGCTTATCGAACATCATCGGAAGGAGGAACGCTCCGGCAACGAGCACGCCGATACCAAGAATCGTTGAGGCCCGATAGAGCGGATGTTTGCGAAGCTCTTCGTTCGCGGCGCGCATCTTGGTGGTGAGCTGCCACTCACCTGCGGTCATGCCCGCAGACTTGCCCTTGACCAAGATAAGGACGAGCAGGATCACGAAGATTGCGACGGTGTTCGAACCGGTAGGAACATCGCCGGTCTGTCCCCACGTGACGAGCAGCATGTCGACCACGCCGACGATGACGCCGCCGAGCACTGTCCAGTTGAATGAGCGCATTCCGCCGAACATTGCCGCTGTGAGCGAAAGCAGAAGAAGCTTCGGACCAAGGGCCGAACTCACTACCGCGATGTTTCCACCCTGAACCGGAGCAATCAGGAGTGCTGCGATGACTGCAAGCAAGCCAGCGAGGCCCCACACCTTGGTGGAGACGGATCGAATCGAAATGCCAGCCAACTGTGCCGAGGGCGCATTGTCCGCGGTTGCTCGGACCTGACGGCCGAACTTCGACTTCTGCAACAACCATGTGAGGCCGAGCATGAGGAGCGGAGCGGCGATGAGGATCGTGATTTCCGGACCAGTGACCGTGATGCCAAACGGCTTCCACTTTCCGCTGAGAAGCGTGGGGTAGGAAACATTGCCACTGAGATCATCAGGAATCGGAAGTCGCAACTGCAGCAACTGAATGAGCTGCGTGATGCCGAGCGTTGCGACGAACAACAACAATCTCGGTTGAGTAAAGAGTCGGCGCAAAATGAGTTCGGCCGCGACTCCGAGGATGACGCCCGACGCCAATGCGACCGGCATTGAGAGCGAATACGGAATGTCGTACTGCAGAAACAGCAGTGCCATTGCATAGCCGCCGAACGCACCGATCTGCCCTTGGGCAAAGTTGATGACACCGGTGGCACGGAAGATGAGTACGAGTCCGAATGCAACAAGTGCATAGACGAGTCCTTGGACGACGCCAGAAAAAACGATGTCGCCACTAAATGCGAGTCCGAACATGTTAGGCACCCTCTCCGCTCAGGAATACGGCCCGCAAGAGGTCGTCACGCTCCAAGAGTTCCTGAGCAGGTCCTTCAAACCTCACCTGGCCACGTTCCATGAAGACTGCTCGATCAGCGACCGAGAGGGCGACGTTGACCGACTGTTCAACGAGCACCATGGTTGTTCCTTGCGCCTTGAGTTGTTCAACGATCGCGAGCAAGCGCTGAACGATGATTGGAGCCAAGCCCAGTGACAGTTCGTCGATGAGCAGCAGGTCGGGTTGGAGCATGATCGCTTTGCCGAGTGCCAGCATTTGCTGCTGTCCACCGGAAAGCGAACCAGCTTTGGAATCAATGAGGTGAAGAAGTTCGGGGAAGACCTCGAAGGTCGCGTCTAGGCGTTCAGCACGCTTGGACTTGTCTTCGATGAGTTCGCTCCAGAGTTCGAGGTTCTCTGAGACTGTCATCGACGGGAATACTGCTTCGCCGCCTGGGATCTGCATCATGCCGAGCGCAACTCGGTACTGCGGATCGACAAGGGTGATGGTGCGGCCGTTCATGCGAACCACGCCGCGGTCGGGGTTGAGCAGGCCGCTAATGGATTTCAAAATCGTGGACTTGCCCGCTCCGTTCGTTCCGAGAAGCGCAAGACATTCGCCCTTCTTGACCTCGAAGCTGACATCGAACAGAACCTGAAGCGTTCCGTATGAAGCATCGACGTTGCGAACCTGAAGAACGGGAATGTTCTCCGGGTCAGCGGCCATCCGCTTTTGTTCTTCCTGCATTTCCATGAGCTCAGCCACAGTGAGCGAAATGTCGCGCTTCATGTAGCGGGATCCGTAGATGATGAGCAGGCCGCCGAGAAGTGCTGCGGGCGGCACCACAACGGTGAGCGCAGTGCGCTGACCGAATGCGTCGGAGAATGCGCCGGTGAGCAAGCCGCCGAAGAAGCCGCCCATCAGGAAGATGTAGACGCCCACCATTGCGAAAGCCTGTGCACGCATTTGGTAGGGGACGACTGCGGAAATGGTCGGTCCCATCTGGGTGAACGCCATGCCCTGGAATGCATTGCCGAGAGCGAAGAACGCAATGAGGACCGCAGCCGATTCGAAGCGAAGACCGATCGTGAGGAAAAGGCCGTAAAGCAGAATGGAAACGCCCATGAGTTTGAGGGCTGAAGGCGGGTTCTTGCGGAAGAGCCGTTCGCCATAGCGGCCAGCGATGGGAATCGTGATGACGGAGACCGACCAAGTGATCGACAGAATCCATCCACGCTGGAAAGCGTCGTAGCCGTAGACGTCTTTCATCATGAGATTGAACGTGGCCGGTACCGCGACGAGAGCAAAGCCAAGAACGCCAATGCCAACGATGAGGAAGTAGAAGGTGCGCACCTTCTTGAGACGCGCCATCGCGGCGCTGAGGCGTACGGGTCCGTCATCGACGGCGTTGTCGTGAACCTCGGAACCGAGGACTGCTTTCTGCTCGTTGCGTCCTCGTTGTGGTTCGCGCTTGAAGAAAAAGGCAACGGCGAGCATCGATGCAGGAATGCCGAACATCCAAAACACCCACCGCCAGTCGCCTGCGCCGCCACCGGCGATCGCAACGATGCCACCGGCGACGATTGGGCCGACGACCTGACCGATCGGGCGCCCAAGCGTTTGCGCCGCAAACATACGGGTACGAACGCCGAGCGGGTACTGATCGGCAATCAACGAAGGCGTGATGGGGATGTTTGCGGCTTTACCGATACCGGTACCCGCAGTTGCAATACCCATTTGGAATGGATTGACGATGAAGCCAATCGCTACGCCAAAAAGCCCCCACAACGCAGTTGCGCCGGCAAGGACTTTCGTGCGTGAGAAACGATCTGCAAGCCAAGCGAAGGGAAGCGTCGAAAGAACAAGTACGACGCCGCCGAAACTGATGAGGCCGAGGAGCGTTGTATCGGAAATGTTGAGCGTTTCTTGGATGTCGGGACCAAGAACAAGAAGTGCGACTTGTTGAAACTCTTCGACCACGATGAGGAGCAGCAGCAGCAGGATCATCCCAACGCCGCCCTGCTTCAGGCCCTCACCGAGTTTCATGGCGTTGGCCTCACCGACGCCTGGCAACAGGTCGTCGGGAAGAACAAAGTCCTCGGATTTCTCCGCCTCGAGGCGACTCGACTCTTCGTCGAAAATGACTGAGGTGAGGCTGCTGAGGCCCCCTTCGGTAGCAGCGCCTGGAGCGTCGCTACGTGTGTCCTCGCTGGCTCCCATGGTCCCGTCTGTCACTGAGATTTCCTTGTCTCGAGGCCCCGCCCGTGGGGGAATTCATGCAACCTACCCCACGGAAAGTGGGGTGACTAGCGTCACATTGATTGTTAAAGTAGTTAATTAACTAATGATAGTTTTTCCCGCTTGCAAACAATCCCGTCACCCGGCGGACCGACAGAAGTGGGGACACTATGACTCGTGCACGCGGATGGAAGGCCCTTGCGGCCATCGTCTGTGCGCTCGCGCTGACCGCAACAGCGGCGGCATGCAGTAGCAGCAGCAACTCGAGCGGGGGCGGAAGCTCCAGCGGCAGTAACGGCGACACCACCGGCATCAGTGGCGAAACGATCAAGATCGGCGTTTCGGTTTCTGATCTTGACGGTCTTCGCGCCGCAGGTTTCGCCCTGGCCCCAGCCCTCACCACCCAGAATCTCTCGAAGCGCGTCACCACCTACTTCGATGAGTGGAACGCCGCCGGCGGCATCAACGGTTACAAGATCGAGCCGGTCATCATGACGTGGGATCCGGTCAAGCCCGCAACCGCCCAGAAGGTGTGCGATGACGCCACCATCAACACGCCGGTGTTTGCATTTGTGAACTCCAGCGGCATGGGCGCCAAGTACATCGAATGCATCGCTGCAGCAGGCGTGCCGACGTTCTATGGCGAGGTTGCTCCGCAGTCCGCTCATGACACTGGTGTCCTCACCACCATTTCGCCTTCGGCCGAGGTCAACGCAACCGCTGGCATTGATGCCGCGATTGCTGATGGTCAGATCCCGAAGGGTGCCTCGGTTGGCATCATCACCGGTAACGGACCTGAGCATGTTGCTGCGACATCTGCAGCCAAGGCTTCGCTTGAAAAGAACAGCAACAAGGTCACTGTTGTTGCGGTGAACACCCTCGGTGGTGACACCGGCGTGATGAGCACCGAATCAGCGGCCGCAATCAATACCTTTAAGTCCGCTGGTGTCGCCAACGTTGTGAATGCTGTGCAGTTCACCTCGGCCACTGGTTTTTGGGACGGCGCTGCAGGAAACAACTGGAGCTTCACGTTCCTTGACGTTGCCTCTTCGGCTTGCACCGCCTACGGCGCCAAGTCGCTGAAGGCATCAGCAGTCGGTGGCATTTGCTACACGACCTTTGGTGACAACGTGAACTCCTCTGGTTCGCTTGCGACCGAAACCACCTTCGAAAAGGAATGCCGTGCACACTTCGACGCGATGTCGACGGCAGACTTCGGTGGCGCCCCGTCCTATCCGGGCGTTCCCTCGGGCGAAACCCGCACGCTTCCCGACGGCACCAAGGTCAGCTCTGACTACGCGCCTGTCGATTGCACCTTCTCGAACGTGATCAAGCTTGCGCTTGAGAAGGCCGGCAAGAACCTCGATCGCGGATCATTCATGAAGGCCGTTCGCAGCCTCGGTGATGTTCCGATCGCGATGGCCTCAAATGGCAAGGGCAACGCGGCCGAGGGCAAGACCTACCTCGCCACGCTGCTTCACGGTGTGAAGCTCACCGCCGCCCCAACGGGTACGGCCAAGAACGCCACTGGCACCTACAACGGTTGCGCCATCGACGTTCAGTGCTGGGTCCCGACCAACAGCACCTGGTACCCAATCACCAAGTAATCCTTCGTTGGGCAAAGAAGTGGAGGGGCGTCGGCTGTGGCCGGCGCCCCTTTTCTTTTCCTCTAGAGGCGAGAAAGCCTTGACGTCAGTAATGGCGGTCACGCTATGGTGACGGGCGTCACTGCTTCACCTCGGTGGGGGTGGCGGCCGGATAGCCCGGCACCTTTTAGGACATTTGGGGGAACCATGGGACGGAAACGCGGATTGAGAGCCATCGCGGCGCTCGTCTGTGTGCTCGCGCTGACCGCAACTGCGGCAGCTTGTAGCAGCGGCAGCAGTTCGGGTGGGGGCGGAAGCTCCAAAGACAGCGGAAGCAATGGCGATACCACGGGTATCTCCGGCGAGACCATCAAGTTTGGTGTAGCGGTTTCCGATCTCGATGGCCTTCGTGCCTCGGGGTTCAACCTCGCACCGGCTCTTACGACGCAGAACCTCTCGAAGCGCATCACCTCGTACTTCGATGACTGGAATGCCGCTGGCGGCATCAACGGCTACAAGATCGAACCAGTGATCCTTGTTTGGGATCCGGTGAAGCCGGCAACTGCGCAGAAGGTGTGCGACGACGCCACCATCAACAACCCCGTGTTCGCATTTATCAATGCCAGTGGCATGGGTGCGAAGTACGTCGAGTGCATTGCGAAGGCTGGAGTACCGACCTTCTTCGGTGAAGTTGCCCCGCAGTCGGCGCACGACACCGGTTTCTTCACCTCAATCTCGCCTTCGGCTGAAGTCAACGCGAGCAGCGGTGTGAAGGCAGCAATCGAAGCCGGTCAGATTCCGAAGGGCAACGCAGTCGGGATCCTCGCCGGAAATGGTCCGGAACACGTTGCTGCGACAGCCGCAGCGAAGGCTGCTCTTGAGGCCAATGGCAACAAGGTGACCGCCGTCAGTGTCAACACGCTCCAGGGCGATACCGGCATCATGAGCACCGAATCGGCTGCAGCGGTCAACACCTTCAAGTCGGCCAACGTGACGAACATCGTTGTCGCTCTGCAGTTCACATCCTCGACTGGATTCTGGGACAACGCAGCGGGTAACAACTGGAACTTCACGTTCCTTGATGTTGCTTCGTCAATGTGCACCGCATACGGCGCCAAGTCCCTGAAGCCTTCGGCTGTGGGCGGCACTTGCTACACAATCTTCGGCGACAACGTGACCTCCGATGGCAAGCTTTCACCTGAGTCAACCTTCGAGAAGGAGTGCCGTGCGCACTTCGACAAGATCTCGACGGCCGACTTCGCCGGCGCTCCGTCGTACCAGGGTGTTCCGTCCGGTGAAACCCGTACGCTTCCCGACGGCACCAAGGTCAGTTCTGACTACGCGCCGAACGAGTGCACGCTTTCAAACCTGATCAAGCTTTCGCTTGAGAAGGCGGGTAAGAACCTCGATCGCGGTTCGTTCATGAAGGCCGTTCGTACAGTCGGTGAAGTTCCGATTGCGCTTGGTTCTGATGGCAAGGGCAACGCGACCGAAGACCGCACCTTCATCGGAACGGTGACTCACGGCGTGAAGCTCACCGCAGCCCCGACGGGCACGGCCAAGAACGCGACAGGCACCTACAACGGTTGCCCCGTCGACATTCAGTGCTGGGTTCCGGTCGGCTCGACCTGGTACCCGATCACGGTCACGAAGTAATTCTCTGATCGGTTCATTTGGAAGAGGGCGTCGGCTTCGGCCGGCGCCCTCTTCGCGTTGTGCTGGTGCGTTTGAGGCTCTCGATACTGAACGAGAGGTGTCGTTCAAGCCTCAGGAACAAAGAAGGGATTGAGTTCGAAATCGGTGGGCTGTTCGAAGAATGCACGCACCCCGATGATCTTTCCGGCGTCATTCACTTTGTAGATCTCGATGCCCCGCAACTCCACGAGTTCGCCATGAAGGTTGCCCTTGTTGAGCATTTCGACAGCGGCTTCATGTGAGCCACCGGGAATGATGCGCTGGGGATGCAGCGTCCACACGCGTCCTTCCGTGAACGAATTATCCCAAGACCCTTCGGCTGCAGCACGACCAACCTTCGGAGCTTTACCGACCGGATCTTCGAAGGTGACGTTGTCATCGAACAACGCAAGCCACGCCGTGCGGTCTTGTGCGTTCCAGTTCGCTGCGTGTTGTTGAACGGCAGCAACTGCTGGATGCGCAGAGAGTTCGCTCATGCGATCACTCCGTCGGAGCGAAGTTGCTCAATGCGTGCATCATCAAGACCCAGTTCAGTCGAGAGCACTTCGTTGGTGTGTTCGCCGAGCCACGGCATGCGCACATCGGGACCTTCCGAGACACGAGACATCTTGATCGGGTTGCCTGGAGTGAGCACTGGATCGCCGCCTTCAGGTCGAGGAATCTCCATGAGCATGTTGCGGGCGGCGACGTGAGGATCATCGATGACCTGTTGGGCAGTGAGGCACGGGCCCGCAGCAACTCCAGCATCGGCCAATGCCTTGCACGCCTCGATGTTGGTCTTGTCGGCGGCCCATTCCTTCACGCCTGGTCGCAGGATGTCGTCCATGTGTTCACGCCAACCAGCGCGAGTGGAAAGCCGTTCGTCAGTGAGCCATTCCGGCTTACCGACGAGGTTTGCCAGACGTTCAAACTCGTGTTCACGACCAACTTGGATGATGAACCAACCATTTGACGCCTCAAAGCCGTCGAGAATCATCGCGAGGCCCTGGCCTGGAGCAGGTCGAAGGCCGAGCGACCAGAAGTTCGTAACGAGATCGGTCATCGACACCATTGCATCGAACATTGCAACGTCGATGTATTGGCCCAGGCCCGTGCGATCACGATGTCGAAGCGCGGCAAGGATGCCGATGGTTCCGAAGAGAGCGGTACCGATGTCGCCGAGCGCGCCCACTGGCGAAACCGCAGGCGGACGACCGGGTTCGAGTTTGTAGTCGTAGATCCCGCTCATCGCTTCAGCGACGGCGGCATAGGCGGGCCATCCGTCGTACGGCGTTGTGACGGTATTACCGAATCCGGAAACGGAGAGATAGATCACTCCGGGGTGCACTGCTGCGATGTCTTCGTAGCCCAGCCCCATCCGTGACAGTGCGCCACCTTTGAAGTTCTCGGCGACGATGTCGAACTTCGGAGCGAGATCGAGGATGAGTTGCTTGCCCTCGGGTGCCTTGAGGTCAACACAGATCGATTTCTTATCGAGATTGTTGCGTAAGTAGGTGGCGCCAACGAAGCGACCCTCGGGATCGGTTATTCCGGGCTGCGAGCCACGACCGAGATCGCCGCCTTTGACGCTTTCGACCTTCACAACGTCGGCGCCGAGGCGCGCGAGGAGCTGTGTGGCGTAGGGGAGTGCCTGCATCTGCTCAAGGGCGAGGATGCGCACGCCCTCAAGAGGCTTGCCGTACTGGACGGCATCGGGATTGGTGATTGCTCCGAGTTCCATGCGCCGACCCTACCGGCCGGGCCCTGTTCAAATCGGCGCAGTCAGAGAGGAGTGACTTCGACGGGAATGCCGGTGAGTTGGGACATCGTGCTGACCGGATCGAAGGAACCGGGACCGACCGGGGCGAGGGCATTCACATTCACACCGGGAAAGCGCTGGGCGTGGGGCATGCCGTTGGTGTCGGCGTTGCCGAATCCGTGGGTCATCGCCACGACGCCGTCGCGCAAGGTGTCGTCGATCCTGACGGTGCTCTCGACGGCGCCCCATCGGTTCGAGATCCGAACTGCCGTTCCGTCGGTGAGTGAAAGTCGAGTCGCATCGATTGGCGACATGTACAGCGGATTGTCTCCCGCTCCCTTGGCCTTCAACTTCTCGACGTTCTGCAACGCGGAGTTGATCGTGTGCGACGTGCGGCGAGTGATGAGTTTCAAGGTGCCGGTGGGTTCAGCAGAGAGTTCGTCGAATTGTTTGATTGTGCGCTCTTTGGCCATGCGCAGCATCGGTGGATCGCCTTCGATGCGTCCATCGGGACGCATGGTGTCGAGGAATGAACCGGGCGCGACCTGTTCGAGCAATGCGATGCCATCGGGAAGTTCACGCAACGCAGCCAGCGAGAGGCCGTGACGATCGAGAGCACCATCGTTGATTGCGGCCAACATGTCGGTTCCGTTGGGAAACATGATCGGTGCGCCCGCCAATTCGGCGATGTCATTGAAGATTTGCTGTTCGGTTCGACGTTCACCCACCGGTTCAACGATCGGCCCCGCCCACTGCACATAGGGCGTGACCAATGTTCCCTGAACGAAGGTGTTGAGATCTTCGCGTTCGAACCAGTCGGTAGCGGGCAGTGCCCAGTCGGCCAGTTCGCCGGTGGCATTGCGGAACAGATCAACGGTGACGAGCAAATCGAGTGAGGCCAACGCTTCGGCTAGTTCTGGGCCGCCACCCATGGTGAGAAGTGGATTACCGGCCGTAACGAAAAGTGCTTTCACCGCGCCGTCACGGATCATGTCGATCAACAACGCACACGGATGAGAAGAAACGGTGGGGCGATAGGTGCCCCAAGGGCTGTCAATGAACGAATCGAGTTCGCTCCCAGCGGCAGCTGGAGCCGGGTCGGTGCCGCGAGTCGAGGGAACGTTCCCGCCGACGCGATCGAAATTCCCCGTGAGAATCGACAACAAATGCATGAGCCAATACGCCAGTGCGCCTTGTCGACCCATGTTCACGCCGGTCGACATATGCACCGAAGCGGTAGGGGCATCGGCAAACTCAAGGGCGAGTTGCACGATGAGATCAGCAGTAATTCCGACCACGGGTGCAACGGTTTCTGCTGAAAAGTTCGCGAGGAATGCACGAAGGGTCTCTAGGTCGGTGATCCGAGCCGCACCCTGTGTATCAAAGCCGCGGCGGACATCGATTTCGTGCAGCATTGCGGCGAGGAGATACACGTCGGTATCTGGTTTGAGTTGGAATACCTCTCCGACGTTCGGCTCAATGTGGCGGGGATCGAAGAATCGAACGGTTCCACCCCGTTGTTCGATCGCTCCAAGACGCCCAATGGGATCTGGCATTGCCAGGAATGAGCCTTTGCTGATTCGAGGGTTGGTGCCGAATAACAGCATGTGGTCGGTGTGATCAACATCGGCAATGAGATGGATCTGCGAACTTCCCCAAAGCATTTCAGCAATGGCGAACTTGTTCGAACAGTCTTGGCTTCCAGTGGTGAACAGGCTTGTAGAGCCGAACATGGCGATGAAGAGTGCGAGAGCTGGCCCTGCGGTGGCGTTGAATGCCGCAGGGTTTCCGATGTAGCCGGCGATCGCGTTTGGTCCGTGCTCAGCAATGATCGCGGTCACTCGCTGAGCAATCTCGCGGTTCGCCTCGTCCCATGACGTCGTTACGAACCCATCGGCCGTTCGCCGTTGTGGTTGATTAAGCCGGTGAGGATCATGGTGGATCTCCCCGCACAACAAGCCTTTGTTGCATGCGAATCCCGCGGTAACGGGATGTTCGTTATCCGGACGCACCTTCTCGATGGTTCCGTCGTCCGCGACATCGACGACGATGCCACATCCGGCTTCGCATAAACGGCAATAGGAGCGGTGTTGTGTTGTCATCAGACCTACGCCGTTTTTCGGTACTCGGCCACGATCGGTGCAAGTTCCGACGGAGTTGCACCGTGCATGATCACACCATCGCAACCGAGTGCGAGTTGATTGCGAACGGCAGCGACACATTCGGTTGGTGAACCAACGGCTGCCCACGAGAGCCAGTCTTCTGGGATGAGTGTTGCCGCATGCTGCAGCTGTTCGGTGGTGCCGACGACATCGAGGCCGCGAACCGAACTCACGACCTCGTCGGCGAGAAAGCGATCGACTACGGCTTCGTCCCAGCCGTTTGTGCGAGCAAGTAAGTGCCCATAGCCCTGTAGGTAGGTGCCGAGACGGCCGACCAGCTTCATGAGTCGTTCTTCTTCACCAATGTGATCGCCAATCGTGGCGTAACACGACCACACCTTGACGTCGTCCGGATTTCGTCCGGCCTTTTCGGCCGCGCGCTTTACTGTCTGGACGCAATGGGCTGTGGTTTCGTCGGTGAAGAACGTATGCAACACGACTTCATCGAAACAACGACCAGCGAGTTCAAGTGTGTTGTCGCCGAATGCGACGATTCCCATGGGCAAGTACTCGTCGAGCGTTGCGTCCAGATGGAGGATCGGCCATGAACCGGCGGGACCGTTATGGCCCATGATGACCTCGCCTCGGAACAATCTGCGCATTAGCCCTGCGAAATCTTCCATCTGTGCGGTGGTGATTCGGCCGATTCCGAATGCGTCCTGCATCGGAGCGATACCTCGCCCAAGACCCAGCGTGAATCGACCACCGGTGAGGCTTTGCATGGTGCGCGCAAAACCAGCGGTAACGATTGGGTGACGAGTGTTGTGGTTGGTCGCGGCGGTTGAAATCGCGATGCGTTCGCTAACGGCGCCGACGGCGCCACAAAGCGTTGCCGCTTCCTTCTTGTTGTAACGCTCGCTGACGAACACACGACCAAAGCCCAATGCTTCACCTTCACGAACCTCGGCGATGAGGTCCCGTGAGGAATCGGGCTGGCCGGGAAGTGTGTAGAAGCCAAGTTCGGGCAGGACGGTGTCGGTCATGTCCGTTGTCTAGTCGGTTTCAGCGCGATTGGCGCTGAGTTCAATCTTTGAATGCGTAGGTGACGGGCAGACGCTTGGGGCCGCTGACAATGATCGACGCCATGTGCTCGGGTTTGCCCGCCGACTCGATGTGATCGAGTCGGCCGAACAATTCCTTGAAAAATTCGCGGATCTCGAGGCGAGCGATATGCGCGCCCAAGCAGTAATGGCGTCCGAAACCGAACCCAAGGTGCTTGTCGGCATCGGCCCGGTCGATGTTGAAGGTGAACGGATCAGTGAAGATGCGTTCGTCACGGTTTGCTGACGGGTACGACAGCAGCACCCAATCGCCGCGCTTGAATTCCTGGCCATTCGCAAGCGTGTAGTCCTGCTGGCAGGAACGCATGAAGTGCTTCACCGGTGAGACCCAACGAACGATTTCATCGGTTGCCGCATCGATCAGCGACGGATCATCGAGAAGGCGCTGAAGTTGCTCAGGATTTTCAAGCAACGCCTGCATACCCCCAGCGATGGCGTTGGACGTGGTGTCGTGACCGGCGGTGGCCACGATGAGGTAGTAGCCGTAGGTGTCCATGTCTTCGAGGGGCTTGCCGTTGATCTCGCCGTTCGCGATCACCGTTGCAAGGTCGGCGGTGGGGTTGTCCCGCCGTTCGGCATTGAGGCCGGTAAACAACCCGATGACGTCCATGATGACGGCCATCATCTGATCGTTCTCGCCAATGCGCTCGAAGTCGGGATCTTCTGAACCGAAAAGTTCCTGGGTGAGACGCAGCATGCGGGGGAACTCGGCCTCGTCGAGTCCAAGGATGTCGAGAATGACGCGAAGCGGGTAGTTGATCGCAACATCGGTGGCGAAATCGCAGGAACCGCCGCGGGCTTGCATTTCATCAACAGATCGCTTTGCTTGCGCTTTGATCTGGTCGTCGAGTTGGCGAACCGCCCCCGGCTTGAACCAATCGTTCACCAGCGCTCGATGCGCTTTGTGCTCCTCGCCGTCCATGTTGATCAGCGTGTTGACCATCGATGGCTCTTTGGGTTCATCGAGCGAAATGCGATGAGCGGCCATGTTCGATGCCGGGTCATTGGTGAAGATGTCGGAGTTCTTTTC
>Ga0075471_10001400_pt1 | contig 15788 bp, 14 predicted proteins | sample DEB19_08_DNA_2_FD_74787 | JGI IMG/M metagenome (GOLD analysis project Ga0075471, IMG submission 74787) | Aqueous microbial communities from the Delaware River and Bay under freshwater to marine salinity gradient to study organic matter... | ecosystem: Environmental > Aquatic > Marine > Coastal ... | reverse complement strand
AATAACTGCGGTAACCTGCTTTTTTTGGCTGTCGGAAAATTGAGTATCGGAGTTGTCAAGACAACGCATGGCTTGTCGAACTATCGCAGTCGCTTTTTCGGGATTTTCACGAACCGCATGGGATACCGTGTCGGCAATCTGTTGAGGAGTCATGTTGCTGATCTCCAAGACATGTGCGTTCCCGGAAGGAGAGGTTTCTGCGGAAATCGGGGATACGAAAGACATTATTGCCAATGTGAAAAATAGCCCCTTCATAACATTATGAGTAATTAGCTAGGGCAGGGGTCACGGTCAACAAGCTAAACCAGAGAAGTCACACTTTTCATGCTCGTCGAAATCATACATGGAAAGTCTGGGGTGATCGACGGGACTCGAACCCGCAACAGCCAGGACCACAACCTGGAGCTCTGCCATTGAGCTACGACCACCATTGGGAAGCGCGAAAACCGCGCTTGGACAAGGAAACCTATCTCTCCGCAGCGGGACTTTTGTCAACGCCGTTCTTCGTCGGCGGCAAGGCGGGGATCTCGCCGGTCGTTCGATAATCAAGAATCTCGGCGAAAACGTAACCGATGAAAATATCCACCTCGGCGCGAAGCGGGATCCGGCGGGCGTCGTTCGAAAGCCAGATTTTCCCGGAGCGGAATTTCGAGTGGGGCTCCAGCGAGTTGCCTTTCTTGTGGTTCACCCGCTGGATTTTCAAATCGAGTTGGAGAGCCTCGCAGGGGCCATCGTCGAGGTGGATTGTGCGCGGTCCGGCGGAATGGATTTCCACAAAAAACGACGAGCCGCCAGGAAACATCAGGAGTCTGACCATGTCGCCCCGGTCGAGAGCCTGGCTGCGGATGAAGAGCATTCCAGCGAAAAAATCCCGAACCGGCTGGATTTTCACCTCCTTCCATTTTGCAGGCTTTTTTCCGGGAGGAACGGGATCGCTGAAAGTGCGCAGCGCTCCGTTCGAGCCGGTGATGATCGTGGTGAGCGAGCGGTCGGAATAGGTTTCCACCTGATCCGAGCGGAGCGTATGGAGGGTGGGTCGATCGACTGTCCCCTGAAATGTGGCATCCAATTGGTAAAGCGAACGGGCGAGTCCCTCGGTGCCTCCACGCGCATCCAGAGCGACTTGGGAGCCATTGTAGGCGATCTCGGCGTGGGCCCGCGCGGCTTCGATTTCAGACCAGCCGATTTTGAAATTCGCAACGAACGGGGCGACTTCGGGAAACGGCCCCGGGAGGTCGGGGATGAGGGTTTCCTGCCAGGCAAAAAGGGACGGAGCGGCTACAAGCGCGCCAAGCGCCAGCAGGCTCGTCCAGCGCGTCACGCGGCGGGGATGACCGGCGTTGTTCCTTCCAGCAGCAGCCAGCCACGCTGCCCGCCGGCCAGTTCACCATGGCTCCAGCGTCCGCGCTTGGAGAGGATTTTCACCACACTGCCTTGGCCAAGGGTGGTGATTTTTTGAGAGGGATCCACAGTGGGGGTTTTGTATAGCACCGCGCCGGCGGTGGAGAGGATCATGGCGTCGCGGGAGTCCGCCTCACGCGGATCGACGAGCCAGAGCAAGGCCAACGCCGAGGCGCCGCAGATGGTCAAAACGAGCGATACGGGGAGGAGGGCGCGGCGGGATTTCGCGGCGGTCAGGGCGGCCAAAAACAAAAACGCGCCAAGCCAGAATGCGGCTGCGCCGCCTGTCGCGAGGGCATCCATGGGAATCCGGGTGGTAACGGCGTTGTGCCAATTACGGGAAGGTGATGTGAGGCCGAGTTGGGCGTTCGCCTCGCGCAGGGCGGTTTCGGCTGGAGCAAATCGGGGGTCGAGAATCAGCGTGCGGCGGAAGGCCAGAGCGGCCTCCGCTTCCTTGCCGGTTTTGGCGAGAGCTTGGCCGAATTCGAAGTAGGCGGCGGCGGAGGGCGGCGTGGTCTGGAGATGTTTTTCAAAATACGGAATGGCCGATTCGTGCTCGCCGTGGGCGACGCGGTCGCGGGCATCGGTGAGAAAATCGGCGCGGGCAAATCCATCCGTAGCAGCCAAGGCCGCGCATAGAATCAGGGCGAATCGCAGAATCGGGGATCGCAGGGTCATATGGAGATTTTTTTGAGGGCTTCGAGAATCCGTGCTCGGGTATCGCGCTCGGGGGCAGCGGTGGCGCCGAAGGAGTATTTGCACTCTGCGTCGCGGGCCAAGAGGTCCTGCAAGACATCCTTCGAGTCGTCGTCCAGATCCAAGGCGTCGAGTTCCTCATCGGCTTCGAGCGGGTGGTCTTCAACATGGAGTTGGAAGCGCAGGCACTCCGCTGCTCGGGAGAAGAATTCCTTGTCAGGGCAATCTTGCAACGCGGCGAGAAGGGCCTTGGTTTTGCGGGCCTTTTTGCGGCGGATTCCGCCTTCGGAGCGAGAGATCAAAAGAAACACTACAACAATCAAGGCCATGATCCACACCGCTCCAAGAGCCGCGTTCGCCATAAGAAAGGCTGGGTCGAGTATCGGGAGCGTCCAACTTGAGGAGCCGGCCGGCTTGAGCGGGGAAGGCGCCGCGGGTTTGGTGTTCGCGCCGCCTTCAGATGTCGCGCCAACGGGTTCCGTGCCGATTGCGGGGGTTGATGTATTCGGCTCTCCGGCACGTGCCTCGACCGGGAGCGGATCCTGCGTGAGAGTCTCGTATTTCCCGGTGTCGGGATCGAAGTAGCTGAAGCTCACGCCCGGCGTCTGGGTTTGGTCGGTTCGAGCGACGAGCATGAACTCGAAGGCTTTCTCTCCCGAAAAATTCACGCCGTCAGCAGGCTGGAACTTCTCGCTTGGGGGATAGGTTCTCCAGTTTTCATCGCCGGTCAGCAACGGAGCCCCCATGGCCTCGAAGTTGCCTTGGCCAGTTACCACCGCGCGAAGTGTGACGGGATCGCCAGGGCCGGTTTTCTTCGGATTCACCGAGGCCTCCATTTTGAATTTTCCGATCGCGCCGGTGAAATTCTCGGGTCGGCCCTGCTTGGGCAGGGGCGAAACCTCGATTTGAACCGGGCGTGTCTCGACAGCCACCTGGCGCGCATTGGTGAACATTCCGGGCGGGACCATGCCCCCAAAATTCCGGAAGAAATCGTCGAATCCGGGCGGGACACTGCCGGGGAGCTGCAAACGAGCCTCCAGAGCTGCGGGCGGGATTTCGAGCATTCCCGATTTCGCAGGCGTGATCGAGGTTTGGAAGGCGAACACCACATAGTTTTCGCCGTTCACAATTTGCTCGCGCTTCGGGACATTGTTGAGCTTTTGGGTGGTGAATCCCTCGCCGGTCAGGTTCGGGCGGTCGCCGACCTCGCCGCCGATCGTTCCAAGAAAATAGTAGCGCAACTCGACGGGAATCGGTTCACCGACCCAGGCTTTTTTCTTGGAAAGAACCAGCTCTCCGAAAAACGGAGCGGCCTGCCCTTGCGGAGCCGGCGGGGCGATGCCGGGATCGTTCGTCAGGGGCATCGGCGCCGGTTGGTTGGGTGCCAATCCGAGCGCGGAATCGACAACACTCAGGCGAACGGAATTTGTTTGGAGGGTTCTTCCGCCGACTTGGACATCCACAGGGGGGATGTCGAATTCCCCGGTTCGCTCGGGATTCACCGTGTAGGTGAAGGTAAGCGTCGAGGTGATTTGAAAATTGTTCATCTCGAACCGTGTCGAGCGGCCGAAAAGTTGGATTCGCAAGCCCGGCACATTGAGGGTTTCCGGCACATCGGCGGAGCGGGCGTCCCGCACGGTAAGAACGATTTCAATCTGCTGACCCGGGGAGGTCGTGGGACTGCTGAGACCAAGGGTGGCTTCTTGCGCGTGGAGGCCCGCCGCAAGGGCGAAGGCGAAAAGAAGGGCGAGAGCTGTGCGTATAAAAATCATCGGTGCGGGCTACCAGTCGCGTAGGACATCTTGAGAGGATTGCTGGGTTTCCATGAGGTTCACTTTCTCCTCTTCGCCACGGAGGGCATTGAGAAGGGCGCGCGCCTGGCTGGGGGTGATCTGCCCTTCCTGTTCCTCCTCGGCTTGGGCGGGAACTCCCTGCGCGGCATTGGCGGGTGTCGGGGTGGGTTGGGGCTGCTCGTTGGCGCTCTTGATGTCGCCCTTCTTTTTGTCGCCGGGCGTGGGTGTGGCCTGGGGTTGAGCTTGGGGCTGTTTCTTCTTTTCGGAATCGGGCTCCTGCTCGGGTTGGCCTGATTGCTCCTTGGGCTTGTCTTTGTTTTTTTGTTCCTCGTCCTTGGGCTCCTTCCCATCTTTTTCCTGCTGGTCTTGCTGGCCCTGCTGCCCGTCCTGCTCTTTTTGCTGGGAGTCTTTTTTGTCCTGCTCCTCGGGCTTTTGATCCTGGTTTTGCTGCTGGTCTTGAGGTTGCTGTTGTTGCTGATCCTTCTGTTCGTCCTTCTTTTGCTGGTCCTGCTGCTGTTGCTGGTTTTGGTCCTGCTTTTGATCCTGTTTCTGCTCTTGCTGCTGCTGTTGTTTCTCGAGGTCCTCGATGAGTTTTTTCACCAACTCGCGGTTTTCCTTCGCAAAGTTGTTGTCGGGATTGAGCTGCAGCGCCTCGTCGTATTGTTCGATGGCGTTTTTCCAATTGGTTTTCTTGGCTTCGGGCTCCGCTGCGGCTTCGCCTTTTCGAACGAGCGTGTTGGCGAGGTTGTAGGCCGCCGCTTCGCGAAGTTTCAGGTTCGGGGAGAGAATGGCTTCGGTGAAATGCGTCGCGGCCTTGTCGAGATCGCCCGTCTTGTAGGCGGCTGCGCCGGTGTTGAATTGCAACTCGCGCGATGCGGGTTGGGCTTGGAGTTTCTCCTCAAAAACACTCGCGGCCTTGTTGAAATCCCCGTTGTTGAATTCCTCCAGGCCGGACTGAGCGAGGGCGTTTGGTAAAAAGGCCAGGAACACCATCGAGGTTTTCGCCAAGCGCCGACGGCGATCGCCGGGAAGCAGCGAGAGCGCCAGCAGGATGGTCGCCACCGCGAGTGGCCATTGATATCTCTCAATGGGTTGTCGCGCGTTGAAAACCCCGTTTTCCGAAAGCTCCATCGGCACAATGCCCTTCTCGAATATATCCCGCGCCGCTTCAGGTCCGATCGGAATGAAGAAGCCACCAGTGGCCGCGGCGATCTCGCGCAGGCGGGATTCGTCGAGCTTTGAGGTGACAGGTTTGCCGTTCTTGTCGCGAACGAAATCCGGGCGACCATCATCGAGGCGGATGGGAATCAACGACCCCTCGGGCGAGCCGATGCCGACCGTGAAAATGCGAACCCCCTCCTGCGCGGCACGTTTTGCGGCGGCGATGCCATCGGCGTCCAATTCCTCGCCATCCGTGAGAACCACGAGCGCACGGGTGTTTCCCTCGGCTTTGCCAAACGCCTCGAGCGCGGCATTGATCGCGGCGGCGAGATTCGTGCCGCCGACGGGGATCAAATCCGTATCGAGTTCATCGAGCGCATTGGTCACCGCGGAGTAGTCGAGCGTGAGCGGCGCCTGCAGGAAGGCCGATCCGGCGAAGGCGATGAGGCCCACGCGGTCGCCTTGCATGAGGCGCACGAGGTCCTGGGTGAAAAGCTTGGCTCGGGCGAGGCGGGTGGGGGAGACATCCGTGGCCATCATGCTTCGCGAGGTGTCGATGGCGACGATCACATCGCGACCCTTCTGCTTTGTTTCCTTTTCGATGAAGCCGTAGCGCGGTTGCGCGAGGGCGAGGGCGGCGAAGGCGAGGGCCGCCAGCATCAAAGCGGCCCGAACTGTGCGGCGCATCGGGCTGACCGAGCCGGCGAGTTGCTCGCGCAGGCGGGGGGCGACGATTTTGGAAACGAGTTCCCGCCCGCGCCGGTGTGACCACAGGAACAGGAGCGCCGCCAGTGGGATCGCTGTCAGCAACCAGAACCACACGGGCTCGCCGAATGTCAGGGAAGTCGTCTCCATACGGTTTGCGAAAGCAGGATTTCAAGAAGCAGGCAGGCGATGCCGGGGATCAGGACATAATAAAAGAGGTCGCGGTATTGCGCGGTCCGTTCCACTTCGACCTTTGTCTTCTCCATTTTATCGATCTCGGCAAAAATCTTGCGGAGCGAGTTGGTGTCGGTCGCCCGGAAGTATTGGCCGTTCGTGATGGAGGCGATTTCACCGAGCGTCTTTTCGTCGAATTTCACGAGGACATTGCGATACACGGTGCGGCCGAAGGCGTTTTGAAGGGGGAACGGCGCCTCGCCCTCGGTGCCTGCGCCGATCGTATAAATGCGGATTCCGAGCGCCTTGGCGGCCTCGGCGGCGGTGAGAGGCTGAACCTTGCCGGCGTTGTTGTCACCGTCGGTGAGCAAAACGATCAACTTGGTTTTTGCCTCCTTGTCCTTCAATCGGTTCGCGGCGGAGGCGATGGCCGACCCGATCGCCGTTCCATCCTCGACGAGGCCAATGCGCAGTCGCTCCAGATTTCTAATGAGCCAGTCATGGTCCAGCGTGAGCGGGCTCACGAGATAGGGGCGACCCGCAAAGGCAACGATACCAATGCGGTCATTCGGGCGCTGTCGGATGAATTGCTCTGTCACGAGCTTGACGGCGTCGATGCGGTTGGCGCGGCTGTTTCCAATGGTGAAATCCTCTGCGAGCATCGAGCGCGAAACATCGATGACGAGCATGATGTCCACGCCGGTGGCCTGGACGCGGGTCGTCACGCGGCCGAGTTGCGGACGGGCGAGGGCGATGATGAACAGCGCGAGGGCGAGGTAGCTGAGTCCGGCAAGGAAGGCCCCGGCGCGGTTGCGCTGGCGGCTGCCGATTTCGGCCAGCATCGAGGTGGTCGAAAAGGTCACTGCCGCCGTGCCGCCGAATTTCCCCTTCAGCCAGGCCAGAACAGGGATGCCGAGCAGGAGCAGAAGCAGCCAGGGATGGGCGAAGGAAAATTCGGATAGCCAGTTCCTCATTTGGCGGGCTCCTTGCCAGGCGATTGAGCCTCGCCGCGAACGAGGCGGGCCGCGATGTCGAGAAGGTCGAGGAGTTCGGTCGCCGGCGCGCCGGAGCGGGCGTATTTCAGCAAGTCGGTTTTCGAAAGGAAGACCTCGAGGCCGTCTTTTTCATGGTCTGTGAAAAACGGGCTCTCACGCAGGGTGTCGAGGAATTCGATCGAGGTCTGCGTGGACGCCTCCAATCCATATTCGGATTGGATATATCGGCGGAGGGCATTGGAAACATTGACGCCGAATTTGTAGGGATCGGCCCCGGAGACACCGGCACGAAGTTTTTCCAAAGCCTCGAGCGCCTTTTGCCGGTTGGTGAGCGGCGGCGCCTTGCGGGCGAGGAATTTCTTCACCAGCAGGAAGGCGAGATAGAGAACGGTGGCCAGAACCACCGCGCCGGCGATCGTCATCCAGAGCGGATACGGCCAATACCAAACCGGTCCGACGATGTCGTGGATCGGGGCGGGCGTGGGAGTCGGGGTTGGGCCTTGGTTGAACGGGTTCATGCGGCCTGACGTCGCTCGCGGAGCTCGAAGAAGTTCCGGAGCGGAATGAGATAGTCCTCGTTGGTGGTGAGGCGGACGATATCAACGCGGCGGGAGCGCAGGAGATATTCGAGGTCGTCCAGGCGCTCGTTGTTGATTTCGTGCAGGGCGCGGCGGACGGCCTTGCTGCCGGTGTTGACATCGATCTGCTCTCCGGTTTCGGCGTCCTCGAGAGTGATGATTCCGACATTCGGCAATTCGCTTTCGCCCTTGTCGATCACCGGCATGGCGACGAGGTCATGGCGCTTGCTAGAGACCGTGAGGGATTTGGTGAAATCCGGCGCGAGGAAATCCGAAATCATGAATACAACCGAGCGGCGGCTGACGACGAGATTCAGGTAGTCGAGCGCTCCGGCAAGGTCGGTGCCGCGGCCCTCGGGCTCGAAAAAAAGCATCTCGCGGATGAGGCGGAGGGTGTGCAGGCGACCTTTTTTCGGCGGAATGAACAGCTCGATCCGGTCTGTGAAGAGGATCAGGCCGACCTTGTCGTTGTTGTTAATCGCGCTGAAGGCGAGGATCGAAGCGACCTCGGCGGCGAGTTCGCGTTTGCTCAACTCGACGCTGCCAAACATGCCCGAGGCACTCACATCCACGAGAAGCATCACGGTGAGCTCGCGTTCCTCGGTGTATTTCTTGATGTAGGGGGCGTTCATGCGCGCGGTGACATTCCAGTCGATCGAGCGGATTTCATCGCCCGGCGCGTATTCGCGGACCTCCTCGAAATTCATGCCTCGGCCCTTGAAAACGCTGTGGTATTGGCCGGCGAACATCGAGTTCACCAGCCGCCGGGTCCGCAACTCGATGCGGCGGATTTTTTTCAGGATTTCCTTGGGATCGCGCGTCATGGGTCGCCTGTTTTCCTGAAAATCAGGGAACCGGCACGCCGGAGAAGATTTGCTCCACGACCGACTCGGTGGTGATCGACTCGGCCTCGGCCTCGTAGCTCACGCCGATGCGGTGGCGCAGGATATCGAGTCCGACGCCCTTCACATCCTGGGGTGTGACATACCCGCGACCGGCTATGAAGGCGTTCGCCTTCGCGGCGAGGGTGAGGAAAATCGTCGCGCGGGGCGAGGCGCCGTAGCGGATCATGCCGTCGAGCTTGAGCTTGGCGGCGGCGGGATCGCGCGTGGCCCAGACGATATTGACGATGTAATCCTTCACCCGGTCGTCCACATAGATGTCGTTCACGATGCCGCGGGCGCGGATGATTTCATCGGGTCCTACGACAGGCTCCACCCCGAGGCGCGGGGAGGAAGTGGCCATCGAATCAAGGATCGAGCGCTCCTCCTCGCGGGTCGGGTAGCCGACATGGACCTTGAGCATGAAGCGGTCGAGTTGGGCCTCGGGCAATTGGTAGGTGCCCTCCTGCTCGATCGGGTTTTGCGTGGCGAGAACGAGAAACGGGTCGGGGAGCGGGAAGGTTTTTTCGCCGATCGTGACCTGCCGCTCCTGCATGGCTTCAAGCAGGGCGCTTTGGACTTTTGCCGGAGCGCGGTTGATTTCGTCGGCGAGGATGAGGTTGGAGAAAATCGGGCCGAGCTTGGTGGTGAACTCGCCGTCACGGGGGTTGTAGATCAGCGTGCCGATGAGGTCGGCGGGAAGGAGGTCCGGCGTGAACTGGAGTCGCTGGAAGCCGGTGCGGATCGAGTTGGCGAGTGTGCGGACGGTCAGCGTCTTGGCCAAGCCGGGAACGCCCTCGAGAAGCACATGGCCGTTGCAAAGAAGGCCGATGAGCAGGCGGTGGACGAGGACTTTTTGCCCGACGACCACGCGGGAGACTTCATTGACGAGGGGTTCCACCCACTTGCGGTTGTCTTGGACATGCTGGGTGAGCTCGGAGGTGTTGATACTCATGGAGTGATTATGGCTGCTTGGTTGGTGGGTTCTTGAGACAGGTTGGAAAAGGATTTGTTCAAAACTTCAAGTCGGGCTTCAAGATTGTCGGACTGGGGATCATTGAGCATTGAAAGGCAGGAATCAAGCTGGCGCGCACTGGAAAACCAATCTAATTCCTCGCGCATGCCGAAGACCGCGATTGTCATACCAGCCCGTTTGGCTTCCACCCGCCTGCCCTCGAAACCGCTCCTGCCTTTGGCGGGCAAGCCGCTCGTCCGCCATGTCTGGGAGCGGTGCAAAAAAGTTCGCGGTGTGGATGCGGTGATCGTCGCGACCGACGACATGCGGATCGCCGAGGTGGCGTTCGATTTCGGCGCGGAGGTCGCCATGACCTCGCCGCGCCATCCGAGCGGCACCGACCGGATTGCAGAGGTCGCCAAAAACCTTCGCGGTTTCGACATCGTGTTGAATGTCCAGGGTGATGAACCCTTCATCCAACCTGCTTTGGTTGAAAAGCTCGCCACCGCGTTGCGAGGAGACAAAAAACTCGAAATGTCCACCGCCGCCTGCGCGCTGGACTCCGCCAATCTCACGAACCCGAACTGCGTAAAAGTCGTCACCGACCTCGCCGGCAATGCGCTCTATTTCTCCCGTGCGCCGATCCCCTGCGACCGGGACGCCGACGCCAATCCCTCGCGCCTCCGTCACCTCGGCATCTACGGCTACCGCCGGGAATTCCTGCTCGATTTCGTGAAGTGGAAACAAACGCCGCTTGAAAAATCCGAGAAGCTCGAGCAACTCCGCGCGCTCGAGCACGGCGCGAAAATCCGTGTGATCAAAACCAAGCCCGGAGGTCCCGGCATCGACACCCCGGAGGACTTGAAGGCTGCTGAAAAATTTCTCGCGAAGCGCCGCTCCGAGAAAATGGGTTGATCCCCTGCGGCCTCTCGCCTCAAATCACCGGCCACTTTGGACAACATTTCCATTCAGCGTCCGCGCAATCTCGACTGGCAGCGGGCCGCAGCGCTTCTCTACGGAGATTGGGGAACGAGCAAAGCCTATGTTCTCGGCCTCGCCTTTGCGGCCACGGGTTTCTCGTCGTTTCCCGTCATTGCGGCTGTCTGTGCCCTGACGCTGCTGGTCGGGCTCAACTACATCGTGATCTGCCGGTGCTTTCCGGACGGCGGTGGTGTTTATTCAGCGGCGGGGGTGCACGGGAAAGTCCTGTCTGTCGTGGCCGCGCTCCTGCTGGTGGCGGACCTCACCGTCACGGCGGCGCTGAGCGGTTGGGCGGCGCTCAGCTATCTCGGCGTGCCGAAGGATTACATCATGGTCTCAACCATCGGCGTGATCCTGCTGATAGGCGCGATCAATTATCTCGGGCCGAAACACAGTGGCAGTTTTGCGGTGGCGCTGGCCCTTCCCACCGTCGCCGTAATCCTTGGGATCATCGCGCTGGCTATCCCGCACCTGACTTTTGAAAACCTTCAGCCCCTGCACGGCTCCGCCAGCCATATCTGGGTCTCGTTCGTGGGAGTCATCCTCGCGCTCAGCGGTGTGGAAGCGATTGCGAACCTCACTGGAACACTCAAGCCGGACAAAAACTCCCCAATCGGCCATCCGCGTGTGGGCAAAACCTCGGCCAAGGCGATCATCCCCGTGGCGATCGAGGTCTCGCTCGGCACGCTCCTGCTGGGGTGGGCGATGCTCTCGCTCTCGCCTTCGCTCGCCCCGCAAATGGTCGAGCGCAAGGAGGACATGCTCCGTTTCGCAGCTGAGCAATACGCCACGATGGCTTTCGGTCCCCTGATCGGCCAGGGCTTTGGATTGATCGTTGGCGTGGTTTTCGCCCTGTTGCTCTTGAGTGCGGTGAACACCGCCGTCGCCGCCCAGCTTGGCCTGCTTTTCATGATGTCCCGAGAGGGCGACATGCCGAACATCTTCTCGAAGCTGAACTCCTTCGGCGTTCCCAAAGCCCCGCTCGCCATCTCGATCGCGCTGCCGATTTTGATCCTCCTGTTGACCGACAATTTCGACAGCCTTGCCGGTCTCTACGCGATCGGTGTGGTCGGAGCGATCGCGATCAACCTTGGATCCTCGGCGACGAATTTCAAACTCGAGATGGGAATCCCGGAGCGCGCGCTGATGGCCGTCACCGCTCTCATCCTTGTCGCGGTCGAGTTCACCCTCGCCTACACGAAACACGATGCACTGTTCTTCGTTGTTTGCGTTCTGATCGCCGGCCTGTCGCTGTGGGCCTATTCGCGCCGCCTGAGCGGCATCACCACCCTCACTGTGAGCAGCGAGGTCGCCAAAATCGTGAAGCCCGAGGTGGTCGAAACCCTCTGCCAACCGGTCGGGGAATCACAAAAAATCCTCGTTTCGGTGCGGGGCCTGACCCCGGCGTTGAGTTTCGCACTCGACGAGGCCGAACTGCGCAAGGCGGCGCTGTATGTTCTGTACGTCCGCGAGATCGCGGTGCTCTATCCCGGTGCGAACGCGAAAGAGCGTATCTCTTGGAAGGACGACCCCGAGGCCAATGCCATCCTCTCCGCCGCTATTCAAATCGGGAACTCTCGCAACATTCCGACGATCCCGCTTTTCGCCACAGCCACGGAGGCGGCTTCGCTTATCGTGGACACCGCCGCGACGATCGGCGCGGATTTCCTGATCCTCGGTGCCTCGCACCGCGGTTCGTTGGCGAAGGTGCTCAAGGGAAATGTCGCCACGCAGGTCGCAGCCAGCCTGCCCGACAACATCCAGCTCGTCATTCACGGCTGACCGCCGCCGCCTCGAGCGGCATGGCGCGGTCATGTTCGAGATGCCGCGAGCAAATGGCGAAAAACTCCCCGCGCGACTCGCAGCGGCGGATCGAGTGCAGGAAATCCTCGGACTGCTCCAGACCCTCGCCGAGAAAGTTCATGTATTTTTTCATTTTCTGGACTTGCGCCTTTTCGGGCACGCCGGGCGCGCACACCGCCTCATAAAGTTCTTCGACATACTGCAAAACCTCGCGCCCCGACGGCAGTTGGGGCTTGCGCCCCGCAGCGCTCTCTCGGATTTGCGAAAAAACCCATGGGTTCCTGATCGCTCCGCGGCCGACCATCAAGCCGGCAGCGCCGGTTTTTTCCAAAGTCTCGATCGCGCTCGCGGCCGAGCCGACATTTCCATTCGCCTGCACGGGATACGGTAGTGCACGCACCGCCTGGGCGATTCGGCTGAGATGAACCCTCGGGCCGTATTTTTCCGTCACCGTCCGGCCATGGACCGTTAGCAGGTCGAGTTGGTGTTTCGCAAAAACCTCGAGCAGCGCATCAAACTCGGCGGGGCTCTCAAATCCAATCCGCGTCTTGACGGTAAACGCTCCGCGCACCGCGCCGCGAAGAACGCCGAGGAGTTCATCCACGCGCGGCAGATCGCGGAGCAGGCCGCCGCCGGCGCACTTGCGGTAAACAACCGGCGCGGGGCAGCCGAGATTGAGGTCGATCGCCGCTACGGGGTGATTTTCCAAAGCCCGGGCAACGCGCGCCATCGCCTCGAGGTCGTTACCGATGATTTGTGCTGCTGCGGGTCGGCCGGTGGGATTTTCCACGATCGAACGCAGGATCGACTTCTCCGGAACATAATCGGGCGTCACCCGGAAATACTCCGTAAAATACAAATCCGCTCCACCATGGCGGGCCATCAGGCGCCAGAACGGCCAGTCCGTGATGTCCTGCATCGGCGCGAGCGACAGCACCGGCCGCCCGGTTTTAAAGAGGCTCGCGAAATCCTCGCGCCGCTGGCTCAGATTTTCGATTTGATCCATCGCATCACCCCGCCGAGGACCGGCAAATGCTCGTAAAATCCCGCTGCCGGGTCCCAGAAATCCTGATGCAACACCGCACGTCCGTCGCGGTCGAAGCGCAAGAGGGTGACGCCAATTGTTCGCACCGGCTCCTTCGCTCCCTTGAAGCGAATATCCATCGTCCAGCGCACATAAAAATCCGAACCCGACCGCGCCACATCGTCCACCTTGGTCTGGAAGGAATCGACATGCTCCATCGTCTTTAAAAAATACGCCTCCACGGCTGCGCGGCCTCGCAGGGTTTTCAGCGTGTCGTTGAACCAAACATCCTCCGCGTAGAGGTCGTTGGTTTCTTTCCGGATGCTTTCCGTCGTCACATTCTCGAAAAACCCGCGGAAGCGGGCGATCGCCGCCTCTCCGTCGGAGGAAGAAAGATACGCGCCGGGCGTGGCAGTCGCCGCCTTTTGGAATTCCGCCGGATAGCCCTCGCCGCGCGGCGTCCCGCATCCCGCCAACGCCACGACCAATCCAAGAACCATGATGAATTTTATCATGAACCGGATCCTAACCCCTCCCTCCCGGGGGAACGGAAGAAAAGTTGTTGAATTGGGCTGGGGGATTTCCGAAGACTGCGCACATATCCAATCATCTAGCCCCCGAATGTTTCGGCTCCTCACATTCAACATCCAAAACGGCCAGCCTTGGGATTCGAAAGATCCTGACAATCCGCGCGTGGACATCGATGGCGTCGGGCGTTTTCTTGCCGCCCAGAATGCCGACATCATTTGTTTGCAGGAGGTCGAGCGAGGTTACGACGGCGGGAGGCAGATCGAACCGCCGCCGCACTTCAAGCGTCTCCAGGACATCCTGACCGGCTACGACTCCGTTTTTGCCTATCCAAAAAAAAACCACCTTGAGATTCCATTTGGCATTGGCCTGGCGATTTTTTCGAAGACACCGCTTCGCGAGTTCGAGCGTTTGGATTTGCCGGCGGCGTCGATCGAATTCGATTTCGGTGGAAAAAAACGGTGCGCCTCCTCGCGATTGCTGATTGGTGCCACGACAGACATCGCCGGTTCGCGGTTGAGGATCATGAACACCCACTTGCAGGCGTTTTTCATGATCGGGGCGTTGAGCGACGCCTATCCCGACCAGCGCAACCTCGTGGAGGCCGAACTTCGCAAACAGGCCGGACCCGCGATCCTCGCCGGTGATATGAACACCGCGCCGGAGGAAAGCCTCGTGGCGCAATTCGAGCGTGCAGGATTTTCGACGGTCCAAAAAACGGTGCCCACCTGGAAGCGCCGCCCGTATGTGGTGGACCACATTTTCCGCAACGACAGCCTGCGGCTGATTTCGCACCAAATCCTCCCCACGCCGACCTCCGACCACGACGCGATCGCGGCGGATTTCGAGTTCGCCTAATCTCCGCGCACTTCCCGCGCGAACGCCCCGGCCGCCCGAACGATTTCCCCCGCCACATCCGCTCGAGGAGAGGTGAATTTGGGGCAGAACCAGGGAAAAAGCCCGACGAGATCGTGGAAGACCAGGATGTTTCCGTCGCAATCCTTGCCGCTCCCGATGCCGATAGTCGGGCAGGCAACGCTATGAGTGATTTGTGCGGCGAGCGGGGCGTGGACAAGTTCCAGAACGATGGCTTGAACCCCCTCATCTGCGAGCGCCTTGGCATCGGCGGCTAGGCGTTCAGCCTCGGTGTCGCTTTTGCCTTTGATCCGGTAGCCGCCCTCCGCCACGACTCGCTGCGGCAGCATTCCAAGATGGCCAATGACGGGAATTCCCTCGGCAATGATTGCTTGAACCATCGGGAGGATTTCACGGCCACCCTCGATTTTCACCAAATCGGCACCCGCCTCGCGGAGGAGGATTGAGTTTTTCGCCGCGAGTTCCGGCGAGTCGCAGCTCCCGGCTGGCAGGTCGGCGGCGACGAGCGTTTTCTCCGTCCCTCGGGCCACAGCGCGGGTGTGATGGAGCATGTCTGCCATGGTCACCCGCGTTGTATCGGGGTGTCCTAGAACAACCATTCCGAGCGAATCGCCCACGAGCAAAACATCGAGCCCGCAATCGTCAAGGAGCCGTGCGGTCGGATAATCATAGGCGGTCAGCAAGGCGAGGCGGCGTGAGGATTTTAAGGCGCGGAGCGTGGCGGGATCGGGTTTCACGGAAATAGGTAAGTATTCACGATAGAACTAGCGGGGCAAGCTGCGGCAGCCCATGGCGGTTTTTTGGCGGACTGGAATGAACCGGATCAAAAATCGCTGACTTCCATTCAGGCTAAATGCCGTAGATCGCCGAGGGGATGGCGAGGTTGTCGGGGCGGGAGAGGACGAATTGGGCGACCGTGATGTGACGCGTGCCGAAGGCGGCTTCGCAGTAGGCGAGGTAGTAGCGCCATTTGCGGAGAAAAACCTCGTCGAACCCAAGCGCGCGGACGGCGTCGAGTTTTTCCTCGAAGGTCTCGCGCCAGCGTTGGAGCGTGAGCGCGTAGTGCGGAGCCATGTCCTCGTAGTCGAAAAGATTCAGGTCACCACAGGCGCGGAGGGCTTGGCCGATGCGGGCGTTGCACATCAGGAGCGAGCCGGGGAAGATGTGCTTCTGGATGAAATCCACGCCGTCGCGGAGGATGGGGTATTGGTTGTCGGGACAGAGGATCGCCTGCAGG
>Ga0075471_10001399_pt1 | contig 15790 bp, 36 predicted proteins | sample DEB19_08_DNA_2_FD_74787 | JGI IMG/M metagenome (GOLD analysis project Ga0075471, IMG submission 74787) | Aqueous microbial communities from the Delaware River and Bay under freshwater to marine salinity gradient to study organic matter... | ecosystem: Environmental > Aquatic > Marine > Coastal ... | reverse complement strand
CGAGAATGCCGACACCATGCTGCATAAGACCGCCGACGCCCTGCTCGCCCATCTCTAGATGTTCACCTTCCCATTTTTCTGCCCCACCTGCGACAGGACGACCGACGCTATGGCCGACCCCATCGGTCTCCTGTTCGCAGGCAAGGGCACGATCCTCGAATGCTCCGAGTGCGGTACGAAGTACCGGGCTGATGTCCAGTACGGGGCAGTCGGGCAAACTACGACCTTGCAGGGCAAACTAGAGTCAGATGAGCCTCAGGAGGACTGAATGCCAGCAATGAACCTAGCACTCATTCTCGACACCGAGACCACCGGCAACGCTCCGGACTCGGAACTGATCGAGATGGGGATGGTGATGCTCGATGTCCCGTCTCTGCGGGAGTTGGGCGAGTTCACTATTGTTATCGACCCATCCCCGGAGCAGTTCTCCGTGATGATGCAGAATGATGTCGTCAGGAAGATGCACGAGGCCAACGGCCTCATCGCGGACCTCGTTGCCCACAAGGGCGTTCCGCCCGAGGTTGCCGACACGCTCATCAACAACTGGCTCGACCAGTTCACGACCGAGCGCACGCACATCCCCTACGGCGGATCGGGAGTAGCGCACTTCGACCGGCAGTACATCACCAAGCAGTTGCCGCGCCTCAACCGGCGCATTACTTATTGGTCGCTGGATGTCGGTGCGGTCAGGCGGATTTTCGCCTTGCAGGGTGCTTCTACTGCGTCCATCGACGCGAAGACCCACCGTGCTCTGGACGACGCGAAGGTTCACGCCGAGGAACTTCGGTTCTACGCCGAGGCCGGTCGCCTTGCTGACTACGAGCGAGAGGCCCGAAAGGGCCGGATGCCGTAATGAAGCGCAAGGTCTTCGAGGATCGCCTAGATAGCGAAATCGGGCGAGAGTTCTGGATGCCGATGTATCAGTTTGATACGCTTGTGGACGAGGGTTATGACGATATCCTTCTCATAACCCCCGGCCACAGGTATCTTGTCGCGCTAGACGACTTCCTCGACTTCGGGTACATCACGAACGACGGCATAGAGAGTTTCTACGCCCTCGGCAAGTCGTACATCAGCCGTGTCTAGGGAGTGCCTCAGGTGCGGCGATCCGCTCACCGGGGACAACTGGCCACCGCACAGGGAGAGGAAGAACGAGCCTCTCTGCGCGGCCTGCTACAGCAAGTACCAGTCTGATTACAACCAGCGCAATCTCGACAAGCGGGACACTCTGGACCGAAAGCGCCGCGCACGCAAGGCCGCTGCCACCTGCCCGGACCACGAGGAATGCAGGCCGATCCTGCGCCATGTTGTCTGGATGAACTCTCAGGGCAGGTGCGGCATCTGTGGCGATGCGATCACCGGCCCGTGGCATATCGACCATATCATCCCGCTTGTGCGCAACGGGCTAGAGTGCTATGATAACCTACAGGCGAGCCACCCGTTCTGCAACCTATCGAAGGGAGACAGCATCTAGAATGCTCAACAACCAAGAGGCCGAAGTCACAGCGTTGGCCGGAATGCTCAAATACCCGGACGCGTACTGGTCGATCAACGATGTCGGCCTGACGAGCCGCGACTTCCTCGGGTCGCTCGCCTCGAAGGTCATGCGGGCCATCGGGGTCGTGGTCGAGGATCGCAAGCAGCCTGACCTTTCGCTCGTAGCGGAGGAACTGCACGACAACGACGACGCCCGTGAGTATATCGCACGGCTCATCTCGACGCCCGTTTCTGTCCCGCAGGCCATCGAAGCGGCCAAGGTCGTCAAGGGATTGGCCACTTCGCGGATGTTGCAGGCCGTAGGCGCGCGTATCATCACGATTGCCGAGGAACACCGGGCCGACAGCGACACAGCGGTCATGGAGGCAGAAAGCGCCCTACGCGATGTGCGTAATACTTTGCCAGCCCCGGATCGGTCGCCTGACCCCGGAGATATCCTCGCTCGACTGTCCCGACCGTCAGCCGACAAGAGCATCCGCATCCGGTTCAGCCCTACGCTGGACTCGCTGGTCGGCGGGCTCATTCCGGGCCACCTGTGGGTGGTCGGCGGCTTCTCGTCCACCGGCAAGAGCGCAGCGGTCGTCAACATTTTGTATGACGCCCTCCGTGCCCGGAAGTGGGTCGGCGTGTTCTCTCTAGAAATGACGCAGGAGCAGTACATGACAAGGCTGCTCTCGATTGCGACAGGGGTGTCTCAGAACGACATCAAGAACCGGACCTTCTTCGGTCACGAGGCGGTCGAGGCGATGCGCAGGGCCGAAGGTCAGGTTGCGTCCCTGCCGCTCCGCATCTACGATACCTCCTACCGCTTGCAGGACATTCGCAGCAAGGCGATACAGATGAAGGAGGTCACCGGGCTCGATGTCATGGTGGTGGACTTCATTCAGAATGTCTATGTAACCGGCGACGAAATCAGCGATGCGCGCGCTACCATCTTGGAACTCCAAAACCTCGCCAAGGAACTCGACTGCACGGTCATCGCCTTGTCGCAGGTTTCTAACGAGTATGCTAAGATGGACAACGCATCGTCTTCTAACTTCTACTCGTTCAAGGGCCACGGAGCGATCCGTGACGCCGCCGATGTCGCGGTGATGCTCCGGCGAGACCGGCGCAACAATCCGGGCGTCATGGACTTCGATGTCGTCAAGCACCGGCATGGTGACTTCAAGAACATTCCGATGCGCTTCGATGTGCGCACCGGGAGGCTCGTGGACGCACCGGACCTAGCACCGGATGATGACGATGACTAAGGAGATGAACTTTGAAGAACTTTTCATTCCGAACCCTTACGCTGGCAGTGGTGGTCTCACTCACATGCTTCGCGGCTTTGATCCCGGTAAGCAATCATGCCCCGGCTGCACCCACGGCGAGAACTTCCATGTCGCCGGTATGTGCTACGCCTGCGGTCATTGCGGATGGAGCCTGCTCGGAAAAGGTAACTCCTACGGCCTCCCCGAGGGATGGCATGACTGGAACACCGACGCCAACTCCTACCCTAACGCCAAGACCATCCCCTTCGGAAGCGCAGATTGGAGGAACCTCTAAATGGCAATCAATCGTAGGCGAAGCAAGTTGGGGCTATTTCGGCGGGCATGTAGTCACCCGGCTACCTCGCGGAACAAGTATCGTGATTATCGGGCCGCGAGGGACTTGGAGCGGCGTAAGTTGGGGCTACGGCCCGAAGGCGTCTACCGGAAGGATAGTTGACCTCGATGTCACGGTCTTCGAGGATGTCTGCGCTCCGCGTTCTCGCGGAGTGTGCCAAGTAACTTTGAAGTGGGAGGTCAAATAGGCATGGGCTGTCATTGCGCATCCTACTGCGGCGGCGGGTGCCGCACCTATACCAGCGGCTACAAGGACGGCTACGCTCAGGCACGGGCCGAGGAAGACATCCTAAAGGGTGAAGACCCGACGATGTACTTGTTTGTCGGTGGCCCGTACCACAACGAGTACAAGAAGACCGGTGGGAAGCCGTATGTCACGGCGATGATTGCTCCGCAACTCTCGGCTATGATGTATTGCCCGCACACCGCAAACTGCGGCATCGGCTTGCCACGCTACTGCGGGCACTCCTGTTGCGTCGAGCCGACCATCAGAACGGGCACCTACGAGAAGACCAAGACCTCGACAGGCTTCTTCGTCTACCGATGGAAGCCCTAACAACCGTCGCCAACCTCCGCGAGGACGGGTGGATCAACGGCGGTGTGTATATCGGTCGTCCCGGCAAGGGACTGGAAGGCTACTTCGGTAACCCATTTCCGATGGGGCCTGACCGAGACCGGCAAATGAGTATTGTGCTCTACAGGAACTACTTCCTGCGGAAGATGGAGACTGATCCGGTTTTCGCTAGCAGGGTACTTGCGCTGAGGGGCAAGGTTCTGCTATGCTTCTGCAAGCCACTCGCCTGTCACGGCGATGTCATAGCGGAGTACCTGAATGAAAACATGTTGGATTTGCGAAGTGCCGATCCCGCCCGGAGAGGCGAGCCGTGACCATATCATCCCGCGCAGTAGGTCGAAGTTCCGGCTTCACGGCAATACACGATGGGCTGACAAAGCCTGCAACAGCGCCCGTGGCAACATGGATGTCGAGCAAGTCGAGTCCATCAAAGCGCAGGGCCTCTCGCAGGCTGGCCTGAGGCTAGAGATGATTGAACAGAGACGAGACAGATGGCAGCCAAGGATTAGCAGGGAGGCTTGTGAGCAGTAATGACAACATTCGCTGAATGGAGAGAATACGGCGAGAACCTAGGCCGCTTCTCGTCCATCCGCGAGAAGGCCGAGAGCCCGATGGACAGGATCGTCGTCCAGAACAAGGGCGGAGTCCAGAAGGTCGTTGCTGGCGACTTCGGCAAGACGCTTATCGTGACTATCGGGCCGACGACCCAACCTGACGGGCGAGCCGTGGTTTCGTCTCGCCTGCTTCTCGGTACCCTAAAGACCCTCAAAGGCAAGGGCGATGCCGAAATCCATGTCGTCCCGACCGGGGCTATCATGAAGACTAACTTCGGCTCCGAAATCGAGATGACCGGCATCGACGGGAACTTCAAGATGCTCGCACCGAGGCCGTTCCGGGCTGACGGGTGGACGACGAGGTTCCCGGCAGGCTTCCTCCCCGAGGCCGCTAAGTACCTGAGCGTGACCGGTGACTTCCGGCCATTCAATCAGGTACTCGCAGAGACACGCGACGGCAAGATGCAGTTCCGGGCCAGCGACGACCACATCATGTCGGTTGTCGGGGACTTGGACGCGCCCGAGCCCATGACCATCCACTTCCCGCCAGACATCTTCCCCGCGATGCGAGGCTTCGAGGAAGCGGGCGGCATCTATCTGCCTGTCCACGAGGGTCCGCAGGTGATGCAGGCGCAGATCGGCTCCGGGCGGTACCGCGCCATCTGCGTAATCAAGCCAGACTTCGGGCGATTTCCCGAAGTTGCAGCACACGCGTATACTGTAACTGTGCATAGCGACAAGAAGGTTCTTATCGACACCTTGAAGTCGCTTGCTGGCAGACATCAATACTCACGAGTCGTCATGGAAGCGAAGGATGGTGTCTTTACCATCAGAAGTGGCGACGCAGGAGCAGCGAGGCTGAATGTTCAATGCACTGGCACGGGCACGATCCCGGTAAACGCTACATTTATTGCTAAGGTGCTCCAAACGGTCACAGGGAAGTCCGCGACCGTACAGTATGCGAATGCCCCATCGCACATTCGCATTGTTGGAGACGATAACCATTGGCCCATTCTCGTGTCACCCATGAAGTAGCCGCCAGTTGGCACGAGCCTCGCTCGATCTACTGGACAACCGACTACCTGAAAGCCTTGCTCATCGAGCGTCACAATATCCGCGCCGCCATTGAGAACCCCGGAGGGAGTATCATCACCGGGGGTGTCGCTCAGGCGGCAGACGCAGACCAACTTCCGTCGTATTCCTCAGAGATGGGGAATGCCTCTCACCTAGACCTCCTAGAGGCCGAAAAGCAGGTGATGCGACTAGAGGCTAGGGACCGGTACGAACTGCTCGCATGGTGCGATGGAATGTCAGCGAAGCAGGCAGCGGATTTCGCAAACATCAGAAGTGGAAAGATTAGGGCCAACAACCAATCCGCATCACAGAAGCGGATTACCCGAAGCGCAGAAGCGGTGGCCATCGGAGCCAGCCATGATGCATAACTTTGACACAGAGGCAGATGAAATCCTGAGGGAGTGGGCTAGGAAGCAAGGTATCTCACTCAGGCAGGCGGGGATCATCGATGAACGCCGCAACAGAACCATCCGAGAGCGCGAGATAAACTTCGCAACATTCTTCGGCAACAAGAAGCGCAGGGCGGAGAGCAGGTGATGCGGATGCCGCCGCCTGTGATCCCGATAGAACTGTTCCCCGGCGACTGGTGCCTCAACTGCGTCGATCCCCACCACCCCGGCAAGGTCTGTCATATGCTCGAAATGCACCAGCAACCAGACGGATCGGTTGACATCAAGCCCTGCGGGTGCGACAATAGCGTTTCGCCAGAGCAGCCCGGACGGTATGTTGTCCGGGTCACCAAAGTTCAGAAGGAATAACGAAAGGAGAGTCTCTTGAAGACCCTAGTAGTGGTACTTATCGCCATCCTCGCCGTCATCGCCATCTACGGACTGATGGCTGCCGTGCTAGCATGGGCGTGGAACCTAGTCATTCCGGTTGTGTTCGCCGGTCCCGCCATCACCTTCGAGACGGCCTACGCCATCCTCTCGCTGCTTTTCATCCTCTCCTTTGTCTTTGGCGGCTCCAAGAGGTAGTAGTTGGTAACGGCTGCGCAACGGCGCATGGCCAAGAGCGCGCCTGCGCATGAAAGGCGGGTCCAGCGCACCTACGGGTTGAAGCCCGGAGAGTATCAGGCCATGCTGGACGCCCAAGATGGGCGTTGCGCAATCTGCGGGAACCGTCCTGTAACAATCAGGCTCGCCGTAGACCACGATCATGAAACAGGCCGAGTGAGAGGCTTGCTCTGCAAGCGCTGCAATCGAGCCCTAGGATTGTGGGAGGGCGAGATTGACAAAATGAACAGGCTCATCCATTATGTTCAGGCGATCATCGAGCACAGACCAAGAGTTGCATCTGGCTGAAACTCGTGGTACAATACCTCTATCAAACGGGTGGCTCCCTACAGCCTACGAACCAGTTACATACCCTTAGGAGGTAACCAACTTGGGCATTTCCGTACCGAGCGCCAGCGAATACGCAGAGCAGCGATCCGGCGACTTCTCGCTGTTCCCCGCCGATGACTACATCCTCGAAGTCAAGTCCGTGACCATCCAGAAGGACAAGGTTGACATCTTCTCCAAGGAGAACCGTGTCTACGACGGCCTCGAAGTCCGCTTCCGTCCCATCTCTTTCGCCAACGGCGACGAGTTGCAGGACGAGGATGGCAACGAAATCCACCCGAACCGTGAGCCGCTGTTCTTCGACTGGTTCGACCCTGAGCGCGTTGGGTTGAAGCCGCAGCCTGCCAAGGCGCGGAAGTTCTTCGCCTTCGCTACTGGCGTCGAACTCGAAGACCGCATCGACATCGATGATTTCCAGCAACTCGTCGGGAAGCGCCTGATCGGGTCGGTCATCATCAAGACCGCAGCGAACGGAACGCGCCGCAACAAGGTCTCGGACTACCGGCCAATCCGCACGCGGCGAACCCGCGCTGCCGCGACCGCTCCGGTTGCTCCGGAGGCGAAGTTGGCACCGGCAGCCGCTCCTGCCATTGATGTCGCAGCCGAGGCTGCTCGCATCTTCGAAGCCGACGAACTGCCGTTCTAGTATGTCAATCGAGACACTGAACCACTATCAGGTGGAAGCCCTCAGGACAGTCGGGTCTTCGGACCTGCCTGTCCTCGGGCTTGGTCTCGCTGGCGAGTCTGGCGAAGTGGCCGACATCATCAAGAAGGAAATCGGTCACGGCCATCCCGCTGACCCGGAGAGGATCGCCAAGGAACTAGGCGATGTCCTCTGGTACATCGCGGTGCTGGCCGACAAGTATGACTACAACCTGAGCGATATCGCCACCATGAACATCGACAAGTTGAAGGCTCGATACCCGGACGGCTTTGCCTCCGAGCGCAGCCTATACCGTCAGGAGGGATAGCGCGGTGCGATACTCTTTCTACACCCTGAGCGGCGCTCGCTACATGATCGACACCGACCTCATGCTCTGGAAGCGTGACGGCGAGAAGTCCAATCAGCGGGTAGTGTGGGGCCTAGGCAAGACCGAGGGCGAACTGTTCGCCGTCCCCGATGTGCTCATCGGTGAGCGAGGGTACCTGCAAATCGGACCCGACTTGCGTGACTCGCTGTACTACACCGAAGTTCAGCGGATCGAACTGCTCGATGGCTAGAGTCTGTGGAAACTGCCAGAGCAAGCAAGGTCCGTTCGATAGGCTTTTTGTCGGTCCTCGTCGGACGGGCCAGAACATCTTTACTTGTCGCGTCCCTCGCCAGTCAACAGAGAAGCAGCGACTCGATGCCATTCGAGCGTGCGCTGCGCGGAGGGATGCAAGTTATGCCGCAACATAGGCGGATCACGCTCCCCGAGGTCGAAGATACACTCGACCTCCTAGAGCACGCCAATCACCACGATGAACTAGACAGGATCGAGGACTTGCTTCGCACGCTGATTGTGATAGACTCGTTCCTAGTAAAGCACGACCAGACACCGATGGCCCGACAGTTGCGAAGGGCATTCTATAAGTACACAGAGCGCATCTAGGAGGCGGAGAATGCCTTGGGTCAGCCGAGATAGTTACTCTCCGGGCAAGCGCCACTACACCGAGGGCGTGACTCGCACGCTCATCGGGGAGCCTAGGACGCGACACGCCGGTCCAGATTACCTATATCAGGATTTCGTGGACGACGCTGGCCTGCCTCTTTGCAAGACCTACGACCGACCGTGGCGAGAGACAGGGTATCTTTGCACAAGAGCAGGGACCGGGAAGTTGGCGCACAAGTTTGGCGGGTTGTCCGTGAAGGAAACCGTCAACCTGATGCAGGGCAATCTCTGCCGGTACTGTGTCAACAAGTATGTCAGCGACATTCGCCCCGACCTGAAAGCAGCCTACCTAGCGTTGAGGAACGGAGAAGTCATCAGTGGGTAAATACGCCCTGACCGAACTCGTCAGCGATCTTCTCGGCCAGCCCGTCTCTGAGCGGAGCGTCGAGGCGATGGTTCGCTGCCCGTTCCACGATGATCGCCATGCCTCGCTGTCTATCAACCTCGAACAAGGTTGGTGGATTTGCTTTGGCTGCGGCATCCGGGGCGGCATTCAGAGCCTAGCCACCAGACTACACAGGGAGGTTGACGATGCGCAACTGGCTCTCAGCATCTATGAAGGTACCAGCGGAGCACTGGTCGAAGAACCCAAGGACTATGCGGAACTCGCAGAGCGACTACGAGGAAATCTCTATCGCTCCCGGCCAGATGACTTTGTTCGGTTCGTCGCCCAACGGAAGTTGTCACCCCGCGTACTCAAACATTTCGGACTCGGGTGGGACGGTACTAATATTGCGTTCCCCTACTACGACGAGGATCGGGTCTTCGCAGTAAAGTACCGAGGACCGAACGGACATAAGTTTGCCGAGTCCGGAAGTCGTCGCGGTATCTACAATGTCAACGATATCCGGTTCAAGCCGTATGTCATCCTCTGTGAGGGCGAAAGCGACACCCTAGCAGTGTGGTCTCAGTTGACGAACGGCTCGCTTCCTGATAAGGTGGTAGCATCATTCGGGGTGGGCGGCATCCCCGGAGTGGCTGGCAGCCGAGCGACTTGGGAAGTTTGGTCCCTAGACCTCCTGTGGGCCAAAAAGGTATTCGTCGCCTTCGATGCCGATGACGCTGGCGACAAGGGTTCGATCCTGCCGATGGAGGCCATCGCGCCTCGCGGCGTCAGGATACGCCCGACTCGCGGTAAGGACATGACCGACCATTTCCTAGCAGGAGGTACGCTTTATGACTTCGCAGAACTGGCAGGATCGTTCAGTATCGCTGAGTAGGCTAGCAGCCCTTGCTGCACCAGTAGGGCACAACATCGGAGCATTCGAGTTCCTCCATCAGGCGGGAGTTGTCCCGCACGAGGTAAAGACGGCCCCTCCGACGCATGTTCGGTTCGGGTACGGTACCGAGAGCGTACCTGCCGGGTATCTCGCATCGGCAGCATATGAATGGGATCAGTGGGGCGAGAGCCATCCTGAGGACTTCATCGAAGCAATCTCTGCGGAACTCAATCCGCGAAGCCGGTCGTTTATCTCGACCATTCTTTCATCACTAGGGAGAGCAGTCAGTGAACATTCTGTCGTTTGAGGTCGGAACGCGTCCGATCATTAGCACATTCAGCAGGAGATTTGCGCCCGAGGGCGTGAAGGTGCTGGCTGAACTGCTAGGCCATATGCAGTTTGCAGATGATGGCGTGGTTGTGCTAGACTGGTCTAACGAAACGGGAAGGCAGCCCGCCGAAGTAGCCAAGCCGGTTGTCTTCATCACAACCCTAAAGAAGGTCGGGGAAAAAATCCTGCAAGTGGAAGTCCGTCTCGATGTAGACGATACTTTCGGTAGGGATCAAATCACAGGCGAGGATTTTCTTGTCATCATCAAATCACTAGAAGACAAGACGAATGCCGCCCTAGCAGCCGCGAAGGAGTCGTAAACATGGAGTTCCTGTACAGCGTAGAGTTCCAGCAGGCGATTGCAAACATCGTCCTGTTGGTGATTACCGGCATCGCGGGCGTGGTCACGCGATCCGTCCTCGGGTTCATCAAGGCCAACACCAGCACTAAGCAGTACGAGTTGCTGCAAGCCCTCGCATCCGATGCCGTCAACGCAGCGGAGCAGGGCGCTATCGCTGGCTTCATCACCGACCGCAAGGCCGCAGCCATTGCGACCATCAATGCTGGCCTGCTGAGCGCCGGTATCAAGGGCATCACAGCCGAGCAGATTGAGGCCGCGATTGAGGCCGCAGTGAAGCAGCAGTTCAACTACGATGACAGTTACGCCGGGGATGGCGGCGAGGCAGGGGAGACCGTCGATACTTCTGATATCGAAGACCCCGAGGCCGACACCGCAGCACCGGCAGTCGAGTACCCCGAGAGAGGCTCGACAGGCGGATAAGGGAAGTTTGGGATAGCAACTCTTACGAATAGTACGGGTTGCTATCCCGTATTGCACAAGGAGACCTAAGATATGGGCGTGCCGACCACCGTAACATTCGCAGTAGATCGTCCGCTTACCTCGTGGGAGATGGACGATGTGCGTCAGGCCATCAAGAACATCATGGCGAGCCAGTCATTCTTCTACGGTGGCGGCGACCCCCTTGGTGACGAAATCAGGCAGTTTCTTGTTGACCACCCGATTGAGTCCAACCTAGAGTTTGTTGAGGGCGAGGCGCTTGTCCAAGCGAGTTAGCACCATTCTTCTTGTTCTCGACCCACCGCTCGAACGGCTCGTCGCTCTGATCGAGTACCTTCGTGCGGTCTCCGACGAGTTTATCATCGTCGTGGACGACCGGACCAACCCGGAAAGCGTGGACACGATGGCTTCATGGCCCGGAGTGACGCTTGTTCCCTTCAAGTGGATCGACAACTTCGCGGAGGCGCGCAACGCCGCACTCCCGTATGTCACACGGCCTTGGACGCTGCATGTCGATCCGGACGAACTTCCGTCGTATGAACTCATGAAGTTCATCGAGAAGACCACAGCCGAGGACGGCCCGGATTATCCCCCTGCGTGGGTCATCTGGTTCCTCAACTGGTGGGGCGGTGTCGCGGGGGAGAAGATGCCGTATCATTGGCATATCCGCCTGTGGAAGTCAGGGCGCGGCAGGTTCTACCGCAGGGTACACGAACTCGTTGCTATCGACGGCCTAGAGGAAAGCCAGACCCGAGGCACACGGGCACACCACGCGCCACCTGAGGCGCTAATGATCCACTCTAAGAGCGCCGAGAGGTTTGTCGCGGACGACGAACTGTATGCTCGCCTCGGAAAGGTCAGTCACTAAGATGCCGATTGATTGGAGTCAATACCCCGTAGACTGGTCGATGTTCGATGACTGGCGAGCAGCCTACGATACGATGTCGCTGCAAGATCAGATCGAATACCATTCGATGTTCTACGGCAGGTGGCCTGTTGTCCACCAGCACGGAGACGACAGGCCGGTTGTCGAGTTCTTCCACGACCTAGCGAGCGAGCCGATCAGCGTCCTCGAAATCGGAGGATGGACCGGGGATGCCGCGCAGCATATGCTCTCGCGCCACTCTAACATCGAGGAATGGCACAATCAGGAAATCTGCCGAGAGGCTGTAGCAGCGAGCATCCCGAAGGACAACCGCTATTGGGCGGCTGTTCCGCAGGTGTGGCCGTGGGAGATGCAGTGGCCGGGGTACAATGTCCTGTTTTTGCAGCATGTTGTCGAGCACATGAAGTTCGATCAGTTCAAGGCGCTGATCGCAGCGGTCCCGAACGCCAAGCATGTATTCATTCAATCTCCGCTAGAGAATGAAGGGTTGACTTGGGAGGGCTATCCCGGTTGCCACATCCTCGAAGTCGGCTGGAATGAAATCGACAACGCGATGGCGGAGGCTGGCTTCACGCTAGGCAAGACTTGGTGGGATACAATGTATTCGACGGCCAAGGAGAACGGAAGGACGAGGGTGTACCACCGTGCCGTATAGTTCAGACGAAGGAAAGCAGTTCATCCTCGGTTACTTTGCCGATGAGTCCGTCAGTTCTGTTCTCGATGTCGGCGTCGGGTCCGGAACCTACAGGAGGCTTCTCGATCCGGACCATATCGCCAAGTGGACCGGCGTGGAGATTTGGGCTCCGTACATCAGCCAGTTCGGGCTCGACAAACTCTATGACGAGATGATCGTCAGCGATGCCTACTATCTGGACTGGACGATGGTTGGCTACCCGGACCTAACTATTCTCGGTGATGTCCTCGAACACATGCCGAGAGACCGAGCGCGAATGGTTCTCCGAAAGGCGGTCCACCGCTCGAAGTATGTCATCGTATCTATCCCGATCATCCACTACCCTCAGGGAGCGGAGTTCGGCAATAAGTGGGAAACCCACGAGACGACATGGACGCACGAAATGGTCATGCAGGAGTTGCTTGACGGATACGAAGTCTTGTCGTACAATACAGGTCAAGTCGTTGGGACTTACATCATCAGCGGCACACAGAGGTAGGAGGAAAAATGGAAGGTCTTACACTCGTCGTGGCATCAGCAATCGTACTTACCGGCGCATCGAACTTCACTGTCGCCATGCCAAGGTTCCGCCCCTCGTGGGGGGAAATCATCGCCGCCCTGACCCTGTGGTCGGTCGGCCTTGCGCTTCTTGTCACCGGCATCGTGAAGGCCCTGTAGGAATGAACGCAGCCGCTATCGAGAAGCAGGCCAAGAAGAACGGCCACCCGCCCGTCGCTGACGGCATTGTGTGCGTGGACTTCGACGCTACTATCGCACCGTGGGGCAACCTGTTCGGGTTCCCGAAGCCGCTTCCCGGCGCGAAGGACTTCCTCGACATGCTCCGAGAAAAGGGCTACACTATCGTCATCTACACCAGCAGGCTTTCGACTGTCTGGCACGCGCACGAAGGCCGAGACCCGGCTGCCGGTATCATGCAGCAGGTGGAATACCTACAGGAATACTTCAAGCGGTATGATCTGCCAGCCGACTCGGTTACCGCAGAGAAAATCCCGGCTGTCGCCTACATCGATGACAAGGCCATCGAGTTTACTTCGTGGGAGTCGGCCTCTGCTCGGTTCAACGAAAGGATGGCTGCGCATCATGGGTAAGCAGGAAGTCCGCAAGACTTGGCGGGAATGGAACGCCGATAAGATCGGCGGCATCAACATTCTCGACCCGGATGGGTTCGAACGAGGCGACCCGATGATGAACATGTATGTCTACACCCGAGACGAGTTCCTGATGCGGCGAATGTCCTGCACGGTCGAGGGCGGCGTCTCGCCACTGAGAGAGGGAGTCAAGCGTGACAGCATCCTTCAAGGTTAGGGACAGCGGATCGCGTCAGGAGTTCGATACAGGGTCACGCAGGGACACCCGCGAAGGCAAGGGTCGGTTCGATCTGATCCCGACGCAACCGCTGCGGGAACTCGCCATTCACTTCGAGCAGGGCGGGGCTAAGTACGGCGACTACAACTGGCAGAAGGGCCAACCCCTGATGCGCTATGTTGACAGCGCTATGCGCCACCTGAACGCCTTGGTTGCCGGTGAGCCGACAGAGAACCACGCTATCGCCTGTGCGTGGAACATGTTCGCCTACCGCTGGACGCTCAACGAGATTGAGCACGGCAGGCTTCCGGGGTCGCTGGACGACCGGCCTATGGCCGAGCCGCAATACGCCCAACCAGTGTCGTGAGGCGCGTTGTCCTAGTCGTCTTTGCGCCGTTCGCACTGGCGGTTGCGCTATACTACGGCATGGTATGGTGGAGTTTCCGTATCCTAGGAGAGAAGTAGCATGATGGAAGGGTTCTTGCATCGCTGGTCCGGATGGCCGGGTGCGTGGTGCCTCGATTGCGGCATCGCTGATCCGCACGAGGAAGCGCTGGCAAACGATGCCCTCGATTACTTCTGCTCTATCTGCGGTCAGGCTTGGCCGCAAGACCCGTGCGTAACAGGAACGGCACACAGGGTCTACGAAGTTATGGACCCGAGATACGCCGTGACCGAGTGCGAGCATCCGGGCGAGAACCTGTTCAATCCGTATTCATTCGAACCGGAGGTAAGCCCGACATGAGCATCCTTGAAAACCGCATCCATCGTCGCATAAAGCATGTCCAGCGGCACTGCACGAAATGCGGCAGCAGGATGCGTAAGAGGATTGTGCAGGTGGCGTTCGGGTTCGACGGGAAGACCGGCAAGCCCAAGGACACCAGCAAGACCTACTGGATTTGCATACGAGGCGTCCCGCGCAACGCAGCACACGACTGGCAGGAAAAGTAAAAAGGCCCCGACCGGATGTTGAGTCCAGTCGGGGCTTTTTATTATGGTGTCCGGAACCCACGGAGTTATGCGATCACCCCCTTTCGGTTACGGGTGAGTGGCCGTCCAGTCTTCCCACTTCTTCTCGTTCGCGGCAACAGCCGCATCGATATCGGCCTGAGTGTACGGCGAGCCATCCGGGGCGGGAGCAGGGCCAGCCTTGATGTTACTCGAATGAGTATACTCGTAGGTGTTGCCCGCCGCAACATTGACTCGCATGAGCCAGATGTCGCTACCCTCGTGAAGTTCGCCCTTCACCTTCCCGATGACGACCCAAGTTTCGGGCGTCGTTGACGGGACGAGACGGATCAGGTTGGTCGTCGTGACATACGGCGTCTTCCTGACATTGCCGGTAATCGCGGCGACCTGACCCGGCTTGTACTCTGTAACTTGCGGCATAGTATCCTCCACTGGTACTACTGGCTCGAAGAACGGCGTGAACAACCAAGGGGTCTTGGCGCGACTCTCGCTGTCCCTAAAGAACGAAATATGCGTGTGCCACAGGTGGGTGTTGTCTCCCTGCCCCGTGCCGTCCCCGCCTGTGTGCAGGGTCTTGGTGTGATTATCCCACCGCTTGACAACAAGGCCATCAGGTGAGTAGATAACCTCTCGGACATCGCTTGTGCCCGGTGCGTTCTTCTGGCACTGCGATACGAGCCACCGAGAATAGGCACGAAGAACAGACTTGGTAGCGTGGCCAAGGTCAAGGGCGGCAGAGGCGTTCGTGAGCCCCGCCTTGTCGCGGGTCAACTTTACGCTGTAGTCCAAGTCCCTGAGACCCGGCTTGCAGACGCCATCAGGCTTGCAGGCGCAGGTGCCATAGATGCGATCCTTGCCTAGGTGGTAGCCCTTGCAGTGGGACATGTTGCCCACGATGCCAGAGTTGATACCGCCCTTCTTTACCCAATAAGCCGCCGCCGATGTAATGGTTGCGGGTGCGTATGTCATCCTAGAACTTCCTCTCTGAGTCGCACTCGTCGTTGTCCACCACAGGGCCGTTCGCGGTTCCGGCTGTCCATCGCCAGCGGTAGGTTCCTGTTTGTGACAAAGTAATCAGCACTTGGTAGATACCGGTGCTTGGTCTGGTCAACTGCGAGTCAACGCCGTAGACATATGTTGTAATGGTGCCGCTAGGCGCGCGGACCTCTACCTGCACGGAGGACGGGTTGGTGAGAACTCCGGTATCCGGATCGGTATAGGTATTCCGAGCCCTGACGACTTCTCCGTAATCGAAGATTACCCTAGGCATCTTTGCTTGTCCTCCCGATTAG
>Ga0075471_10001394_pt1 | contig 15815 bp, 18 predicted proteins | sample DEB19_08_DNA_2_FD_74787 | JGI IMG/M metagenome (GOLD analysis project Ga0075471, IMG submission 74787) | Aqueous microbial communities from the Delaware River and Bay under freshwater to marine salinity gradient to study organic matter... | ecosystem: Environmental > Aquatic > Marine > Coastal ... | reverse complement strand
AGGTGTGTGACCACTTGGTCTTGGCACCCCCAACGGGATTCGAACCCGTGCCGCCACCTTGAAAGGGTGGTGTCCTAGGCCACTAGACGATGGGGGCTTGGACGACTCCGGTTGAGAGCACCTGAACACTATCGGCGCGGTGGCGGCTTCGTGCAGGGCGTCCGCACGCCGGATGCCGGCCCCGGTCGGCAGAGTTCCCGGGCGACCTACGGGGCCTGGGCCTCCACGATCCACTCCAGCAACCACCCGAGCCAGCCGTAGAGATTCCACTGGGCCGAGACGGGGTCGTCCTCGTCGAGTTCGGGCTCGGCGTCGTCCTCGGTGACGTCGAGAAGGGTGCCCAGCACGAGACGGAGAGAGTTGACGGTGAGCATCAGGCGTGTGATGTCGCCCTCGCCGAGCGGCCCGTGCGCGGAGAGAAGCTCGGTGACCTGGTCGATGGTGGCGAGGCGCGCGGTGACGAGTTCGTCGCGCATGAATCGTTGGTACTCCTCGTCCGCCTCGGTGTCGTTGTTGTAGGCGACGGGAAAGAGCCTGGCCACGCGCGGGTCACGGGTGTCGCCGGCGACCAGTTCGCGCAGCTGCGACACGAACGAGAGCAGGGCCTCGCGTTCGTGGTCCTCGAGGAGCAGCTCGAACGTTCCGTCGTCGTTGCGGCCGACCGGTCCTGCATCGCGCCCGCGCCTCATGACGGATCGCCCCCGCCGTCGCGCTCCATGGTCGCCCACAGACCGTGCTCGTGCAGCCTGAACACGTCCACTTCCGCCTTCTCGCGCGTTCCGGAGCTCACCACGGCACGACCCTTCTCGTGCACGTCGAGCATGAGCTCGGTGGCCTTCTCGAGCGAGTACCCGAACAACTTCTGCAGCACGAACGTCACGTACGACATCAGGTTGATCGGGTCGTTCCACACGATGACGACCCACGGGTGGTCCGCGGCGACGCTCGCATCCTCCTCCACGCGGACGGCCTCGTCCGGCATCACGGACGCCCGCACGGAGCGAACGGACACGGGGGAGACGATGTTCACGAAAAACATTGTGCTGCCGATTGGTCGCGGTTGCCCACCCCTCGTACGATGGGTCGCTGTGTCACTGCGCGTCCGTCCTGTTGTTCCGTCGCGCCTGACGCTCGGCGGGCACAACTCGTCCCGCACCCCGCACAGCGTGCTGGGGGGCTATGTGGCCCTCATGAAGCTGAGGGTCGTGGAGCTGCTCCTCATCACCACGGTGCCGACGATGGTCCTCGCCGAGGGTGGATGGCCCTCATTCTCACTCATTCTCATCACTCTCGTGGGGGGCACCCTCGCCGCGGGGGGAGCCAATGCCATCAACATGTACATCGACCGGGACATCGACGGCCTGATGGAGCGCACCAAGAACCGCCCGCTCGTCACCGGGCTGATCGCCCCCCGCAACGCCCTGGTCTTCGCGGTGGCACTCGAAATCGTGGCTTTCGCCGTGCTCTGGGCGGGCACGAACCTGCTCGCGGCCTGCCTGTGCATGTCGGCGACCCTCTTCTACGTGTTCGTCTACAGCATCTGGCTGAAGCGCACGAGCAAGCAGAACATCGTGATCGGCGGGGCCGCCGGGGCGGTACCCGTGCTGGTGGGCTGGGCCGCGGTGACCAACTCGTTGGCCTGGGAGCCGTGGTTGCTATTCCTGGTGATTTTCCTGTGGACTCCGCCCCATTTCTGGGCCCTCGCCATCCGCCACAGCGATGAATACAGGGCGGCGGGGGTCCCGATGCTGCCCGTGGTGGAATCCGAGAAGAAGGTCGCGAGTGCCATGACCACCTACTGCGCGGCCACCGTGGTGGCGTCGCTCGCCCTCATCTGGGTGGCCGATCTGGGGCCGGTCTACGCCGTCACCGCCGCGGTCCTCGGTGCCCTGTTCCTGGGGGGCACAATCGCACTAGGGCGCAGCCCCTCTGCAGCCGGCTCGATGCGGCTGTTCTCCTTCTCGATCACCTATCTGTCGGTCCTGTTCGTGGCCCTCACGCTGGACGTTCTGGTCCGCTGAACCCCTCGGAAACTGGCGCAATCGCACTACTTCCGTCACAGCGCGGGATTTCCGATTGGCGCGGGGTCGGTGGATAGTGTTGCCTCGTTAGTAACAGGCATCTGCACCCCTCACGTCCCTGTGGACAGACGGGGTGCGTTTGGGAGACCTTCGGCAAATGACCACCATTGACACGCACGCAGGCGCCCCGGCCGGATCCGCGAGACCCGGCCTGGTGGCAGCGGTGGCGAACTGGCTGACGAGCAGCGACCACAAGAAGATCGGTCGTCTGATGGTCGGCGAGTCGATCGTGGCCGCGGTGGCCGCCGCAGTCATCGGCACCCTCGTTGCGCTCGAGCGCGTGAGCAGCGGGTACTCCATCTTCGACGGGGACGCCACCCCGCAGCTCCTCGCACTCTTCCGCTACCTGCTCGTGTTCGGGGCACTCGCACCCCTCATGATCGGTCTGGCTGTCGCGGTGGTTCCGATGCAGGTCGGTTCCCGCGCGATCGCGTTCCCCCGCCTCGCCCAGTTCGGGTTCTGGGCCTGGGACCTCGGTTCGGTCATGGTCATCATCTCCATCGCCGGCAACGGCGGTCCCGGCGGAGGCAACTCCGACCTGGTCGACATGTACCTGCTCGGAGTGGCGCTGGCGGCGGCGGGCCTCGCGGCGGCCGCCACCTCTGTGGCGACAACCGTGCTCACGTCGCGTGCGCCCGGCATGGGCACCGATGACGTCCCCGCCTTCTCGTGGGGGGCGCTCGTCGGCTCGATTGCCGCGGTCCTGACGCTCCCGGTGGCCGTCGGCACCGTGGTCTACCTCTACATCGACCACACGTACGCGAGAGTCGCGTTCGGCGGGAACAAGGCGGTCGCCGACCACCTGCATTTCTCCATGACCCAGCCAGCCACGTTCGTGTTCGCGGCGATCGCCGTGGCGGTGCTCGCGGACATCGCGCCCGTCACGGCACGCACCCGCCAGCCCTTGCGTGCGCCGATGCTCGCAGGTGTCGGGCTTGTCGCGGCCGGCGCGCTCGGCGCGGTCACGCAGTCCCAGCACATGCTCTCCACCGACGGTTCCACCGGTGACACGGTGCGCAGTGCGATCCCGTACCTGCTCTTCAACGGCCTGCCCGTCCTCGGTGTGCTCGTTGCCCTCGCCACCAGCCTCTTCGTGCTGAAGGCCGGCAAGCCCAGGGTCACCTCACCGTTCGCCTTCTCGTTCCTCGGCACCGGCATGGTCTTCGTGGGGATGCTGGGCGGCATGGTCCAGAACATCGAGGCGGCCGGACTCTCCGGCACCGCATTCGAGGAGGGCGCCACCACCTACGTCGTGTACGGCGCGGCCATGGCACTGGTGGGCGGGCTTCTCCACTGGGCCCCGAAACTGTGGGGAGTCACGGTGGCGGAGAAGAAGTCCCTGCCGCTCGCGGGTCTCGCGCTCCTCGGCACAGTCCTGTCGTCCTTCCCGAACTACATCGCCGGCTTCGCCGACCAGCCGGCCGGTGCGGTCGACGGTTTCTCGTACGACGGTCCGGCAGGCCTGTGGAACGGTCTCACTGCTGCTGGCCACGTCCTCGTCGCACTGGCACTTCTCGCCGCGGCGGGCGCATTGATCTCGGCTGTGCGTTCCGGGCAGCGGGCAAGCGATGACCCGTGGGATGGCCACACACTGGAGTGGGCCATCCCCTCGCCGGCACCGCACGACAACTTCTCTGAGCTCGCCACCGTCATGTCGGCCGAGCCGGTTCTCGATGCGAAGCCCAAGTCGGAGGTGTCGGCATGACCATCGCCCTTCCCCAGCGCGGTGCTCCCGCGCCGCGCCGCCAGGTGTTCGTCGCCACCGCGATAATCGGTGCGGGCATCTCGATGCTCATGGCGGGGATGCTCGCCATGTGGATGAAGTTCCGTGCGGCCGCACCCGTCCGCGAGTCGTCCGACGGCTTCTACATGATCAAGGACTGGCTGCCCGAGTCGATCAAGATCCCGGAGGTCGCCGCGAACACCATGTTCGTCACGTTCTTCGTCGCATGCATCATGGCGCAGTGGGCCGTCTACTCGGCTCGCAGGGACGATGCACGCCACCGCTCGATGGCCCTCGGCATCACGGCGGCAGTGGGGATCGCAATCGTCAACGCGCAGATCGCCGTGTGGAGCCAGATGGGCATCGGGGTCCGTGACGGTGCGTACCAGAGCATGTTCTACGCCATCACCGGGACCATGCTCGTTCTCGTCGCCATCGGCATCGCGTTCAGTGCCGCGGCGTTCTTCCGTTCGGTCGGCGGCCGCGGAGATGACATGCAGGTCGTCTCCGCGCACGCGTTGTATTGGTATGTGCTCACGGGGATCAACATGGCCCTGTGGTTCCTGGTGTACGTGCAGAAGTAGGTCACGATGTTCTCCTCAGGCTCCAAGTACCTCCTCGGCATCACCGGACTCTCCCTGGCCGCAGCGGTCATCTACGCGTTCACGGTCAACCCTTCCGACATCGGCGCAATCGCACTGCTCGGTCTGATGGTCGCCGGCGGTTTCCTCGCCGGCATCAACCTCCACAACGGCAGCGGTGACGCGGCCACCGCGGAGGAGGCTGTTGCCGCCGCATCGCCGGCCCCCCGCGACTCCGCGTGGCCGGCCGTTCTCGCGCTCGGCACGGCCCTCGTTCTCGTCGGCCTGGCAACTGTCCCCGTCGTCTTCATCCTCGGCCTGGCCGTCATGACCGGCGGCGCAGTCGAGTGGCTCACGCTGAACTGGGCCGACCGCGCGTCGAACGACCGTCGCTACAACAACGACATGGTCCGCACCCGGTCGGTCGGGCCGCTCGAGTACCCCGCGGCGTCCGCAGTCGCACTCGGCGCAGTGGCGTACCTGTTCTCCCGCGTCATGCTGAACGTCTCGAAGTCGGCCGGTGCGGCTCTCTTCATCGTCATCGCCTCGGTCGTCGTCACCGTGGCGTTCCTCGCCGCGTACCGGCCGTCATTCCGGGGCCGCCCGTTGGTGGCCGTCCTGGCGCTCGGTGCGCTGGTGCTGGTCGGTGCCGGTGTGTACACGGGCATCGACGGCGAGCGCGCGCAGCTGGCGAAGTACTCGAAAGAGGACCCCTACTCGATCACACACCGCGAGTGCGGACCCGAGGAGAGCGAGCACTACGACCACCACGCCGGCAATGCCGTGAACCTGCGTGCCAACGTGCTCGCCACGGTGTTCGTGAAGGACGGCAAGGCGTACGCCGAGCTCATCGGCATCAAGAAGCCGGTCAACAGCATCACCATCGCTCGCTCGAACGACGTGAACATCCTCTTCCGCAACCTCGACGAGAAGGAGCACCGCATGGTGATTCACCTCGGCGAGAAGGCGGTCGCCGAGACCGGCGTCGTGGAGAAGCTCGAGAACTGCACCCAGCTCGCCGGCAAGAACCAGGAGCAGCTGCTCACCGTGAACATCAAGAAGCCGACCATCGCCATGAAGGACGGGTACAAGATCGAGGTCCCGGGGGCAGAAGGCGAGATCGAGGTGATCGTGCCGTGACCAACCCCACCGACAACACCTCAGGGAAGAAGCAAGACATGAAGTCGACCCCCAGGAACCCCCGTCGCGCCCTCGCCGGCCTGGTGGCCGGCTCGGGCCTGTTGCTCACCGGTTGCGCCACCAACGCCCCGCAGGACATCTTCCAGCCGAAGGGCCCGAACGCCCACGACATCAACCAGCTGCAGAAGCTGGTCTTCCCCATCGCCGGCATCGTCGGTGTGATCGTGCTGGCGCTCGCCACCTACATCTTCCTCAGGTTCCGCGACCGCGGCCAGGCCATCCCGAGCCAGGCCCACGGCCGGCCGATCGTGGAGATCACGCTCACGGTCGTCCCCGCGCTCATTCTCAGCGTCGTCGGCGTGTTCACGTTCCGCACCATCTTCGACCTCGCCGAGACTCAGGACACCGAGATGGTCATCAACGTCACCGGCCAGCAGTGGTGGTGGGAGTACGACTACCCGGTGCAGGAGGACTTCGGCATCAACCAGCCGATCATCACCTCCGGCCAGCTCGTGATGCCCGTCGGCACCAAGGTGCTCCTGCGCGAGACCAGCCGTGACGTCATCCACTCGTACTGGATCCCCGCACTGAACGGGAAGAAGGACGCCGTCCCCGGCCGCATCAACCTGCTTCGGCTCGAGGCCGACAAGCCCGGCATCTACGCGGGCCAGTGCACCGAGTTCTGCGGCCTCTCGCACGCGAACATGCGCATGGAGGCCGTTGCCCTCTCAAGGGAGGACTTCGCCAAGTGGGTGGCCAACCAGCAGAAGCCCTACGCGGCCCCCGCTGCGGGCACGCTCGCCGCCGAGGGTGAGCAGGTGTTCCTCAACCAGTGCGTGCGCTGCCACCAGGTGAACGGCCAGAAGCGCGCCGACGGCACCGCGGTGATCGCGGCCCCCGACGAGAACGTCTACTCCGGTGCCGCGCCGAACCTCAGCCACCTCATGACGCGCAACACCTTCGCGGGTGCCATGTTCGACTTGTTGAGGCCGGCCTGCCGCAACGACGTGTGGAGTGCCAAGCCCGAGGAGTTCGGCGCCAAGTACCTCGCGGGTGTGTCCGAGGACTGCCTCAACGCCACTGACCTGCGGGCGTGGCTGCGCAACGCGCCGGCCGTGAAGCCGATGTACGCCGACCCGACGAAGCTCGGGCCGACCGACGGCAAGTACCGCGGCATGCCCGCCCTCGGCCTCTCCGAGACCGACATCGACAAGCTCGTTGCCTACCTGCTGACCCTGAAGTGACCGGAGAACACCATGGCGATCATTGAACGACCCTCAACGGCCCCGGCAGTCCCCGCTGTCGCCACGCCGAGCTCCAGTCTCGGTGCGCTCAAGCGTCCGATGATGGAGACGGGCTGGAAGTCCTGGCTCTTCACCGTCGACCACAAGAAGATCGGCATCATGTACGGCGCGGTGGCGATGTTCTTCTTCATCGTCGGCGGTGTCGAGGCACTCCTCATCCGGCTCCAGCTGGCGATGCCCAACGGCAAGATCCTCAACGCGGACGTCTACAACCAGATGTTCACGATGCACGCCACCACCATGGTCTTTCTCTTCGCCATGCCCATGGCGGCTGCGTTCGCGAACTATTTCCTGCCGCTGCAGATCGGTGCCCGCGACGTGGCCTTCCCGCGCCTCAACGCACTCTCCCTGTGGCTCCTGGTCATCGGCGGGGTCGTGCTGAACCTGGCCTGGTTCCTCGGGGGCGCCGCGGACGGCGGCTGGTTCATGTACGCGCCGAACTCCGGTCCGGTCTTCTCGCCCTCGAACGGCGTGGACTTCTGGACGATCGGCCTGCAGATCGCCGGTATCGCCTCGCTCATCGGGTCGATCAACCTCATTGTCACCGTGCTCAACATGCGCGCGCCGGGCATGACCTTCATGAAGATGCCGGTGTTCACCTGGATGATCCTCGTCGTGCAGTTCCTGCTCGTGTTCTCGCTCCCGGTGATCACCGTGGCGCTGGTCCTGCTGATGTTCCAGCGCGAGTTCGGAGCCACGTTCTTCGATGCGGCCGCCGGCGGCGACCCTCTGCTGTGGCAGCACCTCTTCTGGATCTTCGGGCACCCCGAGGTCTACGTGCTGATCCTCCCCGGCTTCGGCATCATCTCCGAGGTCCTCCCCACGTTCGCTCGCAAGCCGCTTTTCGGGTACCCGTTCGTGGTGTTCTCGGGCGCGTCCATCGGCCTCGTCGGTTTCGGCGTGTGGGCCCACCACATGTTCGCCACGGGTCTCGGGCCGGTGTCGGTCGCTGTGTTCTCCATCGCCACCATGGCCATCGCCATCCCGACCGGCGTGAAGATCTTCAACTGGCTGCTCACCATGTGGGGCGGCAAGATCTGGTACACGACCGCGATGAAGTTCGCCATCGGCCTGGTTCTGCTGTTCACCGTGGGCGGTCTCTCGGGCGTGACGCACTCCGTCGCGCCGTCGGACACGCAGCAGACGGACACGTACTACATCGTCGCGCACTTCCACTACGTGCTCTTCGGCGGGATGGTGTTCGGTCTCTTCGCCGGCTTCTACTACTGGTGGCCGAAGGTCTTCGGCCGCCTCCTGAACGAGAAGTTGGGCTCGTGGAACTTCTGGCTGATGTTCTTCGGCATGAACCTCACGTTCGGACCGATGCACATCCTCGGTCTCCAGGGCCAGCCGCGCCGCATGTACATCTGGACTGACGCCCGTGCGGGGGAGGGGTTCTTCAACCTCGCCTTCTGGAACATGGTCGCCTCGATCGGCTCGTTCGTCCTCACCACCGGCGTCCTGATGTTCCTCATCAACGTCGTGTACACCTGGCGCAAGGGCCCGAAGGCGGGGGCCGACCCGTGGGACGCGCGCACACTCGAGTGGCTCACCACCAACCCGCCGAAGCCCCACAACTTCGACCGCATCCCGGTGGTGCACCACCTGGACGAGTTCTTCCACCGCAAGTACGAGGAGGACACCGCCACACACACGATGCGCCGCATCGCGGACGGCGCGGACCTGGTGCGTGCCGAGGAGGCCGCCGCCGACTCCGACATCCACCTGCCGGGCCCGTCCTACTGGCCCCTCGTCCTCGCGCTCGGCATCGGTGTGCTCGGCCTGGGCACCATCTACGGCATCCCGGTGATGGTCGTCGGTGCCGCAGTGATCCTGCTCGGCAGCTTCGGCTGGGTGCTGGAACCCTCGGTTCCCGCGGACTCCGAGATCGACCCGCCGTCAGTCGACGGCCCCACGAAGGAGATCGCCCCCCTTGGCTGACGTCGCAGTTCACGCAGACCACGGCTCCGGCCACGGTCACCACAGTTCCACCGGCCTGTCCAACAACAAGCTGGCCATGTGGCTGTTCCTCGGTTCCGAGTGCCTCCTCTTCGGGGGCCTCATCTCCACCTACATGTTGTACCGCGGCCGCGTCTCCGACGGTCCGCACCCCTCGGCCATCTACGACATCCCGTTCACCTCGGTCAGCAGCTTCGTGCTGCTGATGTCGTCGCTGACCATGGTGCTCGCGGTCACGGCCGCCCAGCGCAACGACGATTCGAAGACCAACCTCTGGCTCACCGTCACGGCGCTTCTCGGGTCCACCTTCATCGGCGGCCAGGTGTACGAGTTCACCGCCTTCTACAGGGAGGGCCTGGGCTTCACCACCAGCCTGTTCGGCTCCAGCTTCTACACGCTCACCGGGTTCCACGGCGTCCACGTGTCCGTGGGTGTCATCCTGCTGCTCTCCACCATGGGGATCATCCGGAAGAACCGCATCACCGGCAACAAGGCCGAGGTCGTGGAGATGGTCGGGCTGTACTGGCACTTCGTGGACATCGTGTGGATCGTCATCTTCACGCTCGTCTACCTGATCCCCGCCTGACCGAGAGGACACCATGAGCGCATCCACCGAACAGCATCACGACTCGCACGAGCACGGCATGAGCGACGCCGGCTACATCAAGATCGCGTTGATTCTCGCCGCCATCACCGCTCTCGAGGTGTCCACCTACTACGTGGACTTCGGGCCGCTGTTCATGCCGTCGCTGCTGGTCATGATGGTCATCAAGTTCGTGATGGTCGTGTCGTACTTCATGCACCTCAAGTTCGACAACAGGCTCTTCAGCTTCCTGTTCTACACGGGTCTGGGACTGGCGTTGTTCTGCTACATCGCCGCCCTCGCCACGTTCAAGTTCTTCATCGCCTGATCACCGAAAGGTCGGCCGCGGATGCTCGCCGTCGGATACGACATCTCCACCAACCCCGACCCGTGGCGGTTCCAGCTGCACCTGGAGGTCTGGGTGCTCATGGTGGCCCTGATCATCGGGTTCGTGTACGCCGTCCGCGTCATCGGCCCCCAGGTCGCGCCCGCCGGCCAGGTGGTGACGCGCCGCCAGGTGGGCACGTTCTCCCTCATGATCGCGCTCATGTGGCTCTCCACCGACTGGCCGATGCACGACATCGCGGAGGAGTACCTCTACTCGGTGCACATGATCCAGCACATGAGCCTGTCGATGTTCGTCCCCCCGCTCGCGCTGCTCGCCACCCCGGAGTGGCTGTTCCGCCTCATAATCGGTGACGGCCGGGTCCGGCGCGCCGCCAAGTTCCTCACCCGGCCGGCCGCCGCCGCGCTCGTCTACAACCTGGTGGTGCTCACCACCCACATCCCGCAGCTCGTCAATCTCAGCGCCTCGAACGGGCCGGTGCACTACCTGCTGCACGTCCTGCTGGTGGTCAGCGCGTTCATCATGTGGATCCCGATCTGCGGGCCCGCACGCGAGTGGCGCGTGAGTGACGGGGCGAAGATGATCTACCTGTTCTCCATGTCGCTGATCCCCACCATCCCGGCCGGCTGGCTGACGTTCGCCGAGGGCACGGTGTACAGGCACTACGACACGCCGGTGCGCGTGTGGGGCGTGAGCGTGCTGTCCGACCAGCAGGCCGCCGGGGGGATCATGAAACTCGGCGGCTCGGTGTTCATGTGGATCGTGATCATCTACATCTTCTCGCGGCGCATGATGCGCGGCTTCTACGCCCAGCAGACCTACAGCCGCGACGCCCGCATGCCCGACGCGGAGGTCACCGGCACCGACGAGCCGCTCACTTTCGGCGAGGTCGAGGAGGCGTTCCGGCGCACGAAGCCCGCCCCGGAGAACCCCCACACCACCGCCTAGCCACATGCGGGTCGTCGACATCCCCGCGGACATGTCGGTGCGCCGCACTGTGGCCCGGTGGTGCCTGGATGAATGGAGGCACCTGTTCCCCGACGACACCGAGCAGTGGTATCTGGACACGTACGCCGCCGCGGACTCGACCGGCGAGAACCCACCCCACGCACTTGCCGTCCTGGACGGTGACGAGGTGGTGGGCACAGCTCTGGTCGTGCCCGATGACGAACTTCCCGGTGCCCCCGAACCTGGACCGTGGCTGGCGGCGGTGTACGTGGTGCCCGGTCACCGCGGCCGCGGAGTGGGACGTGCACTCGTGGAGACGGCGGTGAGCAGGGCCGCGTGCGACCTGTGGCTCTACACCGAGTCAGAGACCGAGTGGTATGCAGCGATGGGATGGCAACGGGTCAGGCAGGCGGAACTGAACGGGCACCCCGTGACCGTGATGTCGTTGCGCGCCTAGTCCCAGCGGAAGGTGCGCGCGGCGACGGCCGGGGCGGCCGCCGCCCACACGGCGAGCACCACCCATGACGCGCCGGGCCTCGTTCCCGCGCCGGTGAGCGCGTCACGCACGACATCCGCGAGTGCGGACGAAGGCAGCAACTCTGCGACGGTGCGAAGGGGGGCGGGTAGCGACGACACCGGTATGACCATTCCCCCGAGCAGCAGGAGCACCAGGTACAGACCGTTCTGGGCCGCCAGGTTGATCTCGCCGCGCAGGTTTCCCGCGAGTGCCAGCCCGATGCCGGTGAACGCGGCCGTGCCGAGCACCACTGCGGGCACCACCAGCGCGATGTTGCCGCCACCCGGTTCCCACCCGAGAAGAAGACCGAGCGGCACGAGCACGGCGACCTGGAGAACCTCCACCACCGCAACCGACAGAGCCTTGGCCGCCACCAGTTCGCCGCGCGTCAGCGGGGTTGCGCCGAGGCGCTTCAGCACGCTGTAGCTGCGTTCGAACCCCGTGGCGATGCCGAGACTGACCATCGCCGTGGACATGACGGCGAGGGCGATGACACCGGGCAGCAGGAAATCCTCGGGGTCCTGCGTGCCGGACGGGAGGACATCGACAAGCGAGAAGAAGGTGAGCAGCATCACGGGGATGGCGAGGGTCAGCAGCAACTGCTCCCCGTTGCGGACCACGAGCATGGTCTCGGCGCGGAACTGGACGAGGACTCGTCTCATGACCCCGCCCCCGTGAGCCGCCGGTACGCGTCCTCGAGCGTCTCGGTGCCTGCATCCAGCGAATCGAGCGGATGGCCGTTGTCGGCCAGCCAGCCCGTGAGCATGGAGACGAGATGCGTGGTGCCCGGTGCGTCCACCTCGAACCGGCCGCCGCCGCGCGGGTTCACTCCGTGGCAGAGGTGGGCGGAGAGCGCGACCGCATCGAGTGCCGGCGAGGAGGAGAACCCGACCGTGCCGCGGCGCTGCAGGAGGTCCTGCAGTTGCCCCGACGCGATGACCCTCCCGCTGCGGAAGAGGACGACATTGTCGGCGATCCTCTCCGCCTCAGCCAGTTCGTGACTGGCGAGAACGACGGTGCAACCGTCGTCGGCGAGCTGGCGGACGACGGCCCTGATGATGTCCCTGCCATCGGTGTCGACACCGCTGGTCGGCTCGTCGAGGAACGCGATGTCGGGCCGTGCCGCGAGAGCCAGGGCGAGCGACACGCGCTGCTGTTCGCCACCGGACAGGCGCCTCCAGGTGGCCCCCGCCCTGTGGGCGAGGCCGACACGCTCGACGAGGTTGTCCGCGTCCATGCCCCTGTCGTGGAGCGCACAGAAGTGGGCGATGACGTCACGGACCCTGGCCGACGGGTACACCCCGCCGCCCTGCAGCATCACGCCCATCCGGCCGGTGAGATCGCGGTGACCTGCTGCGGGATCGAGCCCGAGAACGGAGACATGACCGGACGCAGCCTTGCGGAACCCCTCGCACACCTCGATGGTGCTGGTCTTGCCCGCCCCGTTCGGGCCGAGGATCACGGTGACCTTGGCGGCGGGTGCGGTGAACGACGCATGGTCCACGGCGGTGACGTCGCCGTACCGCACCACGAGGTTCTCGACGACCACTCCGTTCACGGTTTCCACACTACGAACGCCGCCTCGCCGCGCCAAACAAGACGGCCCCGGAAGGAGGCCGCCGATAACCTGACTGTCCTGTGATTGATGTCCGTCTGCTGCGCAACGACCCGGAGGCCGTCTGTGCCTCCCTTGCGCGCCGCGGAAAGAGGGACGTGCTCGAGCAGCTCGACGAGGCAGTGCGGCTCGACGGCCGTTCGCGCGAGATCACCGCGGAGCGCGACACCATCCGTGCCCGCGTGAACGAACTCTCCAAGCAGGTGGGCACCCTCCGTCGCGAGGGGAGGACCTCGGAGGCCGAGGAGCTGCAGGCGGAGAGCCGTGCACTGGGGGACCGGGAGGCTGCGCTGTCGGGCGAGGCGGAGTCGGTTCTGTCGGCCCTGCGCGAGTGCCTGCTGCGCATCCCGAACCTTCCCCATCCCGATGCGCCGGACGGTGCGGACGATTCCGCCAACCCGCTCGTCAAGGGTCCGGTCAACATGCCGGAGCGTTTTGCCGATCACCAGCGCGTGCCCCACTGGGACACAGCGGCCGCGCTCGGCATCCTCGACAACGAGCGGGCCACGAAGATCTCGGGGGCCATGTTCACCATGCAGCGCGGCCCGGGGGCCACGCTGTCGCGCGCGCTGTGCCAGTACGCACTGGACATGAACGCCGATGCGTTCGAGGAAATCAGACCGCCGTCCCTCGTCACCACCGCCACTCTCACGGCCACCGGCCAGCTGCCGAAGTTCGCCGACGACGCATACGCCATCGAGCGCGACGACCTGTGGGCCATCCCCACCGCCGAGGTGCCGCTCACGTCGCTGTACGCCGGTGAGGTCATCGACGAGGCACAGTTGCCCCTGCGCTTCATGGCACACAGCAGCTGCTACCGGCGCGAGGCCGGTTCCGCCGGCCGCGACACGCGCGGCATGCTGCGCGCGCACGAGTTCGACAAGGTGGAGATCCTCGCGCTGTCCACACCCGAGCAGGGTCCCGATCTGCTCATCGAGCTGCGTGACCGCGCCGAGAGGCTCATCGCCGGTCTCGGCCTGCCGTACCGCATCATCGAGATCTGCACGGGCGACATGGGACAGAGCCATCACCGCAGCTTCGACCTGGAGGTCTACGCACCCGGTTGCGACAGCTGGCTGGAGGTCAGCAGTGTCAGCTGGTTCAGCGATTACCAGGCGCGCCGGGGCGACATCCGCTTCAAGCGCGCCGGACAGAAGGGCACCGAGATCGCCAACACCCTGAACGGCAGCGCACTCGCCGTGCCGCGCGTGTGGGCTGCCATCTGCGAGAACTTCCGCCAGGAGGACGGCAGCGTGCGCATCCCCGAGGTCCTGCACCCCTACATGCGCGGCGCCACAGAGATCCGCCCGAGGTGACCCGGGTGGGCATCGGGGATTTCCGCATCCAATACGAGACTGCGGGACTCGACCGCGCCGATCTCGACGACGACCCGGTGACGCAGTTGCTGAAGTGGTACGCCCAAGCCGAGGAGGCCGGCTGCACGGAACCGAACGCGATGACCGTGTCCACCGTGGATGCGGACGGCGCGCCCGACTCGCGCATCGTGCTGGCCCGCGCGATCGACGGGAACGGGATCACGTTCCACACGAACCGCCGCAGCACGAAGGGTCTCCAGATCGCGGGCGGGGCACCCGTCGCCGCCGTGTTCGGATGGCTGCAGATCCACCGCCAGGTGCGCATCCGCGGGACGGTCAGCACCGCGCCGGACGACGTGAGCGACGCGTACTTCGCGTCACGTCCGCGGGCCAGCAGGATCGGTGCGTGGGCATCACCCCAGTCAGCCCCCATCGCCGACAGGTCGGAGCTCGACCGTCTGATCGCGGCCGCCGAGGAGCGCTTCGGCGACGGCGACGTGCCGCGCCCGCCGCACTGGGGCGGTTACGTCATCACCATCGACGAGATCGAGTTCTGGCAGGGACGGCCGAGCCGCCTGCACGACAGGTTCCGCTACACCCGCACCGGGGACGGCTGGACGATCGGTCGCCTCGCCCCCTGATGCTCCCGCCCATCAGCCCGTCGCCGCACACATTGAGCCCAGCGGACAGTCAGCAGGCGGGTCGGGGAATCGGCCGGGAGGGGACAGCATGGTGTCGATCAGTGAGGCACAGCGCTTCGAGATGCACAGGGGGCTCAAGGTCTCCCTCGGTGAACGGCTCGGTGACCTCGTGATGAAGCATCTGCTGCCGGCCGGCTGGGGTGATGTCGCCTCGCGTCATGATGTGCACGCGGTCCGCAAGGACATCGAGACGGTTCGTCAGGATGTCTCCCGGTTGGACCGCACCCTGAAGTGGGTCATCGGGCTCGGAGTGACCGTGAGTCTCGGGCTGTTCGCTCTCCAGGCACAAATCCTGCTGGTCGTGTCGCAGGGTTGACGCCGGACCGGTCAGCCGGGCCAGGTGACCGCGCACTCCACCAGGGCGTCGATGAGGCGCTGGGTGTGCGGTGAAGGCTCGGGGCCTTCCCAGTCCCAGAACATCGGGCTCGAGCCGCGCACGCGCGGCGGCAGCTCCAGCTGCACACCCGAGTGCGGCGGCACGTTCACCGGGTTGTCCTGGTGCAGGCCGCGGAGGTCCTTCGGGATCCGGTCGATGTCGTCGATGACGTCGTAGGCGGGGAGATGCCGGCGGATGATCCCGCCCAGGTGCGCGGCCAGCCGGCGGTTCCCGCCGCCGAGCAGGAGCGACGTGAAGAACCCTGCGCGACCGTACCCGTGCACCGTGACCACCACCTGCACGTGCGAGAGGAAGCCTTCCAGCAACGGTGACTGGTCGGACGTGACGCGGTGCGACGGGATGTGCCACTCCAGGTTGTCGGGCTGCAGCACCCCGTAGTACGACGCACCGGCGCGCTCCGCCGCCGCGCGGGCGATCACGTCGGTGACCTGCTCGAGCTCGCCGCCGTGGAAGGCCATGAACCCGAACGGGCCGCGCAGGTCGCACTCCTCCCGCACGCCCTCCATCGAGAGAAGTTCGGAGAACTGCACGGTCAGGCCTCCGGACCGGGCCGCCGGCGCACGAGCACCGCGGCACCCCCGATGACGACCACGAAGATGACTGC
>Ga0075471_10001387_pt1 | contig 15843 bp, 17 predicted proteins | sample DEB19_08_DNA_2_FD_74787 | JGI IMG/M metagenome (GOLD analysis project Ga0075471, IMG submission 74787) | Aqueous microbial communities from the Delaware River and Bay under freshwater to marine salinity gradient to study organic matter... | ecosystem: Environmental > Aquatic > Marine > Coastal ... | reverse complement strand
TCCCAGGCCTCCGGCGCCGATGCACAAGACCTTTGCAGCCTTCAGCCGGCGCTGCCCCTCAACGCCCACCTCCGGCATGATCAAGTGCCGGCTGTAGCGCTTGATCTCGTCGCCGTTCAATTCCGGCAACGCGCGCTGGCCCACGCTCACTGCGCACCACCCGCGACCGACGGGATGATGCTCACCGTGTCGCCGGCCTTGAGCGGGGTCTGCTCCTTCTGCAGATAGCGAATGTCGTCGTCATTGACGTAGATGTTGACGAAGCTGCGCAACTTGCCGTCGGCGGAATACAGGTGCTGCGTGAGTCCGCCGTACTGGGTCGTCAGGTTCTGGAGCAACTCGCCGATCGTGGCGCCGTCGATGTCCACCGCGTCGAGCTTGTCGGTGAAGGGGCGGAGAGGAGTAGGAATGAGAATTTTGGTAGCCATGCGTCTCGCTTCGTCTGGTTTTCTTGCTACTTGCTGCTTGCTGCTTCCACAGATTCTTCGTCAAAGGCCGAGCGATCGTCCTTCAATCGCCACGACGTCAACAGCTTGTCCTCACCCGCCATCACCGACACGATCACGTAGGAGAAGAACGGCCACGCATGATCGAGGTCGTACTGAGACGGCCGCGCGGGATGATCCGGGTGGGAGTGATAGAAGCCGAGCAGGTCGAGCCCGGACTCTCGTGCGCGCTTCTCGGCAACGCGATAGTCGTCAGGCCGCACCAGGAACCGGCGGCGCGGGCCTTCTTCGGTCGTGTTCGGCAACTTGAACGCTTCGCTGACGACGCCGTCTTTGCCGAGCATGGCGCCACAGCACTCGTGTGGGAAAGTTTCGCGACCGTGCGCACGAATCGCGGCCTCGACGGCCTCTGTCAACGTGATCGCCATCAGTTGGTGCCGCAGACCGACGCGCCTTCGGGAGGGTTCTCCCAGAAGCGCTCGGACAGGTAGCGTTCGCCGCCGTCGCAGAACACCACGGCCATGACCGCGCCCTGGCGCGCGATCTTCAAGGCACCGGCAAGGTTCGCGCCGCGCGAGATGCCGACCAGCAGGCCTTCTTCCTGGGCGAGGCGCCGCGTCATCTCGTACGCCTCCTCGGTGCCCACGCGCACATCTTCGTCGGCAATCTTCGGATCGTAGATCCCCGGCACGATCGCCGACTCCATGTGCTTCAAGCCTTCAAGGCCGTGCAGGGGCGAATCCGGCTGCACCGACGCCAGCACGATCTTGCCGTTGTACTCACGCAGCCGGCGGCTGGTGCCGGCAAACGTCCCGCTCGTGCCGAGCCCGGCCACAAAGTGCGTCAGGCGGGAACCCATCTGGCGGATGATCTCCGGCCCGGTCGTGTCGTAATGCGCACGCCAGTTGAAATCGTTGTTGTATTGATCGGCATAGAAGAATGCGTCGGGCTGCTCCGCGTAGATCTGCTGCGCCATGCGGATCGCGCCGTCCGATCCCTCGAGCGGATTGGTGAACATCAACTTCGCGCCATACGCGCGCAAAATGCGCTTGCGCTCCGGCGTGACGTTCTCCGGCACGCACAGCGTCACCTGGTAATCCATCGCCGCGCCGATCATGGCGTAGGCAATGCCGGTGTTGCCTGAGGTCGCGTCCAGGATCACCTTGTCGCGGGTGAGACGGCCAGACGCGATGCCTTCCTGGATCATGCGCAACGCCGGGCGGTCCTTGACGGAGCCGCCTGGATTCTTCCATTCCGCCTTGGCGTACAACTCGACGCCCGGCACGCTGCGCTCGATGCGGCGCAGCCGGATCAGCGGCGTGTCGCCGACCAGATCCACGATCGACGGAGTGCTGCCTGCGGTGAATGTGGGAGACGCCATGTCCAATTACAAGGGTCTTACTGTAACTCCAATGCCGGCGCTTATAGGTTCAATAAGTTTTACGAATTGTGGGACGACTGGAGTGCGCAGACGGCCCACGTCCTGATGAGATGACGCGGGCCGTGGCGGATATACGCCTACTTGATGCCGACGCTCACCCGCACCTGCGCGCGAATCTCGATCTCTCCAGCGGCAACCGGCGTCGCATCGGCCTTGGCCATCGCCAACTCCCGCATCATCGGCACGGGGCCGCCACCACCAGTGAACTGCTCCTCGATCCGCAAGACGCGATCGATCGCCTTCAGGGCACCGGTGGCAATCGCCTCGGCCTTGGCGAGGGCGTCCTTCACCGCTGCCTGCAGGGCCGCGGCTTCGAGCTGCGCGCGCTCTTTCACGTCGAAGCGAAGACCGTGAATATTCGTGGCGCCGGAACTCACCACGACATCGATGACATCGCCGAGCCTGGCAAAGTCATCGACGCGCACATCAATCGTGTTGCGCGCCACATAGCCGCGCGCGACCTGCTTGCCGTTGGTGTAATCGAACTCCGGCTGCAGGTCGATGGCGGTCGTGCGCATCGCGTCCTTGGGGACACCCAACGCCGCCAGCTTCTGCTGCACCGCGGTCATCACCTCTGCGTTACGCTGCTGGGCATCCTTCGAGGTCTTTGATCGACTTTCGGCGCCGATCGAGACCCGCGCCTGATTCGGCATGGCCGTGATCGCACCGTCACCGGTCACGATGATCTGCGGCGGCTCCGCGGTCTGGGCGAGCACCGCCGGGGCAAACAGGAACAAGCTCAACAACAGGACTGAGATCTTCATGATCTCAGTCTATGCATGCTCGGTGCCGGGCGAACCGTCATCGGAATAGACCACCCTGAACCCGATGCTGTAGGCGTAGGTATCCGGCGGCACCTTGTGGCGGTGGGCACAGCGCAACTGATCGACGTCGTGCGTCACCCATGAGCCGCCGCGGACGATGCGCAAGGTGCCGCTGCCAGGACCACGAGGATTGCTGCTCTCGCCGTTCCTGTACGCGTCGGGGCGGTACCAGTCCGCCACCCACTGCCAGACATTGCCGGCCATGTCGTACAGCTCGAGGTCGTTTGGCGGATAGCAGCCGACCGGTCGAGTGCCGCGATGCCGTTTCAGTGCCGGATCGGGGAGGAAATTGGCACGTGACGCGTCGACGTCGTCGCCCCACGGATACCGAAGGCCGTCACGTTCGCCGCGCGCCGCGCGTTCCCACTCTGCTTCGGTCGGCAGGCGCACCAGGCGGCCGATCCGGCCGCTCAGCCAGCGGCAGTACGCCGTCGCATCGGCGTGCGTGACCATCGTGACCGGGTGGCGGCCGCGTTCGCGGGGCGGATCGCCGCCGCGCCACACGTACGGCATGGCCAGCTCTCGAAACGACGATTCATGGGCAGGACCGACAAACAGCGGCAGGTCGCGGATACCCGGCGCGCCGTGTCCGGTCTCGCGGGTGAACTCCGCATACTGCGCCACGGTCACCGGGTGGACAGACGCGTAAAACGTGTCGACCTGCACACGGTGAGACGGCCGCTCGTCGTCCGCGCCATCGTCTGCTCCCATCGCGAATTCTTTCGACGGGACGCGCACGAAACGCGGGATAGGTTCGTCGCGCATCTGAGTTGGGTGAGCACTGAAAGTATACTGCCGGGCATGAAGCTCGAACAGTTCGCGATGGAGCGGATGCAGTCCACGTATGAGAACCTGGTGGAGTTCAACCTTTCGGAAAGCGGCGTCCGCCCGCTGACGCCGCGTGAGCTGATCGAGGACGCGACCGGACTGGACGGACTGCTGGACCAGCCCCTCGTCTACACCCAATCCAACGGCACGGTCGACCTCCGCCGCACCATTGCGACCATGTACCCCGGTTCGGGCATCGAGAACATCGAGGTCACCAACGGCGGCTCGGAAGCCAACTTCATCACCACCTTCAACCTGGTGGAACCGGGCGACGACGTGGTGATGCTGGTGCCGAACTACATGCAGACCTGGGGGTTGTCGCGCGCGTTCGGGGGCACGATCCGCGAATGGAAACTGGTGGAGGACCACGCGGCCGGGAAATGGCGCGCCGATCTTGCTGCCCTCGACGCGCTGGTCACGTCCCGGACGAAGCTGATCGTGATCTGCAACCCGAATAACCCGACCGGGGCACGCCTGACCGCCTCCGATCTCGACGCCGTGGCGCGCGCCGCGGATCGAGTGGGCGCGTGGATCCTGTCCGACGAGGTTTACCGTGGCGCCGAGATCGACGGCGTCGAAACGGCGTCTATGTGGGGCCGATCGCCGCGCGCGATCATCACCAGCGGACTGTCGAAAGCGTATGGCTTGCCCGGCCTGCGCATCGGCTGGATCGTGGCGCCAGCGGAACTGATCGCGTCCTTCTGGTCGTACCACGACTACGTCACGATCGCTCCCGGCGCGCTGAGCGATCGCATGGCCCGCGTGGCGTTGCAGCCCGAGCGGCGCACACGGCTGTTCGAGCGGACGCGCGGCATCCTGCGGCGCAACCTGCCGCTGATCGAAGATTGGCTGCGCGAGGTCGGCGGCTTCACGTGGATCAAGCCGGAAGCCGGCGCGATTGTCTACGTGAAGTACGACCACCCGATCAATTCGACCGAACTGGTCACCCGCCTGCGCGTCGAGAAGAGCGTGCTGACGGTGCCCGGCGATCACTTCGGCATGGACGGCTATCTCCGACTTGGCTTCGGCGAGCCGCCTGAATACAACCGCGCCGGCCTCGATCGACTCCGGGATCTGCTGGCGTCACTGCCGGCGGCCGTCTAGGCATGCCTCAGCCGGAACTGACGCTGGTCCTGATCGGATTCGGCAACGTCGCGCGCCGCTTCGTGTCGTTGCTGGCCGAGACGGCCGAGCGCCACGACTTCACGTGGAAGGTGGTCGGCATCGCCACGAAGCATCACGGCAGCGTGGTCGATCCGGACGGCATCGACATGCGCCGGGCCGTGGCCATGGTGGAAGCCAGGCAGTCGCTCGACCGGCTCGATCCCGATCCGCGCGAACGCAGCGGGATCGACGTGATCCGCCAGGTGGCGGACGCGTTTGCGGACGACGCCGCGGAAGGCCGGTTGGTGTGCCTCGAAACGACGGTGCTCGACATCGATCGCGGTGAACCGGCGGTGTCGCACGTGCGCGCCGCCCTGGAAGGCCAGGCCCACGTCGTCACCGCCAACAAGGGGCCGGCGGCGTTTGCGTATCACGAACTCGAAGCGCTCGCCGAGTCGGTCGATCGCGTGTTCATGTTCGAGGGTGCGGTGATGGACGGCGTGCCGGTCTTCAATCTGGTGCGGGAGACCATGCCGGCGATCACGGTGGAAGGCTTCCGCGGCGTCATCAACACGACCTGCAACTTCATCCTCTCCGAACTTGAACGCGGCAAGGAGTTTGATGCCGCACTGGCCGACATGCAGGCACGCGGCATTGCCGAAGCCGATCCGTCGCTGGACATCGACGGCTGGGATGCGGCAGCCAAGACCTCGGCGCTGGTCAATGTCCTGATGGGCGGCGTCATGACGCCGCACCACGTGCAGCGAACCGGCATTCGCGACGTGACCGGGCTGGACGTGCGTGACGCGCGCGGACGCAACAAGCGGATCCGGCTGGTCGCGTCAGCGTCTCGGCAGGGCGGAAAAGTGAAAGCGCGCGTCGAGCCGGAACTGCTCGATCACCAGGATCCACTGGCCGGCATGGTGGATCTCAACAACGCGCTGTATCTGACGACCGACCTGCTCGGCGAAGTCGGCATCGTGCAGCGCGGCGGCAACCTCACGCAAACGGCCTACGCGCTGCTGAGCGATCTGTCGCGCATTTCCCAGCGACTCAAGGAATTCTGATGGCCGGACCGTTAGCAGGACTCACGATCGTCGACCTCACGCGCGTGTTGTCAGGGCCGTATTGCACGATGGTGCTGGCCGATCTTGGCGCGCGCGTCATCAAGGTCGAGCAACCTGGCAAGGGTGACGATACGCGTCACTGGGGCCCGCCGTTCCTCGGCAAGGAGAGCGCGTACTTCCTGAGCATCAATCGCAACAAGGAAAGCGTCACCCTGGATTTCAAGCCCGCGGAAGGTCGCGAGGTGCTGGAGCGGCTGCTGGCACGGGCCGACGTCTTCGTGGAGAACTTCCGCCCCGGCACGATCGATCGCGCGGGATTTGGGTGGGACGCCGTCCATGCACGACATCCGCGACTGGTGTACGCCTCGATCGCCGGCTACGGGCAGACCGGCCCGCGTCGCAACGAAGCAGGCTACGACGCGGTGATGCAGGCGGAAGGCGGCTTGATGAGCGTGACCGGCGATCCGGATCGGCCAGGCTATCGCCTGGGGGTCGCGATCACGGACATGGTGTCAGGGCTGTACTGCGCGCAGGGCATCACGGCTGCGCTGTTGGCTCGTGAACGGTTCGGCGTCGGCCAGCGCGTCGACATCGGCATGCTCGACACCACGGCGGCCCTGCTCACCTACCAGGCCGCGAACTGGTTCGCAAACGGCAAGGTGCCTCCTCGCCAGGGCAATCGCCACGCCACGATCGCGCCGTACGAGACCTTCACCACCAGCGACGGCGACATCGTGATCGCCGTCGGCAACGATCCGACGTGGCAGAAGTTCTGCCCGGCGATCGGGCTGCCCGAGCTGGCCGCTGATCCGCGCTTCACGACCAACAAGGACCGGATGGAGCACTACGACGCCATGCGCCCGCCGATCGACGCAGCCTTTCGCACCAAGACGTCTGCTGAGTGGATTGCGATCCTCAATGCCGCCGGCGTGGCCAACGGCGAGGTGCGCAACATCGGCCAGATGCTGACCGATCCACAGCTCGAAGCGCGCGACATGATCAAGACGCTGATGCATCCAACGGTCGGCGCCACGCGCGTGATCGGCGCACCGATCAAGCTGTCGGAGCACGAGGCCAGCGTCCGCACGCCTCCGCCGGTGCTGGGACAGCACACCGACGCGGTCTTGTCAGAACTGGGTTATGACGCTGCCGCGATTGCGGCGCTCAGGGATCAGCGGGTTATCTGAGCCAGGGACGCAGTTCGTCGAGGAGCATCTCGATGACGTCCTCTTCGCCCAACTGCACCAGCGGATTGCTGCCCTTGATGCTGCGGTCGGTCTGGATCACGCGACTGCCGCGCACGCGGGTGATCGTCACCAGCGGCTGCGGCGGATCGGCGCTGACGTCCAGCTCCATTTCGATCGCGTCGTCCCTGTGCCGCTCGGACTGCAGGCGCACACCGCCGGCCGGCGTCATCACTTCGAACGCCAGGCCCTCGGACTTGAGAATGTTGGCAAACATCCGGAAGACCGGGATCGCCGCGGTCTCGAGAAACAGCTCGTAGTTCTTCTGCGCCTCGACCGCGCGACCGCGCCGCTCCGCCTGATCGCGACGAGCCTGGTCGATCGCCGTCCGCACGCGCTTTCGCACTACCGCTACATCAGCCATTGATTCGATTGTAGCGCGTGTCGGCCTACGCGAGCCGTTCAACAGCGCTGGTGTCCACGCCGTCCCGCTTCAGGTGCTCGAGCAGCCGATCGCGATCCGGCGTCTTGCGGAAGGCCTCACGCACGTCGACGGTGCCGGATCGCACGAAGTCCACAAGTGCGTCAGTGAATGAGACCATGCCGTGCTTGCGGCCGCTTTCCAGCGCGAGCGGCAATTGACCGAGCTGACCTTCGGAGATCACCCGATTCACCGGCGCGGTGGCAAGCAGCACTTCACGCGCCGCGATCAGGCCGCCCCCGGCCTTCTTCAACAGCACCTGTGCGATGGCACCACGGAAGGCTTCAGCGGTCGCCGATTGCACCGCCTTCCGCATTTCCTGGGGGGCCACTTCGATAAATCGCTGGACGGCATCGGCGGTCGACGGCGCGGTGATCGAGACCAATACCAGCAAGCCTTCGAAGGCCGCCGTCAGCAGCAGCGGCACCATGTGCGGGGAGACGAGATCGTCGACCACCAGGACGTCGGGGCTTTCGCGCAGCGCCGCGCGAGTGGCGGCAACGGTTTCTTCCGCGCCACCGCGAATCTCTCGCTGGCTCACCAGCGCGCTCTTGTGATCGTGCACCAGGCGGATCTGCCGCTCGAGCGTAATCACGAATTCGGCGCGCTGACGGTTCACCAGGTCGACAAGCGCCGACAGCAGGGTCGACTTGCCGTTGGACCTCGGGGCCGACACCAGCACCAGTCCCTGCGGCTCGGTCGCCAGCGCCTGCACCTCGCGAGACAGGCCAAGCTGTTCAGCCGTTGCCGCCCGTGTCGCGATCATGCGCAGCAACACGCCAGGACCGCGATGATCGCTGAACGTCGTGCAGCGAATGCGGCCAACGCCGTCGAACTCGACAAGCCACTCGGTCGGCTCACCACGGCCGATCGATTCGTGCCCACTCTCAGGCGCGATTTCCATCACGGCGCGCTCGACGTCGGCCTTCGACAACGCCGGCTCGGTGTCGAGCTGGCGGAGATCGCCGTCCACGCGCATCCACGGACGAGACTCCGAGGTCAGAAACAGCGCCGACGCGCCGCGCGACGCGGCCACCCGCAGCAGTCGCTCGATGTCGCTGGCGGTCCGGCTGCCACTGGACGACACCCTCGGTGGTACTTCGATACGGACGGTACGAGTCATCGGCACGACGTTCGCGAGTTCGGGCTCGGGTGCAGTGGGGCGTTCGGCGGACGCCGCAATCCGCAACGGCGCAGGTTCGACCACCGTCGCCGCCGGCACAGCTTCTTCAACGACGGTCACGGCCGGTTCCGGCGCGGCGACGCGAATCGGCTCAGCAGCTGGCTCCGGAGCACGCGTGGGCTCCGCGTCCGCAACCATTTCCGCCTGCCCGACAGAGTCCGGCACCGTGGCGGCCACTTCGATGGGCTGCCATACCGGCTCTGGAGCATCTGCGGACACTGACGCGACAACTGGCTCCGGGATCGCCTGGACGACTGGCTCAGGGATCGACTCGACAGCTGGCACCGGAATCGCCTCGACGACCGGCTCCGGCTCGTGGACACGCGGTACGTACTCGATGATCGGCTCGGGCTCCGACAGGAATTCGGCCAGCACCTGACTTGAGGTGGTCGAAGTCTCGGCAGCGGTCAGCGACTCGGCGGCCGGCGCCGGCATCATCGGCACTTCAATCGGTGGCGGCATCTCGATCGCCATTGCCGCGTCGATAGCCGGCGCTTCCACGACGGGAGGCGGCGCTGGTGGTGTCGTGACGGCTGGGGCTGCCTGCGGCTTGGGAGCCTCATTGCTCGACCTGCGCCGCCGAATCTCGATCCACACATCGTCTCCGCCGCGCGCGGCGACGATCGTGAATCGATCCTCTGCCTGCTGTGGCACGCGATACTCGACGGCCCCAAACTCTTCGAGTTGCGCCAACGCGTCTGCCGGCAGCAATTGGGTAAGCATGCCGGTCATGGCATCGAGGTTCAGGCCATGGGTCGAAATATTGATGGTCTGGGTACCCACGACGACGTACGGCCGCTCGCCAACGTGCATGACAAGCGCCTCGCCATCGGCGCGAACGATCGCGGAGAGCAGTGAATCGACCAGTGCCACAGGGTTACGTGCCTTCGTGTGCGTACAGTGCATCGAGCTGGCCGGTGCTGTCGTACGCAGCAGTCCACACGACTGTGCGCGGTTGCACGTGCAGCTGACGCTATCGAAATTTTTATCGGTCGGAGCGACGCGCGACGTGAATGGACATCAGGCCAAACAGGACCGGGACGACCTCGACCTGATCAAAGCCGCGACCGGCGAGCCTGGCCGCCACACCTCCGGCGCCAGGGTAGCGGCTGATCGATGCGGGAATGTAGCGATACGTATCAGGATCGCGGTGTAACAACCAGCCCAGTGTCGATCCGACGACCGAGAGGTAGAACAGGTACACACCGCGCACGATGACGTTCTCGGGGCGATTGAAATCGAGCGACAGCAGCCGCCCGCCGGGTTTCAATACGCGCGCGATCTCGTCGATCGCTGTGTCGAGGTCCGGCACGTTGCGGAGCCCATAGCTCGTCGTGACCAGATCAAACACTCCCGCGCTGAATGGCAGGCTGGCCATGTCCCCGGTAATAAAGCGCGCTGCGGCTGCCTTGGCTGAGGCGAGTTGCAGCATCCGGTGCGTGATGTCCAGGCCGACGGTGCGCGCGCCCTGCTCTGCCGCTGCAAAGGCGACGTCGCCCGTTCCGGCGGCAAGGTCGAGGGCGCGTTCGCCGGGTTGCACGCGGGCGAGGGCAATCAACCGGCGCTTCCATCGTGCGTCCTGCCCGTACGAGAGGACCTGTGTAATCAGGTCGTAGCGATCGGCAATCGTCGCAAACAGCGTCCGGACGTGGCGGCGCTTTGATTCTGGCGAATCAAACGCGCGATCAAGGGACACAGCGACATCTTATGGCGATCCGCTCGAAGGCGGAGCGTCACAGCGCCACAAACGTCTGCACGAGCAGCCAGGCATTCAGGGCGGCGATGATGACCCCCACCACCCAGGCCAGGCGCGTCATCCATCTGGGATTCACGAACGCGCCCATCAGCGCCGGGTTGCTCGTGAAGATCACGAGCGGGATGACCGCGAACGAGAGTTGCAGGCTCAAGACCACCTGGCTCAGCACCAGCAGGCTGCCGGTGCTCGCTTCGCCAAACCACACGATCGTGATCAGCGCCGGCACCAGCGCCAGCAGCCGGGTGACCAGTCGACGAAGCCACGCCGGCAGCCGGATGTGCAGGAAACCTTCCATCACGATCTGCCCGGCCAGTGTTGCCGTCAGCGTCGAAGCCTGGCCCGACGCGAGCAGCGCGAGCGCGAACAGGGTGCTCGCCATGCTGGCGCCGAGCAGCGGCGACAGCAACTGGTAGGCATCGCGAATATCGGCGACGTCATAGTGACCCGAGCGGTGGAACGCTGCCGCCGCCACCACCATGATGGCGGCGTTGACGAAGAACGCCATCGACAACGCGACGGTGGAGTCGATGGTGGCGAACTTGATCGCCTCGCGCTTCTCGGGCTCGGATGCATTCCACGCGCGCGTCTGCACGATCGATGAGTGCAGGTACAAGTTGTGCGGCATCACGGTGGCGCCGAGGATGCCCATCGCGATGTAGAGCATCTCGGGGTTCTGCAACACCTGAGGGGTCGGGACGAGGCCACCGGCCACGCCCAACCAGTCAGGCCGCGACATCACGATCTGGATGCCGAAGCACACGCCAATCGTCGCCACGAGCGTCACGACGATTGCCTCCGTATAGCGAAAGCCCTTGTTCTGCAACCACAGCAACACCAGCACGTCGAGCGTCGTCAGGCAGACGCCGATCGCCATGGGAATGCCAAACAGCAGGTTGAGCGCAAGCGCGCTCCCGAGCAATTCGGCAAGGTCGCACGCCACGATGGCGATCTCGCACAACACCCACAGCGCGATCGACACCGGCTTGGAGTAGTAATCGCGGCAGGCCTGCGCCAGGTCTCGGCCCGTGGCGACCCCGAGCCGCACACAGAGCGACTGCAGCAGGATGGCCATCAAGTTGGAGATCAGGATGACGGTGAGGAGCGTGTAGCCGAACTTGGAGCCGCCCGCGATATCGGTGGCCCAGTTGCCCGGGTCCATGTAGCCGACCGAGACCAGGTAGCCGGGCCCGAGAAAGGCGAACAGTCGTTTCCACCACGCGCCCGCTTTCGGAATTTCAATCGTCCGGTAGACCTCGGGTAGCGAGGGTGGAGCGGCGCTGGCCGTCGGGGGATTGGTGGTCATCGCGGGCACGATTTTGACTAATCAAAATCATAATCTAGCGCTGCCTAAGAATCAAGTCCTCCCCTGCATCCTGTCTGCTAAGATGCTGCAGCCACGATGCTTCCGTCGAGTACGGTCGAAAATTATCTCAAGGCAATCTACGTCGGCGAGACTCATTTGGTCGGAGACCAGAAGCTGGTGCCGATGGGGCACTTAGCGACCGCCCTGGGCATCGCACCAGGGACGGCCACGACGATGGTGAAGGCGCTTGCCGAATCCGGGCTCGTCGCCTACGAGCCATACAACGGTGTGCGCCTCACGCCCGCCGGAGAGAAACTCGCGGCCCGAGTGCTGCGTCGTCATCGGCTGATCGAATTGTTCCTGGTGCAGGTCATGGGCATGAACTGGGACGAAGTGCATGACGACGCCGAGCAGATGGAACACGTGGTCTCGGACAAGTTGATCGAGCGGATGGACGAGATGCTTGGGCATCCGGCGTTCGATCCGCACGGAGATCCGATCCCGACGGCAGACGGCCAGCTTGCGCATCGCGCGCTGGAGACGCTGCTGACCTGCCCGATGAACACGCCGGTGACCGTTGCGCGTGTGACGGACCAGGATGCGGCATTCCTGCGATTCATTGAGAGCCACAACCTCAAGCCCGGACAGCAAATCGAGGTCGAGGCCCGCGATGAAGTGTCGGATAGCGTGGTGCTCAAAGGCCGCAATGATCAGCGGATAACCATTGGCGCGAGAGCTGCGTCGAAATTGCTGGTCGCTAGCTGATCCGGTCGAACACCGCGTTGAGTTCACGAGCGTGGTCAATTACATGCGGCGTACTGGGCGGCGTCGTCCCGAACTTCGGCGCACCAAAGCCGTAGCGCGCAAACACGAACGGTACGGACGCGGCTTCGGCGGCCTTCCAGTCAGCCGGTGAGTCGCCGATCATCACCAGTTGATCGCCAGGCGCCAGTGCCTGGAGAGACAGCAGGCCACCAGGATCAGGCTTGCGGCCAAACGCACTGTCGCCGCCAATGACCTTGGTGAAGAACCCGCGCAAGCCGAGGGCCTCGAGAATACCGATCGACGGACCCAGCGGTTTATTGGTGAGCACTGCGAGCGGCCCGCGCCTCACCGCCAGCGCCAGCGTTTCGATCACGCCGTCGTACGGCGCCGTGTGATTCATCAACCGGCGTTCGTAAATCGACAGGTAACGCTGGAGGGCTTCTTGAGGGGACGGGGCCAGCCCGGAGCGCTTCAGCGCTCGTCTGACCAGCATTGGCGCGCCTTCGCCAACCATGGTGACGACCTCAGAAAGCGGCACCGCCGGTGCGCCGTAGCTCTGGATCATTTCGCTCACCGAATCGGCGATATCCCGTGCCGAATCGATCAGCGTGCCGTCGAGATCAAAGACTAGAATCAACGCACACAGTCTACCGTCGGTCGTTCATTCAGAAGACCACCGGCTTGCGGCAACCTATGACCATCGTTCTCCTCTCTGGCGGCTTGGATAGTGCGGTCCTGGCAGCACACGAAGCACAGACGTCGCGGGTGGTTCCCGTGTATGTCAGCGTCGGCCTGGCATGGGAAGACGCCGAGGTCGCGATGGTCGAGCGTCTCTTGCAGACGCCTGCATATGCCGGACGCGTCGAGCCGCTGTCGCGCGTCTCGTTCACGATGCGCGATGTCTACTCGCCATCGCATTGGGCCATCCGCGGCGTACCGCCGGCCTATGACACACCAGACGAGGATGTTTATCTCGCCGGCCGCAACCTGGTGCTGCTCACCAAGGCAGGAGTAATTGCAGCCAAGCTGAAGGCGGAGCGCATCGCGCTGGGGCCGCTGGCCGGCAATCCGTTCCCGGACGCGCGTCCGGAGTTCTTCGCGGCCATGACCAGGGCGCTGGCGCTTGGGCTCGATCACGCGTTGACGATCACGACACCGTTTCTGAGCTGGGGCAAGGAAGACGTCATCAAGCGCGGCGTCGAACTCGGTGTGCCGTTCGAATTCACGCTGTCATGCATGAACCCGGTCAGACCTGCCGCTTCCGCCCAGGACGACCCGCCCGCCCTGCATTGCGGGCTCTGCAGCAAATGCCGCGAACGTCGTGATGCGTTCGCAGCCGCAGCTGAGTCAGACCCGAGCGCGTACGCCCACCAGTCGCCGCGGTAACCACCCGGCGAACATCGCGGGATCGCGCAGGATCGCGGCGCCGACCAGGCAAATCGCCGCGCCGGCGATCGACACCAGCGTCACGTGCTCGTGGCGGATGGCGACGCCGAGAATCAACGCCACGACGGGAATGATGAAGGCACTCACAGACGCCTTGGTCGCCCCCAGTCGTCCCGCGGCGGTCGCCGTGAGAATCGTGGCGATAGCGGTTCCGCCAGCGCCGAGCCCGAGCATCGCCAGCGCCGGGCGCAGTGACCACGACCCATTCAGCACGGCTGGAACGCCAAGCGGCGCCGTCAGGATCAACGCCACGCCAAGCGCGCGCCACACCACTGGGATCGCGCCGTTGCGTTGCTGCAGTGGCCGCGCCACGTTGAGGGCGAGACCGTACGACGCCAACGCCGCAACAATCAGCGACACACCAAACGCACTGGTCGATCCGCCTAGTGCCGGCAGTGCCATCACGACCGCACCGCCGAAGCCCACCACCAGCCCGGCCAGCGTGCCTCGCCCCGGCACCTGACCGGCCAGCAGGCCGGCGACCGCCGCGACGAACAACGGCGTGGCGCCGTTCAACATTCCCGTGAGGGCCGACGAGACATGCTGCTCCGCGAACGGAAACATGCTGAGCGGAAACGCAAACCACAACACACCGAGCGCCGCTGTGCCTGCCCAATCGGCCCGGGCCACCGGCCGGCGGGCCGACGGGAACAGGGACAGCGTCAGGAACCCGATTAGGATGCGGGTGAACGTCACGCCATTGGGCGCCGTGGCCGCCAGGCCTTCGGCGATGAACAGGAACGAGGCGCCCCAGATGACACCCGGCACCACCAGCAACGCCCAGTCCCCGACCGCGCTCTTCATGCTGCTACGTTGAACCATCGCAAAATTAAGAACAAGTGAATAATTCTTGATTGTTTTGTTTAGCAGCACTTACTTTAATAAGACGATGCTGAACCTCGATCGCCTGCGCGCCCTGCACGCCGTCTCCGCCAACGGATCGATCATTGCCGCCGCCGCGACGCTCAACGTCACGACCTCGGCGGTGTCCCAGCAACTCGCCAAGCTCGAACAGGAAACCGGCCAGCAGCTGCTGGAACGTCACGGCCGAGGCGTGCGGCTCACCGATGCCGCGGCCGCCCTGGTCTCGCGAACCCATCGCGTGCTGTCGCTGCTCGAGGAAGCCGAGGCCGAACTCGAGTCGACGGACAACGCTGTCGGTGGGTCGATCATCATCGCGGCGTTCGCGACCGCGGCCCGCGGGCTGGCCCCGCAAGCCATCCGCGCGCTGCGCAAGCACCATCCGCAGCTGTCGATTACGTTCCACGAGCAGGAGCCGCACCAGTCGATTCCGCATCTCGTGCGGCGCGACGTCGACGTGATCATCATCAACGACTGGCAGAACGCGCCAATCGCGCTGCCCGAGGGGCTCAGCCGCGCCCCGCTGTTTGACGACGTCGCCGACATTGCGCTGCCGCCGGGACATCGCCTGTCGAAGGCGAAGACCATCAAGTTGAGCGACCTGGCCGGAGAGGAGTGGATTGCCTGGCCGTCAGGATCGATCTGCCACGATTTCCTGATGCACACCCTGCGCAGCCAGGGCAGCGAACCGAAGATCGCTCACACCGCCGGCGAGTACGAAACCCAGTTGGCGCTGGTCGCGGCCGGCCTCGGTTGTTGCGTGTTACCGCGCATGGGGCGCGGTGCGGTACCAAAGGGCGTCACCGTGGTGAAGTCAGAGCCGGCGCTGCGGCGTCATGTGTCGGCCGCGTGGCGCACGCACGCCACCCGGCGCTCGTCGATCCGAGCTGCGGTCGAGGCCTTCCAGAAAGCCGGACGCGACCTCGCCGCGCAAAAGTAGCCGGGCGTTCGCGCGCGTTATCGCTCGATCCGGATCGAGCCGTCGCCGGAGCGAATCCGAAACATCTTGCCGCCGTCGCCGAGCTTCGAACGCAACACGCGCCGGCGTTCGCGGCGCTGGTCGCCGTCTTCGCCATCACGCCGTTGATCGCGATCAGCGCCGTCCAGCAACGGGTGATTGGCCCGCACCGCGCCGTCGCTGGTTTCGGCGTCGA
>Ga0075471_10001384_pt1 | contig 15853 bp, 26 predicted proteins | sample DEB19_08_DNA_2_FD_74787 | JGI IMG/M metagenome (GOLD analysis project Ga0075471, IMG submission 74787) | Aqueous microbial communities from the Delaware River and Bay under freshwater to marine salinity gradient to study organic matter... | ecosystem: Environmental > Aquatic > Marine > Coastal ... | reverse complement strand
GAGTTTGCCGCCGGAGTATTTCATCAACAACTATGGCCGCTGCCGGTTGGGCGATGACTGCCATTGCGTCAGAGAGCTGGCGACGTGGCGGGGATCGATCTGCGCGCAGTGGGAGCCGACAAAGGCACGATCATTCGAAGAGCTGATAGAAATCGCAAAAAAGGAACGCGCTAGTGCAAAAAATCGACAGTCTACAGGCACTAATTGAAACATACGACCTGATGATTAAGAACAAAAACAGTCAAATGAACATAACCGTTGATCTGATCGATAAATTGTGCGGAATACTAGAAAGGGTGGACAAAGATGGAGCCTTATCGAAGTATGACGACGAGTTCGTGAATTATGTGCAAGAGATAGTCCAAGAATGCATAGATATCATCCAGATACACGCGCAATACGAAGCCCAGAACGAGTCGGTAACTATACAATGATCTACGACCCCGATACCAAGGGCTTCTTGCAGAGAAAGAGGCAAAAGATGTTGCGGTTCATACGCAAGCACCTAACGATCGGTATGGTCGACGCTATCACTACGACCATCACGGTCATCACTCTGTGGATGTTCTTCGTGGTCGTGTTTTTACATTACAAGCCCCGTTGAATGTAGTATATTGACACGCCTCTTGCGACATGTTCTAATGCATTACTGATTCGAAACGTAAACACAAACGGAGACTAGAAATGGCAAACGCTCTCTTCATTCTCGGCAAAGGCTTCAACCGCAAGAACATCATGGCCCATGCCCGCGAATTGATGGCAGAAGGCCTGTTCTCGAAGTGGATCGTCACCAAGCGCGAACGTTGGGGCCTCTGCCTCAAGGCAGCATGGAGCAACGCCAAGCACGAGCGCTACTCAGTCGAGTACCAAGCCAAGCAAGACGAACTCACTGCCTACATCGAGACGATCAATGCCCGCGACGAATCGAACGAGCCGATCCACGTCGAGCACCGCGAAATGACGGCGCAAGAAATGATCAACCACATCTACAAGACAGCCGGTACGCTGGACTAATAGATCCTAAACCAAAACGCAAACGGAGATACGACAATGACCCAAGCAATGACCACCGCAGAAATCGCCCTCTTCTTCAAGAAGAACCGCGAAACGACGATCACCATGACGCGTGACCAGCTCGGCACGATCCTTAATGCGCTCTGCATGGCGATCGAATTCGCTGCGCCCTATGAGGACGTGATCGATGGTGATGATGGCGTGCCGATGCCAAACGACGCTATGTGCTTGCTGCGTGATCTTGACGAAGCCATGGCGATTGCGGATCCGATCTTCGAAAAGAGCAAGCCAGCGTAGTATATTGACACGCTTTCTCGAACATGTTTAAGTACACATACGATCGATGAGATCGCGAAACCAAAACGCAAACGGAGATAAAGAGATGACCGCCATGGCCCGCAAATTCGATCCCGCAGTGATCAACGTCGAGAACTTCGCAGCGAGCAATCCGGCTGAGTACAAATGGATGATCGAGAGCGCCCCGAAGTTCGAATTCGCGCAGTCGATGATTATCGCCGTGTCCAAGTGGGGCTCGCTCACTGAGCGCCAGATGGCCGCAGTGAAGAACTGCATGGAGAAGTCCGCGCAACGTGCAGCCGCGAAGGCCAATCCTGCACCGGCACCGTCTGTCAACACGGACGCTCTCAACGCCGCCTTTGATAAGGCGCTATCGAACGGCCTCAAGCGCCCGAAGATGCGCTTCGAAGGCTTCTCCGTCTCGCTCGCACCATCGTCTGGCAAAAACCCCGGAGCGCTCTATGTCAAATCAGGTGATACTTATCTCGGTAAAGTGGTCGCCGGTCAGTTCTTCTCCTCGTACGATTGCGATACTGCAACTAAGGCCCGCGTCATCGAAATCATGCAAGACCCCACTTCTGCGGCGATTGCGTATGCTCGCCGGACGGGCAATTGCTCGATTTGCGGGGCGGAGCTGACGAATGAAGAATCCATCAAGCGTGGCATTGGTCCGATCTGCGCCGGTAAGTTCGGCTTGTGAGGGGAGGACACAATGACGCTTTTCGACATTTACATCAAGCGCCCCACTGGGCTAGACGTCATCATCGCCGCTGGCGTTAACATGCAGACGCTCGTCAAAATGACGACACTCGACCCGAACGAAGTAGCTTGGGCGATCGAAGAGGACGGACGGTGCGACACCGACGTCTTTACCATCGTCGAATCATGCGATTCTTGCGTGAGAGGAGGCTTGCTCAATCTGCGCATGCCAAACGCGATGCTCGAAGATCTGAAGTACGTGAATTTCGTCGACATGTTCGCAACGTTCTTGTCGACTAAGCTTAAAGATCCCGACGAATTCGAATCCACACTCAATCTGTTCGGCATACAAGTGCAACGGACTTGCGGATTGAAGATTCACCCTGACGAAGAAAACGCAAACGGAGAGACGATCCAATGAGAAACCTTGACGCCATCATCAACCAGCTCGCTAACGAACAGCAACGCACCGAGCATCTCCTCGTCGAGGATTTGCAAGCGATCAAAAAAGAAGCGCAGCTCTTCTTCGACAAGCAAGCCCGCGAAGCCGACGCTTATGTAGCCTTGCTCACTACGCGGTTCGATGATCTGGTTACTCGTATACAAAACGGGTACCCGAAAGAAAAAGGCTTTGGTGAATTGACCGAGGACCCGGTACCTGCCTTTTTAGTGCGCCCTAAAATCACGAGCGAAGAGCGCGAGGCGATCGTTGCGAGCTTATCCGCTAATATGGCCACCGGAGACAATAATGGCTGAACAGCTTGAATTCGGCTTCATGGACGAAAATCGCCCTACACTTGAAGCTATGATGAGGCTATTTCCCAAGTACCCGCGCGACGAGCCGTGCTCAGAGTGCAATCCCGAATTGTGGCGCATGTTCTGCGAGTACAGAGGACGCATTCAACAGCCGAGCTATGTGTGGATGGAAGAAGACGTTTACGATTGGCTGGCGGTAGTGCAGCTAATGGAAAGAGGTAAGACCAAATGAGCGACTACGATAATACCAATACCGGTGCGCTTTTCCGCAATGAGTACAAGCAGAAGCCTAATCAGCCCGACTACACCGGCAACGCTAACATCAACGGCGACAATTACAGAATAGCCGCGTGGAAAAAGACATCTAAAGGCGGCAAGCAGTACTTGTCAATTAAATACACGTTGGAAGAAGACACCAAGCCGACGATGACCGGCATCGTTGAGATCGATGATAGTATCGACTTTTAACATTCCGTGTCATCAATTGACAAATCATCTCAAATGTGGTCTAGTGATCGCAGGAGAAACCAAAACATGAAACATAGGTTTAAGCGAGCTTTCGCACCTAATAATTCGCCGAAGTACGATTTGAGCCCAGCACTCGATTTGGCTGACTCGATCTATTTCGCATCGAAGAGCCCGGTATACGACGCTTCGATGGAAGACAAGGGCGAAATCGCTCGACAGGTTGCCTTGAGCATGGATGTCTTCGACCATGAGCAAGACGTCATCATCGATTCTGGCGACCCGGTGGTCTTGGTTATGATGATCGCGTACATCTCCGATAGTGCCGAAGGCTTCTATTTCGCTCGATACAACACCCGTGCCGGTAGGTATGTGGTGACGCGTATTAGCCAGATAGAAATGCGCCCGGATCTCGCCGATTATTATGGTGAGGAGGTGTACGATGACTGAGACGAACCTTCCTCCTGACATCGCGGAACTTCGGGAAGCCCAGTTGGTGATTGATGAGGTGTATAAGGCGCTTAACCGCGCAGATGCCCTCGTCGAGACCTTGGAGGGCGTCGGACCACGCGACGTGCTGGCACCGGCAGCGACCCATTACAAAGACGTGGCGGATCTTGAAGACGCGATCGAGCGTCTGCGGATTCGGGTGTACCATGTTAAAAATCACTACCAGATGCGGATTTTGCCCGACCTGTTCTTCAACGCGTCTACCGACCGCGTCGTCACTCTGAATGGATTCACTATTACCAAGACGGACGATCTGTCGGTGTCGATCCCGAAAGAGAAGAGAGACGAAGCATACGATTGGCTCTCGAAGAACGGATACGGCGATATCATCACTTCGACCGTGAACTCGTCGACGCTCAAAGCCACGGTGAAGTCGATCGATAACGAGAACCGGCCACTACCGCCGGACGACGTTTTCACCATCACGCGGCTGCCCAAGTATTCTGTCCGGGCGGTTGCTAAGAAGATTCCCTCCACGGCTCACGGGGACGTGTAGGGTGTATTTCAACACCCCGTCAAAGCAGGAAAGCTACCATGTCTAAAAACGCTCTCAAAAAAGTCGATGAAAATAGCAACGTGATCGCCGTGCCTGAGTTCATGCAGGGTGATGCGGGTATGGGTCTCGACCGTGTCGAACTGTCGGATCTGTCACCGCCACGCATTGCTCTCATGCAGCCTCTGTCGAAGCCAGTTGAAGAGGGTCTGGCCAAGCCGGGGCATTTCTACCACAAGTCTCGTAACGAAGACCTTGGCTCGTCCATCGTCGTCGTGCCGATTTTCGTGGATATGGCTTGGACGCTCTGGGACCCGACACCGGGCAACGGTGTGGTTCTCGCTCGTGGCCGCAAGAACGACAAGGGTGTATGGATCTGGGATCCGTCGCACACCAAGTTCGAAGTAACTGTCGGTCGCGATAAGGTCGTCTGGGACACCAAGGGCTCTGTCGCGGAGTCGAAGCTGGCGAAATGGGACGATAAAAATCCCCCGCCCGCTAAGCAGTCCTACGAGGTGCTCTTTGCACTGCCTGAGCACGGGCCAGATGTCTTTGGCATCTTCTCGTTCTCGAAATCCGCCTATCCTGTCGGTCGTGCCTTCGTCCAGCAGCTGCACGCAAAGTCGAGCTTGCCGACGTTTGCGTACAAGTTCCGTCTGGAGTCGACATCGACCACCAGCAAGGCCGGTCAGAAATTCCTCATGCCGAAGATCGTGCCGGATGGTATGGTCGAAGACGCTGGGGCATACAATACGTTCAAACAGATGTATCTACGCGTTAAAGATGCCGGTTTGAGCGGGTATTCGAGCGAGGGCGACGAAGATCATGGTGATGCTGGGGTTGGCAGCGCCATCGACTCTTCCGAGTTTTAACGCTCGGAGCGTGGATTTGGTCGAAGTCCACGTTTAAAGGTCAGGTTTTCTAGCTCCTTTCCTGATCTTTGGCCTCCGGAGGCGTAGTGTCCTCCGGAGGCATTTCCTCCAACCGGATTATTATCATGAACGTCGTAGATGTAGTTGCCGCTCACCTATCCAAGGCGGATCGGGTAGTTATAGACGTCGAGACCAATGGCCTCGATTGGAAGCATAACCATATTGTCGGTTACGTGTTTACCTTCGGCCCTACACCCGAAGAGAGCTTCTATATCCCGGTACGCCACGCGACCGGACCGAATTTCGAGCCCACTAGTGTCCGGAATATGATCATATCGCACCAGACGCGACCCCGTCACTGGATCGGCCACAATCTGGCCTTCGATCTCGGGTTCTTCCATAAGGAGGGCATCGAGCTGGTCGGCACTTTCGAAGACACGATGATCAACGCCGCATTGCTCGACGAATTTCGCCGGTCATTCTCGCTGGAGAGCTGCGCATACGAGGCGGGTGTGCAAGCCAAGCTGGCCGACGAGATCAAGCAGCATATCGAGACGACCTTTGGCCAGAGCTTCGGCAAGAACTATATGGGCCAGTATTGGAAGCTTCCGGCGGATGATAAGACCGCGATCGATTACGCTACCGGCGACGGTACCACCACTTGGCAGTTGGCCGAGATGCAAGCCGAATGGATCGATGACCAGCAGCTTGATGTAGTGCACGGCGTCGAATGCAAACTTATTCCGGTACTCAACCGCATGACGATGCGCGGTATTCGCGTCGATGAAGAGCGTCTGCACAAGCTCAAAGCCATTATGGAGAAGAGGATCGTCAATGCCAATCACGATCTTGGTCGGGAGCTGAACGTCAATTCGGGCGCTCAGATCCGGAAGTATCTGGAAGATCACAACGTCACCGATTGGCCGACGACCCCCGCTGGCAACCCGTCCTTTCCGGAGGAGTTTCTCCTCTCGAACGAACCGGGTCGAAAGATCATCAAGGTACGCAAGGCCAAGCGGATGCTCGACGCCTTCATCCAGCCAATCATCGACCGGCACCTGTACAAAGGCCGCATTCACTCGACATTTAACCAACTGCGCGGCGACGAATATGGCACGGTGACCGGACGGCTGTCTTCGAGTAACCCCAACTTGCAGCAGGTACCTAAGCGCGATGTCGGCAACGGAGTGCTCTTTCGGTCCATCTTCGTGCCAGACGAGGGCATGGTGTGGGGATCCGCCGACTATAGCCAATGCGAGCCCCGCCTATTAGCCCATTACAGCAAGTGCAAGGTCCTCATCGACGGGTACACGCAGACCCCATCGATCGACGCCCATACTGCGGTGGCCCAAGCGGCCAACATCGACCGGCAATCGGGCAAGCGTCTCAATCAGGCACTCCTCACGGGTGCCGGGAATAAAAAGGCTGCGATGATGCTAGGCAAGCCGATGGACGAGGCGATGAAGATCGTCAACGATTATTTCAAGGCAATGCCCGAGATCAAAGCACTCCAAAGGGTAGCCGCTGACGCCATGAAGGAGCGGGGCTTCGTGCGATCGATCCTTGGCCGACGCTCGCGCCTCGAAGGCGACGGGTTCGAGTACAAAGCGGTGAACCGCCTACTGCAATGCTCGAACGCGGACATGATCAAGCTGTCGATGGTGAAGCTCGACGAGCTGCATCGGGAAGTGGGCGGCATCAATATGATTAACAACGTCCACGATTCGATCGATTTCCAATATCGCGAGGACCGGCACGACGCGTACGAGCAATCGCTCCGCATTATGTGCGATTTTCCGCAGATCAAGGTGCCGATTGAAGTGGACGATGATTCCGGCCCCGATTGGGCTTGGGCGTCTTATGGTGAGAAGGACTGGCGTAAAGTCATGACCGAAGAGGGCATGATGGCGTCAGGCATTGACGAATCATGACCGTCATGCTTTTATCCGATTGGAGGAGACTTATCATGCCAGCTGAACTTTACCATCAGCGCACTATCATCGAAGACGCCAAGAAGATCAGCAATCTAACATTTGCTGTTAAGCTGTCTCACCGCTTCATGTCTGGAATACCCGACCTCCTCCTCTCGGTGCCGGGTTATCAGCCGACCTTTGTCGAAGTGAAGAAGGTCGATGGGAACTGGAACAAGAACACCATCAAAGTCAACACCACACCATTGCAACGGTCCACGATGAGGGCTATGACGGAGTCCGGTCTTCGGGTCGAAGTGTGGGTGGCGGTAGAAGATGGATCCGACACGTACATGCTACGCGTCCGACCCGAAATGACGACTATACAATGCGACTGGTGGACCTTACCAAAGCGCAAGCGTGGTGAAGGCTGGCCGATCGCCGATTTTCTGAAGAACCCTGTGTGAGGTGAACGATATGAACGATTTTGTGAAGCACGGCAAAGCGTCGATAGTGATCGATGGCCAGTTCGGCAGTACCGGCAAAGGTCTGGCCGCAGCTTACCAAGCTATCTACGCTAAAGACGTGAATTGGGACAAGGTGATCTGCACGACGAATGCTGCACCTAATGCCGGTCATACGACGGTACTGCCCGATGGAACGAAATTCGTCACCTTCCACATGCCGACGATGGGCGTGCTGAAGCAGGAATCGACAATTTATCTCAATGCTGGCGCGATCATTGATTTCGATGTGCTGCAGCAAGAGATCAAGGATCTAAACGTCGATCCTGAGCGGATCCGCATTCACCCTAACGCAGCAGTGATTACGCAAGATGACAAAGACTTCGAGCGGCAAAAAACGTCCGGCGCAACGCAGATCGCGTCGACACAAAAAGGCGTCGGCAGAGCGCTTGCTCGCAAAATCATGCGAGAAGGCAAAGTCGCGAAAGATTACGAGAAGGAATTTGCAGGTATTGGCATCCAAGTTCTCCGAATGGAGCTTAACGAAGCCATCGCAGCGAATTGGGCCGTCGTTGTCGAGACACCGCAAGGCATGTCTCTTTCTATCAACAACGGCTTCTATCCGCATTGCACGTCTCGTGAGGTCTCGGTGGCGCAATCGCTCTCCGATGCGGCTCTCCACCCTTCGTGCCTTCACAAGACATTGATGACGGTTCGCACTTACCCGATTCGCGTCGGCAACATCGTCGACGATAGTGGCAAAGTGATCGGTTATTCGGGCGATGTTTACCCTGATCAGCGCGAGCTTAGCTGGGATAGCTTCCCACACGTCGAGCCCGAACGCACCACAGTGACGAAGCGTGTTCGCCGCATTTTCACGTTCTCGCCTGAGCAATACTTGGAGTCGGTCGCTCGCTTGCGTCCAGCAATCGTTCATGTCGGATTCTGTGATTACCTCACCGATCGTTCTGACTTCGACGAATTAATGAGCATCATGGAGCACGCGCACAGCCGGTACGGTATTCGTCCCGACATCGTGTGCTCATTTGGGCCGTCCACCGATGACGTGTTCTCTTGGGTCGAAGCCAGAAAGCATTTCGGATGATTGAGACCCGCAAAGAGATCGACGATTTCGCGACTGCGATGGAGATGAAGCTTCGCAAGCGCGACGGGTATGGCGGGTGGCAGCATTTGCCACTCGACTACCTAAAGCAAAAATTACAAGCTGAGGCACGGGAGCTTGAGATTTCGCTGCAATATGAACCTGCGGATGAAGTTATGAGTGAATGCGTCGACGTAGCTAACTACTGCATGTTTATATGGGACATTCTGAAAAATGGCAAAGACAACCGCAAAAACCTCGTCCGTCGCGGCAGCAAAGAAAAAGCGCACAGCAGCGAAGAAGAAACAACTAGTCCCGGAACGTCCGTTTTCACCTGATTGGAGAGACATGGCGTATGTACCGCGTTGGGCGATCGCTCGTCGCAACCGTCACCAATACTTGGCCGAGCATTCGTACTTCGTTGCGGTTTATGCGGATCAGATCGCCCGCTTAATTGGGTGGCAAGGTGACTACGCCGACCTTATGCGCCATGCTCTCTACCACGACATCGACGAAACCGTGACCGGCGACATACCCGGACCGGCAAAACGCAAAGCGTGGAATAAAAACGCTTCTGATTACCAAATCAATCCGGTCCTTGCTGACAAGTTCGGGCAGGACGTAGCCAGCATCAAATCAGCATCCAACGCCGAGATCAAAGCGATCGTATCCGCTGCGGATTCTGTAGAAGAGCTGGCGTACATCAGCGAAGAATTGATATCTGGTAACGTATGGATCGCGTCAATACTTGACGAAACAAAGTCTCGTATGCTTAAAAGGTGGTTCATGCTACCGGCGTCGATTCCACTGTTGAAAGATCTTTGGGAAAAGCACTTCAACAGCTTCGTGTTGGGGCAACATGAGAAACCAAAACTGCTGAAAGACACGCCATGAACTGGACGCTTCCTCTCTCGCCACTGCCGGTGCAAGCAAAAGCATTGGAGAAATCCGATGGATCCAAGGGTTATGCTTGGTTCATGGAGCCGGGTACTGGCAAGACAGGAACCGTTATGGCGGAGTTCACGGCCCTTGCGGATGAAGGCGTCGTGGATCTGCTGCTGGTGATTTGCCCGAATAACCTTCGCGCGAACTGGGAATCCGAAGCTACGAAGATGGGCTTCAAGTTCGATGTGGCTGTTTATCCGGAACCCGCACCAAAGCGCGGTATGTGGATCGTTAACTACGAGAAGATCATCAGCAAGGCGTTTGACGAGTTGTACGCTGCGGTGAAGTCGACGAAGACTTACATCGTGTGCGACGAGAGCCACCGCATTAAGAACTTCAAGGCGAAAGTGTCGAAAGCGGCGATTTTCCTCTTCGATCATGCGACAATTAAGCGTGTTATGACCGGCACACCGATCGCCAACAATGTCGTCGATTTGTGGACGCAGCTTCGTGCAATCGGCAAGCATGGTTCGCATCGTAGCCCGTACACTTTCCGCAACCGCTACGGTGTAATGGGCGGGTGGATGGGCAAGCAGATCGTCGGCACACAACGCGAAGACGAACTCAAGCAGATCTTGGACATCTGCTCATTCACCGCAAAGAAGAAAGAATGGATGGCAACACTGCCGCCCAAGGCATATTATAATCTCGGGTACGAGATGAACGCCAAGCAGCAGAAGCTTTATAAGCAGATTTACAAAGATCGCTTTTTGCTCGTCGATGACCAAGAAGTCTCGGCGCAAATGGTGATCACCGTGCTTATGAAGATGCAGCAGATCACATCCGGATTCATGATCGACGATGCCGGTCAGGTGGTGGAGCTTTGCGGTGATCATAACCCGAAGCTCGAAGCAGTGCGCGAGATGGTAGCTGAGATCGATACCAAGGTCATTCTGTTCGCTCATTACAAGCACACCGTTGACTTGCTCGACAAAATGTTCCACAATCAATGCGTCACCATCCGGGGCGGCATGGATCGCCAAGACGTGGCTGCAATCGTCAAATCGTTTAATAGCGACGACAACGTTAAGATCCTCATCGCACAAACGGCCACCGCAAAAGAAGGCTTAACGCTTCTCGGCACCGAAACGATGCCTTGCCACACGACGATCTTCGTCGAGAACACATACAGCATCATCGATCGCACACAAGCCGAAGACCGTAATCATCGCCACGGTCAGGTAGCCGAACAAGTGTCTTACTACGACATGGTCGGCAGCCCGATCGAAAAGAAAATCATCAGAGCACTACAAGATAAACGTGATCTAGTAAAGACTATTATGGAGGCTAGAAGTGACTGAACGAATGCAAAAGTATATAGAGGCTCAGAAGAAGCGGGGCTTCAAGTTAGTGTCCATATGGGTTCCGAAAGACAAAGTGGAAACGGTGCGTCGGTACGCTGAACGCTGGCGCAGAGAACATGGCCACACGAGCCCACGTGCTAAGGCTCTATACCGCAAGAAGGTGACGAAATGAGCAACGCTGATAACAAGGTCTTGGCCACCGCAATGAGCATGGTGACTAAGAACCGTTCTAAGACACATGGTACACCAGAAGATAATTTCAACCACACTGCGGCTCTGTGGAGCGCGTATCTTGGCCATTCGGTCACCGCTCATGACGTTTGCCAGATGATGGTGCTGGCGAAAATCAGCCGGTCAAAGGTCGGAAAAAGTGACTACGCAGATCATTACGTTGACCAATGCGGTTATTCGTCTTTGGCCGCCCGCATGGTCAAAGCGAAATGACTAATAAAGCCGCCGTCATAAAGATGTGGAAGTCTGGAATGACGTCTGGCCAGATTGCGACGGCGCTTAGAATTAGTCGCAATCAAGTGATGGGGGTAGTGTTCCGGGCACAACAGCGCGGCGAACTATCCAAAAAGACGCCAATTCAGCTTGCCGCCATCAAGAGCAACGCCGCCATGAAACGACCGTCTAAGAAGAAGCCTAGCTTGAATCAGGTCATGGTAGCCAAGCATGAGGAGAGCCTAGCCTCTAAGCCTCAAATCGAAGAGCCAAGATTGGTAATTCACCCACCAAAAGTGGGGTATTCCGGAAAACGCAAAACGCTTTTAGAGCTGAACGCGTTTGAATGTAGGTGGGTTCACGACGATAAGACATTCTGCGCCAAGCCAACGGTGTCGGATATCACCTCTTGGTGCGGAGAGCATTACAAGATCGTTTATGAACCTAGCAATCGTAACACTCAAAAATCGGAGAAGTACAAAAGCCACATACTAGCCATTGCCAGAAAATACGACCAAATCAAAACGTAAACCCAGACGGAGAATAAAATGTCTGAAGAACCCGAAAAGTCCCGCACCCAAATCTTCTACGAATGGTTGTCTAAAAACCAGATCGGATTCTCATTTACTATTGAGGATGTTCTGCCCGTATTTAAAATGGCTAGGCCGTCCATGCTCATGGTGCTCGATCGCTTTGCGTCGGTTGGCGTTCTTAAAATGGACGGAACCAAATATAGATTCGTCAAATTATATACTGGTAGGTTTATGCCCGCCAAAAAATCACAGATGAAAAGCCCTGTGGCCAAAGTGGTCTTTGGTGCTAGTTACCCCAAAGAGCACTCTAACTTACCCGCCGTCATAGAAGTGCCGAAAAAATCGCCTCTTGATGAACTGGTCGAATACGTCCATTCTCTAGAGGATGAAGTTAAACAGCTCCGTAGCCTTCTGGTGAAAAAGTACTCATGATACAATTAAACCCGCCCTTGCCTGTCATCACTCCTAAAGGGCCAGCGTTGGCTCATGTTCTAATTGACTACGGTCCGGAACATTCTATACTATGGGTGTGCTTTCAAGACGAGGGCGGGGAATGTTGGACTTGGCGCAACCCTGATGTTAGAGCACAAAAGAACATAACTATGGGAAGGAAAACGACATGGAAATTAGCTCCATCCTCGTCGGATTCATCTTTATCTGTGGAATCGCCGTCGGGTTCATAACATGTGCGCTGATGAAAGAAAGCCGATAGTAGAAGTAACGCTTCCCCATATCAAGGGGATGACTACGATATTCAGAATTGGCTCTTATCAATGTGTAGTGGTTAAAAACGACGAAAATTGGGGTTGGTCGATCGGGGCGTTATTGCGGAGAGGATGCTATATGGTGTCCTACCGCAAGGCCAGCGAGAAGCAAGCTCTAGAGTTTATTAACGAATTCTTAGATCTACATAAAGAAATAGCTAGGACGGAGATAACTATCATTCCTCCGCCGCCAAGAGACAAAGCTAAAAAGAAAGATTAGCCCCAGTTGATATAGACGCGGCCATTAGCCCCGGTGCTGACGGCAGAGCCGCCACCAGCGCCCACCACAATCGTGACGGTCTGCGTATAGAACGAGCCACCGCCCCATAGGGAGCGCGCATAGCCACCACCGCCACCGCCGCCACCGAAGGCATTGTATTTGCCAGCGCTGTCGAAGAAGCGGAAGGACGAAGCCCCGCCGCCGGGGAAGTTGCCGTTATAAGCGTAGAGTGGCGTGCCCTGCGTGGAATTAGGAGGAGAGCCCGTAGCGCCACCACCAGCGGGAGAAGCCCCGCCCATGCCGCCAGCATCACCACCGAAGCCCGCTTGGCCGCCTACGTTCTGTTGGTTGCCCCCACCGGCACCGCCACCCCCGCCGCCAGCGCCAAAGACGTTGCCGCCGAAGCGCGAGGTCTGAGCGTTCTGCCCACCACCGCCGCCTAAGCCAGCCACCTGTTCGCCATTGGGCATATAAACGCGGCTTTCGGCCCCACTAGCGACAACGCCGCCACCGGAGACATATTCACCGCCTGCACCGCCAGCGCCCCACACTTGAATCTGTAGGAAGTTGCGGAAGAGCGGCACGACGAAAAAGTACGTTCCGGGCGACGTGTAATCGCTCGCGCCGGACCCAGCAGGATCTGTACCCTGCTTATTATAGAAGTCCGACATGCTGATCGTGCCACTGTTGAAGTAGCCAAAGGTCAGCGATGCGGGCTGATACCATATGGTGTTTCGGTATGCATTCAGATCAGTTCCGCGCCCAAAGTTGGCGTTGATGTCCAACATACTGATCGCGCCGGAGGAAGGTGTCGGCATTATTTAGCCTCCAGTGCTTCCACGCGCTTCGTGAGTTCTTTCACTGCTTCGACAAGGACAGCCACAATGCGGTCATATGCGACCGACATATATTCTTCGTTCTGCTTCACAACTTCCGGCAGATCGCCGGTCAGCTGCTGCGCCACGAGGCCGATTTCTTTCTGCCCTGTATCGATGCGTGTATACCGGTAGCCATTCATGCGATTGACGATCTCAAGAGCATTCTCGATGTTCACAAGATCTTTCTTCAGCCGCACGTCTGAATAGGCCGTGACGTTCGCAGCAGCCGTCAGATTACCGCTGTTATCGACCGTCAGCGTCGTGAGGGTCGCAGCAGCATTCTGCACTGCAAGACAGTTAGCAGACGTTGCACCGATATTACCACGGACGGTGCCGTTGTCAGACAGGACGATTTTATTCTGATTGCTATTGGTCGAATTGACCGTGAGCGGCGCACCCGACGAGCCAATGTTCAGCGCACCCGTCATTGTGTCGCCAGCGCGGTTGACCGGCGTATAGCCGAGGTTACCCGTGGCTGCTCCTGCCGCCAGCATGGCCGATGTCACGCCACCCGTCGCGATGGACAGGGTGCGGTTGGCGGATAGGTCCCCGCCGCCCTGCAAGCCCGCACCGGTTGCGATTTGCGTAGCCGATGCTGCTGCACCAATCCCCGCGCGAGCGGAAGCTGCATCCGTGCCACCTGTGCCGCCGTTGGCCACCGTGACCGGCGCAACAAGCGAGATCGTGCTGCCGATGATCTGAATGCCGTTCCCAGCGATGAGAGCTGTGCGATCGTCGTCGGCAAAGCGGACGTTCGATCCGTTCGACCACACAAGCGCGGCGAAGCCTTGCTGCACCACAACACTGGTGCCGGGAGCGCCACCAGCGGACGCAATCGTTACCGTGAATGCACCAGTCGTAGCGTTCGTGACGATCCAAAAGCCCGCAACGGATGCGGGCAAATAGACGATCACATTCGCGGACAGAAGGCCGGTAAGGTTGATGTTGACGTTCTGCGCTTGCGTCTGTGTCAGCGTGACGTTCGTATTCGTCAGAGACACACCGAATGTGCCGCCAAAGGCAGAGTCGATAATGTTCATGTCACCATTGACTGGGACGTTCCATGTATCGACGTAGTCGCCGTTTCCGGGCTTTTCAAGGTTCTTATTCGGTGTATATGAGCTGACCATAGGGATCCGTCCTTAAATATTCTCTTGAGCCACTTTGAGCGCCTTGGCTACCGTGTTGTCGTCGGTAGAAAGTAGTGGCTCCGTGCTCTTCTGGTGGTTCTTATGGGCTTGCTCAGCCATTTTGATCAACCGATCGGCCTCGGCTTCGTGGTTATAGCTCACCTTGCCGCCTGTCTTGCGGGTAATTCTACCACCGTCGGCTTGATTCTTAAATTCCCGCTTAACACCACGCTTTCCTTCTTCCTCTTGCTGAGCCATTGTGCGTTGCACGTTAGTGAGGCCAACAGCGAGAGTGGTGTTGAGCTTGTTGAAGATCTGCTCGACAATCGGGAACGTCTGCGCCAGTTCGGCAACGCGAGCGATGTCCTTAGGATCCTTGGAGAACATCAAAGGCAGGATATTATTGGCGACACGGCGCTCGGCCATGCTATCAAGCGTCTTCACACCATAAGCGGCCATGAAGCCAAGCATGGCCTTATTAGCCAGTTGCGGTGATCCTGTGGCCGAAGCCATCGTGGACCCGTTGATGATGGCGTTCATGATCTCGTATGCGGTGAACGCACCGGCACCACCAACGCCCGCACCGACCGGCGAGATCCGCTCCGACAGGAACTTCAAAGCGTCGGCTTGGCGAGCGATGTTCTCAGTGAGGACCGAACCATAGATCTGGTTATACCGCTCGTCGCCCAGCACGTGCTTCATGTCGCGCTGGAACGTCTTGTCTTCGGTGAATTTCTTAGCCAAGCGACCAAGATTACCGGACTCCGCTTCGTCTTTGAGGCGAGCCGCCACACCCAAGCGCAGGAACTCCTGATTCTCGGGCGTCATATTATCGAATTCGCGCTTGACTTGGCCGCGAGTGAACGGGTTCTTGCGAGACGTAATGAGTGACTGCGCGAAATCGTAGCCCGCTTGCGGGGCCTCTTCACCAACGAAGATGTTGCGCGAAGCACCGACCGTGTCGCGGTACGGGGCCACTTTGTCGAGTTCGTCGCGCAAGCGGTTTTGCGTTTGCTGCAGACCGTTGGCCAGCGTTTTGTCACCTGACATCTT
>Ga0075471_10001383_pt1 | contig 15855 bp, 11 predicted proteins | sample DEB19_08_DNA_2_FD_74787 | JGI IMG/M metagenome (GOLD analysis project Ga0075471, IMG submission 74787) | Aqueous microbial communities from the Delaware River and Bay under freshwater to marine salinity gradient to study organic matter... | ecosystem: Environmental > Aquatic > Marine > Coastal ... | reverse complement strand
ATGGAGATCGTCGCCGGCGCCTGCCGGGTGAAGGTCGACGGGTCCGGCCGGGTCGACGAGTACGGGGCGGGACAGACCTTCGAGGTGCCCGCGAATTCCGGCTTCGACATCGAGGTCGCCTCGGGCCTCTGCGAGTACGTCTGCTCGTTCCTGCCCTGACCGGGGCCCGCCTCCCCGGGGGCCGGGCGGCCCGTGCGACCGGTCGCGCGGATCGCTAGGAGAGCCGGCCATGATCGACTTCGAGCTCACCGACGAACAGCGCGCCCTGATCGACACCGCCCGCAAGTTCACCCGCGACCGCATCATCCCGGTCGCCGCGGAGTGCGATCGCGACGAGAAGTTCCCCGACGACGTCTTCAAGGCGGCCTGGGAGAACGGGCTCGCGAACCCGACGCTTCCCGCCGAGTACGGCGGGCTCGGGCTCGGCGACGTGGACGGCACCCTCATCAACGAGGAACTCGCCTACGGCTGCACCGGGATCGCGACCAGCATCATGGCGAACACGCTCGGCATGACGCCGATCAAGCTCGCCGGCAACGACGCCCAGAAGAAGAAGTACCTGGGCTGGCTCGCTTCCGAGCCCGTCATGGTGAGCTACGCGACGAGCGAGCCCGCCGCCGGCAGCGACGTCGCCGGCCTGCAGTGCCGCGCGAAGCGCATGCCCGACGGCTCGTGGGTGCTGAACGGCACCAAGGCCTGGATCACGAACGGAGGCCTCGCGAGCTTCTACGTCATCTTCGCGACCGAGAATCCCGACGCCCGGCACAAGGGCATCGGTGCCTTCATCCTGCGCCGCGACAATCCGGGGCTGAAGACCGGCAAGCGCGAGGACAAGCTCGGCCAGCGCGCGAGCGACACGCGCCAGGTCATGCTCGAGGACGCCGTCGTGCCGGCCGAGGACGTGCTCGCCGAGCCCGGGGTCGGCTTCAAACTCGCGATGGAGACCTTCAACCAGACCCGCCCCGACATCGGCGCGCTCGCGACCGGCCTCATGCGCCGCTGCCTCGACGAGTCGGTGGCCTACGCGAAGGAGCGCATGGCGTTCGGCCGCCCGATCGCCGAGCAGCAGCTCGTCCAGCAGATGCTCGCCGAGATGGCGATCCGCATCGAGGCGACCGGGCTACTCGTCCGCAAGGCGGCGTGGAACCTCGAGAAGGGCATCCGCAACCCGATCGTGTCGGCCTACGCGAAGGCCTACGGCGCCGACGCCGCGATGCAGAGCGCACTCGACGCCGTGCAGATCTTCGGCGGCAACGGCTACGTGAAGGAGTACCCGGTCGAGAAGTTGATGCGGGATGCGAAGCTCCTGCAGATCTACGAGGGCACGGCCCAGATCCAGCGAGTCGTGATCGCCCGCCACCTGGTCGGGGGCTGAGGCCGGCTTCGTTCCCCGGGGGGCCTCGCCGGGGCCCCGGACCTGCCCCTCGGGAGGGGCAGGGGGCTCGCCAACGGGGGGTCTGCCGGCATAGAAGGCTCGTCAGGCCAGCGACCCGGCGTGCGCGGGCCGATCTCCCCCGATGCCGACTCCTCCCGTCGAAGACGCTCCCGTCGCCTGGCTCGACCCGTGCCGGGACGGGGTGCGCCTTCGCGTCCGGGCGGTTCCCGGGGCTCGGCGCGACGCAGTCCTCGGGCCTCGTGGGGAGGCCCTGCGGGTGGCGGTGTCCGCGCCCGCCGACCGCGGCCGTGCGAACGAGGCACTGCTCGAGATGCTCGCCGACGGGCTCGCCGTCGGTCGCAGGGACGTGGAACTCTTGTCCGGACGATCGGGACGCGACAAGGTGCTGGTGGTGAAGGGCCTCGACGAAGACTCGGTCCGCTCGCGGATCGCGGCGATGGTGGAATCGTCGGCGGGCCGCCGGGGGGCGTCCCGGTGATCGCGACGCGGGAACGCGCCTGCTCGGCCTGCGGCGGCACGACGGAAGCGGCGGCCCAGTTCTGCCGGCACTGCGGCGTCGCGATCGAGCGCGTGCACCCCACCGGGCGGAACCGTCCGATCGCCCCCGAGGCCGACCTCGAGGGCCGGGGCGACTCGGCGCAGACGACGCCGGTCGACGCGGCGGGAAACGATCCGCCGCAAGGCGAGCTCAAGCAGGTCACGGTCATGTTCGCCGACGTCCAGGGCTCGGTCGCGCTCTCCGAGCAGGTCGATCCCGAGGACTGGCACGGCATCATCTCGCGATTCTTCTCGCTGCTCGCGGGTGCCGCGCGACGCTACGGGGGAGTCGTCAGCCGTTTCACCGGCGACGGCATCATGGCTCTCTTCGGCGCCCCGGTCGCGCAGGAGGACCATGCGCAGCGCGCCTGTCACGCCGCGATTCACGCGCGCGAGGTGCTCTCCGAGTATGCAGGCGAGCTGCGGCGGGCGCGCGGCCTCTCGTTCTCGGTGCGCATCGGGCTGCACTCCGGGCCGGTCGTCGCGACCTGGCTCGGCGACGGCGGTTCGAGCGGTTTCACGGCGCTCGGGCACACCGTGAGCCTCGCCGAACGCATGGAGCGACTCGCCGAGCCGGGCCGGATCTACGTCACCGAGGACACGGCCGGGCTGGTCGGCGGGTTCTTCGACCTGGTGGACCTCGGTCGCTTCGACATGCAGGGCGAGAGCCGCCCGATCCGCGTCTTCGAGGTCGCCGGGCGCGGCCAGCAGCGCAGCCGACTCGACTTCGCACGCGTTCGGGGGTTCTCGCGCTTCGTCGGGAGGGAGGCCGAGGTCGGCCGGCTCGAGGGTGCGCTCGAGAAGGTCCTGCGAGGCGAGGGGCAGACCGTCGAGATCGTCGGCCCCGCGGGGGTCGGCAAGAGCCGGCTGTGCGCCGAGTTCGTCGCCGAGGCCCGCCGGCGCGGCATCCCGGCCGTCGAGGTCCACGGCTTCGCCCACCTCGCCTCGATGCCCTACCTGACCCTCATCGAGGACCTTCGTCACCTCCTCCAGATCGAGCCGCAGGATTCGGACGAGGTCGCGCGAGAGAAGATCTCGGAGCAGATTCTCGCCGTCGACCCGACGCTCGTCGAGCGCCTGCCGCTCGTCTTCGGCATGCTCGGTGTCGCCGGCCCCGGCGAGGGCGGCCCGTCGCTCGATCCCGGATCGCAGGCCCACGTGCTCGGCGAGTGCGTCGAACGAGCGGCGGTCGCCGGCTCGGCCCGGGGCCCGGTCATCGTGCTCGTCGAGGACGCGCAGTGGCTCGACCCCGCCTCGTCCGCCTTGCTGGAGTCGCTTCTCTGGACGACGCCCTCGACGCGCATCCTCGTGCTGCTCACCTTCCGCCCGGGCCATCGCGCGCCTCACCCGCCCACGAGCCGGGTCGAGCGCATCGAACTCGCGCCGCTCGGAGAGCGGGGTTCCTCGGAACTGCTCCACCACCTCCTCGGGGAGCACCCCTCGGTCGCCCCGCTCTTCGCCCGCATCCTGGAGAGGACGCAGGGCAATCCCTTCTTCACCGAGGAAATCGTGTGGTCGCTCGCCGACGCGGGCGTCCTCGACGGCGAGCGGGGGCGGTTCCGGCTGACGAGGCCGGTCGCGGGCGTGCCGCTGCCGGCGACCCTGCAGGCGACGCTCGGCTCGCGCATCGACCAGCTGCCGGGCGAGCACAAGCGCGTGCTGCAGTTCGCTTCGGTCGTCGGCCTCGAGTTCGACCTGGCTCTCCTGCGTCGCGTCCTCGTCGGCGAACAGCCGCGGCTCGCGACGACGATGACGGCCCTCGCGCGCGCCGGCTTCGTCGACCGCTCCGACGTGGACGACCAGGACCGCTTCCGCTTCTCGCATCCGCTCATGCACGAGGAGGTGTACTTCTCGCAGCTCGGCGAGACGCGCATGCGCTCGCACGCATCGGTCGCGCAGGCGCTCGCGGAGATCGACGCGAGCCAGATCGACGCGCGCGCGGGACTGCTCGCCCACCACTGGGAGAACGCGGGCGAGGCCCTGCAGGCGGCGCGCTGGATGGCGCGCTCGGCGAAGTGGGTGTCGTCGCGCAAGCTCGCGGAGGCGCTGCGTTCGTGGCGGAAGGTCGCCGACCTGGTGGACGGACTGCCGCGCCTCGATGCGATGGAACTCGCGGTGGAGGCGCGGATCGCCATGCTCGAGTGCGGCGCCCGCACCGGCCTCTCCGAGGAGGACTCCGGCGCGATCTTCGCCGAGGGGGAATTGCTGGCCCGGCGCCTGGACGACCGCCACAGGCTCGCGCGGCTCTTCGGCGCCCGCTGCCAGGTGCTGGCGTTCGCCGGCGACGCGCCGGGCGCGCTCGAACTCGGCCGTCACGCGCTCGAGCTCGTCGAGCACAGCGGCGACCGCGACGTGATTCGCGACCGCCGCGCGGAGGTGCTCTTCGGGCTTTTCGCGGCCGGGCAGTTCCGGGAGGTCATCGCGCTCGCGGAGGCGACGCTCTCGCCGTGGCCGGGCGATCCGGCGGTGGGCCGCCTCGGCGACGATCCGCGGGACACCTGGATCCTGTGCTTCCACGCGATGGCCGCGATCGACATGGGCCGCATCGAGGAGGCCCGCCGCGAACTCGAGATCGTGATCGAGAACTCGCAGAGGATCGGTGCTCTCGAAGTGCTCTGCATCGCCTGGGGCTTCAGTCCGGTCGTCGCGCAGATCTCCGGGGAGGGGGCGGATCTCGCGCTCGCGCGCGCCCGTCGGGCGGTGCACCTCGCGGAGAGGCTCGAGAGCCCGCTCTCCTCCTACTTCTCGAGTTGGGGGCTCGGCCTCGCGCACCTGATCTCGGAGGACTGGCCGGAGGCGGAGCGGCTGCTGCGGGCGAGCCTCGAGGGAACCCGGGGGTCCGGCGTGGGCCTGCTCGGCGAGGCGGGCATGCTCGCGAACCTGGCCGAGGCGGTTGCCGGCCGGGGGGACCTCCACGGTGCGCTCGAGCTGACCCGCGAGGCGATCACCATCGGCCGACAGCGCGGGGCGAAGCTCTTCGAGTGCCTGGCACTCCTCATCTTCGCGCGATGCCGGCTGCTGGTCGGCGACGAGGCGGGGGGCGCCGAGGTGGCGGAGGCGGTCGCGGCTGCCGACGCGCTCATCGAGACGGAGGGCTTCGCGTCGATGAAGCCGCTGGTGCACGTGCTGCGGGCGTTCTCGGTCCGCGGAGACCAGGCCGTCGAGCGGGGCATCGACGAGCTCCGGACGGCGCGCCGTCTCTTCGTCGAGATGGGCGCTACGGGGAGCGCGGAGCGGATCGCGGCCCTCCTCCCGACGGGGGTCGCGGCGTGACGCCGCAGGAGAGGGCGGACAGGCTCGACGACGAGCGACGCCTTCGCCGGCTCTACGAGCTCGGCATCGCGTTCTCCTCCCGCACCGACGTGGCCGCGGTGGTGGAGGTGGTGGTCGACGAGCTTCGCGAGGAGCTGGATTCGGAGGGCGCGGCGGTCCTGCTGGTCGACCCGAAGCAGGGCGACCTCTACTTCCCGTGGGTGGCACAGCAGAATCCGGAGGTTGCACGCCGACTGCGCGACGTGCGGGTTCCGCTGGGCCGGGGGATCGCGGGTGCCGTGCTCCGGAGCGGGCGAGCGATGCGGGTCGACGACGTCGAGTCGCAGCCCGACTTCTACCGCAGCGTCGACTACGAGACGACGTTCCGCACGCGCTGCATGCTCGCGGCGCCGCTGCTCACGCCGTCGGGCCCGATCGGCGTGGTCGAAGTCGTGAACCGTCGCGATCGCCCGTTCGACGACGAGGACCTCCGGTTCCTCGAGGCCCTGTCGCTCAGCATCGCGGTCGCGATCGACAATGCGCGCCTGTACGCGCGGCTGCGCGAGGCGGAGTCGAAGCTGCGCGACGAGGTCGGGGTGCTGCGCCGGGACCTCGCCACGCGGACCCGCTTCGAGGGCATGGTCGGCCTGAGCGCTCCGATGGAGGAGGTCTTTCGCCTCATGGCGAGCGCCGCCTCGGCGCCTGTCGCCGTCCTGGTCGAGGGCGAGACCGGCACCGGCAAGGAGCTCGTCGCGCGGGGCATCCACCGCTCGAGTGCACGCGCGCAGGGGCCCTTCGTCGCGGTCAACTGCGCGGCGCTTCCGGAGACGCTGCTCGAGAGCGAGCTTTTCGGCCACCGGCGTGGCGCGTTCACCGGCGCCGACCGGGATCGCCGGGGTCTCTTCGAGGCGGCGAGCGGCGGGAGCATCCTCCTCGACGAGATCGGGGAGATGCCGCTCGCCATGCAGGCGAAGCTGCTGCGCGTCCTCCAGGAGTCCGAGGTCATCCCGCTCGGCGACACGAAGCCGCGGCGGGTCGACGTGCGCGTGATCTCCGCGACGAATCGGGACCTGCGACGCGAGATCGCCGAGCGGCGCTTCCGCGAGGATCTCTTCTACCGGCTCTCGACCTTCCCGATCCGGCTCCCGGCGCTGCGGCAACGGCGCGAGGACATTGCACTGCTCGCCGACCACTTCCTCGCCCTCGCGGCGGAGCGGCACCACAAGCGGATCGACGCGATCGAGCCCTCGGCTCTCGACGCACTGGCCCGGCACGACTGGCCGGGCAACGCCCGGGAGCTGCAGAACGAGATCGAGCGCGCGGTCGCGCTCGCGAGCTCGGGCGACCGGATCGGGCTCGCGCACCTCTCGCTGCGCCTGGGCGCGCCGGTCGCCGCGAGTCGGTCGTCGTCGCCGGGCGCGCAGGCGGTGCCCGACCTCCCGGGGGAGCGGGCTCCCGAGACGATGGACCTGCGCGAGGCTCGCGAAGCCTTCGAGGCCGAGTTCATCGCGCGCATGCTCGAGCGCCACGGCGGCAACGTGTCGCGGACCGCGCGTGCCCTCGGGCTCTCGCGCGCGATGCTGCACAAGAAGATCCGCAGCATGGAACTGCGCGCGATCAGCGGCGCAGGCGGATCCAGGCCGAGAGCAGCCGCCTCGTGACGGGTGTCAGGCGGGTGCGCTGCCATGCGTCGCCGGCCTTGCGGATCGCGTCGGACAGGGTCGGGTAGGGCAGGATCACCGACGAGAGGCGCCCGAGGCCGATCCCGCTCTCCATCGCCACGACGACGCCGGCGAGGATCTCTCCCGCGTGGCTCCCGACGGCGGTCGCGCCCAGGATCCGGTCGCTGCCGCGGCGGAGGTGGATTCGCAGGAATCCCTCCGCGGCCTCGTCGAGGACGGCCCGGTCGACCGAGTTCATCGGCACCTCGACGGTGTCGAGGGCGACGCCCGTGGTGGCGGCCCGCGCGGGGTCGATCCCGACGCGCGCCACCTCGGGGTCGGTGAACGTGCAGTGGGGCACGACCAGGTCGCGGTAGCGGCGACGCCCGGCGAAGAGCGCGTTGCGGAGCACGAGGCGGGAGGAAGCGTCGGCGGCATGGGTGAACAGGTCGGGCAGGCACACGTCGCCCGAGGCCCAGACCCTCGGGTTCGTGGTCCGCAGGCGTTCGTCCACGACCAGTCCGGCGGGGGCGACCTCGATCCCGGCGCGGTCGAGCTCGAGGCGCTCGAGGTTCGGGGTCCGGCCGGTCGCGACGAGGATGGCGTCGCAGGCGGTGGAGCCTTCCTCTCCGGGCGCGCTCCAGTGGACGACCCGGTCGCCGCTCGCCCGATCGACGTCGACGCGGACGGGCACGCAGCCCGTGCGGAGCCGCACACCGTCCTGCGCGAGGGCGGTGGCGACGATGCGCGACGCGTCGGGCTCCTCGCGGGGGAGCACCGCCGCGGCACGCCCGAGCAGCGTGATCTCGCTCCCGAGGCGCGCGAAGGCCTGCCCGAGCTCGCAGCCGATCGGGCCGGCCCCGATCACGACCAGCCTCGCGGGCAGGCGTTCGAGGTCGAAGACGGTGTCGCTGGTCGCGGGACGGGCGTCGGCGAGTCCCGGGACCGAGGGGAGAGCGGGTCGTGCGCCCGTCGCGACGATCGCGCGCCGGAATCGCAACGTGGCCCCGGCCACGTCGATCGCGTCGCGGGAGACGAAGCGGCCTTCGCCGAAGAAGACGTCCACGCCGAGCGAACGGAAGCGCTCGGCCGAGTCGTGGACGGCAAGTCCCGCTCGGAGCCTGCGCATTCTTTCCATGACCGCGGCGAAGTCGGGCTCGACCGCGCCGACGCGGACGCCCAGGGCGGCCGCACGGCGCGCGTCCGCCGCGGCGCGCGCGGAGCGCAGCACCGCCTTCGACGGCACGCAGCCGGTGACGAGGCAGTCGCCGCCCATGCGGTCGCGCTCGACGAGCGCCACGCGCGCGCCGAGGCCGGCGGCGCCGGCGGCGGCGACGAGTCCCGCCGTGCCGGCGCCGAGCACGACGAGGTCGTAGCAATCGGCCGGAGCGGGGTTCTGCCACGCCACGGGCCGTACCCGCTCGTCGAGGAGGACGTCGGCACCCTGGCGGTCGGAGGTCTTCACGCTGGTCGTCGTGCCCCTTCCGTAGCCTGCCTTCCGATGCTTGAAAACGGGGGGGGCTTTCTGCAACCTCAAGGTTTTCGGGCACCGTCGTTTCGAGTCCGTGGGCCCTGCGGTCCAGGGCGAGGACTCGGTACCGGCAGGCGGCGCGACCCGGCCTCGGGAACGCGTCGGAAGGCACGAAGGATTCCGGGGCGACCCGGCAGACCGTCTCGGGGGACACATGGGCAACCCACTGGTCGAGGTCGGGCAGTTCGGGCAGAGCATCTGGTACGACAACATCCGGCGAGGGATCATCACCTCGGGCGAGTTGCAGTCGATGATCGACCAGGACGGGCTGCTCGGGATCACTTCGAACCCGGCCATCTTCGAGAAGGCGATCAACGACAGCCACGACTACGACCAGGCGATCCGGGCCGCGGTCGCGACGGGCTCCCCGAGCGCGGTCGACGTCTACGAAGGCCTCGCGATGGACGACATCCGCTGGGCCGCCGACCTGATGCACCCGGTCTGGGAGAAGACCGCCGGCCGCGACGGTTGGGTGAGCTTCGAGGTCCTTCCCCAGCTCGCGAACGACACCGACGGGACCGTGAAGTACGCCCGCCGCGCCCACGCGGCGATCGGGCGCGACAACGTCCTGATCAAGGTGCCCGCGACGCCGGCCGGCATGCCCGCCATCGCGACGCTGGTCGGCGAGGGCATCAGCGTCAACGTGACGCTCCTGTTCGCGGTGTCGGCCTACCAGCACTGCGCCGAGGCCTACATGGAGGGGCTCGAGCGCTCGGCGGCCCGCGGGGCCGACCTGTCGCGGATCGCGAGCGTCGCGAGCTTCTTCGTGAGCCGCATCGACTCGATGGTGGACGCCGAGCTCGACGCGCTCGCCGCCAAGGAAGGCGACGCGGCGCGCAAGGCCCGGATCGAGGGGCTGCGCGGCAAGATCGCGATCGCGAACGCGAAGCTCGCCTACGAGCGCTACCTCGAGATCGTCGCGGCGCCGCGCTGGAAGGCGCTCGCGGCGAAGGGCGCGCGCACCCAGCGGGTGCTCTGGGCGAGCACGAGCACGAAGAACCCGAAGTACCCGAAGACGCTCTACGTCGACTCGCTGATCGCGCGAGACACCGTGAACACGATCCCCGAGGAGACCTTCGTCGAGTACCGCCGCAGCGGCAAGCCGCACGCCGCGCTCGAAGAGGCCTGGGCGGCGCAGCTCGCCGAGGCGAAGGCGCAGGTCGCGGAACTCGAGGGCTTCGGCATCTCGCTCTCGTCCGTGACCGGCCGGCTGCTCGAAGAGGGCGTGGCGAAGTTCGTCCAGCCGATGGACAAGCTGCTCGCGGCGATCGAGAAGAAGCGCGCGTCGCTGAAGGCGGCCTGAGAAGGAGAGCGGGGGGCACGGCCCCTCGCGCGGGAAACACCGGAGAGGGGGCGGGCATGGCCGCGGCAGGGCAGCAGGAAATCGACAAGAAGTGCATCGACACGATCCGCACGCTCGCGATGGACGCGGTGCAGGCGGCGAACTCGGGCCATCCCGGCACGCCGATGGCGCTCGCCCCGGTCGCCTACGAGCTCTGGCAGAACCACCTTCGCTACGACCCGTCGGATCCCCTCTGGCCGGGACGCGATCGCTTCGTCCTGTCCAACGGCCACGCCTCGATGCTGCTCTACGGACTCATCTTCCTCTCGGGCATCGAGGCGGTGGGCAAGGACGGCCGCAAGCTCGGCAAGCCGAGCCTGACGGTCGAGGACATCAAGCAGTTCCGCCAGTTCCACAGCCTCACCCCGGGTCATCCCGAGCACGGCCACACGACCGGAGTCGAGACCACGACCGGCCCGCTCGGCCAGGGACTCGCCACGTCGGTCGGCATGGCGATGGCGCAGGCCTGGCTGTCGTCGCGCTACGACCGCCCGGGCGCCGAGCTCTTCGACTACGACGTCTTCGCGATCTGCGGCGACGGCTGCATGATGGAGGGCATCTCGAACGAGGCGGCCTCGCTCGCCGCCCACCATGCCCTCTCGAATCTCTGCTGGATCTACGACGACAACCACATCACGATCGAGGGCAGCACGAGCCTCGCCTTCACCGAGAGCGTGCCCCGGCGCTTCGAGGGGCTCGGCTGGAACGTGCTGCACGTCGCCGACGCGAACGACACCGCGGCGGTGGGTGCCGCGATCGAGGCGTTCCGCGCGTGCAAGGACCGGCCGACCCTGATCGTCGTGCGCAGCCACATCGCGTGGGGTGCTCCGCACAAGCAGGATACCGCGGCCGCGCACGGAGAGCCGCTCGGCGAGGAGGAGATCAAGCTCGCCAAGCGCGCGTACGGCTGGCCGGAGGACGCGAAGTTCCTCGTTCCCGACGGGGTGCAGCAGCACTTCCAGGCGGTCATGGGCGCCCGCGGCCTTGCTGCCCGCGAGGCCTGGCAGGGAAGGTTCGCCCGCTTCCGCGAGCAGCAGCCGGCGCTCGCGGCCGAGATCGAGACGATGGAGGCGGGCCGACTCCCTGCGGACTGGGACCGCGACCTGGTCGCCTTCCCGGCCGACGCGAAGGGCCTCGCCACGCGCGAGTCCTCCGGCAAGGTGCTGAACGCGGTGGCGAAGCACGTGCCGTGGCTGATCGGCGGCGCCGCGGACCTCGCGCCGTCGACCAAGACGCTGCTCACCTTCGACGGCGCAGGCTCCTTCCAGCCCGGCACCCACGGCGGGCGCAACTTCCACTTCGGCATCCGCGAGCACGCGATGTCGGCGATCCTGAACGGGCTCGCGCTCTCGAACCTGCGGCCCTACGGCTCGGGCTTCCTGATCTTCTCCGACTACGCGCGCGGCGCGATGCGGCTCTCGGCGCTCATGGAGCTGCCGGTGATCTTCGTCTTCACGCACGACTCGATCGGGGTCGGCGAGGACGGCCCGACGCACCAGCCGATCGAGCAGATGGCGGGGCTGCGCGCCGTCCCCGGGATGACGGTGATGCGGCCGTGCGACGCGAACGAGGTCGTCGAGGCCTGGCGCTTCGCCCTGCAGCACCGCGACGGACCGCTGTGCCTCGTCCTGAGCCGGCAGGCGATGCCGACGCTCGACCGCACGAAGGTCGCGCCGGCCTCGGGCCTGCAGCGCGGCGGCTACGTGCTGGCGGACGCACCGGGAGGCCCGGAGGTCATCCTCGTCGGCACCGGCAGCGAGGTGTCGCTGTGCCTCGCGGCCCACGACGCGCTCGTGGCGAAGGGCGTGCGCTCGCGCGTCGTGAGCCTGCCGTCGTGGGAAGTCTTCGCGAAGCAGGACGCCGCCTACCGGGACTCGGTTCTGCCGCCGGCGGTGCGGGCGAGGGTCGGCGTCGAGATGGCGTCGACCTTCGGCTGGGAGCGCTGGGTCGGCCTCGACGGCGCGATCGTCGGCATGCACCGGTTCGGCGAGTCGGCGCCGGCGATGAAGGTCCTCGCCGAGTTCGGGTTCACGACCGACGCGGTCGTGGCCGCGGCGCTCGCGCAGGTGGGCCGCAAGGCGTGATCGAGCGGCCGACGGGGCCGGCGGGCGGGACGGCCTGTGTCCGCGCCTGAGGCTTCGCTCGACGGGATCGCGCGCCGCGCGCTCGACTGGGTGCGCGACGGCGACGTGCTCGGACTCGGTACGGGTCGGGCCGCGACCGCCTTCGTGCGCATGCTGGGCGATCGCGTTCGGGAAGGACTCTCGGTGCGGGGCGTGCCGACCTCCGAGTCGACCGCCGCGCTCGCGCGCGAGCTGGGCATCCCGCTGCTCGACCTCGGGTCCGCGGGCGAGATCGCCACGACCTTCGACGGTGCCGACGAGGTCGACCCCCGGCTCGACCTGATCAAGGGCTACGGCGGTGCGCTGGTCCGCGAGAAGATCGTCGCGTCCTCCTCGCGGCGGCGGGTCATGCTGGTGGGCTCGGAGAAGATGGTCGAGGCGTTGGGTGCGCACGGGAAGCTCCCGGTGGAGGTCGTCCCGTTCGCCCTCCCGTTGTGCCGCCGCCGCATCGAGCAGATGGGCTTCGGCGCCCCGCTCCGGGGAGGGGACGCAAGCCCCTGGCGGACCGACAACGGCAACTGGATCATCGACGTCGCGCTCTCGCGGATCGAGGACCCGGGCGAACTCGACCGGCGGCTTCGGGAGATTCCCGGGGTGGTCGGCACGGGCATCTTCGCCGGGATGGCCGACGTCGTGCTCGTGCAGCGCGGCCACGAGGTGCAGGTTCTCGAGCGTCCCGGGGGATCGGCGGCGACCTGAGCGGCAGCGGCTGCGCTGCCAGAGAGACGGACGGATGGCGGAGCCAGGGGAGACACTGCTGGGCGGGCAGGAGGGCGGGCCCGTCGCGGCTCCCTGCACGCTGGTCATCTTCGGCGCCGCCGGCGACCTCGCGCGCCGCAAGCTCGTGCCGGCACTCTACAACCTCTCGCTCGACGGGGTCCTCCCGCCGAGCTTCGCCGTGGTCGGGTTCGCGCGCCGCGAGATGGGCGACGAGGAGTTCCGGGCCGCGGGCCGGGAGGGCGTCGACCGCTTCTCTCGACGGGTCGCGGACGCCGAGCGCTGGGCCGGCTTCGAGCGCAGCCTGTTCTACGTGACGGGCTCCTTCGGCGACCCCGCGGCCTACCAAGCCCTGCGCAAGCGGATCGAGGAGATCGAGCCCGGCTTCGGGATCCCGGGCAACCGCATCTTCTATCTCTCCGTCCCGCCGGGCGAGATCGTGACCTGCGTGCAGCACCTCCAGGCGGCGGGTCTGCTGAAGCGCGACGCCCCGGGCGAGCCGTTCTCCCGGGTCATCGTCGAGAAGCCGATCGGCCACGACCTCGCGAGCGCTCGCGAGATCGACGGGGCGGTCGCGGCCGTCTGCGGCGAGCGGCAGATCTTCCGCATCGACCACTACCTCGGCAAGGAGACGGTCCAGAGCCTGCTCGTCATGCGCTTTGCGAACTCGATCTTCGAGCCGCTCTGGAACCAGAAGTACATCGACCACGTGCAGATCACGGTGGCCGAGGAGGAGGGCGTCGGCACGCGCGCCAACTACTACGAAGGCGCCGGCGCGCTGCGGGACATGGTGCAGAACCACATCCTGCAGGTGCTGTGCCTGGTCGCGATGGAGCCGCCCTTCGAGATGACGGCCGACGTGGTGCGCGACCAGAAGGTCGCCGTGCTGAAGTGCCTGCGGGCGATCCCGCGCGGCGAGGACCTCGAGCGCCACGTCGTCCGGGCGCAGTACGCGGCCGGCTTTCAGCACGGCGTGGAGGTTCCCGGCTACCGGCGCGAGGACCGGGTGAAGGCCGACTCGACGACCGAGACCTACGTCGCGCTGAAGGCCTTCGTCGACAACTGGCGCTGGGCGGGCGTGCCGTTCTACCTGCGCACCGGCAAGCGGCTGCCCAAGCGCGCGAGCGAGATCGCGGTGCAGTTCAAGGACGTGCCGCAGATGCTCTTCAACGCGTCCGGCACGCCGATCGAGCCCAACGTGCTCGCGATCCGCATCCAGCCCGACGAGGGGCTCTCGCTACGGATCGCGACCAAGCTGCCGGGCCCGCGCGTGCGCATCTACCCGGTGAAAATGGACTTCCGCTACGGCTCGACCTTCGGCGACCAGTCGCCGGAAGCCTACGAGCGCCTGCTCCTCGACGTGATGGCGGGCGACGCGACGCTCTTCATGCGCCGCGACGCCGTCGAGGCCTCGTGGTCGTGGGTGAACGAAATCCTCGAGGCCTGGCAGGCGCGGGGCAGCCGCTACCTCCCGGAATACCCGGCGGGGAGCTGGGGCCCGGTCGAGGCGGACCGGCTCATCGAGGCGGACGGTCGCGGGCGGGCGTGGCGGACGCTGTGAGCCCCGAGGCCGGGATGCCGGCCGGGAGCGGGACGGGACCGGGGACGGCCTCGGAGGAGTGGACCGAGCAACGCCCGGTCGACCTCGGCGCGATCGAGCGGGAACTCGAGGCGCAGCTCGACGTCCTCGGCCGGGCGGGGCAGGGCGTCGTCCCGACCCGGGCACGGATGTCGAACCTGGTCGTGTTCGCGAGCGGCGAGGCGGCCGACGGCCGCCTGCACGAGAGTCTCGCCGAGATCTCGGAGCGGCATCCGTCGCGGATCCTCCTCCTGGTCCGGGACGACGACCTCGGCGCCGAGCCGAAGGCGTGGGTCTCCGCGCTTTGCCGCGCGGGCGACGGCGGCCGGAAGATCTGCTCCGAGCAGGTCTCGATCCGGGCCGGCGGCGAGGGAGTGCGGCTCCTGCCCTCGATCGTGCGACCGCTGCTCGTCGGGGACCTGCCGACCGCGCTCTGGTGGGCCGTTCCGACGCCGCCGCCGCTCGCGGGAGAGGTCTTCGCCGAGCTCGCCGCGATGGCGCGACGCATCCTGTGGGACAGCCGGGACTGGGCCGACGAGGCGGTCGGCCTGCGATCGGTGGGGCGATGGGCGGAAGCCGTCGACCCGCGCATCGGGCTGGCCGACCTCGCCTGGGTGCGGCTCGCGCCGTGGCGACTCGCGGTCGCTCGCGCACTCGGTGCGGAAGCGGCCGCGACGACGTCGGTGCGCGTCGTCCACGGTCCGCACGCGTTGCCGAAGGCGCTGCTGCTCGTGGGATGGCTCGCGGCGCGGCTCGGGTGGAGACGTCGCGACGGCGGCGCGATCACCCCATCGTCGGCCCGTTGGACCCTGGACGGGCCCTCGGGAAGAGACGTCCGGGTCGAGGTGCTCCGGGCCACGGACGGCCCGCCGCTTCTCCTCGAGGCCGGCTTCGAGGTCGCAGGGAGCGTTTCTCGAGTGGTCTCCGTGCGAAGCGAGCCCGATGGTCGCCTCCGCATCGATCCGCCGCTTCCCGGTGCGGAGGTGCTCCCGTCGCCGAGTGGGGGACCCGGCGACCTGGTGGCCCGCGAGCTTCCCGACCTCGACGGCGACCCGCAGTTCCGGGCCGCGCTCGCCGTGGCGCGCTCGCTCTCGGAGGACGTCGTCGGCTGACTCGCCGGCGATCGTCACGACATGGCGGCGGGAGGCGAGCGCGGGCGCGACCCGGGTCCGACCGATCCGGACCAGGGGATCTGGCGCGGCCGTCGCGTCGCCCGTCGCCACGTCTCGCCCGACGGGCTCGTCGTGCTCGTCGGGCGCAGCGCGGAGGACAACGACATCCTGTCGCTGAAGCTCGCGGCTCCGCGCGACTTCTGGCTCCACGTCGCCTCGGGGCCGGGATCGCACGTGGTCGTGCGGAACCCCGACGGGCTTCGACGCCTGCCGCGTGACACGGCCCGCTTCGCGGCGGGCCTCGCCGCCGCGCATTCGAGTGCCCGGGACGGGGGGCGCGTCGCCGTGCACCTGGCGTTCGCCGCCGAGGTGAGCAAGCCCCGGGGCCTGCCGCCGGGGAAAGTCCAGATCGGACGGTGGGAGAGCGTGACGGCGAGCCCTCTGCACCTGCCCGCCGAGGGCGAGGCCACGGGGGCCGGGACACCTGGGCCTGGTGGGACCAGGGTGCCGTCGAGAGGGACCCGGGACGCCCGCAGGCGTCCCTGACCCAGCCTCGGGCAGGGGCTCGGCCGGTCCCCCTAGGGGGCCGAGTGCGCGACCGCGGC
>Ga0075471_10001382_pt1 | contig 15881 bp, 12 predicted proteins | sample DEB19_08_DNA_2_FD_74787 | JGI IMG/M metagenome (GOLD analysis project Ga0075471, IMG submission 74787) | Aqueous microbial communities from the Delaware River and Bay under freshwater to marine salinity gradient to study organic matter... | ecosystem: Environmental > Aquatic > Marine > Coastal ... | reverse complement strand
GGCTGGCGCGTCCGCCCGCGAATCTCGTTTTGAGTGAAGACGGCTCGCACCTCGCGTCGATTTTTCGCGCGGTGGGTCAGCATGCCGGCATCGATGCCCAGACCTTGACCAGCGTGACCTGGGCGACCCTCGGCACCTACCTCGCCGGCGCCTCGTCGCCGGTCTATACGGCCGTCTTTTCCAACGACATGACGTCGGACATCACGGCCGTGAAGGCCCCGACGCTCATCCTCACGGATCGCGCCGATGTGCTCCATGCCGCCGACCGACGCGCCAAAGAAATGCGCCCCGATTTCGAGCTGCGGGAGTTTTCAACCGGCGGTTCGTTCGCGTTGATGCGCGAGCCGCGACGTTGGGCGCGCGAGCTGCTCGCTTTCGCGGACGCTCGCGGCCTCTAGCGACGCGACGCCGCGCGTCAGGGCGTCACCGCCTCGATGTAATTCGCGATGATGTCGGCGAAACGCGCCGGCACTTCGAGAGGCGGGTAGTGACCGACGTCCGGCAGCATGATTTTGGACACCTGCGCGCCGGTCAAATAGCTCGCCAGGGCGTCGGCTGACGCTGGAACGAGCAGCGGATCGCGCGCGCCCCAGACGAGCAGGGTCGGGGCGCGGACTTTGGACATCGCATCCTTCGCTTTGACCTGGTCGGCCACTTTGGCGACCAACGCGAGATAGTTCGGCTCCGGCGTGCGTCGATTCACGTCGTAGTACTGCTCGCGAATGTTGGCATCGAGCCGCTTCGGGTCGCCGGCGAAGTAGGACAGGAATTCGTTCCAGAAGAACTGCGACTGGAAGCCCGTCTCCTTGGCTTCACGCTGCGCCTCGTTGAAGCTCGGCGACGGCGGCAGGTGCGCGGTCGTGACCGTATCGGCAGGCGTATTCGACAGAATCAGCCTTTGCACGAGATCCGGACGTTTGGCGGCGAGAAACACGCCCAACGTGCCGCCGCTCGATACGCCGACATAGGTGATTTTGTCGACGCCGAGTTGCTTCAACAGGCCTTCGGCGATATCGGTCGGTTGCAAATTCTTCGCCGCTGCGTCGGATACGTGACCCGACAGGCCCTGCGGCGGAATGTCGTAGCGGATGACGCGGTAGCGGTGGGTCAGCTTGGTGGCGACGTAGTCCCAGGTCTTCAGGGTGCTTTGCGAGCCGTGGACCATCAGGATGGCCGGGCCCTTGCCCTCGTCTTTGTAGTAGACCTCGACGCCGCCGATCAGGGCGATTTTTGCTTTGCGGTCGCCGTACTTGGCGCGCAACTGCTCCATCGTCATGTGTTCGCCGCCCACCGCGAGCGGCGCGCCCAGCGTCATCCAGCAGAAGGTCAGGCAAAGCATTGCGGCGAGTCGGCGCATCGTGAAATCCCCGTCTGTGTTGATCGAAGTTTTATACACCGAATCGAAATTTTCGATCATCGGCGAGCGGTATTTGCCGCTACAGTGACGGTAGCGCATTTTTCCGGTCGTGACGACCATGCGCCCGCGGGGACCAAAGGCATGACGATGAAGGTGATCGACGTCGATTGTCACGTGATCGAAGACGCGTCGGTGTGGACGCATCTTGCGCAAGCGGACGAAGCGTTTCGGCCGTCGATTCTGCGCAAGGAGAGCGGCGCCACGATCGCAACGCACTTCTCGGGGCCCAACACCCGCGAGTACTGGGTCATCGACGATCACCTCTACGGCAAACACGACGCCGCCGCAATCGCCAAGTACTCGAATGGCGAGATGTCGCTGTCGGCGCTCACGCTCGAGAGCGTTGCGGCACGGCTTTCGGAGATGGATGGCCAAGGCGTCGACATGCAGGTGATTTTTTCCAGCCTGTTCCTGAACGTTCGTTGCGCGCGGCCCGCGGCCGAGCTCGCCTTGACGCGGGCCTACAATCGATGGATCGCGGCGCGTTGCGCCGAATCGAACGGCCGCCTGCGCTGGGTGTTCGTGCCGTCGCTCAAAAATCCGCATGAAACCGCGCGTGACATGCGCTGGGCGCGCGATCATGGCGCAGTCGGTGTCTTGTTCCGCGGTCTGGAGGGTGACCGGTTCATCGACCATCGCGACTTCGATCCGGTCTTTGCCGCGGCGATCGATCTCGCCATGCCGATTTGCGTGCATATCGGTCACGGCAGCCCCGCGATGGAGACCATCACGCAGCGCGAGGGTGCGACCTTCAACCGCTTCATCTCCGACAGTCCGAACTACTATGCCTTCTCGGTGCTGCTCAACAGCAAGTTGCACGAGGCGTTTCCGGCCTTGCGCGTGGGCTTTTTCGAATCCGGCTGCACCTGGGTGCCGGCAGCGGTGCAAACGGCGTTGCATCTGCGCCTGAAGCCTGCGGCGCTGCGTGCGCGGGTGCGCGAGGTGGTCGCGGAGCACGACCTCTTCTTCACCTGCGAGTTGCACGAGGATTTGCCGCAGCTCGCCGCCTGCATCGGCGAAGATCGACTGCTGCTCGCGAGCGATTACGGCCATCCGGGCGATGTCGCCGATACCATCCATCACGTGCGCACCGTGACGCAGGGAAAACTGGTCGACGATGCGCTGCGCGGCAAAATATTGTCCGAGAATGCACTGCGGTTCTTGAGTTTGTAGGGTGATCGGTGGCGGGGGGTACATGTCGCAGGAACGATTGCCGAGATTTTTGAAATTCAGTTGGGGCATGGGTGCAACCGGCACGACTTCCATGCTCTATCTGATCAATCTTTTCCTGATCTATTTTTTGGTGCGCCACGTCGGACTCTCCGCCGCATTGGCCGGTGGCCTGCTCGCCGTGACGAGGGTGTACGACGCGGTCATCAATCCGTTGATCGGTGCGGCGAGCGACCGCACCGAATCGCGTTTCGGACGCCGCAAGCCGTGGATGCTCGCCGGCGCGATCCTCGCGCCGATCGGTTGCATCGCCATTTTCAATCCGCCTGCTGCGCTCGAGGGCAACGCGCTCACGGCCTACGTGTTTGCCGCGTTGTTGCTTTATTTGACGGCGTATTCGCTGTTCGCGATTCCGTTCATCGCGCTCGGCACCGAGCTGTCGGACGATTACCGCGAGCGCGCGTCGGTGATGGCCTATCGGACGTTCTTCGTGTACGTCTCGGGGTTGGTGATCGCCTCGGGGGCGCCGGCGCTGGTTGCGATGCTGGGCAAAGATCGGGCCGCTTACGCGACGATGTCCTGGGCTGCCGCCGCGGTCGTTGCCGTGGCGATGTTGTGGCCCGTCGTGTTCACCGGCCAGGCCCGGGTCGTGACGCCACGCAACCGGCCCTTGCCGTTTGCCGTCTGGTGGCGCACGGCCTTCACCAATCTGCCCTACATTCTGATTCTGCTCTCCAAGTTGACCTTGCAACTCGGTACGGCCTTCGCAGGTGCAGCATCGCTCTTCTTCATGACCTACGTGCTCGGCAGAGGCGAGAGCGCACTGGCCTTGTTCGGCTCGGTCGGCAGCGTGGTCGGTCTCGCCACGGTGCCCATCTGGAACCGCATCTTGCAACACGTCGAGCGCAAGCCGTTCTTCACCTGGCTGCTGGCGGTGAATTTCCTGGGCTATCTGTCCTGGTGGCTCGCGATGCCGGATGAACCGACGGCATTGTTCGTGCTGCGCGCGATCGTGATGGGTGCGGCCGGCAGCGGCGCGGTGCTGGTATCGACCGCCATGATCACCGACGCCATCGAATACGATCGGCTGACGACCGGGCAGCGCCGCGAGGGCGTGTTTCTCGGCGGTTTCGAGTTGGTGCAAACCACGTCGTTCGTCATCGGACCTTTGGTCGTGGGTTTCGTCCTGTCCGGCGCGGGACTCGTTCCCGGACAGGTCAGTGCCGCCGAACAGCCGCCTGAAGCGATCGCGATGATCCGCAATGCGATGGCGACGATCCCGGCGGTCACCTGCGTCGTGGGAATGTTTTTGTTGATGTTCTATCGCTTGACGGCGCAGCGCCTCGCGGACTTGCGCGCCGACGGCGCCGTGGCGCCGGAGTCGCCATGACCGCGGTTCGCGCGACGTTCGCCGTCGTTGCATCGCTCGCGTTGGTCGGCTGCGCGGTCGTGCCGCCGACGCCACCGGTGTTCGCGCCGGCGCCGGCGTCGCGGGTGGGGCTCGACGTCCTGCAGCAAAGATACGGTACGGCGGCATCGCGCTACGTCGAGATCGACGGCGTGAAGGTCCATTATCGAGACGAGGGTCGTGGTCCGACGATCGTCCTGTTGCACGGCTCGTTCGGATCCCTGCGCAACTTCGACCGCATGGCCGAGACATTGCGGCATCGCTACCGAGTGATCCGCTACGACCAGCCGCCCGCCGGTTTGTCGGGCACCGTGCCGGCCGGTTTCAACGGGACTATGGACGAATTCCTGCACCGTTTTTTGCAGCGACTCGAGGTGGGTCCGGCAATTTTTCTCGGGACGTCGAGCGGCGGAATCATCGCTTACCGATATGCGGCGAACCATCCCGAGATGGTACGCGCGCTCATATTGTCGAACGTGCCGCCATCCGCGCCGGTCGACAATGCGGGTGCGGCGCGCCGTGCGCCCGAAGCGATGCAGCGCAAACTCGCCGCTTGCACCAAAGCCGGCGAGCCTCGCGATGAAGCGTGCTGGCGCGTCTTTCTGGAATTCAATTTCGTGCGCCCGCGTGACGTCACCACGGCCTTGGTTCGCGAATACACCGATTTCAATCGCCGCGAGGACGCACAGCGTTTTTCGAGCATGACGCCTTTGATGCGCGACGATGCCCAGGTGCGCGATTTGCTCTCGCGTGTGCGGGCGCCGACGCTGCTGTTGTGGGGCGCGCAAGATTTCGTGTTGCCCCCGGCGACGATGCAAACCATGGCGGACCGGCTGACTGCGGCTCCTGTCGAGAGTCGTCTGCTGCAAGGCGTATCGCATTATCCGCCGCTCGAGGCACCTCGCGCGGTGACGGCTGCGGTACTGTCGTTTCTCGAACGGCTGCGTGCGGCTCCCGCTACTCGCCCATAGCCCCTGCGGTGGTTCCCCGGCGACGCGGAGCTTTGTCTTGCGATTGCTCGCATACGGATCGGATGTGACGCGCCAAAGATTTGACTGGTTCGCCGCGCAAACCGTCGCGGCGCCAAATGATGCCGCCACGACCGACCACGTCGAGGGTGTGGCCGACGATCCGCCGCAAACGGCTCGCGGCGATCTCCGGCCAGACGAAATCTTCGGGCATCAAGGCGAGATGGTCGGTATTGGCCACGAGAGCGGCCATCAGCGGCAGCGACAACGTGGCGACCGGGCAATCGGGCGCCGCCGCGCCGCGCGCGCGAAACAGTTCGGCATACATGGCCGGGGTGCGCTGCAGGTCGTAAACGACCCAGGGATAGCCCGCGAGGTCGCGATCGCCGATGCGTTTGCGGGCGAACAGCGGGTGCTTGTTGCGTGCGACCACCGAGTAGCGTTCGGTGCACGTGACTTGCCGCTCGAGGGCGTCATCGGCTTCGATCGAGGGGCTGAGAACGCAGAACGCCAAATCGATGCGACCTTCGTGCAGCGCCGCGCGCAACTCGTCGGAGTGCCCTTCGATCACTTCCAGTCGCACCTGCGGCATCTCCGCGAGCAGACTCTGCACGGCATTCGGAAACAGGCGCCGGCTGAAATAGGGCGCCACGCCGACCGTCAGCCGCGTGGTGTGGCCCAGTGCGATGTCACGGATTTCCGTACCGATGCGCTCGCGTTCGTTCAGGATCGCGCGTGCCCGCGGCACGAGCGCACGACCGCAATCGGACAACGTGACGCCTTTGCTGGATCGGACGAAGATTTCGCCACCCAGTTCTTCTTCCAGTGTTTTGATGCTGTGCGTGAGTGCCGGTTGGCTGATGCGCAGTCGAGCTGCGGCACGACGGAAATGACCCGTCTCGGCGAGGATCAGGAAACGTTTGAGCTGAACGATGTCCATTGCGGCAGCCCCTGATGCAGTGGTCGCGGGTATCGATCGAAGAATGTTATCAAATGATCAGTTCTGCTGAATGTTGGAGTTCGACATGGAATTTCGTCTGACGGTTTGCCAGCTCGCACTCGATTCGTGTTTTGCGCCGGACGGTTCGGTGGATGCCGGGCGGATCGAAGCCAACTTCGCGCGTACGGAGCGTCGCCTGCGTGAAGAGCGGCGCCCGGATCAGCCGCAATTGTTTTTGTTGCCCGAGTTTTCCTACCAGGGCTGGGGGCCGGGCCGCAGCGTCGCGGATTGGAACGCCGCCGCGACGCCGATTCCGGGTCCGTACACGGATCGCATCGGAGACCTCGCACGGGAGCTCGATTGCTACATCGCCGGGACGCTGTGCGAACGCCTCGCCGAGTTTCCCGGGCGCCACTTTCTCACCGGCTTTCTGATCGGCCCGGACGGGGCGATCCTGCTTCGGTACCGCAAAGCCTATGCATTCTCGTCGAAGACGCGTCCCGGCGATGTCTACGAGGCCTATGTGCGTCACTACGGCCGCGAAGCTCTGTTTCCGGTCGTCGAGACACCGCTCGGTCGCATCGGCATGGCCATTGCGTACGATATTTTTTGGCCGGAAGTGCCGCGCGCGCTCGCATTGCGTGGCGCGGAGATTCTGTTGAACCCGTTCGGCTCGGCTCGCGTTCCGGCGCAGCAGGACACGGCGTTCGGATTGGCGAGGCGTACCCGCGCCTTCGAGAACGTCATGTACGTCGCCGCGGCGAACATCGGCCCCATGTCGTCGATGCCGGATGGCCCGCATGATCGTTGGCCATCGGAAATCGTCGACTACGAGGGGCGGGTCCTCGCGTCGTCACCGGACGGCGCGGAGTGTGCCGTGTCGGCGAACATCGACGTCGAGTCTTTGCGGCGTCACCGCGCGCGACCGATGGCGAACTGGCTCGCGCAGCTGCAACCGTTTTTGCACGCCCCGGATTACGCGGCCGCGCGTCTTTGGCCGCCGGGGCATTGGGAGCATCGCCCGATACAGGACGGCGCCGAACAACTGGATCTCGAGGCGCAGGTCGCACGGCGCCTTGCGGACGGGGGAGCATTCGACGTCTGAAGAATTCTTCAACGATCGACGAGCAATTTCCCCGTATCCAGAAACTCGGCAAGCACTTTTGCCTTGTAAGCGAGCGCGCCCGCACGCGCCGCGTTTTCGAATGTCCAGGCCGTACAGCCGGGCAGCAATGCGGCCGCTTCGGCGACGCCGACGCGCAGCGGGTCGGTATCGTCGGCCATGACCAACGTCGGAACACGCACGAGCGGCAAGCGTCCGCGATCGTCGTGCGCGAAGGCGGCACGGTAGGCGAGGTGATAGGTGCGCAGCGCTTTCAGCACTTCGACGGTGGTGTTGTGCAAGGCGTCGATCGAAGGTGGTGCGACGCCGCGCAGATGCTGCGCATCTTTGCGGAAGTGCGGGAAGAACCAACCCTGATCACGCACGAAATGCCACGCCCAATGAAATTGACTGCCGATCGCATCCGGTGCCATCTCCGGCGCGTAATGCGCGAGAAAATCCTGCTTGTCGGCGGGACTGAACATCGCGATGCCGTCCAGAATCATCCGCCCGACGCGCTCGGGGCGTGCGATCGCGATTTCCGCGCAAATGTGCGCGCCGGTGTGACTGCCGTACAAATCGACGCGCTCGAGACCCAGTGCATCCATGGTGCGCAGCGCGACGTCGGCGTAGTAGGCGATGTCGGGTTGCGCGGGTGTGGCCGGTGACGAATCGCCGTTGCCCAAAGTATCCGGCGCGTACACGGACCGATGCGCACCGAACTCGCGGATGAGTCCGCTCAAGCCGATGCTCGAGCCTGGCGAGGGGTGAATCATCCAGAGCGGTTTGCGAGTCGCATCGGTTTGACTCGCAAGACAGGTTCGCAGGTGGACCTGCCCTTCGGTGACGTCGACGAATTGGCGCTTGAGCATGGGATCAACCTTGGCTTGCAGTGAGAATGGCGACGGCGGCGTGGTCGGCGCTTTCGGCCGCCGCTTCCATGCCGAATTCGGCGCGACGCAGATGCTCGCCCGCGAAATACAGGCGATGCCACGGATCACCCATGGTGCGTGCGTGTCGTTGCACTTGTCCGGCGATGAACACGTGTTTGTGTCCCAAGGTGAACGGTTCCGCACCCCAGGAGAACTTGGCGCGCACGACGACCTTGCCCGCGGCGGAGGGGCGCATGCGTGCCACTTCGCGCAGCACGAAGGCGTCGAAGTCCGACGCCGGAATCTGATCGAGTCGATCGGCGGCAAAACCGTTGACCCACACGCGCAAATGACGCACGACGCCATCGCGACCCGGTACGGCGAAGATACGCTCCAGTGGTCCGTCGCTGTAGACGTTCAAGCCCAAGCCGTCGTGTTCCCAGAAGGGTTCCTTCGCTTCGAGGATGACGTGCGTGGTGCCGCCGTAGACGGCATTGGCGATCGCCTCGGCCTGCAGTGGTCGTAGCGCCGGCGTGATGGCGATGCGGCGCAGTACGGAGAACGGCAGCGCACAGACGATGAAGTCGGCCGAATAGTGCGAGCCGTCGAGGCAAGTGACGCCGGGCTTCGGGCCGTCGCTGCGGATGTGCGTGACGACCTTGCCGAAGTGGACGACGGATCCCGGTGCACTCGCCATGGCGCGCGGCAGGCTTTCGGCGCCGCCTGCGAAGCCGAGGCGTTCGTTGTTGGCGCCGCTGTACAAGGCTTGTCCCTGATTGGCGCGAAATCCGCCCTGCATGCTGCGCGCAAGATCGCGCAGCATCGCGAGTGCCGACGTGCTCCACATGTCGGTGTAATCGATGCCGATGCTGGCGAGTTCGATTGCCGCATCCGAGACGCCTTTGGAGCGCAGCCAGTTGCCGGCGGAGATGTCGAGTTCAGCCCAACGCGGATCGAGCCAGGCACCGACGTCGTCGCCGAAGGGGTTGTGGCGCGCCATGAGCGTCGACTCGAGCAAGTGGGGCAAAATTTTGCGCTCCTCGCCCTGCGTGGGATTGGCAGGCGAATCGGCCCATTGCGCCGGTGATATGAGCTTGCCGCCGATGTCGAAGCAAATGCCGAGATCACGCCGCGGCGCCGGCACGACCGACACTTTTGCACGGCGTGCCGAATCGAGCACGCGACCGTAATTGCCGCCGACCTCGGATGCGCCGAGATCGAAGGGCATGCCATCGATGTCGATGGTGCGCATACGGCCGCCGGCGCGTTGGCTGGCTTCGAGCACGGTGACGTTGGCGCCTTCGTCACGCAGCAGGCGCGCGGCACGCAAGCCGGCGATGCCGGCACCGAGCACCAATACGTCGGAGTCGGCGGCGGCCCAACTGCGTCGGCCACCGACGGCGAGCGCGGCCGAGCCAATGCCGATGAAAACTCGTCGCGTCGTGTGCATCGCCAACTCCTTGTGGGTGCTCTGCAGCAGTGCTGCAGTGCGTCAGGTTCGATCGAGTGCCGCGCGACGCCCGGTCGCCGGCGGAAGACAAGTGAAGGTCAGCGGTTGGCTCGCCGTTGCGAGGGCGCGCAGGCTGGCACTGTCACGGGTTCCGCCGCCGCGCATCGCCCAACTGCCGTCGGCTTGCAAAAGTCCGCTGATGGCGACGCCGTCGATGGCGCCGCGGACCTGCAGCTCGCAGGCCGCGCGGGGCGCGCTGACGCGGGCCTGAGCTTCGAGCAGATTCAAGCGGGCGATCACCGCATCGCTCGCCCCGGGACGCCAAGTGACCTGTTGTCCGACGATCGGTGCGAGGTCCGAATCGAAGGCGAGCACGAACGCGATGACCTGCTTGCGGCTCGTGTCGGCGGGCTGAGGAAAGAAGAACACCGGATCTTTGAAGAAGTTTTCGAGGGTATCGAGCGAGCCATCGTTGCTGAATCCGAAGCCGCGCACCTGTGCGCCCGTCGCGGCGCTCGCATCGCCGCTGAAGCCGAACATGCCGACTTTCTGGTACATGTTGCGCAGCTGCGGAACTTTGAAGTTTTCGCTGATGCGCCCGCCCTCGAAGGACATCAGACCCGCGGTGCCGAACTTGCCCTCCGGTATGCGCAGGCGGTGGCAGTTGTCGCAGGAGCCGAGCAACGTGGTCGGCGTTTCAAGGTAAATCTTGCGTCCCGCTGCTTCGTCCGCGGTGAGCGAGTCGTCGAGCGCTCGCACCGGGTTCGGCGGCATGGCCAGCTGCATGGCAAAGTCGGTGAACGTCTGCATTTGCGCGGCGGGCAGCGGCGTTTCACGCCCGAGCAGGCTCACGAACGCCGGGTTGAATTCTTTGAATGCGGCTTCTTCGAGAGTTTCGGTGGCACCGCGCACGCTCGCGCGATTGCTGCCGGTGCGATCGCCGCGCCAATGCAGCGGTCCGTTGCCGCGCATGCCGCGCAGCGTTTGCGTCGTCATCGGTCCTTTGAGGGGATGAAAGCGGAAGGTCGTCTTCGGGCTGATGCTGACGTAGGCATTCGGATTGTTGCTGGTGGCATCGTCGGGATTGCCGAGGTCCCAGGCGAGGTGATCCATGTCGCCGAACACATGGCAACTTCCGCAGGATACGGAACCGTTTGCCGAGCTCGCCGTGGCGTCATACAGAAATCGTCGGCCGTCACGCACCGCAGAGGATTCCGGCGTGAACAGCGTTTTGGTGAGCAGAACGGCGTTCTTTTGGGTGTCGACCATCGTGATCGCGTTCGCGATTCGCGAATACACGAAGAGACGCGATCCGGATGCGTTCAGGGCGAGACCGGCAGGCCCTGCGGGCACGACGATGTGCTTTGCCGCGTCGGGCACGAATTGAGAGGGCGCCAGGGTGTTGGTCGGCAGAGCGGCGATCTTTGCCGAGCCGAACGCCGCGACGTAGAGCGTTTCGCCGCCGGGCGCGAAGGTGATCGCGACCGGTTGCGCGAGGGTGCGTGCCTTTTCGGTGGCGGGGAGACTCGCGCCCTGCGTCAAAGAGAAATCGAGGTGCGAATTGAGGTGCACCGGCGCGACGGTGCCGCGAGCCGGGTCGACGACGCTGAGTCGACTTTCGGCGATGCGTCCGCGCACCGACGAGCCGCGCGTACCCGAGCCCTCGAAGCGCACTTCGTTGAAGCTTTCGGTATTGGCGACGATCAGCCGGCCGTCGGTCGGATGCACGGCGAGTGCGAACAGGGTAGTCCCGACGTTGCGTAGACGATTCGTGATGGCCGGCGTCGCGGCTGCTGCGTCGATCGTGAAGACGTCATCGTCCGGCAAAGAAAACTTCACTTTGTTCGACCAGTCGGTTCGTGCTTCGTCACGCCATGCGCTGCCGTCGTAACGCACGATCAGGCTGGTGTCGGGGGCGTTGACGCGATCGGTGCTCTGCGTCGGCCCCGGTTTTTTGCCGGACAGGGCGTCGCGATGCAGTACCGTCGTGCGATTGCCCGAGTTGAATACCGCGGCGTAGACGGTCTTGCCGTCGGCGCTCGCGGCGAGCGCGCGCGGCACGTCTGCGGGCAGCGTCAGTATGCCGAGCGGTTTGCCCGTCAAGGATTCATCGAGTTGCGTGGCATCGAATATCCACACGTCGCCGCGCCCCACGCCCGGCGTGGTGAGGTAGTCCGACGTGAATCCCGGCTTGTTCTGTCCGCGCGACGCAGTGGTGACGAAGGCTCGATCGCGCGCCGTACCGGCGAAGATGATGTCACGCGGTTCGTCACCGACCGCGAGCGTACGCAGTACGCGCGGGGTGCCGTCGAGCCGCACGACGCTCACCGAATCGGACAAGTGATTGACGACCCACACTTCTTCGGCGTTGCGTTCGGCGATCGCGACCGGTTCGAGTCCGACGGCGACGGCACTCACGAGGCGCAGCGCATCGCCCTCGACGGCATAGATTTCCAGGCAATTGGCCGGTGCGTTCGCGACATAGAGTCGCTGGCCGTCCGAGGACAGGGCGATCGGTCTGACGGGGCCACTCTCGAACACGACGACGGAGTTCGGCGCCTCGTCTGCCGTGACGGTGTCGGTACCGGAGCCGCATTGAAACGCAGGCTTCTGCAGAAGGGTGCCGAGAGATTGTTCGATTGCGGCTTTGCCCGTGAGTGGCGTGACCGTCGTCGGTGTGGTGGTCGGCGCCGCGCTCGTGGTTGCACCGCCGCCGCCACCGCCGCCACACCCGGCGAGCATCGTCATCACGACGCACAAGGGGGCGAGCGGACGTATGCGTTGCATGCGGCGAGCCTATTGGGGTGCGGGCATCGGTGAGGGTACGGTGTTCGTCGTGGTCCAGCGGTCAAAGCTTGCGCGGGCGACGCGCACGCCCTCGTCGCCGCACTCGAGCGGCAACATGTGACCGCAGCGCGCGATGATCTCGAGGTGTTTGTCGGAGGTGCCGAGTACTTCGAGCGCACGACGCGCGACGGTGTCGACCGGAAACTCGTGATCGTTGGCAGACCACAGCAACAAGGTCGGCACGGCGATGCGTGGCAAGTCCGTCGCGGTGCGGGCGAACATGGCGCCGGACGGTACGTAGTTCGGACGCGGCAAACGTTGTGCGCGATTGTTGAGGTCGGTCCACTCGCGCACCATCGCCGGCGTCACCTTCGTCACATCATGGAAATTCATCTTCAATACTTCGCGCCAGCGCATCGACATGTGCCAACCACCGAGCCAGGGGTCGATGGCGAGACTGAAGCGCAACGCCGGAGGCAGTGCTTTGCGTTCAGGCTTCACGGCGCCGATCGCGACGTTCGAGAGTACGAGTCCGACGAGACGTTCCGGATGCTCGACGGCATACGCGGCCACCGGCGTGCCGGCGCTCGAGGTGCCGACCAGGATGAAACGCTCGATGCCGAGGCGGCGCGTCAGTTCGTCGATGACGCGCATCTCGTCGGCCACGAAATCTTTGCCGCCGCCCGGCTGCGGACTCGACAGCCCCATCGGCGGTCGATCGAAGCGCAGCACTCGATAGCGACCAGTGAGTTCTTTCGCCCACGAGTCCCACATGCGCAAGCTGCCGTATGACCCATGTACCAATACGATCGCCGGACCGCGACCTTCGTCGACGTAATGAATGGTTTGTCCTTCGATGTCGGCAAATCGGGAATTCGGCAGGCCGTAGCGTGACCGCAGCGTTGCCTCGTCCGGCGTCAAATATCCGTTACGGGCGGCGAGCACGAAACCGCCGCCGACGACGAGCAAGCCCAGTACCGCCCACAACAAGTTCTTGAGTACGTTCATTTTGGCGTGGTTACGCTGCGTACGAATTGCGCAAGCTCGGCATTGAAGCGCAGCGGCTCTTCGGCAAAAGGCGAGTGTCCGGAGTCGGTGTAGAACGATGCCCGTGCGCCGGCGACTTGCGCGACGAGTTCGCGTCCTTGGGCTTCGGGCGTGCTGCCATCTTTGCCGCCGATGAAGACCAGCAGCGGCACGTTGATCTTCGCCACGAGATCGCGATTGTCGAGCGAACGATCGAACATGTAGCGACGGGCTTCGGTTGCGGTCAGCATGCCCATGACGTCGGACTTGGCGACCCATTCGCCAGGCATCGGTTTGCCGGTCAGGCGCAGCACGCCGCGATGGATGGCGGCGGCGCGGACGGCGGGATCTCCGGACTGCTGCTCCTCGAGCATGCGTTTCATGTCCGCCGCGAAGTTCGGCGAGGGCGGTTCTTTGGGCGGCGGAGGCGGCGGCGTGAGCCCGCCGTACGCGCCGGCCAACGCAATGGCGGCGAGCTGCCGCGTGCCGTATTTGCGCAGATAGTCCGACACCACGAGCGAACCGTACGACCAGCCGAGCACGACGACTTTTTCTTTGTGCACGTATTCGATCACGCGCGCGAGATCATCCGCCCATTTTTCGCTCGTGACGTAGGCGTCACGCGTCCAGGGTTTGCCCGATTGTCCATGGCCGCGCAAATCGTAGGCGATCACATGGAGCGCGCCGGTCAAGACGGCATCGGAAAACTGCGCATCGAAACTCGCGTGACTTTGACCGATGCCGTGCACGAGCACGACCGTCGGTTTTGCAGGATCGCCGATTTCGAGGACGTTGAGCGGCACGCCGTCGGCGCCTTCGATGCGCAGATAGCGCCGCTCGGGTGCGGCGTCGGCGGCGTGCGCTGGTGCGGTCGCGCAACCGAGCCAAGCCACCGCGATGAGCAGGATGGTGAGTCTGGATTTCACGAATTCCCCCCGCGATGAATCGCAATTCGGACGCATCGTGCGATCACTCTACACGATGCCCGCGGTGAGGCGGTATGGTAGCCGCATGGCTGAAATCGTTGCGCCGCAAGGCAGTCCACTCGGCTTCGCGGTGCTCTCCTGCCGGGACCTCGACCGTACGCTCGCGTTCTATCGTGATCTGATCGGTCTAGACCCGCACCCCGAAGAGCGCTGGGCGGGCGCCGCGTTCGAGCGCGTGTTCGGGCTCGCCCCCGGCGCTGCCGCGCGCGCCGTGTTGCTCGACGCCGCGGGGGATCCGGTCGGCCGCACCCTGTTGTTGCAGTTCGACGATCCGTCGGGCGTGGCGATCATGCAGGAGTCGCATTCGCGCGTACTCGGCATGTCCAATCTCAATTTTTACGTGCGCGATGCCGTGGCCGCCAGCAACCAACTGGCGAAACACGGATTTCCGCCCTGGACGCCGCCGACGCGTCACTCGTTCGAGAGTGGCGTTGGCAACCCGGTCGAAGTGCTGTTCGACGGGCCGGACGGCGTTTCGATCAATCTCGTCGAACTCGCGAGCGTCGACCCCGCCACGCGCGTCGGTCAAATGCGCGGGTATGTCGAGCGTCGCGGGTTCACGCGCACGGGTTTCACGCCGGTCGTCACGACCTCGATCATCTGCAGGGATCTGGAGCGATCACGCGAGTTTTACGAACGCGTGTTGCGCATGGGCGTGTTGATCGACGACGAACTGTCGGCACCGCACGTCAATGAATTCCTGCGCTTGCCCGTCGGAGCGCGTACGCGCATCAAGTTCATGCAGGGTAACCACATGTTCGGCAAGCTCGCCTTGTCCGAACCTTTGAATTACCTCGACCAGTGCGTCGATCTCGTATCGCGGGCGCATGCCCCCAACATCGGATATCTGGCGCAAGGGTTCGAAGTCGACGATATCGGATACGTCGACGCCGCACTTGCGTCGCTCGGTGTCGACGTCGAAGCGGCCGAGACCCTGCACCTGCCGGGCTTGGGTGCACGCGCGCTGCGTGTCGTGCGTGCGCCCGGCAGCGGCGCGGTGCAATGGCTCTGTTCGCGATCCGGGTCGCTCACGCGTTGAAATCGATCAACTCGTGACCCAACAGCCGACCGAAGGACAAGGCCGGCATGACCGACATGCCGCCGCACTGCGAATCGCCCATGAGTTGTGCGCAGCCGAGCAGCTCGCCCGCCGCATACAGGTTGGGTATCGGCGTGCCGTCGGCACGCGTGACCTGCAGTTTGGCGTTCGTCCCGAGACCGGCGAAGCTCAGCAAATTCCACGAGTGGAGTTTGAGCGCATAGAACGGGCCTGAGCCGATGGGCATCGGCATGTGCTGCCGGCCGAGCGCGTCGCGCCCCGCGGCGCGTCCGTCGTTGTAATCTTTGACGGTGGCCAAGAGGCCCGCCGGGTCGATGCCGGCTTTGCGTGCGAGCGACTCGAGATCGTCCGCGCGGGTGAAGGACGGCAACCCCTTCTCGTATGCGGCCGCCGTGTCGGCATCGGTCCACGGACCGCTGAAACCGCCGCGCACCAAAGATGGCGCGGCTTTGCGGATCGCTTCGTCGTAGATGACCCAGCACGATTCCTCCTGCAATTTTCGAATCGCGTGTTCGTGCGCGTCGTGACTCGGGATGTCTTCGCGCAGAAAGCGCTTGCCGTCACGCGCCACGAGGATTTCATAGGGTGGGCGTTCGGGCGGGAAATGGCGCACCATCGCGCGGATCGCGCTCGGATATTCTTCGTATTCGAGCACTGCGCCGAACAGCGGCGTGTGGTATTCGCCGCCGCGCACG
>Ga0075471_10001380_pt1 | contig 15907 bp, 11 predicted proteins | sample DEB19_08_DNA_2_FD_74787 | JGI IMG/M metagenome (GOLD analysis project Ga0075471, IMG submission 74787) | Aqueous microbial communities from the Delaware River and Bay under freshwater to marine salinity gradient to study organic matter... | ecosystem: Environmental > Aquatic > Marine > Coastal ... | reverse complement strand
ACCGCCCACTGCGAGCGTCAGTCCGGCGGGCCAGAGGTTCCCCGTCGCGAGCATCCCCTCCAACATCTGCGGCAGCAGCATCAGGCCGGAATACCATGCCACCGCACCCGGATGCTCGACCCGCGCCAGAAAGTGCAGGCCGGAGTAAATGACTGCGCTGGTCACGATGGCTGCCAACAAGGATGCCGATTGGCGCAATGCGCCGAAGATGACCCCGCGAAACAGGAACTCCTCCATCAACGCCACCACCACGGCGGTCAAGATGGCCTTGCCCGCCAGCGTCAGCAGACCCAAAGCGGTCGGCGTGGCATTCCAGTCCCTCACACCCGTAGCCACCAACGCCAGCGCCACGAGACTCAAGGAGCCAAAGCCAGCCACGAGCCCGAATCCCAGCTGCCGCCAGCGTTCCGTTGCACCGCCAAATCCAAGTGCTGCGGCACCACCCAGTCCACAGGCACGGATCAACGGCCATAATCCGGCCAGCGCCAGGATGAGCAGACAGCGATTGAGATAGCGATGGAACGGCTGCGAGGCCAACCCCGACAGCAAGCCGACTTCGCCCCCCAGCCACCGGCCCAACTGAAACAGCATCGGAGCCAGCAGCGCTCCTCCGAGCAACACCCCGAGAAAGTAGATCGAAAGCAGGCCGGCCGTGCGCACAGGCGGATTAGAGGCCCTTGCCGATGATGCGCCAAGCGCATACTATCCACGTGCAGCAACGAGGCTGGCACAAAAGCCGCTTCCGGGCGCGGCTGCCTGTTACCAATAAGAACCTGGCAGCGTCCTTGAGGCACACAGAGCTGGTCAGAGTCCGAAGCACGAACGCAAATGTCACCGTTGTCACCGCTGGCCTTTTTCCGCCGCAAGCCCAAGAAAACCGTCTCCGATCCCGATGCCCCGCATCTGTTTGGCCCATACTCCCTGCATGAACTGATCAACCGTGGCGGTTCGGCGGAGATTTGGGCCGCCACCGATCAGGCCGGGCAGGCGTATGCGCTGCGCCGGCTGCTGGGCAACGGCACCGTGTCCAAGGAGGCGCGGAAGCAGTTCCGGCATGGCTGCGACGTGCTGGAGGCGATCCGCGGCCACCCGTTCATCGTTGGCTTCCACAAGCGCGGGAAGATTCAAGGCGTGGATTTCACGCTGCTGGAGCGCGTGGATGGCGCAAATCTCAAACTGCTCATCACGCGTGCCGACCCGATGCTCGGCGAGTTTGTGGGCAACATCCTCATCGACATGGCTGTGGCTCTGGAGCACATGCACGACAAGGGCTTCATCCACCTGGACTTCAAGCCCGAGAACGTGCTGGTGACCCGCGCCGGCGACATCCGGCTGGTGGACTTCGACCTCGCCCAGCCGCTGCCCAAGAAACCCATCCCCATGCCGAGCAATTCCGGCACCCCGGCCTACATGTCGCCCGAGCAGCTCCACAACGATCCGCTCGACCAGCGGGCCGACATCTTCTCCTACGGGGTGACGGCTTACGAGCTGCTCACCTTCCGCAAGCCCTTCACTGGCGACACCCAGGAAGCCGTGCTGCGCAAGCAGTTGGATGAGAAGCATTCCGTGCCACCGCCGCGCGACTTCAACGACGACATCCCCATCGCCGTCGAGCGCATCATCCTCAAGTGCCTGGAGCGCGATCCCGAGAAGCGCCTTCCCAATGCGCATGTGCTGGTCACCCAGATGCAGCAGGCGCTGTATGTGAAATAAGGCGGTTAGCAGCCTTGCTGGCCCCGCGCCCCATTGCTAACTTGCCCACGTGAGCACGCTTGCTGAAATCGAAGCTGCCGTCCCCGGTCTGACCACGGCAGAATTGCTGCGGCTGGAACAGACCCTGCATCAACTCTACCGCGTGCGCGGTGACGCGGTGGTGTATGATGACCGCCACGGCGTCGTGACCGAAGCGGACCTCGTGGCGGCCGCAGACGAGGCGTTCCAAGCCTACGACCGGGAAGAAACCGAGTATGCCCAACGCCCGGCGCGGTGAAGTCTGGCTGGTGGACCTCGGCTTGGCGGCAAAGACACGGCCCGCACTCATCGCGAGCGTATCCTTCCTGGACCACGAGCGGGCGGTCTATCTGATCTTGCCGCACACCACGGCCGTCCGGGGCACGCGCTTTGAAGTGACCTTGGACTTGCGCTGGCTGGAGCGCGGCGCGTTTGATGCGCAAGGTATCCGTAATGTTCCCGGGGCCGTCCTCATGCGTCGGCTGGGCGTGCTGACCGACGAGCAGATGAAGCAAATTGAAGCTGCCATTCGCCGGGTGTTTGGGATGGAATGAGTTGGATCGTCAAAATTTTATGAGCAAAACCGCAGTAGTCACCGGGGCCGGCAGTGGAGTCGGCCAGGCCATCGCCTTGAAACTCGCCGCGCAGGGCTGGAAAGTCGCCTTGCTGGGCCGCCGCGAGGAGGCGCTTAAAAACACCGTCAAGCGGGGCAAAAAGCACGCCAAGCAGTTCCTTGTCATTCCCTGCGACATAGGCAATTCGGCCCAGGTCGCCGCGATGGCGAAGACGGTCTTGGCGAAGTTCAAATCTGTGGAGGTGCTCGTGAACGCCGCCGGCACCAACATCCCGCGCCGCTCGCTGGCGGAACTGTCATTGGAGGACTACCACGCCGTCATAGATGCCAACCTCCACGGCTCTTACTACTGCGCCCAGGCCTTCCTGCCGCAGATGCGCGCGCGCAAGTCCGGCACCATCGTCAACATCGTCTCCGAGGCCGGCAAGCAGGCCAGCCCGAAGAGCGGTCCCTCCTACGTGCTCTCCAAATTCGGCCAGACCGGCCTCACGCAGTGCATCAACGCCGAGGAGCGCATCCACGGCGTGCGCGCCTGCTCCATCTTCCCCGGGGACATTGACACCGAACTGCTCAACAAGCGCCCGGTCGTCCCGGATGCCACCGCCCGTGCCAAGATGATGCTGCCCGAAGACATCGCCGACTGCGCGTTGCTGGCCATCAACCTCCCGCCCCGCGCCGTGGTGGAGGAAATCCTGGTGCGCCCGGGTTGAACCCACATTTGTGGGAGACGCCGTGAGGGGTCTCCAATTTTGTTCCGTGGTCCGAGTTTGAAGTGAGATTCCTCACGTCGTCTCCCACGGTGCAATTGACGCGGCTCCTCCTTTCGGGCACTCCTTTCCGCCTTGCTTGAATTCGGACTGCCTTCGGTTGTCCAAGTTCGCGTCACGACCGCATGAAACCCAACAACCTTTTCCTCTGCCTGCTGTTCTGCGCCGCCTTCGCCCTCCCCGCGCGCGCGCAAAAGGTTCCCGTCATCGAGAAGACGCTCTCCAACGGGATGCGCCTGCTCCTGCTGCCGCGCCATGACGAGCCGACCGTCGCCGGCGGCTGGGTTGCGCATGTGGGCAGCGCCAACGAACGGCCCGGCATCACGGGCATCGCGCATCTCTTCGAACACATGATGTTCAAGGGCACGCCCACGCTCGGCACCAAGGACTACAAGAAGGACCAGGAAATCATCAACGAGCAGGAGCGCGTGCGGGACTTGATGCGCCAGGAGGAGGCGAACATGCGCACCCTCTGGCGGCGTGGCGAAATCACCGACCTGCAAAACCCCGACACCTGGACACCCCGCTACAAGGAATTGCAGTCCCAGTTCAAGAAGCTTGTGGATGCGCAGCGGGAGATCCTGGTGAAAAACGAGTTCGACCGCATCTACACGGCCAACGGCGGCTCGCAGATGAACGCCTACACCAGCCACGACGTGACGGTCTATTTCACCACCGTCCCGGCGAACAAGCTGGAGCTCTGGATGTGGATGGAGAGCGGGCGCCTGCTCGCACCGGTCTTCCGGGAGTTTTACGCCGAGCGCGACGTGGTGTTCGAGGAGCGCCGCATGCGCACCGAGTCCACGCCCACCGGCCGCATCGAGGAGGCCTTCTGGGCGATGTTCTGGGAGTCGCACCCGTATTCATGGCCGGTCGTCGGCTGGCCATCGGACATCCCCGCCATCTCGAAGAAGCAGGCGGATGAGTTCTACGCGCTCTATTACGCCCCGCAGAACCTCACCACCGTCCTCGTCGGCGACTTCGACCCCGACAAGGCCACCGCGCTCGCCGAGAAGTATCTCGGTCGTATCCCGCGCGGCAAAGAGGCCGCCCCCGACGTCGTCACGCTCGAAATCAAGCAGCCCGCCGAGAAGCGCATGAACGGCGAGGCCGACACCAACCCGCAAGTGGACATCATGTGGCACACGCCCGCGTTCGGCCACAAGGACACCTACCCGCTCGCCGTCCTCGCGCAGCTCCTCTCCACGCGCACCGGTCGCCTCTACAAGGGCCTCGTGCTCGGCTCGAAGGTCGCCACGGAAGCCTACGCGCAGCAGCACTCGATGCGTTGGGCGAGCATCTTCAACGTGGGCGGCGAGGTGACCGACGGCAAAACGCCGGCCGACCTTGAGAAGGGCCTGCTGGCTGAGATTGAGAAAATCAAGACGAGTGAAGTGCCGCCCGAGGAGTTACAGAAGGTGAAGAACAACTTCGCCGCCGCCGAATACCGCAAGCTCTCCAACAACCACGCCATCATGCAGGCGCTCCTGCGCTACGATGGCCTCGGTCACTGGCAGGAAATCAACGAGGCCGGCCCGAAGCTCCAGGCCGTCACTGCCGCCGACGTGAAACGCGTCGCGAACACCTACCTGACCACAGAGAACCGCAACGTCGCCTCCATCGTCCGCAAGGCCGGCAAGAGCGCGAGCGACGATCCGGACCTCGTGGGCCTCTCGGCGCAGCAGTTGCCCGCCGTCCGACAGTTCCTCGGCCGGCTGAAGGAGGAAAAGAGCGTCGAGGCGCTGAAGACGCGCTTGAAGCAGATGGAGGAGCAGTCCGCCAAAGCCGACGCGAAGAACCAGCAGTTCCTGAACATCCTCAAGAAGAAGACCGCCGAGCGCATCGCGGAGCTGGAGAAGAAGTAACCCAAACTTTCCCATGAAGCAGACCCGAATTCTTGCCTTGCTTGCTTGTTCGTTGGCCTCGTTTTGCGCGAGCGCCGCCGACATCCCGGACCGGCCGGAGAAGCTCAAGTATCCCGCACTGAACTACTCGCCACCGGACGCCAAGCAGTTCCGCGTGGTGCTCAAGGCCGGACCGGTCGCCTATGTTGTGCCCGACCGCGAGCTGCCGCTGGTCAACATCTCCGTCCTCGTCCGCGCGGCCGATTATCTCGATCCCGTGGGCAAGGAGGGCCTCGCGGGCATCACCGGTTACCTGCTCGCGCGCGGCGGCACGAAATCCAAGACCGCCGAGGATCTTGAAGAGCGCCTCGCCTTCCTCGCCGCCAACCTGAACTCCGAGGCCAAGGACACCCAGGGCACCGTGAGCCTGAACCTGCTCTCCAAGGATCTCGACGAGGGCTTTGCCATCCTGCGCGAGGTGCTCACCGCGCCGCGCTTCCAGGACGACAAGCTGGCGCTGCGCAAGCAGCAGGCCTTGCAGGCGATGAAGCAGCGCAACGACGACGCGGCGGAGATCGAACAGCGCGAACGCCGCTTCCTCGCTTATGGCGACGGCTTTTACTTCAACCGCCACAGCACCCAGGCGTCGCTCGATTCCATCACGCGTGCGGACCTTGAGGCGTTCCACAAACGCTGGTTCCACCCGAAGAACTTCGTCATCGCGGTCAACGGGGACTTCGACCGCGACGCGATGGTCGCCCGGTTGGAAAAGCTCTTCGCCGCGTGGCCCTTCACCGGCGAGATGCCTCCGCCTGTGCCTTCGCAGAAGACGTTCGCTGCGCCGGGCGTGTATGTCGTGGACAAGGAAGTGAATCAGGGCCGCGTGACCATCCTGCTGCCCGGCATCCTGCGCGACGATCCGGACTTTCCGGCCACGCAGGTGATGAACGACATCCTTGGCGGTGGCGGCTTCACCTCGCGCATCATGAACCGCGTCCGCTCGGATGAGGGGCTGGCCTACTCGGCGGGCAGCGGTTTCCCCGGCGGCGTGTATCACCCGATGAGCTTCCTCGCGGCGTTTCAATCGAAGTCCCGCACCGTCGCCTATGCCACGAGCATCGTGCTGGAGGAGATGAAGAAGATTGCCACCGACCCCGTGACCGACGAGGAGCTGAACACGACCAAGAAGCAGTTCATCGAAACCTTCCCGCAGACCTTTGCCACCAAGCGGCAAGTGGCCGGGACGCTCGCGGGTGACGAGTTCACCGGCAGGTTCGCGAAGGAGCCGGACTACTGGAAGAGCTACCGCTCGAAGATCGACGCCGTGACCAAGGCCGATGTGCAGCGCGTCGCGAAGAAATACCTGACCCCGGACAAGGTCGTCATCCTGGTCGTCGGCACGAAGGAGGAAATTCTCAAAGGTCATCCAGATCATCCCGTGAAGCTGGAGTCCCTGGCGGGCGGCCGCCTCGTGGACCATCCGCTGCGCGATCCGTTGACGATGAAGCCGGTGGCGAAGTAGGCCGCCCGAACGGGCAAGGCACACGACCGCATGGAAAAGCCGCATCGTGCTGTCCTCGGGTTATTTCGGGATTGCGACCTGGCTTCCAGCCTGATTCGTTATCGCCGGTAGCAGTCCTTTTCCAACTGCATCAACCATGATCGCCCCTCTGCCAGCCAACGAGCCGGAGCGTCTGGCGGCTCTGCGCGAAATGCGCCTGCTGGACACCCCACCCGAGCAGGCGTTTGATGACATCGCCCAACTGGCCTCGGAGATTTGCGGCACGCCGATCAGTCTGGTGTCCCTCGTGGATGAGCACCGCCAGTGGTTCAAGGCGAAGGTTGGACTGGCTGCCACCGAGACTTCCCGGGACGCGTCCTTTTGCGCCCATGCCATTTTGCAACCTGGGGAGTTGTTCATGGTCCCGGATGCGCAGCGCGATCCGCGGTTTCACCTGAACCAGCTCGTGGTCGGGGAGCCCTACATCGGCTTCTACGCGGGCATGCCGCTGACGACCTCTGAGGGGCACTCGTTGGGCACGCTCTGCGTGATCGACCGCCGCCCACGGGAGCTGACCTCTTCGCAGATGGACTCCCTCCGCCGGCTGGCGCGGCAGCTCGGGGCGCATCTGGAACTGCGCCGGCTTTCACAACGGCTGTCCGTGGCCGAGGATCAGATGCAAAGCTGGGCCGGGGACGTGGCCCGGACCAACCTCCGGCTCCACTCTGAAATGCAGGAGCGCGAACGGATCCAGAACGAGCTGCGCGAACGCGAGGAGCAGTTGCGGGACTTATTTGAAAACGCCACGGATCTCATCCAGATCGCAGCCCCCGATGGACGCCTGCTGTTCGTGAACCGGGCCTGGCTCAACACGCTCGGCTACCGCCCCGGCGAACTCGCCGGCCTCACCGTCTTCGACATCATTCATCCTGACTGCATCGCGGAATGCCGCGCGGTGTTTGAGCGCGTGCTCAAGGGCGAGCCGCTCAACAATCTGCAAGTCCTTTTTCGCGCCAAGGACGGCCACGCGATTCATGTGGAGGGCAACGCAAGCTGCCGCTTTGAGAATGGCCAGGCCGTTTCCACGCGCGCCATCTTCCGGAATATCTCCCAGCGCAAGATCATCGAGGCCGAGCGCGAGCGGCTCATCAAGGAACTCCAAGCGGCGCTGGCCGAAGTCCAGACCCTGAGCGGACTGCTCCCCATCTGCGGCTGGTGCAAAAAAATCCGTGACGACTCCGGCTACTGGAACAGCGTGGAAGGCTACCTCAAGCAACGGGCCGCGGTGGAGTTCACCCACGGCATCTGCCCCGAGTGCTCCGCCAAGATGATGGCCGACATGGATCGCGCCCTCAACCAGTAGCCGCTCGTTGGTTGAGCGGTGTTTGCCGGGCGTCTCTTGACCGGCCTCCTTCAATCAGCATTTGCCCGCCACCGTGGTCCGGGCTTGCACGCACGCGGGGACTGGGGGCCAATGGCGCACCGACATGAAAAAGCCAGCCAAGTCCCCCGCCACCATCTCCCCCGCGCCCAAACCGGTGCCGAACAGCTCGGGCATCAAAATCACCGCCATTGAGACCGTCATCCCCGATGACATCATGCCGGGCCTGATGCTGCTGCGCATCCACACGGATGCAGGGTTCATCGGGCACGGGGAGACCTATTATGTGCCGCACGCCGTGGCGGCGATGATTCACGATTGGATGGGCCGGCGGCTGCTTGGCGCGGACCCGCTCTCCATTGAGAATCACTGGCGCTTCCTCTACGAGCGAGCGAGTGCGTTCGGCTCGCGCGGGACGGAACTGCGCGCCATCAGCGCCATCGACCTCGCGCTGTGGGACATCCTTGGACAGGCCTGCGGCAAGCCGGTCTGGCAGCTCCTCGGCGGCAAGGCGCGGGACAAGGTGCGCGTTTACAACAGCTCCGGCGGCCCCACTTACGGGCGGCGCATCGGAGCCGGCCGCGATCAGGGCTGGCCCGGCCATGGCGACGTGGGCAAGCCCGGCCCGCTCGAAGACAACTGGGCATCCAACTACGCCGCGGGCGACCTCGCTGAGGAACTGGTCGCTGAAGGTTATTGCGCGATGAAGTTCTGGACCTTCGACCGCGCGTTCCACGAGCACGGCGGCAATTTCCTTCCATGGTCCGCCGTGAAGGCCTGCGTGAAACCGATGGAGGAAGTGCGCAAGCGCGTCGGTGACAAAATCGAAATCCTCCTCGATGGCCACGGCTTCTTCCAACTGCCCGCCGCGTTGCGCATTGCCGAGGCCATGCGCGACCTGCGCCCGCTCTGGCTGGAGGACGTGATGCGCGTGGACAACGCCGACACGCTCGCCGACTTCCGCGACAAGGCGCGGCTGCCCGTCGCCGTGAGCGAGATGCTCACGAGCCGCGAAGACTACCGGCTCGTGCTGGAGCGGCGCGCGGTGGACTACGTGATGATCGATCCGACCTGGGTCGGCGGCATCAGCGAGACGCGGCGGCTGGCGGAGTTCGCGCAGACCTACAACATCCCCGCCACGATGCACGACTGCACCGGTCCGCTGACGCTCTTCGCCGGCCTGCACGTCGCCACCGCCGTGCCCAATGTGACCTTTCAGGAAACTGTTCGCGCGCACATCCGCACCTTCTACAGCTCGCTGATCGAAACGAACGTGGTCATCGAACAAGGCTTCGCGCTGCCGCCGGAAGGCCCGGGACTGGGCACGAGGCTCAAACCCGATCTGTTCCATTCCAGCCGCGACACTTATCGCATCACCCGCGCGGTGGCTTGACGCTGCCTTGGTGGTCCTCTACACCACTGACACTATTTCACATTACATGAATCCGAACTTCTCTCCCCTGTCCGCGAACCGCCGCGATTTTATCAAGTCCTCCGCTGTCGCCGGTGGCACGCTGGCCTCGGCCATCCACTTCCCGCACGTCGCGAATGCCGCGGCGGCGGGCGACAAGATCCGCGTCGGCTGGGTGGGCTGCGGCGGACGCGGCACCGGGGCGGCCAACCAGACGCTCCGCGCGGACAGCAATCTCGAGATGTGGGCCATGGGCGATGTCTTCGGTGACAAGATTGATACCGGGCTGGCGTCGCTTCAGGAGCAGTTCAAGGATGACCCGAAGAAAATCAACGTCGCACCGGAGCGCAAGTTCACCGGCCTGGACGCCTTCCAGAAGGTGCTCAACAGCGGCATCGACGTGGTGTTGCTCACCACCTCGCCCGGCTTCCGCCCGCAGCACATCCGCGCGGCGGTCGAGGCCGGCAAGCACATCTTCTGCGAGAAGCCCATGGCCGTGGACGGCCCCGGCGTGCGCTCGGTGATGGAGAGCATCAAGCTGGCGAAGCAGAAGAACCTCGCCATCGTGGACGGGTTCGTCTGGCGCTGGACGACGGCGAACCGCGACGCCTACAAGAAGATCCATGACGGCGGGCTGGGCGACATCACGGCGGTCTATTCCAGCTACTACACGGGCGCGGTGGACCGGTATCCGAAGTGGAACCGCACCAACACCAAGACCGACCTCGAGTGGCAGATCCGCCGCTGGTATTACTTCACCTGGCTGTCCGGCGACCACATCGTCGAGCAGGCCGTTCACTCGATCGACAAGATGATGTGGACGATGAAGGACGAGCCCCCGGAGAGCGTGGTCTGCACCGGCGGCCGGCAGGTGCGCCCCGGCGAGCCCGGTGGCGAATACGGCAACATCTACGACCACTTTGCCGCCGAATACAAATGGCCCAACAACGTGAAGGGCTATCACTTCTGCCGCCAGTTTGATCGCTGCGCCAACGCCAACACGGACACAGTGTTCGGCACCAAGGGCGTCTATGAGGGCGAGAGTGGCAGCAAGCGCCACGTCATCACCGGCGAGAACCGCTGGCGCTGGAACGGTGACAAGACCCAGAACGGCTACCAGACCGAGCACGACGAGCTCTATGCCAGCATCCGCGCGGGCAAGCCCATCAACACGGGTGACCGGATGATTAAGACCACGCTCTGCGCGATCATGGCGCGCATGGCCGCCTACACCGGCAAGGAAATCACCTGGGAAATGGCGCTGAACTCGAAGGAAGACCTGTTCCCGAAGGACATCCATTGGGACATGAAGCTGCCGGTCGCGCCGGTCGCCCGCCCCGGGCAGACGTCGTTCATCTGAGCCGCGTCCGCAGTTCCATCAACGCTCAGATCGCGTCGTTACCGGGTATGCTGAAGGCTTCGTGAGCCTGTGCCGTCAGAGTGGCGCTCATGAAACCCAGCCTGTTCCCTGTTGCCGCGCTGCTGCTCACCACGGTTCTGACCTTTGCCGATCACTGGCCCCAGTGGCGGGGGGCCAATCACGACGCCGTCAGCCGTGAATCCGGGCTGCCCACGGAGTGGGGCGACACCAAGAACCTGCTCTGGAAAGCGCCACTGCCGGGCATGGGATCGGCCACGCCCGCCGTCTGGGGCGACTCGATCTTCCTCACCAGCGAGGCGGGCAATGAACTGGTGCTGCTGTGCCTCGGCACGGACGGCAAGGTGCGCTGGCAGCGCAAGCTGGGCGAGGGCAGCTCCAAGGCCCGGGGCGGCGAGGGCAACAGCGCGTCACCTTCCCCCTGCACCGATGGCAAGCTCGTCTTCGGCCTCGTGGGCAGCGGCGATCTCGCGGCCTTCGATTTCAGCGGCAAGGAGTTCTGGCGTTTCAACGCGCAGGAGCGTTACGGGAAGTTCAGCTACGACTTCGGCATGCACAGCTCGCCCGTGCTGCACGACGGTCGGCTCTACTTGCAGTTCATCCATCCGCGCCTGCAGGCCGTCATCGCGATCGATGCGGCGACCGGCAAGGAAGTCTGGAAGGTGAACCGCCCCAGCGACGGCAAGGCCGAGTGCCTGAACTCCTACGCCACGCCCTGCCTGTGGGTGCGCGGCAACACGGCCCGCCTGATCACGCACGGCAATGACTATGCGGTGGCGCACGAGCTCGCCGATGGAAAGGAAGTCTGGCGGCTGGGCAATCTCAACCCCAAGGACCGTTATAACGCGACCCTGCGCTTCGTCACCTCGCCGGTGGCCGTCGCGGATCTCATCGTGATTCCCACGGCGAAGAACGGTGCGGTGGTGGGCGTGAAGCCCGACGCAACCGGCGTGATTGGCGCGGAGGGCGCCGGCGAGGCGTGGCGCGTCCCAAGCGGCACGCCGGACGTGCCTTCGCCCGTGGTGTATGAGGGCCGCGTTTTCCTGTGCCGCGAGAGCGGCGTGCTCACGTGTCTCGACGCCAAGACCGGCCAGCAGTTCTACTCCGAGCGCTTTCACCCGCAGACTTACCGCGCCTCCCCGGTGGCGGCGGACGGGAAGATCATCCTCACCGCCAAGGACGGAACGTTCACCGTGGTGAAGCCGGGCGAGAAACTGGAGATCCTCGCGAAGAACAAGCTGTCCGACCAGTTCACCGCCTCGCCCGCCATCAGCAACGGACGCCTTTACCTGCGGGGGTTCACGGCGCTCCATGCCATTGGCACGAAGTAGGCATTGGTGGCGTCCGGGGCCGCGAGGCTGCGGTAACGACCCTGCTTACGAGGTTGTTCACTTGCGTTTGGGCCATGCAGCCCGCCTCCGGTTCCACAATTTAATCCGCTGCGTTGGCCGCGTGGAATTCTGCTGAATCCATGACCGGCCTTTTGGTGTTACCTCAACGACGGGCCTCGGAAAATTGACCCGGCAAAACGCCCACCAAAACAGGCTTTCTTACGCAGCCTTGTTTCTTACGAGGCATTTTGTGCCGTAGCTGAACGGGACAGCTTCCAAAGCATGGCCGAAGCCGGCCAGAGCGAAAAGGCCAGAAACGGAAACAGCACCATGCCCCGGGCGTCAAATGCCGCATCCGCGCGCATGGCAAGAACCCCAAGCAGGATGCCGGGAGCGAAGCCTTTGACGATGAAATCGAACCAACGGAGTTGGCCTCGGTAAGATAACCATGTGTGGATTAGTCTCATATTCTATGATGTCTATCGTTTGATTAGCACTTTCTTTGCCTAACAGTTAGTTGACTGCGGCTGCCGCAGCCAATCAGGGTTCATGTTGAGAGAGTAGGACTGGGCGAGTCGGCCTGTCCAGCGCAGGGGTGGGGCCACGATGATGAGTGAACCAGAGCCGTCAAAGGCGGCCGATCTGGCGGCACCGCGTGTGGATTGCAACCTGCTCCTGAAATGGGTGCGCGGGCAGGTCGCCGCCGGGAGGGACAGCCCAGTCCGCCCCGGGGTGGCATTCACGAGATGCCGGTGAATAGCCCTCAACGACCTCGCCTCTAAAAATGCGTCGCCACTCACTTGCTGCCATGCGCTGCGTCCTCTTCAGCTCCAAGTTTTGTCGCGCCATCTGGCTGGGCTTGTTGGTGTTTGCCTGCCGGTTTGGCGCGGAAGCCCTCGTTGCCGCTCCAGCACCCATCCTGCCCCTGCCGCCGCTGCACGAGCGCATCGACGCGGTGATTGAATCCGAGTTCGCCGGTCCCCTGACTCCGCCGGCCCGGGAGGAGGATTTTCTTCGCCGTGTGCATCTCGATCTCACCGGACGGATTCCCACGGCGGCCGAGGCCCGCGCCTTCTTTTCCGACACCGCCAGTGACAAGCGGATCAGGCTCGTGGAGCGCCTGCTGGCCTCACCCCAGCACGCGCGTCATCTGGCGACATTTTTTGATGTGATGTTCATGGAGCGCCGGCCGGAGAAGCACGTGAAGGCCGCCGACTGGCAGCAGTTCCTGTTCAACGCGTGCCTGACCAACCAGCCCTACCATCTGCTGGTCCGGGACATTCTGGCCGCCGACAGCGCCCACGAGCCAACCCGTGTCGCGTCCCGCTTCCAACTGGATCGCGAGGCCGATCCGGCGGCCCTTACCCGGGACACGGGAAGAATCTTCTTCGGCATGGATCTGTCCTGCGCGCAATGCCACGACCACCCGAATATCGCGGACTATCTGCAACGCGAGTATCACGGGCTGTTCGCCTTCTTCAACCGGACCTACCTGCTCACCCGCGACAGCGACAAGAAGGCCTTCATCGCCGAGAAGGCCGACGGCGAGGTGACGTTCACCTCCGTCTTCACCAAGGAAACCGGGGCCACGCGTCCGCGCCTGCCCGGGGCGGCCCAGTTGGTGGAACCCGTCCTAGCGCGTGGAGCGGAATATCTGGTCCCGCCCGATCCGAAGAACAAGAACCTCCGGCCCGTGCCGCAATACAGCCGGCGGGCCGCGCTGGCCAAGGCGGCGACCGAGACCAACCACCGTGCCTTCAACCGCAACATCGTGAACCGGCTGTGGGCGATGATGCTGGGCCGGCCGCTGGCCGGGCCCGTGGATGAGCTGCATTCGGCCAATCCGCCGGCTTATCCGGCGCTGCTGGACTTGCTGGCGCGCGAGTTTGCGGCCAGCGGGTATGACACGCGGGCGTTCCTCCGCGAGCTGGCGCTGACCCGCGTTTACGGCCGCAGCTTCGAACTGCCCACGGCCTTCAGTTCGCCCCGGGGTCTGGCGGCGACTTGGATTCCCGTGCTGGAAGCACGCCAGCGGCAAGTGACCAATGACGTGGCGGCGGCCGAGCTGGCCGTGCAGGAACTGCGCGACCGCATCGCCGCGCAGCGCAAGGCAGCACTGCCGGTGGCCGATGAACTGGCGAAGACCAACGCGGCCATCGCTGAGATTCGCAAGGCCTGTGACCCCGGCATCAACGCCCACCGGGATGCGGAGCGCGAGCTGACGCGAAAGCGCGAAGGCAAGCAATCGGTGGAGGACGCGCTCGCCCGGCTGGCCGAGGCGCTGGCCAAGCTGCCGGCGGACAAGGAAGTCACCGCCAGCGTGGACAAGCTCAAGGCGCGCAGCACTGAACTGGCCAAGGAAATCGAGACCGCAACCAAGGACGTGACCGCGAAGGACACCGTCGCCAAACCGTTGCGGGAGAAGCTCGCCGCCGCCGAGGCCACGGCCACCGCGATCCGTGCCCGCTGGGCCACCGAGGAGCAACGATCCTGGTCGTTTGACTCCGACCTCAGTGCCGCGCTGACCCGCTGGCAGGACGCCAAGACCGAGGCGCGGCATCTGGAGCAGCGGGTCGAAACCGCGCGGGCGCTCATTGACGCCGACCAGCGCCGGCAGGAAGTCGAACGGCTTCAGACCGCCCTGGTGCAACGCGAAGCAGCGGACAAAACCTCACCCCGGTCCACCGCGCTGATGGCCAAGGTGGAGGCGGAAACGAAAGCCTTGAAGGAGGCCACCGAGAAGCTCGCCGCCGTGCTGGAGAAATCCTTTGCCATCGGCACCCTGACCCCGCTCACGCCGGAACAGCTCGCCTGGAGCATGATGGGCGCGGCGGGCGTGGTTGAGGCGCACGATCTCGCGGGCGCGGCGGAGTTCGACAAGAAGCAGTCCGCCACCGAGGCCAGCCGGCACGATCCGGCCCGGCTGGCGGCGCGGACGAAGTTTGTCGAGCAATACACCTGGGACAAGCTCAAGGGCGGAGCCGCCGGTTTCGTGCCGTTCTTCGCCGCCGGCGCGGGCGAGCCGCAGGACGCCTTTTTTGCCACGGCGGATCAGGCCTTGTTCCTGAACAACGGGACGATGATGCGCAGTTGGCTGGCCCCGGCCGCAGACAACCTGACCGCCCGGCTGGGCAAACTGACGGAATCGCGCGCGCTGGCGGAAGAACTCTATCTGAGCACGCTCACACGTCTGCCCAGCAACGAGGAAGTCCTCGCCGTGCAGCAGCAACTGTCCGCACGGGAGAAGGACAAGCCCGCCGTGGTGCAGGAGCTCGCGTGGGGCCTGCTGACCTCGGCGGAGTTCCGGTTCAAGCACTGACCCCAATCCGCTCCCGCCAGCGCGGAGAAAAATGTCCTTCCGAGGCAAGAAAGCGAATGCATCCCCGCTCATCGCAGTCTGATACCGCACAGCCCGCTTAACCAAGCACGCTCATGAAGCCTTGCCAATACGCCTGCAATTCGGCCGACCACGTCATCGCCCGGCGCAACTTCCTCGGCAGCCTCGCGCTCGGCGCGGGCGTTGTGGGTGGCCTGGGCACCTTCGCGCAACCGTCCGTTTCCGCCGCGCTGGCCAAGGATCAGAAGCGGATGCTCGTCATCAACATGCACGGCGGTCTTTCCCAGTTGGAGAGCTGGGATCCCAAGCCGGGCACTGACACGGGCGGGCCGTTCCGCGCCATTCCCACCAGTGTGCCCGGCTTGCACATCAGCGAACTTCTTCCGCACACGGCGAAGGTGATGCACCACCTCGCCGTCGTGCGGAGCATCAACACCAAGAACGACGACCACGGCAAGGGCAGCTACATGATGCTCACGGGCCGCCGCAAGATGCCGGGCCAGAGCTATCCGGAGATTGGGGCGGTCGTCGCCAAGTGCCTGGATTCCTCCGCGCAGAGCCTGCCCGGCCACATCCGCATCACGGCGGGCGGCGGCGGCGGACGCAGCGCGGACTCCGCCTACTTGGGCCCCAAATACGCCAGCATCTCGCT
>Ga0075471_10001379_pt1 | contig 15916 bp, 9 predicted proteins | sample DEB19_08_DNA_2_FD_74787 | JGI IMG/M metagenome (GOLD analysis project Ga0075471, IMG submission 74787) | Aqueous microbial communities from the Delaware River and Bay under freshwater to marine salinity gradient to study organic matter... | ecosystem: Environmental > Aquatic > Marine > Coastal ... | reverse complement strand
GGCGATGTCGCCCGGCGCATGAAAGCGGTGTCCGCGCGTGGTCGAACCCGCGACGGTATCGAGCAGGCGCACGGACAGTGCTTCGGCGCCGAAGCGCATCAGCACCCAGTGTACGGGTCGTACGAACTCGGCATCGCTTGCGCCCCAACGCATGCGTTTCGGAATCGGCAGCGCATCGAGCGCCGCCTGCACGATGCCCGGCAGCAAAGAGACCGTCGTCGCACCATGCTTGCTGCCTTCGAACCAAAGAAATTCACCTTTGCCTTCAGTCACTCGACCGAGCGCATCGATGGTGACACCACAGCTTTCCGCGAACGCCGTCGCCGCACGCGTCGGTTGCCCGGTTTTGTCGAACGCGGCATTGACCGGTGGCCCACGACGCTTGAGCACTTGCTCGGGTTGCATCTCGGCGAGCGCGCGCACGAGGACCGCCAAGCGCCGGGGCGCCGCGTAGGAGATGATCTCACCGTGCCGCAAATCGCTCGCAGCCAGACCACTGCGGATCCCTGCGGCGAGCGCTCGCTCGAGCTCGGGCAAAGCGAGCGGCGGCAATTCTTCGGTGCCGAGCTCGAACAGGAAGTCGCGTGCGGCCGTCACGGTGCCTGCTCCGGCGTCGCGGCGGGTGCGACCGGTGCCGCCGTCTGCAGCATGGGAAAGCCGAGCGCCTCACGGGCGTCGTAATAGGCTTGTGCCACGCCGCGCGCCAGCGTACGCACACGCAGGATGAATCTTTGACGCTCCGTCACCGAGATGGCGCGGCGCGCATCGAGCAGATTGAATGTGTGCGAGGCCTTGAGCATCTGCTCGTAGGCAGGCAAACCGAGTTTGGCTTCGAGCAATTTTTGACAGGTCGCCTCGTATTCGTCGAAATGTCTGAACAGCACCGCGGTGTCGGCGTGTTCGAAGTTGTACTTCGATTGCTCTACTTCGTTCTGGTGGTAAACGTCTCGATAGGTGATCTTGCCGCGCGGCCCGTCGGTCCAGACGATGTCGTACACGCTGTCGACGCCTTGCAGGTACATCGCGAGGCGCTCGAGGCCGTAGGTAATCTCGCCCGTCACCGGCTTGCAGTCGATGCCACCCACTTGCTGGAAGTAGGTGAACTGCGTGACTTCCATACCGTTGAGCCACACTTCCCAGCCGAGACCCCAGGCGCCGAGCGTCGGCGACTCCCAGTTGTCTTCGACGAAGCGGATGTCGTGCACCAGCGGATCGAAGCCCAACATCTTGAGCGAGCCGATGTAGAGATCGAGGATCTCGAGCGGCGAGGGCTTCATCACCACTTGAAACTGGTAATAGCGCTGCAGCCTGAAAGGATTGTCGCCGTAGCGGCCGTCGGTGGGACGCCGCGAGGGCTGGACGTAGGCCGCACTCCATGGCTCCGGCCCGACGGCCCGCAGGAAGGTCGCGGTGTGAAAGGTGCCCGCACCGACCTCCATGTCGTAGGGCTGCAGCACGACGCAGCCCTGATCGGACCAGTACTTCTGCAAATTGAAGATCAGCGACTGGAAGGTGTGCATGGCACTCGAAACGCGGCGCGTCGGTCCGACAGGACGGGCGGCGATTATAGCGGAGGGGGCGGCGCGGTTCCGTGGTCTACTCAGGGCAAGCACGCCGCAGAGGTCGAGTTCGCGAACGCTTCGGGATTGCGGCTGGGCGTCGAAGCGTCGCATTCTCCCGTCACGGGGGGGGCGATGAGCACGCAGCGACAAGACGATTCCGCAGACCGGCGGGATGTGGGCACCCGAGTAGGCATCTGGGAGCTCGCGCCCGGCATCGAACGCGCCAATTTCTACGCGTTGCTGGGCACCGCATTCTTTTCCATCGGCTTGCTGACGCTGGTCGGCAATCTGCGGCCTTACCTCTTCAACTCGATGCTCGACATCCCGGACGACATTCAGGGTCGAGTCAGTGCATCGATGGATGTCGTGAGCGAAATCCCGGCGCTATTGCTGTCGGGGCTCATCGGCGCCGCCTCGGACCGGCTCGGTCGTCGACTCATCTATGGCATGGGCTTCGCGATCCTCGCCATCGGTTACGCGCTATTCCCGTTCGCGAGCTTCGACTGGACGCTCTACGCGATGATCTTCATCACCGCCTGCGGCGCATCGCTGATCGCCGCGATGCTCTCCGCCGTGATCGCCGACTATCCGCAGGAAACCTCGCGCGGCAAGTTGGTCGGCATCTGTTTCTTTCTCAATGGGCTCGGCGTTGCCTCTCTGGTCGGGCTCGCTTCGCAACTCCCCAAGATTTTTCTCGCGGAAGGCATGACGCCGCTGGAGGCGGGCCGTGCAGCCTATTGGTCGGTGGCCGTGCTCTGCCTCGTTCCCATGGTGATCGTGTTGCGCGGACTCGCGCGCCGCGCGCCGGGGCAGCTGGAGCAGCGCGAGCCGCTGCTGGCAACGCTGCGGGTCGGTATTTCCGCAGCCCGAGATCTGCGCGTCCGCCTCGCCTATGCCTCGGCGACCGTGTCACGAGCCTCTTTGTCGATCATCAGCGCCTTCTTTTTTCTTTGGATGGTGCAGGTCGGCAAGGACCAGGGCATGTCGCCTGCCGAAGCCATGCAGCGCAGCGGCGGTATTTTCGTCGTCATTCAGATTACGGCGACGCTATGGGCGGTGACGGTCATCAGTTTCATCGATCGTCTCGATCGGGTGTTGTTCATGGCCATCGCGTCCGCTCTCGCCTGTTTCGGTTACGTGTGGTTTGGTTTGCAGGACGATCCGTTCCAACCGGCGATGTACGTCGCCGCAGTGTTTCTCGGCGTTGGCGAGATGAGCGGCATCCTCGCTTCGCAGGCTTTGGTCGGACAGGTCGCACCCGTGCGCGGCCGTGGCGCCGTGATCGGCGTGTTCACGCTTTGCGGGTCGCTCGGAATATTCATGGCGGCCATCGTCGGCGGAACCCTGTTCGACGTCTGGCGGCCGTCGGCGCCGTACATCCTCACCGGCTGCCTGAGCGGTCTGTTGTGTCTGATGGCGGCTTATGTCTGGGTAAAGAGCCAAAATCGCACAAAAACAAAGCAATAGACTCTTTTTTTGCACTAAAAAAGTGCAAATTGGGACTCATTGCAGCTTTTTCCGTTGTGCAAATCCTTGATTCCATGGCTCTTCGGTGCATCGGCACGGCAGATGCATCATAATCGCGCGTCTTTTTCTTTCTTTCTCAACTTACTCGATTTCAGAACGGAGCGAACATGAGCACCGCCAGTGACGTCATCAAGATGATCAAGGACAAGGAAGTGAAGTGGGCCGACCTGCGCTTCACCGATACCCGCGGTAAGGAGCAGCACGTCACCATTCCCGCCAAGCTGGTGGATGAAGGTTTGTTCCGCGACGGCAAGATGTTCGACGGCTCCTCGATCGCCGGATGGAAGGGTATCAACGAGTCCGACATGATCCTGATGCCCGAGGCTGGCACTGCGATCCTCGACCCTTTCTTTGAAGAGGCCACGGTCAACATCCGTTGCGACGTCATCGAGCCCGCCACCATGCAGGGTTACGAGCGTGACCCGCGTTCGATCGGCAAGCGCGCCGAGGCGTATCTGAAGAGCACGGGCATCGCCGATGGCGCGATGTTCGGTCCCGAGAACGAGTTCTTCATCTTCGACAGCGTGCGCTGGAAGAACGAGATGCACGGTTCGGCCTATGAAATCGACTCCGTGCAGGGCGCGTGGAACAGCTACACCGACATCGAGGGTGGTAACAAAGGTCACCGTCCTGGCGTGAAGGGCGGCTATTTCCCGGTGCCACCGGTCGATGCCTACCAAGACATTCGCAACGCCATGTGTGGTGCGTGCGAGGAACTCGGGCTCGTGGTCGAAGTGCATCACCACGAAGTTGCGACCGGCGGTCAGTGCGAAATCGGCATCGGTGCCGGTGGTCTCGTCAAAAAGGCCGACGAAGTACAAATTTTGAAGTACGCCGTGCACAACGTCGCACACGCCTATGGCAAGACCGCGACTTTCATGCCGAAGCCGCTGGTCGGTGACAATGGTTCGGGCATGCACGTCCACCAGTCGCTGCAAAAAGACGGCAAGGCCTTGTTTGCCGGTGACAAGTACGGCGGTTTGTCCGATATCGCGCTCTACTACATCGGCGGCATCATCAAGCACGCCAAGGCACTCAATGCCTTCACCAACGCCGGCACCAACAGCTACAAGCGCCTGGTGCCTGGCTTCGAGGCGCCTGTGATGCTCGCCTACTCGGCACGCAACCGTTCGGCCTCGATTCGCATTCCCTTCGTTTCGAACCCGAAGGCGCGTCGTATCGAAGTACGCTTCCCGGATTCTTCGGCGAATCCCTACTTCGCCTTCGCCGCCATGATGATGGCGGGCCTCGACGGCATCCAGAACAAGATTCACCCCGGCGATCCGGCAGACAAAGATTTGTACGATCTCGAGCCCGAGGAGGCGAAGCACATCCCGACGGTGTGCCACTCGCTCGACATGGCACTCGAGCATCTGGACAAGGATCGCGAGTTCCTCACCCGCGGCGGCGTGTTCACCAACGACGTGATCGATGCCTACATCGGCCTCAAGATGCAGGAAGTCACGCGTTATCGCATGAGCACCCACCCGGTCGAACTCGACCTGTACTACAGCTGCTGATCCCGGGCGGCGTGATGCGCGGCAACGACCATGGCGGTTGAGCGACTCTTCCAGAGTTTCGCTGCGCATCACGACCCCGCAGATCTTCTCGATGCCCTGGCGACGGGCGTCGTCATGCTCGACGCCGCGTTGGTGGTCATGCATGCGAACGTTGCTGCACAGGGCCTGATGGCCGTGGGTCTCAACCAGGCCCGCGGCCGTCCGTTCTGCGAACTCTTCACGGACTGCGCGGCACTGCAGGCCTCTTTGCTTCGGGTACGCGACACCGGTGAACCCATCACGGAAATCGAACAGGCCCTGCGACCGCTCGGCGCACCACGCGAAGCGCGCGTCGTCGATTTCACCATCACCGCGATCGACGACGTGGGCGGATCGCGGCGCCTGCTGCTCGAGCTGGCTGACGCCGCGCCCCGCGCGCGCCTCAACCGCGACCACGCCTTGCGGGCACGGCTCGAAGGCAACCGCATGATGACTCGACAGCTCGCACACGAGATCAAAAATCCGCTCGGCGGCGTGCGCGGCGCAGCACAACTGCTTGCTCGCCAACTGCCTGATCCGGAGCTGCGCGAATACACGAGCGTGATCATCAACGAAGCCGATCGGCTGACTGCGCTGGTCGACATCATGACGAGCCCGGCGCGACCACCGCAGAAAATAACGCTCAACGTGCACGAGGTCTGCGAGCACGTGCACCGGCTGCTCGCTGCCGAAGCCCCCGCGGACGTACTCGTCGAGCGCGACTACGACCCGAGCATTCCCGACGGCAGTTTCGATCGCAATCAACTCGTGCAAGCGCTGCTGAACCTCGCTCGCAATGCTTTGCAGGCGGTGGGGGCGAAGGGCTGCATCGTGTTGCGTACGCGCGTCGTCACGCAGGCCCATATCGGTGCAGTGCGACATCGACTCGCCGTGCGCATCGACGTTCTGGACGATGGCCCGGGCGTTCCCGAAGAAATCCGTGGCACTCTTTTTTATCCGCTCGTGACGGCGCGCCCCAACGGTACCGGACTCGGTCTCGCGGTAGCGCAGGAACTCGCCAATCGCAACGGCGGCTTGATCGAGTTTCAGAGCGAGCCGGGAAATACGGTGTTTTCTTTGGTGCTGCCGCTTGCTCTGGCAGAGGGTGTCCCATGAGTGCTCGACCGTTGCGTGTCTGGTTGGTAGACGATGACGCGTCGATACGTTGGGTGCTCGAAAAGGCCCTGAAAAGCGGCGGCATGTTGCCAAAAGTATTCGACGCGGCCGAGCCTGCGCTCGAGGCTCTACGCGGCGATGCGCCCGACGTGCTGCTGACCGACATCCGCATGCCCGGAATCTCCGGGCTCGAATTGGTGCGCAAGATCCAGAGCACGCGTCCGCAGTTGCCGATCATCGTGATGACGGCCCATGCCGATCTCGACAATGCGGTGTCGGCGTACGAAAGCGGGGCGTTCGAATATCTGCCCAAGCCTTTCGATATCGATCAGGTCATCGAACTCGTCAAGCGGGCAGCACAGAGCGGGCAGCGCAATACCGCCGATCGCAGTGCAGATGGACGCGTGCCGGAACTTCTCGGCAAGGCTCCGGCGATGCAGCAAGTATTCCGCGCCATCGGGCGGCTGTCGCGCTCGGCGGTGACGGTGTTGATCACCGGTGAATCGGGTACGGGCAAAGAATTGGTTGCGAGAGCGCTGCATGGGCATAGCCCACGGGCGGCAAAGCCTTTCATCGCGCTCAACACCTCGGCGATACCCTCGGAATTGCTCGAATCCGAGTTGTTCGGTCATGAAAAAGGCGCCTTCACCGGCGCCGACGCTTTGCGGCGCGGCCGCTTCGAGCAAGCGGACGGCGGTACGCTCTTTCTCGACGAGATCGGCGACATGTCGACGCCCTTGCAGACCCGGTTGCTGCGCGTGCTCGCCGAGGGCGAGTTTTATCGAGTCGGCGGGCAGACGCCGATCCGCGTCGACGTGCGGGTGATCGCGGCCACGCATCAAAATCTCGAGGATCGCGTCGCGCGCGGCCTGTTCCGCGAAGATCTCTTTCACCGACTCAACGTGATTCGCATGGAACTGCCGCCGCTGCGTGCGCGTCGCGAAGACGTGGGTGATCTGCTCGATCACTACCTACGCATCGCCGCCACCGAACTCGGCGTCGAACCAAAAACCCTCGCCGCCGATGCGCGGGCCGCACTCGAAGCCTACGGCTGGCCGGGCAACGTGCGCGAGCTCGTCAATCTTTGTCGGCGCTTGAGTGTGCTCGCCGCCGGCAGTGAAGTGCACGTCGACGATCTGCCTGCGGAGATCGCCGGCGCCACACTGTCCCGTGCGGGCGGTGATGGCTGGACGTCACTGCTGGCGCGTTGGGCCGAGTCCGAGTCGCAACGCGGCGGTGCACCGCCCTTGCTGGACGTCGCACTGCCGGAATTCGAACGCGCACTCATTCGGGTGGCCCTGAACCACACCGGCGGACATCGCCAGGATGCAGCAAAGCTTCTCGGCTGGGGACGAAATACTTTGACCCGCAAGCTGAAGGAGCTCGGCATGGAAGACGGCGACGTCGACGATGCGCCGAGCGATGCAGCGGCTTGAGCGTCGATACGCACCGCAAAATCGTTTGAGTGGTCCGAAGCAGATTATTTCCGCGCCAGGAATATCGTCGCCAGTGGCGGGATTCTCAGCACGATCGAGAAGCTTTTTCCATGAGCCGCTTTTTTCTCGGCGCGAGCGAGACCCAACGGTGTCCCGATGTTGCTGCCGCCGTAATACCGTGAATCGGTATTGAGGCACTCTTCGTAGGTGCCGGCAGCAGGAACCCCGACTCGATATCCTTCACGAGCGACCGGGGTAAAGTTGCAGATCACGATCATGATGGAGTCTATGCCCGAGCCTCGGCGCGAGAATGCGATGAGCGAGTGTTTGTGGTTGTCGACGTCGAGCCATTCGAAGCCCGCTCTGTCGTGATCGAGTTGGTGCAAAGCAGCTGAGTTGCGCAAGAGATTGTTGAGATCGCGGGTCAAGCGCTGAATGCCGAGGTGTGCCTCATCACCGAGTAGTTGCCATTCGAGCTCGGTGGCGTGGTTCCATTCGCTCTGCTGCCCGAACTCGCTGCCCATGAAAAGCAGTTTTTTTCCCGGGTGGGCGAACATGAAACCGAGATAGGCGCGCAGGTTGGCGAATCTCTGCTGACGAGTGCCGGGCATTCGTCCGAGTAGCGAGCCTTTCCCGTGTACGACCTCATCGTGGGAGATCGGCAGAATGAAGTTCTCGCTGTGAGCGTAAGAGATATGGAAGGTCAGTTCACGGTGATGATGCCGCCGGTGTATCGGCTCGCGGCTGATGTATCGCAAGGTATCGTTCATCCATCCCATGTTCCACTTGTAGTGAAAGCCCAGTCCGCCCAGGTAGGTCGGATGAGATACCTGCGGAAACGCCGTCGATTCTTCGGCGATGACGATGGCGCCCGGACGGTGCTTGCCCACCATTTCGTTGAGCTGCCTCAGGAAAGTGATGGCTTCCAGGTTTTCCCGCCCGCCGAGCTTGTTCGGCAGCCATTCGTTGTGGCGCCGACTGTAATCTCGATAAAGCATCGAGGCGACGGCATCGACGCGAAGACCATCCACGTTGAACGATTCGAGCCAATGAAGGGCACTACCCAACAAAAAATTGATTACCTGCGGCCGACCGAAGTCGTAGATCAGCGTATTCCAGTCGGGATGTTTTCCCTCCCGAGGGTCGGCATATTCGTAGAGCGCGTCGCCATCGAAACGTGCAAGGCCATGCGCGTCAGCCGGAAAATGCGCGGGAACCCAGTCGACGATCACGCCGATACCGGCCACATGACAGGCCTCGACAAAGCGTCGAAAGTCCTCGGGACGTCCATGCCGTGAAGTGACGGCATAAAGCCCGGTGGGTTGATAACCCCAGGACTCATCCAGCGGATATTCGCTCAGTGGCAGCAGTTCGATATGCGTGAACCCCATGTCGACGACATGGGGAATGAGCGTCTCGATCAGTTCGTCCCAATCGGCGAAGCGCCGACCCGGCTTTCTGGAATATTTCCACGAGCTGGCGTGAACTTCATAGATGCTGATCGGAGCATCGAAGTGATTTCTTCTTTGACTCCGAGGATCAATTTCAGTCGGCAACAAAGACTTGCTGACGATGCTGGCATTGGAAGGACGAAGTTCCACCCTTCGGGCGAACGGATCGCTCTTCTGAGTGGTCCGTCGAGCGCGTCGATCTTTGATCGCGAACTTGTACAGCGTGCCGTCGCCGACACCCGGAATGAACAGCTCCCAGATCCCGCTCGAACCGCGAGACCGCATCGGGTGCCGGCGTTCGTCCCAGAAATTGAAGTCACTTACGACACTGACGCTCGCGGCATGCGGTGCCCACACGGCAAAGCGCGTTCCTGAAACGCCACCGCTATCAATGAGCTGTGCCCCAAGCACGTCGTGTGGGCGCAGCAAGGTGCCTTCTGCAAAAAGCCAGAGGTCGTATTCCGAGATGCTTGGTGGGTGGCGGTAAGGGTCGTCGAAAGTCCAGGTATTGCCGTCCGTCCACGTCGCTCGCAGCCGATAGTCGGTGAGTTCACCGGCGACGGAGATCTGGAACCCACCCTCTGCAGCCAACTTTTTGAAAACGCCAGTCGATCGCTTGCCATCTGCCGAGAGCAGTTCCAGTGATCGCGCGCCGGGCTGAAAGACCCTGATGATCGTGCGGCCTTGCTTGGTTGCATGGGGACCGCGGCCGGCGGCGGCTAGAACGATATCGTGCTGTTCGGGCACGGTGTGCTAGCGATGAGGCGAAATACGCCAGATTTTGCGGGCGTAGTCCAGGATCGCGCGGTCGGACGAGAAGAAGCCCATGCCCGCGACATTCGAGATCGCCGCGGCCGTCCAGCGTTCCGGTTGTCTGAAGCGTTCATCTGCTCGTTGTTGCGCTTCGCGGTAACTTGCGTAATCGGCGATCAAAAAATAGCGATCACCACCCCCCAGTAACCCGTCGATGAGGCCGCGATAACGCGCAGGCTCTTCCGGCGAGAAGCGACCGCCCGCGATCGCCTCGAGTACGGCCGACAAACCGGGAACCTTGCCGACGATGTCCTCGGGCCGATAAGCATTCGATCTCATGCTCGCGATTTCGTCGCTACGCAAACCGAAAGTAATCATGTTCTCGTCACCAACCCGTTCGCGCATCTCGATAGTGGCACCGTCCAGGGTACCGATCGTCAGCGCTCCATTGAGCGCAAACTTCATGTTGCTGGTTCCCGACGCTTCGGTGCCTGCCGTCGATATCTGTTCCGACAGGTCCGCAGCCGGAATGATCATCTCCGCCAACGATACGCTGTAGTTGGGTAAAAAAACGACTTTCAACCGGTCGGCGATGATCGGATCGTTGTTGATGATCGCAGCAACATCGTTGATCAGTCGGATAATCTGCTTGGCGGCGTGGTAAGACGATGCAGCCTTGCCCGCGAAAACGACGGTACGGGGGACCCAGTCGGTCGTCGGATTCGCCAGGATGTCGTGATAGCGCGCGACGACGTGCAGTACGTTGAGAAGTTGTCGCTTGTATTCGTGAAAGCGCTTTATCTGCACGTCGAAGAGACTGTCCGGATCGGGTCTGATCGCGGTCGAGCGGTAAATCAAATCACATAGGCGCCGCTTGTTCGCCATTTTGACGGCGTGAAACTCGCTCCTGAAAATTTCATCATTGACGTGTTCCTTCAGCAGCTCGAGTCGATCGGGGTTGGTGCGCCAGAGCCGACCGATTCTCATATCGAATAGTCGCGCGAGTCCGGGGTTCGCTTGCGACAGCCAGCGCCGGATCGAGACGCCGTTGGTGACGTTGGTAAAGCGCTCTGGCCACAGGTCGGCGAAATCCCGGAACAGATGGTCCACCATGAGATTGGAGTGGAGAGCCGAGACACCATTGATGGTGTGGCTACCGACCACCGCCAGATGTGCCATGCGGATCTTGCGCTCGTCGTGAGTCGTGTCGGCCTCGATGATCGCCATTCTGGCGCGGCGTTCGAGATCGTGCGGGTGGCGAGTCGCCACCGCCGACAAAAACTCTTCGTTCACTCGCTTGATGATGTCGAGGTGCCGCGGCAGGACGTGTCCGACGAGGCCGGTACTCCAGGTTTCGAGCGCCTCGGGCATCAGCGTGTGGTTCGTGTACGAGAAGACCGCTTGGGTGGTGCGCCAAGCTGTATCCCAGTTCATCGAATGCAAGTCGACCAGAACCCGCATCAGCTCGGCGATCGCGAGCGCCGGGTGGGTGTCGTTGAGGTGAATCGCCACGTGCTCGGCGAGGTTGGCGAGCGAAGAATGTTCTTCGAGATGCGTACGGACGATATCGGTTATCGAAGCGCAGACGAAGAAGTATTCCTGGCGTAATCTCAGTTCACGACCCGCCGCGGTACTGTCATTGGGGTAGAGAATCCACGACAGCGCGTCGTCCCGCCCTTTCACCGCAGCGGCAGAACTGAAATCACCGCTATTGAATAGGGACATCTCCAAAGGGGGTATGGCACGCGCTTCCCACAGGCGCAGCACGCCCACGCGCTCAGTCGCATGGCCGGGGATGAATACATCGTGCGCGCGTGCACTCACACTACGCTCGGGATGCCAAGTCGTCTTGCCCTCTTCGTGACGTTCAACTTGACCGCCGTGACCCACGATAACGTCCCGATCTGCTCGCCTCAGCTCCCAAGGCGAACCCTCTACCAGCCAGTCGTCCGGCATCTCCTGTTGCGAGCCGTTCTCGATGCGTTGCTGGAACATGCCAAACTGGTAGCGGATGCCGTAGCCGTACGCAGGAATATCCTCGGCGGCCATCGAATCGAGAAAACAGGCTGCAAGTCTGCCTAATCCCCCGTTCCCGAGCCCTGCATCGGCTTCGGCTTCTTGCAATTGCTCGATGTTTCGACCGCGTAAGGCGAGGGACTCCAGAATTTGTGATCGGAGATCCAGGGCTTCGATGGCGTTGATTAGCGACCGTCCGACCAAAAACTCCATCGACAAGTAATGAACGCGGCGTGCCCGGTTGGCACGATCACGCATTTGCGTGCGCAGCGCACGGGCCGACAACTCGTCGCGCAGCAGGCGCGCGATAGCGGCCATCCGTTGGCCATCGGTGGCTTCGGCGGGAGGGACGTTGAATTCGCCGATCAAACGATCTTCAATGATTTTGCAGAGCGGCGTCATCCGGACACCCGCTCGCACCCGACGGCATCAGTGTTCACTTGTGTAGCGGGCTTGATCCACATCGGTTCCATGGAAATCGTCCCGCAACCATCGTCCCGCCGCGGTAATGGTGCAAGCTTCAGGCGTGCCGGACCGGTGCGTGAATCGGTGAGTCGGGAGTCGTCAGCCCTAACTTAGCATCACCCGCGCGAGTTCGCACGTCTGTGATTGAATTTTGGCGGGAAATTGTTTGATCAGATGGTCGCCGACCTTGGATGCGATATCGATTTTGTTGACATGGGCGCTGATATCGTCCCGTGACAGGTCTCGCGATAACTGGTAGGAAAGCGGCGATTGCCGGATACCGAACTCGATGCCGGCCATCGAACCCGTTACCAAAACATCTTGAGCAGTCGGGAATCGTGCTGAGGCGTCGGCCATCGACCGCTCTTTCAAGAGAGCGGGGACGAACGTGCAAAGTCCCGTGCCATCGGCCGACTCTATCAGCGCGATCGCGAGCAATTTCGCGTTCATGACGTCGGCAACGATCTCGAGGTTATGTGCCGCCACACTCAGTCTGTGTCGATGGTCTGACAGAACGGGTTCGCCATCGTATTCCTTGAAAATCATTGCTGCGGAGAGCGATGCCAGAAATCGAGCCATCTTCTGCAGTGCCTGACGATAGTGCATGACGCTGATCGATTGGTGACTTCGCAGCTCGCTCGACGACTCGAATACGAGGTTCCAGGTGTCTTGAAGAAACGTCACCACGTCGTATTCACCGAAACTGCGCACATCACGATTGGCGATGCGAATGGCCCGTCGAACGTGGGATCGCATATCTGGCTCATCGATTCTGATTTGGTAACGACTGCCGATATCCCGCAGGGCTGCAAGGTACGAGTCCACTATCAGATGCGGGTCCTTGCGGAACGGTACCGTGGCCTCGATCCCCAACGCCATGGCTGCCAAATGTTCCACGTCAAGCAAGTCGCTCATCGCCTTGCAGGCAATCAGAGCGCTCAGAAATTCGTTTTTTCCTCCGAACGGTGACAAGGTTTGCGTATCGGAAAAACCGAAGCAACGTTTGACGATGTCGAACACCGGATCGCGTAGTGCGTCCTCGGAGTCGATCAACGTGAATTCGCCTCGCGTGCCGCGACTTACCAAGCCGGCGAGATACTGCTCGCAATGGGGAGGCAAACCGCCATCGACATCCGCTTGCACCACGTCGTGGAATAGACCAATGACCCCTTCAACCGGGTCGTTCGATTCGGCCACCATCAAGGCGTGCGCGAGGTCATGGTAGTGACGGTTCGGCAGCGTCATCGAACGGTCGACCAGTTCGACGAGAGTGTTCAGGCGAGCAGGACTGCACCCCGGCGCTAGATGGCCGAGTGCCCATCGCAGCGACGAGCGGCAGGACAGTGGCTCGGTCACTTTTCTTTCATTACCCAAACGCCATTCCACTCGCCGACCGGAGGATGCGTCTCGAGATAATCACATCGATCGATGTAGGTCTGCGACAACCCGTCTTTCGGGTTGAGCTTGAGACACAGTTCGAAGCCCGCACGCGCTCGCTGCCAGTGACCGGCTCGATACGCTTGCATGGCATCTCCAAAACGAGTCATCACGTCAACCATGTTCGGAAACGTGTCATTGTCGTGGTAGTCCAAAATTTCGTAAACCCGTACCGGCTGGGTTTTGCCTTTGACGACGACGAGATCGATATCCCGGTGCCGATAGGTACCCCTCAACTTCAAGATGGTCGACTCACTGGCGAGAATATGGGCCGAATAGGCCTTGCAGGCGCTTTCGAGTCGCGAGGCAAGATTCACGCCGTCACCAATCACCGTGTAGTCCATCCGCCGCGGCGAGCCGATGTTGCCGGAGACGACCGTATCGGTATTCAAGCCGATACCCATGTCGACGGTCTTGAGCCCCTTCTCGCGGCGAACTGCGTTCCAATCCCACATTTCTCGAATCATGGAGATTGCTGCTTTGACCGCGCGGTCCGGGTCGTCTTCGTGCGCGGCCGGCAAGCCGAAGCAAGCCATGATCGCATCGCCAATGAACTTGTCGAGCATGCCGCCCTGCCGATTGATGCACTCGACCATCAGAGTGAAATACTCGTTCAGGAACGAAACGGTCCCCTGCGCTCCGTACTCCTCGGTGATCGTCGTGAAACCGCGAACGTCCGTGAACATGATCGTGGCTTCCTTGTTGGCGCCACCGAGTAAATCGGAACCACCGCCTTCCAGCATCTGCGCGGCGATGGTTGGGTCCATGTAACGTGACATCGTCGACTTCATGCGCTTCTCCGCGCTGATGTCCTCGAACATGAGCATCGCACCGAGTTCTTTCTCGTGATCGGCAGCGCGCAGCGGCATGACGCTCACGTTCACCGATTTCTCCGTTCCGCCGAGCATGAACTGGATATCCGGAAAGTAGCCGCTCTCGCCGGTTTCTTTGGCCGAGGATATGCTCTCGTTGAGCCACTGGCTGTTTTCGCCGAGCAGCTCGGCGAGCGGCTTGCCGACGAATGCAGTTGCCTTGCCGTTCCATATTTTCAAAGCGGCTGAATTGCAGGTCACGATCTTGCTGCCGGCATCGAGCGTGATCACGCCGTTCGACATGCTTTGCAGGATGCTTTCGTTGTAGCTTTTCACCCGCTGAACGTCGTCGAACAGCTTGGAGTTCTCGAGAGCGATGGCAACCTGGCCCGTGAAAGCCTTCAGGCGCTGCTCGTCTTCCTGGGTGAAGACGCCGAGCTGTTTGTTGAGAACCTGCGTGACACCGATGATGACACCGTGCTTGTTCAGTATCGGCACACACAGAATCGAGCGCGTGAAAAACCCCGTCTGTCTGTCGAAGGACGGATTGAACCGCAGGTCGGCGTACGCATGGGGGATGTTGAGCGATTTGCCCTCGGTGAAGACTTCGCCGGCAATGCCGAGGTGCGACGGAAAGCGTATTTCCGCAATTTCGCTACCTGCCGAGACTCGGGAAAAGAGCGTTTTCGTGGTCGAGTCGTACATGAAGATGGTTGCGCGTTCGGCGTTCAACATCTTGGTCGTTTCCGCGACCACTCGCTGCAACAATCGAGAGAGATCGAATTCCTGACTGATCTCGGAGACCAGACCGATGAACTTCATTTCCTTTTGACGAAGTTTCTCGGTGCGCTCGACGAAGTGCAGACTGCTCAGAGCAACGGCTGCCTGTGCCGTCATGTCCTGCAGCAATTCGAGGTCATCATCGGAGAATGAACCGTGGGTTTTGTTCAGGCACTGCATGACACCGATGATTTCGCCAGAGGCCAGGCGTATGGGCACGCAGATGATGTTCCGGGTCTTGTACCCGGTCCAATCGTCGACCTGTCGGTTGAATCTGGGGTCCGCGTAAGGATCGTGAGTGATGACGGACTCGCCGGTCTGGAAGACGTGGCCAGCGAAGCCGGAATTGTTGAGTATGCGGATTTCTCGGATCAAATCGCCTTGGGCGACTCGCGAATACAGTTCACCCGTTTCCGCATCGTTCAAAAAAAGCGTACCGCGGTCACAGCCGAGTGTTCGGGCAGTGATATCGACCAGAGCATGCAGAACGCCCACGAGATCGTTGGCGGCAGCGCAACGCGCCGAGACTTCGAGCAGGGTTTGTGCGCGACGCAGGGCAAGCGATTTGGAAAGTTTCTTCTTGCCCGAGGGTTTGCGTTTCTTCGATTCGATGTTCACTTGCGTTTTTCCAGTTCGAGTCGCAGCAATTTGATCTGCTCCACCAAAAAGTTCCGATCCAGCGCAAAGGCGGATTCCTGACGCGTCATGGCCGCTTGATGTTCGATACGCAAGGTATCCATCTCGACGCGCAGAGAATCGATGGTGTCACGCAGCTGCTTTGCCTCGTTTGCGCCGCGTGCTTTTTCGGCTTGGGTTTCCACCCGTCCTCGCACGGCGGTGTCTTCGAGATTCCGTCGAAGACTGTCGATGGTCTTGTGAAGTTCGGCAATCCGATTAGCGAACGTCGCTTCGGTCGCTTGAACGTTGGCACGCCCGGCGACGACAGCGTTTTCGAGTTCGGCGCGCAAGTTCGCGATCGTATCTTGCAGCTGCAGGTGGGTGGCACGCAGCGTCGTCAACTCT
>Ga0075471_10001378_pt1 | contig 15920 bp, 11 predicted proteins | sample DEB19_08_DNA_2_FD_74787 | JGI IMG/M metagenome (GOLD analysis project Ga0075471, IMG submission 74787) | Aqueous microbial communities from the Delaware River and Bay under freshwater to marine salinity gradient to study organic matter... | ecosystem: Environmental > Aquatic > Marine > Coastal ... | reverse complement strand
CTATCACGCCTCGACGAAGTATCCTTACGTGAACGGCGGCTTTCACGGCGAAGTGACGGAGGCGCAGCAGCAGGTTGACCCGCAGCCGCGCGCGCAAGGCGTGCGCGAAGCCTTGCAGCAAATGCGCGGCGCGAAGATCACCGGCTTCACAAACTCACCCGATCAAAAGGCCTTCGCGCTGAGGTATTCGGTGAATGGCCGGCCCGGCGGTGTCAACTACACGAACATTGGCAATGGCCAGTGGAAGTTTCAATTCGTCAACGCCGACGGCTCGACGCGTGAGGAAACTTACAGCGCCCGCCAACGTCCTCCCGGCGGCGGTGGTCCGCAAAGGGAGCGGGCCAATCCGCCACGCGAACGTGGAAATAGCGGCCCGGCCGACCGGCCGCGGCGCGAGGGCAATCGCCCGCCCGCTGAGCGATCCAGCACGCAGCCGCCACGTGAAGCCGAGAACCAGACACCGCCGCTGATCCTCACGCCAAAGCACAGCGGCAAATTTGCCCTTACCAGTTCCGCCGTGAAGGATGGCGGCGCGTTGCTTCCTGAGTTCAACGGCGACGGCGCGGGTGCTTCGCTGCCGCTCGCATGGACCGGCGCGCCGGCGGGCACGAAAAGTTTTGCGCTCGTCATGGATCACCTTGCGCCCGGCAACCTGATGAAGTGCTATTGGACGATGTGGGACGTTCCCGCGACCGTCACGAGCCTGCCGAAAAACGTGCGTGGCATCGGCAAGCTTGGGCCAAGCTTTCGTGGCCAGCTCGGCTACGAACCGCCGCATTCACAAGGGCCGGGACTCAAGACTTACACGATTCATGTCTATGCCCTCTCCGCGTTGCCTAAACTGCCGGATTCGGCGCGCGCCGTGACGCGCGAAGTGCTCCTCACTGCGATCAAGGACTCGATTCTGGATAGCGCCGAACTTAAAGTGACTTACACGCGTCCCAACTGAACGAAAGCCAAGTCTCCCATGCCCTTCAGAAGCATCAAACAACCCCTCCCGCGCTGGCGCGAGGATTATGTCCAGACAGCATCGCGTTTTGCCCGCAGTGCGGTCGTGCTGGTCGCGCTGTGGGTGGTCATCGCTCATGACCTGCCGGCGGGTGCCGCCACAAATACCGCCGATTCACGGAACGGCCTCTGGGTTACCGCAGACGTCCGCGCGCCCCGTGTCGAATTCCGCACCTTTGACAGCGCTGCCGCAAAGACCAAGGTCAGTTATCACGTCTACACTCCCGAAGTTTACGACACGGACAAGGATAGGCGTTTCCCGGTGCTATATTGGCTGCACGGGACAGGAGGCGGAGCAGCTGGCATTGCCCCGGTGTCGGCTTTCTTTGATCAAGCCATCCGCAACGGGAAGGTTCCACCGCTGCTGGTGGTGTTCCCCAATGGCATGACCGAAAGCATGTGGTGCGATGCCAGGGATGGTTCTGTGCCGATGGAAACCGTGGTCACGAAGGAGCTGATCCCGGACGTGGACGCCGCCTTCCGCACCGTCGCTTCGCGCGAGGGCCGTTTGATCGAAGGCTTCAGTATGGGTGGCTACGGCGCGGGACGGCTGGGCTTCAAGCATACGGAGATTTTTGGCGCAGTCTCAATTCTGGCGGGTGGCCCGCTCGATCTCGATTTCAAAGGCCCGCGGGCCACCGCCAATCCGGCCGAGCGCGACCGCATCTTTCAAAACGTCTTCGGCGGTGACCTGGATTATTTTCGCAGTCAAAGCCCCTGGACTTTGGCCGAGCAGAATGCGGAGCGCCTCCGGGGCAATTCCACTGTGCGGGTGGCGGTTGGTGAGCGTGACTTCACAGCGGATTTGAACCGCGCGCTGGCTGACCACCTCAAACAACTCAAACTTACGCTCACATTCACAACCGTTCGTGGCGTCGGCCATAACGCCCAAGCCCTGCTGGAAGGCTTGGGCGAGGCGAACTGGGAGTTCTATCGGGCCGTGTTCGGCCAACGGTCGGGGGTGTCGGCAACGAGCGGCGTCTTACCGGCGAGACCGCCCAACTTCATCGTCATCTACGGCGAGGGCTCGGGCTGGTCGAGCACTTCGGCGCAGATGGACGACCGCAATCCCGCCTCGAAGAGTTCGGCCATCCGCACGCCGAATATCGAACGTCTTGCGCTCTCGGGCATGCGTTTCTCGGCTGGCTATGCGGCCTCGCCCCGTTGCACGCCATCGCGCGCGGCATTGCTCACCGGCCGAAGCCCGGCGCAATTGCACATGACGTTCGTCGGCGATGGCCGCCGCGGATTGCAGGATGGCGAGTTCGCCAACACTGGCGGAAAATTGCTCACGCCGTCGCCGCAATTGGAGTTGCCCGCCGAAACCGTCACCCTTGCGGAATATCTGAAGCGCGCGGGTTACGCGACGGCGCATTTCGGCAAATGGCATCTCGGTCGCGTCAGCCCGAGCCAGCACGGCTTTGACGAGAACGACGGCGCGAATGGCAACGGCGGGCCGGACAACGTCCCCACGCCCAACCCCAAACAAGCGCTCGCGATGACGGCGAAGGGCGTTGATTTCATGGAGCGACAGGCGAAAACAGGCAAACCCTTCTATCTGCAGCTTTCGCACTACCCGAATCAGCCCGAAAAAGGCAGCAGCGAGCGTCCGCCGAAAACCTCGGACGACGAGACAACATTCGCCGATCAATCGCTCGGGCAATTGCTTGATGCCGTCGCTCGACTCGGCCTCAGCGGCAACACCTACATCCTCTACACCACTGACCACGGCACGCCTGGGCGCAACGCGCCGCTCACGGGCGGCAAAAGCACGGTATGGGAAGGCGGCTTGCGCGTGCCGTTCATCGTGTCCGGCCCGGGCGTGAAAGCGGGCGCGTGCTCGCATGTGCGCGTGACGCAAATGGATGTGTTCCCGACCTTCGCCGAACTGGCCGGTGCGCAGGAAGTGTTGCCGCACGGGATGGAGGGGGGAAGTTTTGCCGGCGTGCTCAAGCAGGGCGGCACCGGCGAAGTAAAACGGCCACGCGAGGAATTCGTCGCTCATTTCCCGCATTACGACAAAGACACGCTCGGCCCGGCCTCGGCGATTTACGTCGGCGATTTGAAATTGATTCACGTTTACGAGACCGGCGCATTGAAGTTGTTCAACCTCGCGAGCGACGTTGGTGAGCGACACGATCTGGTGGCACAAATGCCGGACATGGCCAAGGCACTCGACGCGCGCTTGATGACCTATCTCCAAGCCGTGAACGCCCAGCTGCCCAAGCCAAATCCGGATTACAATCCCACCCAGCCGACCGAAACGAAGCGGCAAGGCGGCGGAAAACGAAAGGCGCAGCCATGATTCCTGTAGCAGCGGACGTGCGTCCGCTCCATCTTAACGCCAACGGCGTTCGCTTTGCCGTCATGACACTGGCGATGTTGTTGAATATCTGCTTTGCCGGACCTGTCGTCGGAGATGCCCAACGATTCATCTTCACCATCACCGCTGACTCGCATCTCGACTACAACACCGACCGCGCGCTTTACGAACGCACCCTAAAACGCGCGGCGGCGGACAGACCGGCGTTCCACATTGATCTCGGCGACACCTTCATGTCCGAGAAGCACACGAACCGCACCGACGCCGCGCAACAATACGTCGACCAGCAGCGCTACTTTGGGTTGCTCGGCGTGCCGGTGCATCTGGTCATCGGCAACCACGACGGCGAGAGCGGGCGTTACCTTGATGGCACGACCAACAACCTCGCGATCTGGTCGCGCGCGATGCGGATGAGGTATTTTCCCGAACCGCTCGCACCGGACGGACGCAATTACTATGCGTGGGAAACGAACAACGCCTTGTTCATCGTGCTCGACCCGTTCTGGTTCTCGCCCCGCTCACGGCGCAACGACGACAACTGGTTTCGCACGCTGGGCAGGGAGCAATATGACTGGCTCAAGCGCACCCTCGAGACGAGCCACGCAAAGTTCAGATTCGTCTTCATCCATCATCTCGTTGGCGGCGCGGATCGTCAGGGACGAGGCGGCGTGGAAGCGGCCCCACTCTATGAATGGGGCGGCAAGAACGACGACGGCACGGACGGCTTTGCCGCGCATCGGCCGGGCTGGGCCCTGCCAATCCACCAGTTGCTGCTCACGAATCACGTCACCGCCGTCTTCCACGGCCACGATCATCTCTACGTGAAGCAGGAGCTGGATGGCATCGTGTATCAGGAGTGTCCGCAGCCCGGCGACCCGCGCGGCAACACGCGCAGCGCGGCGGAGTATGGCTACAAAAGCGGCGTCATCCTCGGGAGCCCGGGTTATCTGCGGGTGACCATCAGCGGGACATCGGCGCGCGTGGAATATGTAAAAACTGCAGATCCGAAAGGTGAGACCATTGCTGACGCCTACTCGCTCAAGCCCAACTGATTTGCGGTGTCCACCGGGAATGGGCCTGCCTCTCTCCAGTTTTCGGCGAGACACCGAAAACAGCGGGCCAGAGGCCTATGCCACCAATGTTGACGCGCAGTTTCCCGGCTTGTTCCCAGAAGATTCTTTGTTACGGTGCGAGGCCCGCGAGGTCGAACCGGCAGCGCGACCACGAATTCAATGTCCACCATCATCAATGCCACCGATGTCACCGTGCGCTACGGCGACCGCGCCATCCTCGATTCGGCGACGCTGGCCATCGACGAGGGCCAGCGCATCGGGCTCGTCGGTCGGAATGGCTGCGGCAAGACCACCTTCCTGAAACTGCTGGCGGGATTGCAATCACCGGACAGCGGCGACATCACCCGACGGCGGGATCTGTTGATCAGCTATCTATCACAGGATTTCACGCTGGACCCAAATCTTGATGTGCGCGGCAATGTGCGCGCCGGGGCGCAGCACGTGCTCGACCTCATCGCGAAGTTCGAATCCTTGCCGCACGATTCAAAACATCACGAGGAGCTGGAGCATCGCATCCAGGCACTCGAAGGCTGGACGGTGGACACACGCATCGAGACCGCGATGTCGCATCTCAACTGCCCCGCGGGCGACCGCAACATCGCCACGTTGTCGGGCGGTGAAAAGCGGCGCGTGGCGCTGGCCCGGGCCATCGTGTCGCGTCCGGACTTCCTGGTGCTGGACGAACCGACCAACCATCTCGACCCGGAATCCATCGAGTGGGTTGCGGAATTCCTCGAAGGCTTCGGCGGCACGTTTCTCGTGGTGACGCACGACCGTTATTTCCTCGACCGGGTGGTGAACCGCATCGTCGAGTTGTGCGACGGCAAGTTCTGGTGGCACGACGGCAATTACACCGATTACCTGCTCGACAAGGCGGAACGTCAAGCCGCCGACGCGACGGTGGAGCACAAGCGCCAGATGTTCCTGCGCAAGGAGCTGGAGTGGGTCCGCACCGGTCCGCGTGCCCAACGCAAGAAGGCCAAGAACCGCTTCGACCGTTTTGACGATGTCTCCGCGCAGGAGGCCAAACCCGTCGAGGAAGACATGGAGTTGGTCATTCCTCCCCCGCCCCAGTTGGGCAATCGCACCGTGGAGCTTACCGGCGCGGGAATGGAACTGGGCGGCCGGAAGCTGTTCTCCGATTTCAGCTTCACCTTCGAGAACGGCCAGCGCATCGGCGTGTGCGGCCGCAACGGCCTCGGCAAAACCACGTTGCTCAAGGTCATGATCGGCCAGCTGGAACCGACCAAGGGCACGGTGAAGACCGGCCAGTTGACGCAATTCAACTACGTGGACCAGGGACGCCTTCAACTCAACGAGGAGCGCACCGTGCTGGACGAATGTTCCGACGGCACGGAGTTCGTCATCTGGGGCGACTCGCGCATCTCCGTGCGGTCGTACCTGAAACGATTCCTCTTCGCCGATGATCGCATCGTGACGCCGGTGAAGAAATTGAGCGGCGGTGAGCGCAGCCGGTTGCTGCTCGCCAAGATCCTCAAGTGCGGCGGCAACTTCCTCATCCTCGACGAACCGACCAATGATCTGGACCTGCCGACCTTGCGTGTGCTGGAGGAGGCGTTGATCGCTTTCCCCGGCGTGGTGTGCGTGGTGAGCCATGACCGTTATTTCCTGAACCGCGTGTGCACCGACATCCTCGCCTTCGAGGGCGACGGCAAAATCCATCACAGCGTGGGCGACTACGATTACTACCTCGAGAAGAAGGAACGCGCCTCCGTGGCGGCCGCTCGGGAGAGCGCGGCAATTCTCAATCTCAACAAGTCAGCCGCAGCCTCCCGGAACGCGGCCATACCTAAGCAGGCCAAGCCCCGCAAGCTCTCCTTCAAGGAGGCCCGCGAGCTGGAGGGCATCGAAGGTCAGATTCGCGCCGTGGAATCCGAGGTGGCGCGCATCGAGGGTTTGTTTGCCGATCCGGAATTCTTCCGCAAGCACGCCGCGCAGGTGAACCAACTCACGGACGAACTTGACGCGGCGAAGCAGAAGGTCACCCAACTCTACGCCCGCTGGGAGGAGCTGGAGGCGGTCAAGAACGCCGCTAGTCCGCAGGCCTAACTTCAAACCGCCCCATAACAGATCCGAAACAGGGCTTAAGCGCCCTGTTTCCCGCGTGACTGCGAGCAACGCCAACCCTACATTCCCCGCCATGAAACGGGTTGTCTCGCGCAGTGGACGGTTCTCCGGCGGTCCGGCCGCCGACGTCGCCTCATTTTCGGAATCCATCTCCTTTGACTGGCGGTTGTGGGAACACGACATCCGCGGCTCCATCGCGCACGCCACCATGCTGCAGAAGATTGGCGTGCTCTCCGGCGGCGAACTTCACGCCATCCAGGACGGCTTGGAACACATCGGCGACGAGATCGAGGCGGGCAAATTCAAGTGGAAGGCCGACCTCGAGGACGTCCACATGAACATCGAGGCGGAACTCACGCGGCGCGTGCCCGCCGGGGCGAAACTGCACACCGCCCGCTCGCGCAACGACCAGGTCGCGCTCGACATGCGCCTGTGGTTGCGCGATGAAATCGCCGCGCTCCAAGGCGAAGTGCGGGAACTTCAGCAGGCGCTCGTCGAACTTGGTGCGGCCCATGCCGAGGTGATCATCCCCGGTTACACGCACCTGCAACGGGCGCAGCCGGTTTATTTCGCGCATCATCTGCTCGCCTACGTGGAGATGTTGGAACGGGATTTCACGCGACTGGCCGATTGCCGTGACCGCGTGAACGTCTGCCCGCTCGGCTCCGGGGCCATCGCCGGCTCCACCCTGCCCCTCGACCGCGAGCTCGTGGCCAAGTTGCTGGGCTTCGTGGATGCCAAGGGCAAACCGCGCCTCACGCAAAACTCGATGGACGCCGTGAGTGACCGGGATTTTCTTGTAGAATTCTGCGCCGCTGCTGCGTTGATTGCCGTGCATCTCTCGCGGCTTTCGGAGGACGTGATTCTCTGGGCCAGCGCGGAGTTCAATTTCATCAAGATCGCCGATGCCTACACCACCGGCTCTTCGCTGATGCCGCAAAAGCGAAACCCGGATGTCGCGGAGCTGACGCGCGGCAAATCCGCCCGTGTCATCGGCAATTTGGTCTCACTGCTGACGCTGTTGAAGGGATTGCCCATGACCTACAACCGCGACCTGCAGGAGGACAAGGAGCGGCTGTTCGACACCGCCGACACCGTGCGCGCCTGCGTGCGATTGATGGCGGCGATGATGGCGAACACCGAGGTCAACGCCGACATATGCGCCGCCGCCGCGAGCGACCCGCAGCTGCTGGCCACGGATCTGGCTGATTATCTTGTGCAGAAGGACATGCCTTTCCGGCAGGCGCACCATGTGGTGGGCGCTGTCGTGGCGCATTGCGAAAAGACCAGCAAGGCGTTGAACGAGCTGACGGTGGCCGAGTACCGCAAGTTCAGCGACCGCTTCGGCGATGATATCCTTGAAGTGTTCGACTTGAAGAAAGCCCTGCAACGCCGTCAACTCACCGGCGCCCCGGGAACGAAGGAAGTCGCGAAGCAGTTGGCCAAATGGACACAGTCGCTTGGAGCGTAGCGTGGCCGACGACAGCCAACCACTACTGACCGGTCTGCTCAGACAGGTCTCGCGCTCGTTTTACCTGACATTGCGGGTGCTGCCGGGCGCGGTGCGTCCGCAGATCGGGCTCGCCTACCTGCTCGCGCGCACCACGGACACGATTGCGGACACGGATATTCTGCCCACCCAAGAGCGATTGAATGCGCTGGGTCTGCTGCGGGCCCGCATCATGGGGCACAAACGTGAGCCCTTGAACTTCGGTGCGCTGGCCCGTCAACAGGGCGATCCTGCCGAACGGACTTTACTGGAGCAAGTGGAGCAAAGCTTGGCGCTGCTGGATGAGCTGACGCCAGAAGACCTCGGGCTGGTCAGGCAGGTGATCGATACCATCACCAGTGGGCAAGAGATGGATTTGTTGAGGTTTGAAGGCCGGGCGGGTGGTCCCCTGCCCGCCGTTTCCGACAATAGCCCTTGGCGCGCACGGAGTGACACGCCCTGCCAAATCATCGCATTGCAAACCGAGGCCGATCTGGATGACTACACCTATCGCGTGGCGGGCTGCGTGGGGGAGTTTTGGACGAAGATGTGCCGGGCACATTTGTTTCCCGAGGCGAAGCTGGATGATGCGCAACTGCTCCGAGATGGAGTGCGCTTCGGCAAGGGGCTGCAACTAGTGAACATTCTACGCGACCTGCCGGAGGATCTGCACCAAGGACGTTGCTACATTCCGGCGGATTCATTGAGCCGCAAAGGCCTTTGCCCCAATGACTTGAGGAGTGCGAACACGGAGCCAAAGTTTCGGCCGCTCTACCATGCGTTGCTGAACAGCGCGGAAGAACATCTCGCTGCGGGTTGGGCCTACACGGCTGCCCTGCCCGTCGGTCAATGGCGCGTTCGCTTTGCCTGCGCATTGCCGGTCTTGATTGGTGTGCGCACGCTTGAATTGCTGCGCAAGGTAAACGTGTTGGACGCAGGGCAGCGCGTGAAAGTTTCGCGGGCGGAGGTGAAAGACCTGATGTTGCGCGTTGCCACCCGCCTGCCCTCCGCTTCAATGTTCAAGGCGCTTTATCCCGGCAAATAAAAACCCGGCCTGCCGCAGCAAGCCGGGTTTGGAAAACCAAGTCAAATTTACCGCGCGGCAGGTGCCGCGGGATTGGTCAACTGCACCACGCCGTATTTTACCAGAATAGGCATCAAGTCCTGGTGGGTCTTGCCATACTCGCGAAGCTTGGCCGAGAAATTGTTCACGGCAGGTTCGGTCTGCTGCTGATAGCCGGCAACAACCTGCTGGAGCATGTCCCGTTGCTTGCCGATCTCGGAACTCTGGCGCGAGAACGAGATCAGGAGCGTAGCGCTGACCAGAAACAGGAGAATCAGCACCGAGTTAAGTTGATGGCGCAAGGCGGCGCAAGTTTCGCGCAGATCTTCCGGGCCGTTTGTGGGGATGGGTTCGTTCATGGGCTTACTTGGCGGCAGGTTGCGGTTGGGCTTGGACTGGCTGCATGACGGACTGGAGCAGCGGTTTAATCTGCGGGTCACGCTTGCTGTATTCAGTCAGTTCTGCGAGCAGGCTGTTCACTGCGATGTTGCTCTGTTGCACTCGGGCAACCATGGGTTGCAACCGGCTGATTTGCTTGGCCCGGTTAGTGGAAACAATATAGCAGGCGATGGTGCCAACCACGCAGAAGGCGGTAATTCCCATCAGTATAGGGGTAATTTGAGCGCTTTTCATAATTGCGATGGCGCAACAGTAGCTTGCCTGCAGGCGGAGGGCCAGCCTTTTGGGGCAGGGCTCGGCACTTGATTTGGGTGAAAACAGTGAGATTATTGAACCACAGCACACATAAATAATTCGTAACGCCGCGAAGACGCCTGCGGTCCCTCCTTTTGCACCATCCTCCATGAGAAACTTTATGCCGCTCCTGGCGGGCATCGCCCTGCTGGCACCGACCGTCCTACATGCCGACGGTTATGGTTCCGAAACCCCGCCCGCCATCACCAACTTGAGCGTGCTGGGCAATCAGAAGAGCATCCGCTTTCCCCTGTATCCAGGCGTGGAGGCCTACACGTTCCTGAGTGCGAGCAACGGCGCAGGCCCGTTTGCAGTGGACACGAATTTTTTCATCGCCCCTTACACCAACGTGCTGGCGCTTGGCTCGAACGCGGTGACCAACGTCTCCTACGAATGGCGTGCCACGAACAACTCGGGGAGTTCGCGTTTCTATCAGGTGCAACTCACCCCGGAGGCGTCGTCGAACCTCCTGGCCGCGCAGGTGTTGAACCGGCTGACCTACGGTCCCACGCCGGACGAACTGGATCGCATCCACAGTATCGGGCCAGAGGCTTACATCGCGGAGCAACTGGCTCCGTGGTCAATTGCGGAGAACGCCGAGGCGGCCGACACCGGCATCGCCACCTATGGTGCCTTGATGGCGGCACTCGATGAAGTGGTCGACACCAACGATGCCCGTCTGCCAGAATTCCGCGGCTGGCACGTGTTGCGTGCGGTGAATGCGAGCCGGCAGTTGCTGGAAATCATGCTGCAATTCTTCGAGAACCATTTCGTCACCGAATACGGCAAGAGCTACAACTGGCTGAACAACAATTACACGAACATCCTCCGCCAACGCATCGCCGCCCGGATGGAGTATGCTGAGAACCAGCGATGGCGCGCCGCCCTGCTCAATCCACAATGCACTTTCTACGACCTGCTCAGGATCAGTGCGGAGAGCCCGGCGATGATCATTTACCTAGACACGGTCACCAGTCGTGGCGATGGCACGCGCATCGCGAACGAGAACTACGCGAGAGAGCTGTTGGAGTTGTTCTGCTTCGGAGTGGACAACGGCTACACTCAAAGTGACATCACCGAAATGTCGAAAGCCTGGTCGGGCTGGCGCGTGCGCATCGTTCATCCGACCAACGCCTTTGACATCTTCGCCCCGGAAAGCCGCACCACCCTCGACGGCTCAGCCAATTACAACACCACCAACCTCTACGGCGTGTATGCCTTCAACTACCAGTCGAACTTCCACCGAAATGGAATTAAGACGATCTTCCCCAGCAAGACCGTCCCCGCTCGATTCGGACCTCCTTGGGCGGGAACAAGCTATCAGCTGGTGCTCAATAACGGCAACGCCGATTCCACCAATACCGTAGCCGACGGCTACCAAGTGATCCAACACATGGCCAACCAGCCCTTCACGTCGGAATACATCAGCGTCAAGCTTTGCCGCCTGCTGGTGCACGATGGATTCCCCAATCCGACCACTTCAACGAACTTGGCGGAGTATGCGTTTTACAATTACCCCCAACCGAGCCTCAGTCCCGAGGCGCAACTGGTGCATGACTGCATGATGGCATGGGAAACCAACAGTCCCAAGGGGCAGATCTGGAAGGTGCTGAAAACCATCACTGATTCCGAATTGTTCCGGTCACACGCGGCGCAGGGCCAGAAGATCAAGACACCCCTCGAATACACGGTGAGCGCCGTGCGCGCCCTCCGCGCCAGCACCAACGGCACCGGCTTGAACGGCTCTTTCACCGCAGATACCGATGGCATTGCGATCAGCGGCTCCAGTCTTGGCAACCCCGATGACGCCAACAATCCCCTGCTCCGCATGGGGCAGATGTTGCTGTTCGATCGCGACGCGCCAGATGGTTATCCCGAGGATGGTGCGCCATGGATCAACGCAGGCACGCTGGGTGAACGCATCCGCTGGATTCAGTCCTATTGCATCGCCAACGGGCTCCTCGGACACACGGGCAACGTCTCCACCAACGACGCCCAAAACACTGTGTCGAATCCTGTGCGTCTGCTGCAAACGAAGCTGCCCGCGTCCAGCTGGACCAACGCCACTGCCGTGGCCAATTACTTCGCGATCACGATCTATCCCGGCGAGGGCGCCGCGAACCTTCAGCTTTACCGCGATGCCGCCGTGAACTTCCTCAACACCAGCGACACCGGCACTTCCTCACCCTTTGCCAGCCTCACGGTGAGTTCCACCGCCAACAGCACCTACGACAACCGCGTGCGCGGCATGGTGGCCGTGTTGATGTCCATGCAACGATTCCACGAACAATAACCCGCGCATCCCTCCGATGAACCAATTGAACATCATTACCCGCCGCGGTTTCATGGACCGCAGCTTCAAACTCGGCTTGGGCGTGGCGTTGTCCACCCTTCTAGACATTCCCCTCGTCGTTCGCCGCGCGCTGGCGGAAAATGGCATCGGCCTCAACGGCAAGAAGGTGCTGTTCATCTTCCTACGGGGTGCGAATGATTCCATCAATGCAGTCATACCGTCCCGCGACAGCGGCCTTTACAGCCTGAGTGGGAACAGCGGCACGGTTCGCACCGATGTGCGGCCCAACATCGGAATTCCTCTGGATGCGATTGACTATTCCAGCAGCACCATCGACTCCCCGGTGGCAGGTGCCGGTGCCACGTTTGCCTATAGCAACGCCATCCGGGCAGGCAACGGATTCGCCGCCCTGCATCCTTCTTTGAAATTCCTTTGTCCCGGTTTGCTGGCGAACGACCTCGCCGTCCTGCACCGCGTGGGTTATCCCAACCAGTCCCGCTCACACTTCGACTCGCAACGCTACTGGGAAAACGGTTCACCCAACAACAACGGTGTGCAAGAAGGCATCTTTTATCGGGCGATGGTCGAATCCGGCCTGGCCGCGACGGCCCCTCTGACCGGCGTCTCCTTCCAATCCGCCCTGCCCCTGCTCTTGCGCGGCTCGGGTGTGGCCATGACCAATCTGGCCGACCCCACACGTTACGACCTGCTGGGGGTGCCCTACCCGACCGGCGAGGCCAAGGCAGATGCGGCGCTGGCAGCGGCCAACAACTTTACCTTTCCGCACAAACAACAGCGCGATTTGCTCGCTTCCCAATACCGCAATCTGAGCCAGACGCTTGACCTGTTTGGCGGAATTGACTTCGTAGAGCAGGATGCACAGTTGGTGGACGATGCGAGCACGGACGGGTCCGGTAGCGCCTACCGGCTTTTCCCAACCGCCAACGGCACCAACGGCGGGGGCACGGCCACCAAATACGTTGTGGACACCGGCGCTTACTCGTTCATGAAAAACGTGCGGGCTGCCGCCCTGGTCTTGAACCAGACCGACGCCATCGTTTCCGGCACCGAGGTAGGCGGTTGGGATACGCACAATAACCAGGGCAGCACCTCCGGAACCCACGCTAACTTGTTGAGCCGGGTTGGCTGGGCGATGTATGCCCTACGGAAGTATTTTCTGCGCTATGGCAAAGGTGGAACCAACGTGATTCCCGGAACCAACCCCAAGGTGGGCTGGAACGACGTGATCGTAGTCACGATGTCCGAGTTCGGTCGCACGACCAAACAAAACGACAGTCTGGGCACCGACCATGCAGAAGCCGGCTGCATGTTCGTGGCTGGCGGCTCGGTGAACGGTGGCATCTACGGCTGTTCACCCAGCGACGCTGTGCCGTGGCTCACTGGCGACACCGGTTCACTCTATGGCGTCCAGAGCCGTTACCTCAAACGCGCCTACGATTATCGTTCGGTGCTGGGCAAAATTATCCGTGACCACCTCGGCGCCACGCCTGGGCAGTTGGGACGCATCATTCCGGGCTATGCAAATCCGGCGGAAAATCTGGGCGTCACCTCGCCCGCCGCCGCTTTGGACGGCACCCAAATCATGGGCGAGCCCGCTATCATTTAAGGCTGAACTCGTTTGCCCACAGGGCACTTACCTTGCATGAACTGCTTCAGCTTCTGGCTGTCCCTGGTTGCACTTGCGCCACTCGCGCATGCGGTTGAGTCCACCAATCTCAACCCCATCGCCGACACCTGCATCGCGCAAAGTTTTCCCGACAAAAATTTTGGGGCGACATGGTTTTTTACAGCCGGCACAACCCAGAACTACACGACGAATCGCGGTCTGATGAAGTTTGACCTGACCAGTGCAATTCCCGCCGGATCGAAAATCCTCTCAGTGTTGTTGACCGTGGAAGTGACCGGACAGCCGGACGAACCATGGAATACTTCACACTTTGGTTTGCACCGCATGCTGCGTGACTGGGGAGAAGGAGACAACTTTGCGCCGAGCAAGCTCGGCCAGGCCGCCCCAGCCGGAACGAACGAAGCCAATTATACCCATCGCTTCGCATTCACGTCCGAAACTTGGGGCCAGCCCGGCGGACAGGCTGGTTTGGATTACGTCCCCTCTCCCAGTTCCACCACATTCATCTACCAAGCGGGCGACCCTTACACGTTCGACTCCACCGCAACCCTCGTAGCGGACGCGCAACTGTGGCTGGACCAGCAGGGCACCAACTTCGGCTGGATGCTCATCGTTCAGAACGAAACGGAGAACTTCACCGCACGCCGCTTTGGTTCCCGCGAATCAGGCTCCGATGCAGCGAAACTGTCAGTGACCTATCAGCCACCACCGCCCATCTCAAAGATCACCGCAGGAAATGGCTCAGTGTTGCTGGAATATGTCTCCCCCGCGAACTATGCGCACCAGGTCCAGTTTACGACCAATCTGCTGGGCGGCAGCTGGCAGTCATATCCGCCCGTTGGACCATTCACCAACGACACTCCGATTTTCTTTGGCTCTCCGATGCCTGGCGATCAGGGCTTTTACCGGCTGAAGGTTTACTGACGACCCACAGCAGATAATTTGAACTGGCGCGAAAACTTTGCGACCAGGCGATTCTCCGCCTGCTTCATTTCGCGACGCTCGGCTGGCTTCAAATCATCGTAGCCGCAGAGGTGCAGAATGGAATGAACCATGTAACGAACCACCTCGGACTGCCATGAAGTGCGGAATTCACGAGCTTGCTCGATGGCAACGTCAACGCAAATGAAAATCTCCCCACAAATCCGGCCAGGCACCTCAGGGTCGTTGTAGTCGAAGGTGATCACATCCGTCGCACCAGGATGACCTAGGTGCCTCGCGTTGATATCGGCCATGCGCGCGGCCCCGACGAAGTAAAACATGAGATCCCAGTCTTTCACCCGCGGCAGGTAGGCCAGAATGGCTTCGGCAATTTCCCGCAGCCGACGTGGGTTGAGCGGCTTGGTTCGCTGCCGGTTGGAGAAGGCCAGCTTTGCCATCAGCCCTCCCGCTTTTTGCCGCGGTGCTCTTCGTAGGCCCCGATGATGCGCTGCACCAGCGGATGCCGCACCACGTCGCGCTTGGTGAATTCACAGATGGCGATGCCATCCACGTTGCGAAGTGCGCGATGAGCTTCGATGAGTCCGGAATGTTTGTTGCCCGGTAAATCAATCTGCGTCTCGTCACCGGTAATGACCGCCTTGGAACTCATGCCGAGACGCGTGAGGAACATGAACATCTGTTCCGTGGTCGAATTCTGGGCTTCGTCAAGAATGATGAAGGCGTTGTTCAACGTGCGCCCGCGCATGTAGGCCAGCGGCGCGATTTCGATCACCCCGCGTTCGGTGTGCTTTTGAATTTCTTCCGCCGGCACCATGTCGTGCAACGCATCATGCAATGGACGCAGGTAAGGCATGATCTTCTCGTAGAGATCGCCCGGCAAAAATCCCAGCGCTTCGCCTGCTTCGACGGCCGGGCGCGTGAGGATGATTCGGCCTATCTTACCTTCGCGAAGCGCAGCCAGGGCCATCGCCACCGCAAGATACGTCTTGCCCGTGCCGGCGGGGCCAATGCCGAAGGTCACGTCGTGCTTGCGGATGGCGTCCAGATAACGCTTCTGCATCACGGTCTTGGCGGTGACGGTGGCCTTCTTTTCATGCGTGAGGATGCGGTCGCTCAACAAATCCCTGAGCGTGTTCACACCTTCATGCTTCACCACCTGCAACGCGTGGCTGAATTCGCGGTTGCGAATGGGCGTGCCCGACTTGAGCAAACCTTCAAGCTGCAGAAATAAATGCTTCGCCTGCTCGATCGCGCCGGCTTCGCCGTCCAAGGTGATCCAACCATCACGGCTCACCGCTTT
>Ga0075471_10001377_pt1 | contig 15933 bp, 11 predicted proteins | sample DEB19_08_DNA_2_FD_74787 | JGI IMG/M metagenome (GOLD analysis project Ga0075471, IMG submission 74787) | Aqueous microbial communities from the Delaware River and Bay under freshwater to marine salinity gradient to study organic matter... | ecosystem: Environmental > Aquatic > Marine > Coastal ... | reverse complement strand
CGGGCAACTGCGGCGGGATTTTCATTTGTCCGGGCGCGGATTCCCCTTTTGCCTTTCGCCCTTTTCCTTTCTCCTTGGCTCGCATGATTACGCGCTATTCCCGCCCCGAGATGCGGGCCATCTGGACCGACGAAAACAAACTCAAGCTCTGGCTCCAAATCGAGCTCCTCGCCAGCGAGGCGCTTGTGAAGGAGAAGATTGTTCCCGCCAGGGACTTCGCCAAGATCAAGGCCGGCTGTGACGCCTGGTTCGCCGATCTGCCGGGGCTCGTCGCCCGCCAGAAGGAGCTGGAGAAAATCCTCAACCACGACGTGATCGGCTTCACCACCGCCGTCGCCGAGAAGATCAACGACAACGCCAGCCGCTGGTTTCACTTCGGACTCACCAGCAGCGACGTGGGCGACACCTGCTATGCCGTGCAGATGGTGCAGAGCGCGGACATCCTGATCGCCGATGTGAAGACCGCCCGCGCCGCCATCGCCAAGCGGGCGAAGGAGCACAAGTTCACGCCCTGCATCGGCCGCAGCCACGGCATCCATGCCGAGCCCACGACCTTCGGGCTCAAGCTCGCGCTCATGCACGATGAGTTTGGGCGCGCGCTGGAGCGGCTGGAGCGCGTTCGCGAAGTCGTGGCCGTCGGCAAAATCTCCGGCGCGGTCGGCACCAGCGCGCACCTGTCCCCGCGCGTGGAAGCCTACGTCTGCAAAAAGCTTGGGCTCCGCCCCGCGCCCATCGCCACACAGGTCGTGCAGCGCGACATCCACGCTGAGTTCCAGCTCGCGATGGCTCTCGTCGGCGCGAGCATCGAGCGCTGGGCCGTGGAGTTCCGCCACCTGCAACGCACCGAAGTCCTCGAAGCCGAGGAGCCGTTCACCAAGGGCCAGAAAGGCAGCAGCGCCATGCCGCACAAGCGCAATCCCATCACGTGGGAACGCCTCACCGGCCTCGCGCGTGTGCTGCGCGGCAACGCGATGGCGTCGCTGGAGAACGTCGCCCTCTGGCACGAGCGCGACATCAGCCACAGCAGCGTCGAGCGCATCATCTTCCCCGACTCCTGCACGCTGCTCGATTACATGTTCGGCCTGCTCACGCGCATGATGGACGGCCTCGCCGTCTATCCCGAGAACATGAAGCGCAACCTCGGCCTCTCGCTGGGCATGTGGAACAGCCAGACCGTCCTGCTCGCGCTCATCCGCAAAGGCCTGACCCGCGAAGCCGCCTACAAGCTCTGCCAGGACGCCGCCATGAAAACCTGGGAGGTGAAACACGCCGGCCGCGACGACGCCAACTTCGTCACCCAGTTGCAGGCTGATCCCGAGGTCGCGAAGCACTTCAAGAAAGGCGAACTCGAAGCCCTCTGCTCACTCGACTTCCATTTCAAGGAAGTGAACAGCCGGTTTAAGAAGTTGGGGCTGTGAACTCGTCATGCCTGTTCCGCAAACAACTTCGCTGGGCACGCGGCTAGGACCGTTGCTCAACGGCGGCTTCTTCCGCCCGCTCGCGCGCCCCACGGCGGCGGTTTATGTGGATTGCGCGGAGCGGCTCGTCGAGGTGGCGGATGAGAGCGGGCAGGTGCCGCATGACGAGGCGCGGCTGTTGATTCGCGAAGTGCTCGCCCAGCATCCCGACATCCAACTCGACGAGGACGAGGGCGGGCAGTTCCGCGACCTGCAACAGCGCGCCGCGCAGTTCTTCAACAAGCTGCTCGAAGTCCACTGGCTGGAGCCACGCCGGGTGAGCTTGGATGAAAACTTCGTCCTCATCGCCCCGCCGCTGCATCGCCTGCTGCGAATGCTCCGCGAGCTGGCCGAAGACCGTCCGGCGGAACTCAAAGACTTCGCCGCCACGCTGCGTTCGCTCTGCCGCGACCTGCTGGCCGACGGCGCGCTGGAACCAAATCGCCTCGGCCCGGAGGAAATGCGCCAGACCGTGAAAGACCTGCTCGACCGCGCCGGGCGCGCTGGCGACCAAATGCACGCGGTGGAGTCGCTCATTCTCCAACACGAGACTGCTCAGCGCACCAGTGGTTCTGCGCGGGAAACACTCGACCGCTTCCTCGTCGAGTTCCACGCCGGCCAGCACATGGTCTGTTACGACGCCTTGCAGGAGGCGGGCTTGCTCCCCCGGCTGGCCGCCGCACGCAACGTCGCCCAAGAAGCGCTGAACGACCCGTTCACGAAGCAACGCCTAGCGGAAGGGCTGGCAGCCCATTCGCAGCTCGACCCCGTGGACGCCTACGCCGAGGCCGAGCGGTGGCTGCTCAAGTTGGAGCGTTTGCTGGCCGCCATCCCCAAAAAGCAGCGGCTCATTGACGGGCGCATGGCGGACTTCAGCCGCCTCTCCGATGCGCGCTACCGCTACCAGACGGAGATGCGCGGGCGGAAGCCGGAGCAGGTGAAGGCTTACCTTGATGCCGCCGCCGCCCTTCATGTGGGCAAGTCCTTCTCCGACCTCGCCGACGAGCCGGGGATGCAACTGCTCTCGCCTGCGGTCGAAGCCATATGGGGCCGCGATGCTTTGTCGCCTGCCCGTTCGCGGCGTTTGCCAGTGGACCTCTCGGTGGCCACACCGCCCGGAGACTCCGACCCCGAAGCCGCGAAGGATGAAATCCGCCGCCGCAACCTGAACGTTCTCACGCCCCAGCGCGCTGCGAAGTTCGTCGAGCGTCACCTGCCCGCGAAGGGCGCGCGAGTTTCTACCGAAACCCTGCGTGTCCACGTCGAAGACGACCTGCTCGATTTGCTGGCCGTGCTGGCCTTCGACCGCGGCCCCTCCGCCAACGGCGCGCACCGCACGGTTCGTTGGCGCGTGCATCCCGTCCGCGCAGACTTCGGCACCGAGCCGGCACGCATCCCGCGCGACGCCGAGGCGGGCCGATTGATGGAACGCTTCACCTTGGAAAGGACTCACTGAATGGCTCTCCCGTGGCCCACCTTCTCGACCTGGCATCGCATCCGCGAGGAGGACCGCGCCGCGATTTCCGACGTGCTCGCCGAGTTGCTCGCCCACGGCGCGCTGCTGGGCGACACGGGCCGCGACCGCGAGTTGTTCCTGCTGGCTCGCGAGCATCAAACCGAGCTGGCCGAATATCTTGCGCCGCTCCATTTGGAACTCTACGCCGACCCTGACAAACCCATTTTCTACGTCCGCCCCGTGCCCGGCGACTGCGGCCTGATGGCACGCTTCAACAAGGCGGAAACCCTGCTCGTGCTCACGCTCTGGCGGCTTTACCACGACGCGCGGATGGCAGCGGTGTCGGAGACCGTGGTGGTGTCCGCAAACGACGTGTGGCAGCGGCTCAAACTTTACTTCGAGACTCTCACGCTGCCGACCGAAGGACAGTTGCGGGAGATGTTGGGCCGGTTGCGGAACCGCCGCCTCGTGCGCCTTGACTGGGCGGAAGACCCGGCGCGCTTCGGCGAGTCTCAGGTTGAAATCCTGCCCACGCTCGCGCGCGTGATTCCGTTCGAGGACGCGGCGGCCTGGGAGCAGCAGGCCGCGTTGTATCGCCAGCCCGCGCCCGACGCGGCGAAGGAGGAACACCCATGAGCCAGCGCATCTCCCTCACGCGCGTCATCGCCATTCACTGGTATGGCTTCCGCCAAATCTTCGACGTGGAGGACAACGTCCTCATCTCCGGCGCGTTTGGCACCGGCAAGTCCGCGCTGCTGGACTTGATGCAATACGTGCTGCTCGGCGGCGAGAAGCAGTTCAACCGCGCCGCCGCTGGCAACGCTCGGGGCCGCGATCTTGTCGGCTACTGTCTCGGCGACACGAACCAGCCTGGGCGCGAAGGCGGACGGCACTTTCTCCGGTCCAGCGGCGTTACCCTCGTTGCCTTGGAGTTCACCCGGCCCGCCGAGCGCGGAAAGAAGGAGCCGAAGCGCGAGACGTGGGGCATCCGCATCGAATTCTCCAGCCCGGACGCCGCGCCCCGGCAAACCTACTTCTGCATCCCCGACCGGCTCGAATACGCCGCCCTCGCGCCCGATGGAAAGATGTTGGCCGAAGACGCCTTCCGCGCCTGGCTGCGGCGCGAGCATGGGAACGAGTGCCTGTTCTCCCTCCAGCGCGAATACCTCGCCGAGATGGCCGCGCCGCGGCACCTAAACTTCGATGCCGCTGCTTTCCACCGCACGTTCCCCAAGGCCATCGCCTTCGAGCCGGAGCAGGACGTCGGCAAGTTCATCCGCGAATTCATACTGGAGGAAAGCCCGCTGGACGTGCGCGAGGTGCGCGTCGCCTTGCGCGCCTACGACGACACGCGGCGGCGGCTGGAGCTGCAGGAGGACGAGGCTGGGTTCCTCCGTCGCATCGGTGAGCATCACACGCACTACGAGACCGCGAGCCGCGAGGAAGCCGTGCTGCGGCACACGGGCGTCGCGCTCAAGCTCCTGCAAGCCGAGGAGCGCCGCGACCGCCACGCGGCGGAACTGAAACGGCTCGAAGCGGAACACGCGGACGACGTGAAGGCGCTGGAGCAGGCAGCCAAGCAGGCGGAGGCCATCCGCAGCCTGCTCGACCAAGTGCGGTTTGAAATCAACGGCGACCCCGACGGCGGGAAGATTGCCCAGCTCGAAGCGCGGAAACGTGAACTGGAGCAGCAGGTGCGCGGCTTGCGCGAGGCCCGCCAGACGATGCAGAAGCGGCTGGATGACCGGCATTACCGCTGGATGAACTGGCTCAAGCACGGCGCTGCGCTACCGGTCGAAGGCTTGCGCGACGCGCTCACGGTGGACGACGCGCTGCTGGGGAATCTCCGCTCCGGCACCGATGCCGAGCGGCTGGCCGCGATGCAGAAGCTGGCGGGACGGTTCAACGAACTCTGGCTGGCCATCGAGCAGCTCGTGCAGCCACTGGACAGGGAAATCCGCGCCGCCGACGCCCGCCTGCGCCAGCTCGTCGCTGACTTGGAAAACCTCGACAAGGGCCAGACGCCCGGAGCCTTCCCGCTCTTCCAAGCTCTCCGCCAGAAGCTCGGCAACCGCGTCGAGCAGCTCGGGCGACTCATCGAAGTGAAGCCGGAGGCCGAGCGTTGGTGGCCGGCGCTGGAGTTGTTCCTGGGCCGCAACCGCTGGGTCACCGTGGTGGAGAACACCGCCGACTACCGCGTGGCCCTGGAGATTCTTCGTCGCACGCCGCCGGGCCGCGAGCTGGAGTCGCTGCTCAATCCGGGCGAGGTCCGGCAGCATCGCGACGCGGCGCGGGCGGACACGCTGTTCGGCAAGGTCGAGGTCACGCATCCGGTTGCCCGCGCTTACGTCGAGCATCTGCTCGGCGACGTGCAATGCGTGGCGACCGTGGACGAACTGGAGAGCTGCGCCGCTGGCCGGGCCATCACGCCCGAAGGGGTCTTCAAACAAGCCCCGTTGCGCCGTCGCCTCACGCCCGCCGAGTCCGTGCCGCTCACGCTGGGCCGCGAGGGCTTGAAGCGGATGGAAGCCACGAAGCGCAAGGAGCAGGCGGAGACGATGACGACGCGCTCCGCGCTCCAGCAACGTCTCGGTGACGTGCAGACGTGGCTGGATACCGGGCGCAAGGGCGAGCTGGCCGACGCGACGCTACCCGACCGCGCGAGCGAGCTGCCGCAGTTGCCCGGGCGCGAGGCGGAGCTGGGGCAGGTGCGAGAAACCATCAACCTGCTCACGACGCCCGAGCGCGCCGCACGGCAGCGGCGGCTAGTCGAGTTGGAAGCCCAGCAGCGCGACATGAACGACCGCGTGGCGGTGCTGCGGGAGCGCAACGGACGCTTCGAGCTGACCGTCCGCCCGGAACGCGAGGGGCTGGTCCGCGCAGAGGAAGATGCGCGCGAGGGACGGCTGGAAGTGGAGGCCAGCCATGTGGAGTTGCGCCGGCGTTTCAGCGGCTTGCTCAATGCGGAACTGGCCAGTCAGCGCGACCAGCTCCGCACGGAGTTTCCGAAATGGGCGGAGTGCTTTGTGCAAGCCCTGGCCCGCGCGAACGACGCCGGTGGGCAGGCAAAGGACGCGAAGCATCAGCGGGACTCCGAGCGTGAGCGCCTCGCCACCGCGCGCGACCCGCACGGCCGCTTGCGCCACCCGGAGTATCAGCACGAGTTCCCGACCTCCGATGAGAGCAACGAGGCGTGGGCTGCGCGGCTGCGCGTGCTGGACACGGTGGAACTGGAGACGTCCCGCCAGCTCGCCGCCGACCGGAAGCGCGACTGGGAGCGCCGGTTGGAGGAGAATGTCCTGAACGAGTTGAACCGACGCGTGACCGACGCGCAGAACACCGTGCGGCTGCTGGACCGTTACTTGAGCCAGCCGATTGGGAAGTTCCGCTACCGCATAATCAATCCGCGCGACACGCAAGGTTTTGCCGCCATGTGGCGGCTCTTGGACACTGGGCTTGAAGCTACAGACCCTCTCACTGCCGCAATCCCAGAGGGCGAAATTCAACGTGCCAAGGAAGAGTTGATGAAAGCCGTGGATGCCTCAGAGCAGGGAGACGTGCGCGCCTGTCGGCTGTTGGACTATCGCAACTATCATAGCTACGACTTGGTGATGGTCCCGGCGGACAAGCCCGACGCGCCGGCGATTTCGCTGGGCCGCAGCGGGCGCAACCTCTCCGGCGGCGAGAACCAGGCTCCGTTTTTCATCTCGGTGCTGGCGGCCTTCCGCCGCGTGTATGACCGGGGCGACCGCAGCTCGGTCCGCTCGCAGCAGCTTGGCTTGGTGGTGATGGACGAGGCGTTTTCCAAACTGTCCGGCGACGGCATCGAGGATTGCCTCGCGCTGGCGAAGATGTTTCAGCTCCAGCTTGTCATGGCGTTCCCGCCGGAGCGTCTCGGCGTGATGGTGCCGCATGCGCAGACCGTGGTAATGTGCCAGAAGTCGGTAGAGCGCGACGAGAAGGGCTACGTGACGCGGATAGACAACCTGCCGCTGCTTACGACGATTGCCGAGGCGTTGGAGGCGCTGGCGTGAGATGAACCCGGCCCGCGCGCCCATCGCCCGCGAGTTGTTCGCGCAATGGCAGCGCGCTCGCGGCGGACGCATGGAACCGGCGGCGCGGCCGTTCACACGGGATTGGGAAGACTTGCTGAAGGACGCGGGCCTCGCGTCCGCTGCCGAGCGCAACGAGGCGGAGCAGGACGCGCTGGCCTTGGCTGCCGATGGCTGGCTGGAACTCAAACCGGTGCGCTACAAACCGCACTTGATTGCCCGCCTCGTGCTCCCGCTTTCGGCCGAGGTGCGTTGGAGCGAAGCGTTCGGCTTTGTGCCGCCCACAGATGAAGAGGCCCGGCGGGTGCGGGAGTTCCCGTGGGTGCCAGAGCTGGCCTTCCTGCGCGAGGCAAAGGTGAACCTGCCCTTCGACGAACTCCGGCAGTTGAATGACTTTCTCCAAGAAGGCGGCGAATGGGAGTTGGTGCCCATCAAGGAACGGTCCTTGCAAATCTTCGGCGATGAGAAGCGGCTGGACCTGCTGACGGACTCGGCCTTGTTCCGCGACGGACGGCTCAGTCTCGCGCAGCTCCGGTGCGAGGTGGTTGCGGAGCCGCTGGCCTGGAAGCGCGGCCCGGCAGCAGCAAATGGTCAGCCGGTCATCGTGCTGGAGAATGCGGCGACGTGGCACAGCTACGACTGTTGGAATCAGGTCACGGCGCAGTTTAGCGCGGTGATTTACGGTGGCGGCAACCGCTTTGTGGATGGCGTTGGCTTTCTCGCGGAAATCTTCCGTGAACTTGGCGGGCCACGCCCGGTGTTCTATTTCGGAGATCTTGATGTAGCGGGGCTGGCCATTCCCCAGCGCGCCAGCCAGCGTGCGCAGGGACTCGGACTGCCTTTGGTCCGACCTCACCTTTGGAGCTACCGGCAGTTGCTCTCATTCGGTGCTGACCTCGGCCACTTGTCCGAGGACGGCTTATCTCTTGCCGACCCCGTCCTTTGCCTGTGGCTGGAGGAGATAGCACCGTCAGCCCAAGCGCTTCTCGCCAAGAGAAGGCGTCTCGCCCAAGAACATCTCGGCTGGGAGTTTCTCCGCACGCAGCCGCAATTCTGAAGCTGATAGACGAGTTCTGCGGCCAGGGCTGAGGTCCGGGCGGCGGGACCATCTATCGCGTCGAACGAATGGAATTAGTTTGCCCCCGTTGCGTGCGGCTGGCGTCATCGGCCTGACAATTTCCGCCGGCAATGGTTGTCAGCGGGACGTTGCAACGACCCTCTCATCATGGACAGTTTGCTCATCAAAGGCGGCGTGCCGCTGCACGGGGACGTGCAGATCAGCGGGGCCAAGAACGCCGTGCTCCCCATCATGGCCGCCACGCTCCTCACTAACGAGCCGTGCGTCATCCGCCATGTGCCCGACCTCACCGATGTGAAGTTCATGGGTAAGATCCTCCAGTCGCTCGGCGCGGAGGTGAAGATCGAGGGCGACACGTTCACCGTGCAGGCCCGGCGCATCAAGGGCCACGGCGATTACGAGCTGATCCGCAAGATGCGCGGCTCCATCTGCATCCTTGGGCCCTTGCTGGCCCGCCTGCGGAAGGCGGAGGTTTCCCAGCCCGGCGGCTGTGTCATCGGCACGCGGCCGATTGACCTGCATCTCAAGGGTCTGCGGGCGCTGGGCGCGAAGATCGTGGTGGACGAGGGTTACGTCCGGGCGCAGGCCCCGCGCTTGGTTGGCACCGAGATTTTCCTCGGCGGCCGGGCCGGGCCCACGGTGCTGGGCACGGCGAACATCATGAGCGCGGCGGTGCTGGCCGAGGGCGTCACCATCATCGAAAGCGCCGCCTGCGAGCCCGAGGTCACGGACCTGGCCAACTTCCTGAACGCGATGGGGGCCAAGATTCAGGGCGCGGGCAGTCCCACCCTGACCATCACCGGTGTGAAGGAGCTGCACGGCGCGGAGCATGAAGTCATTCCCGACCGCATCGAGGCGGCCACCTTCGCCATCGCGGCGGCCATGACCAACGGGGAAATCACCATCCACGGCGCGCGGCCGGATCACATGAACGCCGTCATCGACAAGCTGCGCGAGGCGGGCGTGAAGGTCGAACGGCGCGGCACCGCGCTGGTGGTCAAGCGGGGCAGCAAGCTTCAGCCGGTGGATGTCACCACCTTGCCCTACGCCGGCTTCCCGACCGATGTGCAGGCGCAGATGATGGCGCTCATGTGCCTCACGCCGGGCATCAGCATCATCACCGAACGCATCTTCGAGAGCCGCTTCAGCCATGTGGCCGAGCTGGGCCGGCTAGGAGCGGACATCTCGATCGAGGGTCCGAGCGCGATTGTGAAGGGGGGCAAGCGGCTCAGTGGTGCACCCGTGATGGCCAGCGATCTCCGCGCCAGCGCGGCGTTGGTGCTGGCCGGCTTGGCCGCGAAGGGCTCGACGCAGGTGAACCGCATTTACCACCTCGACCGCGGCTACGAGAAGATCGACCAGAAGCTCAAGCAGCTCGGCGCGCGCATCTCCCGGATTCAGGAGACTTGATCCGGTCCGGCGGGCGTTTACTTCGCCAGCGTTCGCGCCGTCCGCACGAAGGTCTTCATCTCCGTTTCCGAGCCGATGGTGATGCGCAGGTAGTCGCGCACCTCGGGATACTTGAACCAGCGGACGAGCAGCTTCTTCGCCCGCAACTTCGCGAGCCACTCCTCGGCGGGAAAGAGCGGCGGCCTGGCCAAGATGAAGTTCGTCTGGCTCGGCAGCACCGCCCAGCCGAGGCCGGTCAATTCCGCCGTGACCAGATCGCGCGTGGTGATGATGCGGCGGAAGTTGCGCCGGTAATGCGGCAGGTCGTCAAGCGTCGCGAGCGCGGCCACCTGGCCGAGGCCGTTGACGTTGTAACTGTCGCGCATCTTGTCCAGCGCGGCGATGAGGTCCGCGTGGCCGACGAAGTAACCGACGCGCTGGAAGCACAGCGAGTAGGCTTTCGAGAAGGTCCGCGAAACCAGCACATGCGGATGCTTGAGCGCGAGCGCCATCGCGTTCTCGCGAGCGAAGTCCACGTAGGCCTCGTCGAGCACCACGACGCCTTTGGACTTCGCGCAGAGCGCGTCCAACTCCGCCGTGCTGAAGCCGCGTCCGCTTGGCGCGTTCGGGGTGGTGATGAGCGAGAGCGCGGCTTTGAAGTCCCAACCCAGTTTCGGCAGCGCGGAAAGCGCGGGCAGGGAGAAATCAGAATTGAGCGGGACCGCGTTGGTCAGCGCACCGGCGATTTCCGCGAGCACGGGGTAGAGCGAGTAGCTGGGACTGAAGAACTGAATCTTAAAAAGTTCCGGATAACATTTAACGATTTCTGATTGAGCCATCTCCGCATCCGGCTCCACAAACGTCCGCGTCGCCAGCGCAAGCAGCTCATCCGAACCGTTGCCGACAATGATGTTCTCCGGCGCGCAGCCGTGGAGCTTGGCGATTTTTTCGCGCAGCGCGGAGGCGGTGGGGTTTGGGTAAAGCCGGAGCCGTCCGTCCACCGCCGCCTTTACCGCCGCGAGGACTTTGGGCGAGGGCGGGTAGGGATTCTCGTTGGTGTTGAGCTTGATGAGGCCGGGGATCTTCGGCTGCTCGCCGGGAACGTAGGCGTGCAACCGCTGAACCAGCGGGCGAATGAGTGAGCGCGGGGTGCGAACTGCCATGCGGGGAGTGTCGCGGGAAGCAGCGGCGGAGTCGAGCCGGGGTTCACTCCAGTAGGAGACGACGTGAGGAGTCTCTGATCAAATGCAGACTCCTAACGTCGTCTCCTACGGGGTGTCATGCTCCGCAACGCTTCAGCAGATTCTCCGTGATGCGTTGCACGCGGGCGTCGGGACCGTGTGGGCGGCTCCAGTGGCTCCACGGGAGGATGTGGCCGGGCGGCGTGCTAAGGCCTTGCGGCCACCAGATGGTAGCGGCGTTGAACACGATGTTCTTCTTCGGACCGGGGAAGAGGGTCGCGGTCCAGTGCGCAGGTGTGGTGCCGCCGCGCCAGACGGTGCCTTCGGCCACGACTTCGAGGCCGGGGATGTTCGCCGGCGCGCCGTGGTGTTCCCAGCCGACGAGGCCGCGCACGGAGTCGCCCTTCTTCATGCCGGTGCCTTCATAAATCCAGTGCTCCGGCTTCGTGCAGACCCAGTCGCCACCGCCGTTGAAGGGCACGATGCTGCGCGCGCCCATGATGTCTGCCTCGTTGCGGGTGTCGCGCTTCCAGTCCTTCGTGAACACGCTGATGGACTCCTCAATTTCCTTGTCTGTCAGGCCCGCGTAGATGCCGGTGCGCTTGAGGATGCGGTTGGCCTGGCCGCTGGAGGACGGCAGGAAAGGCGTCCGGCCAAAGACAGAGTTGCCGCAGAGCCAGAGTGCGTGCGTGCCAGAGGCGATGGCGGTCTTCACGGCATCGTATTGCCGCACGTCCCAATACTCGTCGTGGCCGACACTGAGGAAGGTCTTGCAGCGGGTGATTTGTGCGGCGTCGAGACAGTCGGCGTTGGCGCAATACGTCACGTCGTAGCCGTGCTGCTCCAGCCAGTAGGCGAGCGGGAATTCCCACAGCAAATACTCGCCGGAGCCGATGGACAGCGGGTGCTCGTAAATCTGCGCATACTTGCCGTAAGGCCGGTCAAAGCTCACCTCGGTGCCGACCGCATGCGCGCCGCGCGGATCGGTGTAGAGCGAGTAGTTGTCGGGCCACTTGTTGTAGGCCTGCCAGGTGTTGTCGCTGCACTGGAAAAGGAGGTCGGCCGGGCGGTCATCGCGGACGATGAAGATGCAATAGCTCTGCCAGTAAGGCTCCATCGCACTGTCTGGCACGGTGGTGAGGCGGGCGAGATAAACGCCACTGAGCCAGGTGGCGGGCACCTTGAGCGAGAGCGATGGCTGCCACTTGCATTCGCGCAGGCGATTCTCGCCGACGGGTGGATCAGGCTGTTTCGTGCCGCGCAGCGGGCCTTCGGTCTGCATCAACCGCGCGCCGCGCCCGCCGTAGTAGCCGGTCCGGAAAATCTCCACGATGAACCGCGCGTCGGGGCTGGTGCTGACCATTAAGTCGAGAGTATCACCGGCCTTCACGCTCTGGCGCGAGCAGTAGCCTTCGATGGCCGGCGCGCGGGTGCCGCCGGTCTTGTCGAGGCGCACGCGGGTGAGCTGCCAGTCGAGGGAGCCGGGCTTGGCGTTTTCCTCTGCGATGAGCGTGCGGCGTCGGGCGCTGGTGGGATTGGCCTTTTGCTGTGCGTGGCTGTCGCCACTGACGAATGCTGCTGCACTGGCGGCGGCAGAGGCTTGAAGGAATTCGCGACGGCCGAGGCGGGAGGAGTGGGGTTTCATGCGTGGAATGGTGAAGGGCTGATTCGCGTCCGTGGCGGGATATTCACAGCGGCGGTGTGCGCTTCGAATCGTGGGCCGGGTGGAACTGCCGGGTGGAGCGCGGCCTTCAGGCCGCAGAGACGTGTGCAAGCTGGTGACTGCGCGGAATCCACATGTCCTGCTGATACCTTCTGCGGCGTGAACGCCGCGCTCCGGTTCAGTTGGAGACTCCGCACGTCGTCTCCTACGCGAAGAGTGCGCGGGAAGCGGCGAGGTCGCGGGTGATTTGGGACTTCAGCGTCTCGACGTTCGGGAACTTCTGCTCGTCGCGGAGCTTGGCGACGAAGGTAAGCTCCAGCTCTTCGCCGTAGATTTCTTCCGCAAAGTCGAGGAGGTGGACTTCGCATTGCAGGCGCGGCGTCGGGCTGGCGAGTGTGGGACGGACGCCGAGGTTCAACGCGCCGCGATGCTCGTGGCCGCGCAGGCGGGCATGCACGGCATAGACGCCGTTGGGCGGGAGCACGAGGCCGGACACGTCGAGGTTCGCGGTGGGGAAACCAAGCTTGCGCCCGAGCTGATCGCCACGAATCACCGTGCCGGCAATGGAATACTCGCGGCCCAGCATCTGGCTCGCGGCGTCGAGGTCACCAGTGCGGACGGCCTCGCGGATGCGGGTGCTGCTGACGGGCTCGCCATCCAGCGCGACAGCGGCCAGACCGTGGACGGCGAACTTCAGCTCAGCGCCAAGCTGCTTGAGGAGCGCGACGTTGCCGCTGCGTTTGTGGCCGAACGTGAATTCAGCGCCGACACAGACGCTGTGGAGATGGCCGAAGTCGCGGGCCAGACCACGGATGAACTGCTCGCCGGTCTGCTCGCTGAACGCGCGGTCGAAGCGGATGAGCAGGGTGCTCGCGACGCCGAGGGATTCAATGGCGCGGAGCTTTTGCGGCAGCGAGTAGAGCATCGGCGGCACGCGGTCGGGCGCGACGACGGTGTTGGGATGCCGGTCGAAGGTGATGACCACGGGCACGCCCTCGTGCTGACGGGCGTCGGCGAGCGTCTGCCGGATGACCTGCTGGTGGCCGAGATGCACGCCGTCGAAGACGCCGATGGCCACGCAGACTTTGCGCGGACCGGGCTGGAGTTCGGTGGCGGCGTGCAGGACGCGCATCAGCGGGCGAGTTGCAGGAAGGGGATGACGCGCTTCTCCAGATCGCCCAACGGGAGCGCGAGGATGGCGTCGAGGGTGAGGGCGTCGGCCACGTCCCACTTGCCGGAGGTGACGCGCCGAAGCGTGGCGAGGTGCGCACCGCAGCCGAGTTTCTGGCCGAGGTCGTGGGCAAGCGAGCGGACGTAGGTGCCCTTGGTGCAGGCGACGCGGAACTTCGCCAGCGGCTCGGTGTAGGCGGTGAAGCGGTAGTTGAAGATGTGGACGAGACGTGGCTCGCGGACAACCTCGATGCCCTTGCGCGCGAGCTTGTAAAGCGGGACGCCGCCCTGCTTCTTCGCGGAAACCATCGGTGGGATTTGCTGGAGATCGCCGATGAAGGTGGCAGCGGCCTCGTTCAACTGGTCGAGCGTGAGCGGCGGGACCGGCTGCGTGGCGGTGACGGCACCATCGGCGTCGTAGCTGTCGGTGGTCTCGCCGAATTTGATGTCGCCCTCATAGACCTTGTCGTCGGACATGAGCCTCTCGGAGAGCTTGGTGCCGCGGCCGAGCACGATGATGAGCAGGCCGGTGGCGTTGGGGTCGAGCGTGCCGCAATGGCCGACCTTCTTGATGCCGAACTTGCGGCGGATGCGGTCCACCACGTCGTGCGAGGTGCAGCCGGCCGGCTTGTCCACGAGGAGGGCACCGTCAAGGGAATCAAACTGGAGCATGAGAAATCAGGGGGACCGGGGCAAGGCCGCCTACTTGGCGGCCTTCAGGGCTTTCTTGATCGCGGCGATGACCTTCCGCTGGACCGAGAGGGGCTTGCCGGGAATGCGTGCGCCGGCCGCCGCCGGGTGGCCGCCGCCGCCGAAGAGGCCGGCAATCTGGTTTACATTCACCTGCTCGCTCTTGGAGCGCAGGCTGATGCGGGTCAGCTCGGGCTCCACTTCCTCGAAGACGCAGGCGACGATGACCGGCTCGATGTCGCGGATGTGGTCGATGAGGCCCTCGCTGTCGTTGGTGTCCGCGCCGGTGCGCGTGTAATCACGCTTACGCAGCCAGAACCAGGCGATCTGGTCGTCGTGGGTGGTGCGGAAACTGTTGAAGACGTGGCGCAGGAGCTTGGCGCGAGAGAGCGGATAGCTTTGATAAACCTCGTTGCAGATGCGGGCGAGGTTCGCGCCGTTGCGCACGAGGTCGGCGGCGACATGGTAAGTGCCGGGCGTGGTGCTCGGGTAGCCGAAGCTGCCGGTGTCGGTGGAAATCGCGGTGAAGAGGCAGTCGGCAATCGCCGGGGTGATGGTCCAGCCGGCGTGCTTGATCAGTTCGTAAATCAACTCGCCGGTGGCGGGCACGCGGGCGGAGACCCAGTTCAACTTCGCGTAGCGGGTGTTGCTCTCGTGGTGGTCGATGTTGATGAAGTCCCGGTGCTGCTCGATGGCCTTGCTGACGGTGCCGAGGCGCTCGAAGCTGGCGCAGTCGGTAGCGATGACGAGGTCGAACGCGTGGCCGCCTTCGGGTTTTTTCACCAGGCCGCTGGGCACCATGAAGCGGAGCTTCTGCGGGACGGCGTCCTGATTCCAGACGGTGACTTGCTTCCCTTGGTTTTGAAGTGCGAGGGCAAGGCCGACCTGGGAGCCGATGCAATCGCCATCGGGGCGGATGTGGCCAACGATGCAGATGCTCTTGGCGCTGCGGATGCAGTCGAGGATCTCGTCGAGGATGTGGGAGTATCCGGTCACGCGAGCGGGAGACGGGTGGGGAGCTGGGGCAGTCGGCAAATGAGGGAACGCACGGGGTTCACGGCTTGGGCTCCTGCTTGTCGAGCTCCTCCATGATGGTGAGGATGCGGTTACCGCGCTCGACACTTTCATCAAGGTGGAAGCTGATTTTGGGCGTGTAGCGCAGCACGATGGCGCGGCCGAGCTCAAACTGGAGCTGTCCACGGCGGCCGTTGAGCAGGTTCATGGCCCGCCGCTTGGCCTCCTGGTTGCCGACGATGCCGACGAAGACCTTGGCCTCCTTCAGGTCCGCGGAAACCTCCACGTCATTGACGATGATGAGGCCCGCGTCGCCGGGCGGGAAGTCGCGCCGGACGATTTCGCCCAGCGTGCGCTTCAGCATTTCCCGCACTCGTTCAAGGCGGACGGTCATGGGTGGAGGAGGTTACGCGGGCGCATGCCAGTCAGCACGGTCGAAAACAGCGCTCTCGCTGTCCGGCCACACGGTGGGCTTTCCGTGCTCATCGGGTTCAATCGGTGACGGAGCGCTCAGAGCGCCTGCTTGACCTTCTCGACGGTGTAGCACTCGATGGTGTCGCCTAGGAGGAACTCGTTGAAGCCGTCGATGCGGATGCCGCACTCGAGGCCGGAGCGGACTTCGTTGACCTCGTCTTGGAAGCGGCGCAGCGAGAGGGTGACGCCCTCGTAAACGAGGTTCTTCTTGCGCATGAGGCGCACCTTGCCCTTGACGATGCGGCCCATGGTGACGGAGCAGCCGGCGACCGCGCCGCCCTTGGACAGCTCGAAGATCTGGCGGACCTC
>Ga0075471_10001376_pt1 | contig 15934 bp, 14 predicted proteins | sample DEB19_08_DNA_2_FD_74787 | JGI IMG/M metagenome (GOLD analysis project Ga0075471, IMG submission 74787) | Aqueous microbial communities from the Delaware River and Bay under freshwater to marine salinity gradient to study organic matter... | ecosystem: Environmental > Aquatic > Marine > Coastal ... | reverse complement strand
GACCACCGAGAGCACCGAGGGGAACAGCGACAACTCACCACTCATCAGATCGGTCATGGCCTGTGCCGTACTTTTGTAGGGCACTTCGAGGATGTCTACTCCCGCCGCCTGCTTGAGAAGTTCCATCTGGTTTTTCGCCGGGCCTGGGCCCGACGTTCCGTATGTCAGCTTGCCGGGGTTGGCCTTTGCCAGGGCGACCAGCTCACGCGCATTGTTGGCCTTGACCTGTGGGTTGGCCGCGAGCACGAAGGGGATGGTGGCCACCTTGACGATGGGCTGGAAATCCTTGACCGGGTCAAACGGCGGTTTGGCGGACTGGCTGGGCAGAATGGCTAGAGTGTTGGCGGCCATTAGAAGGGTGTAGCCATCGGGCGCGGCCTTGGCGACTGCCATGGTACCAATCAGGCTGCCGGCACCCTCGCGGTTTTCGATCAGCACCGAAAACCCGGTTTTCTCACTGATGCTCTGAGCGATGGTGCGCGCCAGCACATCGCTGCCGGTGCCAGGTGTGTAGGGCACCACGATCTTGATAGGCTTGGAAGGGAACTTCTGGGCCCAGGCCGCTGGTGTGGCCAGCACGGCCAGGGAGAGCGCGGGCAGGAGGGCCCCGCGTAGCAAGCTGCGGGCTGTGGTTTGGGCCAGAGCACGAAGGGATGATTTCGGGAAGATGGACATGATGGGGGCACCTGTCGACTGGTTGAAGTTGAGGCGCTTCAGGAATTGATGTCGCCTACGTTAATTGTCAAACTATTAAAACAATTATGTCAACGGTCAGTGCTGCCTGGATAATTGGGGAAAACCCGCACGAGCACGGGGTCTTTCCAGCTTGATCAAAAGTGCTTTGGCGGTATCTGAAAGTTTTCCCACTCGGCTAGAGCCTAGAATCTAACGCTCAGGTGCTGGCTGGGAGGGCGCGAACTCACAAGGATGCTGTCCAAGTTTTTCAAAGGAACCCTCAGGTGTCCGTAGGTGCCAGTAAGGCTGCGCGATCGTCATGAGGGTTGTTGATAATTACACTCGGTCGTCGCACGCGGATGCACGCACAGACGTACTGGCGGGACGGGCTGCCCCAGGTACTCCTCGGCCGTATTGCGAGAAATCCCCAGCCGGTTGCTGGCTTCGCGAATGGCTACACCGTCCCTCAAGACAAGTCGGCGCTTACCCGATCAGATGTTGGGCAAAAAATCCCAGGGTCCGGTCCCAGGCCAGCTGGGCTGCCGCCGCGTCAAAGCGTGGCGTGGTGTCGTTGTTGAAGCCGTGTTGGGTGCCTGCATAGGTATGGGCTGTATGAGGAATAGCCGCAGCTTTGAGTGCCGCTTCGTATTTGGGCCAGGCTGCGTTGATGCGGTCATCTTTTTCCGCAAAATGGATCAGCAAGGGCGCTTTAACATTCGCCGCGCTTTCGGCCGGCGGATGGTTGCCATAAAAGGGCACAGCGGCAGCCAGCTCGGGCAGGCGGGTGGCCAAAGTGTGGGCAACGCCTCCGCCATAGCAAAAGCCCACGACGCCGATTTTTCCATTGGACTCGGGCCGGGCTTTCAGGGCGGCTACAGAAGCCAGAAAATCGGGCAGCGTCTTCTTCTGATCGAGAGTGGCAAACAAGGCGCGCGCCTTGTCTTCGTCGCCAGGGTAACCCCCCAAGGGCGTCAGGCAAGGCGGCAGTCGGGGCATTGGACATAGTGCAAATAAAGTCAGGAAATAACTTAGGTTTTATCCTTTATACCTTGGGTCCAAAAAATCTAATTGCTGCCGATCAATTCGTGTTGAGGTTGTTTTCGCCTTTTTTTATAAGTCCCCCGGATCAGTCTATCTCTGGGTGGCTTGTGAGAGCTTCATCAAGTGCCAAGTAAAAACTCAGCGCCGCGTTCAGCGATCATGAAGGTCGGCGCGTTGGTATTGGCCGAGGTCAAGGTGGGCATGGCTGAGGCATCGATCACTCTCAGGTTCTGAACTCCCCGCACCCGTAATTGAGTGTCGAGCACGGCGCGCTCATCACTTCCCATTCGGCACGTTCCAACAGGATGGAAAATAGTTCCGCCACGATGTCGTGCGAATTCCCAAAGCTGGCTACGGTTGGTCAAGTTTGGCCCGGGAAGAGTCTCAAGATCCCAAAGATCCCTAAACGCTGGTTGACGATAAATTTCGCGAAGCTGTTCCAAGCCGGCAACCAGAGTTTTTCGATCGATTTCCTCCTGAAAATAACGTGGCTCAATGCGTGGGGCTTCAAAGGGATTCGTTGAGTGAATTTGAACCTGACCTCGCGACTGCGGGCGGCACTGGCAAGCCGAAGCACTGAACCCGGAATAGTCGTGCAGTGGATCGCCAGGTTTGTCCACAGACAGAGGCATCACGTTGAACTGCACATCCGCACGACCGTCCGTGGCGTATTCGGTCTTGGCAAAACCACCCACCTGTCCGGCCCCAACGGTCAGAGGTCCACGGTTGTGCGCCAGCCATTGCCATCCCATGCGCATCAGGCCCATCGGACTGCGAACCTGATCGTTGAGAGAAATTTTGCGCTTGAGTCTGACGATGACTCGCGCTTGATAATGATCCTGCAGATTTTGGCCAACATCTGGAGCGTCAACCACAACAGGAATACCGTGCTGACGCAGTAATTCAGCGGGTCCGATCCCGGAGAGTTGCAGCAGTTGCGGCGACTGCAGGGCGCCAGCAGCAAGGACAATATCTCCCTGGCAGCGTGCTTGTTCTGACTTGCCATTTTTTATCCACTCCACCCCGACAGCCCTGGACCCTTCAAAAATTAGACGAGTCACCTGCGCCCTGGTGTGAACGGTTAGCTCGGGGCGGGCAAGCGCGGGTCTGAGAAAAGCCTTGGCGGCACTGGCACGCCAACCGCCCTGCAGCGTCAACTGATAGCTGCCCACGCCATAACTGGAAGCGCCATTGAAATCTGGATTCTTGGGCAGTCCCCACTCCATGCCAGCCTGAACCCAGGCCTGACAGTAGGGGTGGTCATTGCGCAACTCTGAAACGCCTAATTCGCCATCAATTCCGTGATACTCGCTCGAAGGGCCTTCATAGCACTCTGAGCGACGAAAAAACGGAAGCGCGCTGCGGTAATCCCAACCTGTGGCCCCGGCACGAACCCAATCATCGTAATCCTCATGCTGTCCACGGATATAGATCAGGCCATTGATGGAAGAAGATCCTCCCAACACACGGCCTCTGGGCCAAACAACATTTCGACCCCCAGATCCCTCGGAGGGCTCGGTGTCAAACAGACGCGAATATTTTGAGTTGTAGATTGTCTTGAAATAGCCCACGGGTAAGTGGATCCAAAAACTACGATCGGCTCCGCCTGCTTCTAAAAGCAAGACTCGTCTACCAGCTGCAGTCAGCCTTTGAGCAAGCAGGCAACCGGCAGAGCCGGCCCCTACGATGATGTGATCCCAATTGCGTTGCTTCATGACTTCGTGGGCTTAACCATGGATGGGTTACTTACCCTTTAACAGTATCAAGATACAGACTTGCATCAAAGTAGCTTGACGCTGGCACGGGATTGGAGATATTTCCGAACTTCACAAAGAAGTCGGTGACCTGTTGCAACCAGCGAGTGACAGAACCATCTGCATAGAGTTTGCGCCATTCTGCGGAGGAGTAGTAGCGTGAAGCCTTGAACTGATCTCGGAAATCATTCAATGGCACTTGCGGGTATTGGGCAGATTGCAGGGCCGCCACAGCTTCAGATGACTTGGGCCCGATCAGATAGTCATTTGCCTCTTGCCAACCTCGAATGATGCGTACACAGGTTTCGCGGTTTTTGGCGTACCAGTCATTGCGGGCGGCCCAACCCCCGACAATGGCCGCTTTGGGGAAATAGGCTGAGGCATCAACCAGCTTGACGGCGCCGGGCACCTTCTGCTTGACAGTAATGTCAAAAGGAACCCAGAGGGCGACAGCTGGAACAGCCCCTGAAATGAATGCGGTTACGGCGTCGGCCATGCGCTGGTTCACCACCTCCACGTCTTTGGCCGGGTCAAGCATATTGGCACGCAGGGCATTGTCGAGGAATACATGCGCAGTGGTCCCTGTAGTGGTGGCAATTTTTTTACCTTTCAGGTCGGCAAAGGTTTTAATGCCCTGATCCGACCGAACCCAAAGCTGGGCTGTGGCAAATTCAATGTTATTGATAAGGAAAACCTTGCCCTGACCTCGCGCTGGAAAGTTTGAAACTACAGCGCCGGTGGACAACACATCAAGGCTGCCACCTATCATCGCCTGGAAAAGCTCCAGCCCAGTGGTAAACAGAATCGGCTCGAATTCGATACCTTGTCGCGCAAAGCTGCCCATCTTGATGCCAGTCCAGATCTGCCCGTCCACCGCGGAGGTATGCAAATAACCCAATTTGACCTTGGTGCGGGACTGCCCAATGGCTGGCGCCCATGTCGCCGCAGCAACTGCGCCCGCAGAAAGTTGACCAATAAATGCTCTTCTCCGGTATGCGTTCATCATGTGTTTACTCCATTGGTTAATAGCGGATATCCGCCGATTGCCGCTGTTGGGCGACATACTGCTGCATGACAACTGAGCGAATGTGTGCGCGCAGTTCTCCAAACACGGGGCTTTCAAGAATGGCTCCAACGCGTGGGTAGCCAAAGGGCACCTCGATAATTTCCAGAATACGCGAGGGTCTTGCAGAAACAATAATGATGCGTGATGACAGATAGATCGCCTCTTCAACCGAATGGGTGATAAGCATCACAGTTTTGTCTTCTTCGGCCAGAACCTGCAATAACAGATCTTGCATAGCCGACCGGGTTTGGGCATCCAGCGCGCCAAAGGGCTCGTCCATCAGCAGGAATTGAGGTTTTACGGCATACGCCCGCGCCAAAGCCAAGCGCTGTCGCATTCCACCGGATAGAGTTTTTGGGTAGGCATCACGAAAATCACGCAGACCCATGAGCGCCAAATAGCGCTCAACAATTTCACGGCTATCTGATTGGGAGGGTCGGTTTGCGCCCAGATTCAGTCCGAAAGCAATGTTCTGTTCAACAGTCAGCCAAGGAAAGACCCCATATTCCTGAAAAATCACGCCACGGTCCGAGCCAGGTCCATGCACGGGTTTGCCATCAACCAAGACCTGCCCCTTGGTGGGTTGAACAAACCCAGCCACGATATTCATCATGGTGGTCTTGCCACACCCTGAAGGACCAATGATGGACACAAACTCGCCATCATGGATAAGGTAGCTGGCGTGATCCACCACGGTCAGGTCTCCAAACGACACTGACACATCCTGAAACTCAATGCGGGCGGCGGTGTTACTCATGCGATCCGATCCTGCCAAGCCACAAGCCGCCGGCTAGCTGCGCGCAATGCAAGATCCATTGACAGTGCAATAAAGCCGATGCAGATGATGCCAACGTAGATGATGTCAAGCTGAAAAAAAGACGAGGCATTCTGTATGAGGGCTCCAAGACCTTGTTGCGCGGCAATCAGTTCTGAGGCCACAAGGGTGGCCCAAGCCACGCCCAATGCCACGCGAAGGGCGGTCAGGGTATGGGGGATTGTCAGGGGCACAATTACTTTTCGAAAGATTTCAGCATCCGTCGCCCCCAGGGTTCTTGCCACCCGCACATAAATTGGGCTGATCTGGGCTATACCTTCATACATCACGATCACCCCGGCAAAAAATGAGGCATATAAAAGAATGATCACTTTGGCTGGTTCGCCAATGCCGAAATAGACGATTACCAGCGGGATTAACGCGATTGGGGGCAGGGCGCGAAAGAAATTGATCAAGGGGTCAATAAATCGACGAACACCGCGGTACCAACCAAGAATAAATCCCACGGGCACGGCCAAGATGATGCCAATGGAAACGCCGATAAAGACCCGTTGTGTTGACATCCAGACGTCTTTCAGCAAACGCCCCTCCTGGATTAATGACCAGGCACGCAAGGCGACCATGTGGGGCGTGGGAACCAGTGCCGGGTTCACCATGCCAGAGTAGGCCACGGCATACCAAAGCAAGACCAGGATGACCCAAGGAAGAAACAGAATAAAGAGGCGGCTCAATTGGAGGCGAGGTATAGGGATGTGCAGAAGAATGGGCTATAGGCTTAATGTACTACAATTAGAACCTTTAAGCCGTTTCGTTTGTGAATCACCAATTTCGCGACAGCCCCTTGCCTCTCTACGCGCAACTGGCGGATTTGTTGCGCCAGCGTATTGCGCGTGGCGTTTGGAAGACCGGTGAGCTGGTGCCATCTCTGGATAGCCTGGTGGCAGAATTCGGCGTGGCCCGCGTAACAGTTCGACAAGCGATTGAGAGGCTTGCCAAAGAAGGGCTGGTTTCGCCGCAAAGGGGGCGCGGTACATATGTAACGAGCAGTCCTCCCCAGGATCGCTGGTTGCGCCTGGAGACCTCCCTGCGCGATCTGGCAGCAGTCTATCGGGAGGATCGACCAAAACTTACGCTGATTGAAGAGGCCACCTCAACGCCGAAGATTTCTGAAGCGGATGGAAAAAAGGCCGCGCGCTACCGTTATCTCAAGCGCGTGCATTCTCGAAACGGTGTTGCCTACTGTGTCATCTCAGTCTATTTGGACGAGGAAATTTACAAGTTGGCGCCCAAGCGATTCAAGCGAGAAACCGTGATACCGGTATTACTTGACTTGCCCCAGGTAAAAATTGCCCAGGCCAGACAAACTCTTGCCATTGCCGCTGCAGATCTGGAAGTTTCCGGTCTGCTGGAGATCCCTCCGAATGCACCGGTTGCTGAGGTGCGGCGTGTCTTCAATGCTCCCGATCGAACGGTGCTTTACCTGGGCGAAATTACATACCGAGGTGACTACATCCATCTCGAAATGAACCTGACGCCCTGAGCCATTTTATGATTCAAATAGACCTCGTCGAAGCATTTGTCTACCGCTGTGTCATCGACACGCCGGTACAGACTTCGTTTGGCATCATGCGGGATCGTCCCGCTGTCTTTGTTCGGGTCACAGATTCCGACGGGACTGTGGGCTGGGGTGAAATTTGGTGCAACTTCCCAAGTGTCGGCGCTGAACATCGGGCCAGGCTAGTGGATTCGGTTTTTGCGCCGTTATTACAGGGTAAATCGTTTTCCGATCCTGCCGCTGCATTTCATGAACTGAGCACTGGCACAGAAGTACTTGCCATTCAAAGCGCTGAACCCGGCCCCATTGCGCAATGCATCGCAGGTCTCGATACGGCACTATGGGATTTATCAGCAAAACGCGCGGGACAACCTTTGTGGCGTCACCTGGGTGGCAAGAATCCCAATTTGGGTGTGTACGCGAGCGGCCTAAACCCAACCGGCCCCGAGATTTTGGCCGAGAGATGTTACTCAGAGGGATACCGTGCCTTCAAACTCAAAGTGGGATTCGGACGAGCACGCGACCATGGCAATTTGCAGACTTTGCGAGCGATGATTGGCGCGTGCGATTTGATGGTGGATGCAAATCAGGCATGGGATATCGCGACGGCATGTAACGAGGCTCAAGCACTGGCGCCCTTTGAGTTGCGCTGGCTGGAAGAGCCGCTACGTGCCAATCGTCCCTGGTCAGAATGGAAAGAGCTCGCCGCTGTATCGCCAGTCGCCTTGGCCGCTGGTGAAAACCTTGCGGGTGAAGAGGCGTTTAATCAGGCGCTTGGTGCGGGTGTGCTTCAGGTGGTGCAACCCGATCTGGCCAAATGGGGTGGAATCTCGGGGTGCCTGCCAGTTACTCAGCGCATACGTCAGGCCGGACGACGATATTGTCCGCACTTTCTTGGCGCGGGCATCGGCTTGCTGGCTTCCGCCCATTTGCTCGCGGCCGCCGGCGGCGACGGTTTGCTGGAGGTGGATGCGAATCCAAATCCTTTGCGCAGCCTGACCTGTGGCAGCTTGAGTAATGTGCAGGAGGGTCGGGTTACCTTAAGTGACGCGCCCGGCCTGGGCCTGACATTTGACACATCAACCTTACGCGAATTTCTCGTACGGTTTTAAATGCTTCGCACCCCTCAACACTGAACAAGATGCGCACAATTTTTGTCCTTTTTGATTCCTTGGTTCGGGGGGCACTTGAGTGCTACGGTGGCAATTCAGTTTCCACGCCCAATTTCAAGCGCTTTTCAGAGCGGGCTGTCACATTTGACACCCACTACGTCGGCAGCCTGCCCTGCATGCCAGCACGTCGCGATTTGCACACCGGGCGAGTTAATTTTTTACATCGCAGTTGGGGACCGTTGGAGCCCTTTGACCAGTCGTTACCGGATTTGCTCCAGCAAGGTGGTGTTTACACCCATCTTGTTTCAGACCATTACCACTACTGGGAAGATGGCGGCGCGACGTATCACAACCGTTACTCATCCTGGGAATTTATCCGGGGGCAGGAATGGGACCGCTGGAAAGCCATGGTCCAGCCCCCCCTGGAGCGTTTTCGTTCGATGTACCACGCGTTGCAGCAGCCGCAGGGTGCGCAGGATGGCCGATTGCAGGCCATGGTCAACCGCGAGTTCATGCGAGAAGAGGCCGAATACTGTTGCCCGCGTACGTTTGCGGCTGGATTTGAATTTTTGGACCGCAACCGTGAAGCCGACAATTGGTTTTTGCACCTTGAGTGCTTCGACCCTCATGAACCTTTTCATGCGCCAGCCCGTTTTCGTGAGCGCTATCCCACTGGATACAAAGGGCCGATTTTGGATTGGCCACGTTATCAGCGAAATGCGCAGGATGCTGAGGAGGTTGCAGAGCTGCGTGCGAACTACGCTGCGCTTGCCAGCATGTGTGACGAATATTTTGGCAAGTTGCTGGACTACATGGACCGGCATGATCTCTGGAAAGACACCGCGCTTGTGCTGGCGACCGATCACGGTCTTCTACTCGCCGAGCACGATTGGTGGGGCAAGAACCGGATGCCTTTTTACAATGAAATCGCCCATATTCCATTGATCATTCATCATCCCGCATACCATCACCTCGCGGGGCAACGACGTCAGGCGCTTACGCAGACCACCGATCTGATGCCTACCCTGCTTGCCTTCCATGGGCTTAAACCGCCATTAACCGTTGCCGGGCACAACCTTCTGCCTTTAATTGAAGAAGATCACACCATTCGCCCCGCAGCTTTGTACGGCATGTTCGGAGCAGGTACCAATATTACCGATGGGCGCTACACCTACTTCCGGTATCCAGAAGACATGACCCGGCAAATGCTATGGGAGTACACCCTGATGCCCATGCACTTGAAGACATTGTTCCCGTTGGATGAATTGCGTCGTGCCGAATTGGTGCCGCCATTCGGGTTTACACAAGGCGTTCCCTTGCTCAAGGTACCAGCCCGGCGGAATGTGAAAGGCCAGCCTGCGGGTCATCAAGGACAGGGTGGCGGATATGAAGACACCACCACTGTTCTCTTTGACCTTGAAACTGACTACGAACAACTCAACCCGATTCAAGACAAAGCTGTAGAAAACAAACTTCTGATTCAGATGAGAGATCTGATGCGGGCCAACGAAGCACCCGCCGAAGCATTCACCCGATTGGGCCTACAAACTTAACTAGGAGACATGAAATGATTCATAAAAAATTTAATCAACTCAGCCGGCGCAAACTGCTTGTTCAAGGTGGTTCTGCTTTGCTTGCTGGTTGGGCGACTGGACCGACCTTGGCTCAAGCCTATCCGACCAAGGTAATCCGCATTGTGGTCCCCTGGCCTGGGGGTGGTCTGGTTGACGTGGCCGCTCGGAAAATGGCGAGTCATTTGCAGTCTGCGCTAGGGCAGCCTGTGATTGTGGAAAACAAGGTGGGCGCAGGCGGTTCGATTGGTGCAGCAGTAGTCGCTAATGCCCCGCCTGATGGTCATACGTTGCTGCTCAGTACCAGTGCACTGACCATGAATGCAGCGCTGAAAACCAAGACCACATTTGACTTGCTGCGGGATTTTGATCCTGTCTCGCTTGTGGCCTACGCACCATCAGTATTGGTGGTCGGACCAGCCATCAACCCAGGTTCGGTTGAAGAATTGGTTAGCCTGGCGCGCGCTAAGCCGGGTGGCTTGAGCTACGGAACCGCAGGTGTGGGCTCACCTGCTCATTTCGCGGGTGAGCTTTTCAAGGCGTTAAGAAGCCTGTACATAGTGCACATTCCCTACACCGGCGCGCCAGCTGCGATGAATGATCAACTGGCGGGCCGGGTAGATTTTCAATTTGCCAACGCTGCGGTCGCATTGCCGCAAATCCGTTCAGGCAAGGTCAAGGCCCTGGCCGTTACCAGTGCGAAACGCTTTAGCGCATTACCTGATGTCCCCACAATGATCGAAGCGGGAGTCCCAACCTTCGAGGCCGATCAATGGCTGGGAATTCTCGCTCCCAAGGGTGTCGCGAAAGCTGTAACGGAGCGCTTGGTGAATGAATGCAATAAGGCCTTGGCTACCGAAGATGTTCGCGCAGCTTTGGCTAAGGCAGGTATGACAGCCGCTGCACCCGGAACCGCAGAAGGATTTGATACGACTTTGCGCGCGGAACTCAAAAAATGGTCAGATCTGGTCAAGAGCGCGAACATAAAAACAGATTAACCACAGCTTGGCAACTCATAAACCTTCAACTACTCCAGATGAGCGCACCCACTAATTTGACCAAATCTCCCAACATTGTTTTCATCATGGCAGACCAACTTTCGGTATCTGCCATGCCAAGTTATGGTCATCCACTTGTCAAAACACCAAATCTGACAGCTTTGGCGCAGCGCTCGGTTGTTTTTGACAGTGCCTACTGCAATTTTCCTATCTGCGCGCCATCGCGGTTTTCCATGCTGAGTGGTCGTTTGCCCCATTCAATTGAAGCCTATGACAATGCCAGCGAATTTCCTGCGGCTATTCCGACCATGGCCCACTATCTGCGACACGCCGGGTACCACACTATTTTGTGTGGGAAGATGCATTTCATCGGCCCGGATCAGTTGCATGGCTTTGAGGAACGCCTGACTACCGACATCTATCCTTCGGACTTTGCCTGGACACCCGACTGGCGGCGCGGTCCCAGCCATCGCCCAACTGGCGTCAGCATGCGGCCCGTGGTCGAAGCCGGACCTTGCATTCGCAGCATGCAGATTGACTACGATGATGAGGTGGAGTACCACGCGGTCCAACGTATCTATGACCTGGCACGGGCCCCTGAGCAGCAACCTTTTTTTCTGACTATTTCCTACACCCATCCGCATCCGCCATTTGTGGCGCCGCAACGCCACTGGGATCTCTATCGCCACGAAGAGATCGACATGCCTCGGGTTGCGGAGATTCCCTATGACAAACTAGATGAGCACAGCCGTTGGTTGTATGTGGCACATGCTCAGGATCAGTACGCCATCTCGCAAGAGCATGTGCGCCAGGCCCGTCACGCTTATTACGCCATGGTCAGTTATGTTGATGAAAAAATTGGAAGTGTTCTAAATACATTGCGTGAGACCGGCTTGGATCAGAACACGCTGATCGTGTTCTCGGGTGACCATGGCGAAATGTTGGGCGAGCGCGGCATGTGGTTCAAGCAGTGCTTTTTCGAGAATTCTGTGCGAGTGCCTCTGATGTTCTCTATGCCAGGACGTTTGACACCTTCGCGCATCGGCGCACATGTCTCACTGGTAGATCTGCTGCCCACTTTTCTCGACCTTGCATCCCAGGGTAATGCTCGCAGTACACAACCTGTCGATCATCTTGATGGAAGTAGCCTGTTTCCCTTGATCGATGGGAAAGAGGATGGTGCAAGCAGGGAGGTTATTTCTGAGTACAGCTCCGAGGGAGTGTGTGCTGCTTCGCGCATGGTTCGATCGGGTCGCTACAAGTACATCTACACCTACGGCCTTCCAGCCATGCTGTTTGACCTTGAGGCTGACCCTTTGGAACTGGACAATCTGAGTGGGCAAAATGACATGGCTGAAATTGAGCAGCGCATGCACGAACGGCTTATTTCGGATTGGGACCCTGCGCTGATACATGAGCGCATTCTGTCCAGTCAAAAAAGACGTTTGTTTCTGGCTGAGGTGGGGAGTCTGTCTGGCATGTATCCGAATTGGGCCTACCAGCCATTCACCGATCAATCTAAGCGCTTCATCCGTGGATCTGGCAGTGCAGGACCGACCAGCGTGAAGGCGCGCGCCAGATTTCCCTACGTGGAACCTGTGCCACCTGACCAAAATCAGGACAAGTCTTCTTGAATCAGCTCAGCCTGGGTGCAGTTATCAGGCATTCGGTGTTTTCTTCTTGTACCCATTGCCGTCATAGGCGTATGGCATTCGCTGGGCAAGGTGCACTAACATATTTTAGCCCCATTATCCCAAAACCTGCACCTTTAGCCAGTGCAGAAAGTTGCAAGTGGGCTGCGGCGTAGGAGTCGCTTGAATTGCGCAATGGTCCGGGCTAATTAGAATTTTTTTAGCCCGTTAGGTTGATCGCCAGCATGGTTGCCTTGGCCGGATCTGACAGGCTTGACGTAATGCAAAAAGCTGACCATTGGGAATTCTTCTATCGAAGCAAGAACTTCGATGCGGTCAGTTGGTGCGCCCCTCATTTGGGTGAGTCATTGAGACTTCTGGAGCAGTTGTGCCCATACAAGCAGGCGGCTATTGCGGACGTTTGTGGTGAATCCACTCTGATTGGCGACTTGCTGCAGTGGCACTAACTCGATCTTTCTGTGCTGAATATCGCTTCGAATGCCATTGAATTTATCAAGCACCGTCTTGACCCCAAGGGCGATCAGGTGACCTGGCATGTTGGTGACATCACAGCGAATGACTTCTTGCCAATGCAGCTTGATCTGTAGCACGACCGTGCGGCATTTCGTTTCCGGACCGATCCATCGGCGCGACGAAATTACGTTGACCTCGTGCGGCGGTCGGTGAAGCCGGAGGGTACGTTCTGGTAGTAACTTTCGACCCTAACAGGTCCTTGCAGTGCAGTGGGCTGGAAAAGGTGAGGTTTAGCGATCAGCAACTGCGCCATGAATTTGGAGAAGGTTTTGAGTTGCTGGGAAGTGCGCTCAGCCAACACCATACCCCTATGGACACCGTTCAGCAGTTCCTTTATTGCTGGTGTCAAAAGTGCCTTGGTAATCATCCCTTAAATACGTAGGAACCAGAGGTAGAATTTTTTCGATGTAAAAGGTTCTATTAGGAAAAGTCCAGGTACAGCGACAGCCAGATCATGGATGCGCTGAAACTGCTTGATGCAGGCAAGGTATTCCTAGTAACAGTCACCAGGAGTCGATCATGATTGATTTCGTCAATCGATATTACCCAGCTCGCCTGACAGTGTTTTTGTTGGTTTTGCTATTGTTTGCAGTCAACAGCCTCGGGCTGTTGCTAACGGGTCATGGTTGGCTCAGCTGGTTGTTTTGGGCCGTTTTATTGGCCGTTGGCGTATTCGATCTACGCCAAAGCCACCACGCCATCTTGCGTAATTACCCGATCATCGGTCATCTGCGTTTTTTGCTGGAATACATCCGACCGGAGATTCGCCAGTACTTTATAGAGAGCGAAACCGAGTCAGCGCCCTTTTCCAGGGCGCAGCGCTCGCTGGTCTATGCTCGGGCCAAGGGGCAATCGGACAAAAGGCCCTTCGGCACCCAAATCGACTTGCAATCGTCTCGCTATGAGTGGCTGACCCACTCGATGAACCCATCTGATATTGCCAGTGCAGATTTTCGGGTCCGGATCGGAACAGTGCATTGCTCACAGCCTTATGACATCAGCTTATTCAATGTATCAGCGATGAGCTTTGGTGCCCTGAGCGCTAATGCGGTGCTGGCCCTTAACAAAGGCGCCAAACTCGGCGGCTTTGCCCACGACACCGGAGAGGGCTCAATCTCTCGCCACCACCGCACCCATGGCGGTGATTTGATCTGGGAGATCGGTTCTGGCTATTTCGGTTGCCGTAACGACGACGGCACTTTCAGCGAGGAGCGTTTTCAGGCTCAGGCTGTGGACCCGCAAGTGAAGATGGTTGAAGTCAAACTAAGCCAAGGCGCCAAGCCTGGCCACGGAGGAGTACTGCTAGGCCCTAAGGTGACCGAGGAAATTGCTGAGGCCAGGGGCGTGCCAGTTGGGGTTGATTGTGTCTCGCCCTCAGCGCACAGCAGCTTTGACAGCCCAGAGGGTTTATTGCATTTTGTCCAACGGTTGCGTGAGTTATCGGGGGGCAAACCCACTGGGTTCAAGTTCTGTGTCGGTCACCCTTGGGAATGGTTCGCTGTTGCAAAAGCCATGCAAACCACAAAAATCATTCCTGACTTCATTGTGGTCGATGGGGCCGAAGGGGGGACAGGTGCGGCACCTCTGGAATTCTCCGACCATATGGGCATGCCAATGGTCGAGGGTCTGCGCCTGGTGCACAACACGCTGGTGGGCCTTAATCTGCGTGATCAGATCAAACTCGGCGTCAGTGGCAAGATCATCAGTGCCTTTGACATAGCTCGCGCCATCGCGCTAGGAGCCGATTGGTGCAACAGCGCACGCGGCTTCATGTTTGCACTGGGATGCATTCAGGCCCAGAGCTGCCATACGGGTAAATGCCCAACAGGAATCACGACCCAAGACCCCTTGCGCCAGAAAGCCCTGGTTGTGACCGACAAAGCCGAGCGGGTTAAAAACTTCCATCACCACACGCTCGATGCACTCAAAGAATTGCTCGAAGCAACGGGTGTCCACAGCCCTAGCCAGATTAGCCTTCGACACATCATGCGTCGCACTAGCGCAACCGAAAGCCGACCCTTGTCTGAGCTTTATCCGTCGATCGTGCCAGGTAGTCTGATCGATGCCAGGCCGTTGGACCTAGAGGCAGGAGGGACCATTTTTGAGCGCCACTGGCAAAGGGCCGATCCCTCAGCCTGGGGAGCTCTAAAATGAAATCAGGTTTATTGGGTTGTCGCTTGAAACTTGTCAGCTGCTGCTAGTTCTATCAGGCCGACTGAAGTTTCTACTTCTAACTCGCTAGCGAAATGGGGGGATTGCCTTCTTGAAATTTCTGATAACTGCCGCCATGATTTTTATGTCATGGTCCTCGTTTGCGCAAAGCGTCCCAACCCATGCCGAGGGCCTGCGTGAGGAAATCGTCACCGTGACTTTGGTCGAAGGAAAGAAATCTCAGTCTGGGGTCTATTCGGTCAAGCAGGGAACCAGTAAGCACACCAGGTTGGCTGTTTTGTTGCCGGGTTACCCTTCGGTAGTCCGGCCGGTGGTTACAGATGGCGTGATGCAAAGTTCAAAACTGACCGGGAATTTTCTGATTCGGTCCCGTCGACATCTTGCAGACGACGTCATCGCAACGCTGATCGTAGATTGCCATTCCGACAGCGGAGACTATTGCACTGGCGGGTATCAGGCCTCAATCGACCGGCAGCAAGATGTGCAAAAACTGATAGACGCTGTCAAAGAGCGCAACCCCTCACTGCAGGATGTATGGCTGATTGGTACGAGCATGGGTACCATTTCCTCCTCGTTCATGCCTGTGCATGCGCCCAAGCGATACGCCGGGGCCATCCACACGGCCTCGATCACCGAGCCTTACGTTTCGAACTCATACCGGGAGTTGGCGAACTTTGATTACAGGAAATCAGGGGTTCCCCAGTTTTTTATCCACCATAAAAATGATCCTTGTTCGCTCACCACGTGGTCAGGCGCGAAACGAATTTCTGAGCAATTCAATTTTCCCTTGATCACTGTGCTTGGCGGCAGTGGGTTTCAAGGCCATCCCTGTATGGCCTATACCGAACATGGTTTCAGGGGCATGGAGGTTGTGACCATGCGGGCCATCGGAAATTTGATTAAAACCGGCAAGGTCGATCAACTTGAGTTGAAATAACCTTCTTTTCGCCTTGCCGCGCGCCATCTTTGCTTGGCTTCAGTTAACGGTTAGGTCTCAAACTTTGAGCTCAGATCAGGTACCCGTTGGCCTCAGGCGCCAACCGTACTGAA